>Ga0066654_10000303_pt1 | contig 12337 bp, 7 predicted proteins | sample GraSoiAngelo_103_FD_66715 | JGI IMG/M metagenome (GOLD analysis project Ga0066654, IMG submission 66715) | Grasslands soil microbial communities from the Angelo Coastal Reserve, California, USA - 14_0903_05_20cm | ecosystem: Environmental > Terrestrial > Soil > Grasslands | place: USA... | reverse complement strand
GTTCTTTCCGTCATGAGTATGTCAACAGCAGGACCTCACTACCAGCCAATTTGGGCCTCTGGAACGCAGAATAAACCTGTCTATCGCTGCTTGATGCAACGCGACGGCAACCTTGTGATCTACAATGCTGCTGGCACTCCGCTGTGGGATTCTCACACGTCAGGCCACCTAGGCGCAACCGCTATTGTCCAGGATGACGGAAACTTCGTTATCTACGCAGCTGATGGGCGCACACCAATCAGGTGGACTGGCACCGCAGCGGGCCAAGCGCAACCAGGCAATATATTTCGAGAGATGCAACCACATATGTAGAGTTTTCTCTCGCTAAAGCTTCACAGCGCAAGAGGAGAACTCGTCTGAGTAGGGGATGTTGTCGTTTCTCCGCATGCATTGCTCTACTGCAACAAAGAGCAAGGAAATGGCAACATCCCTTTCCGCTTCTTGTTTTTAGGCGCAGGGCACACGCCCATCTTTGCCAATTACTCGTCAGCTTGCTCCCACATAATGAAGTAACTCTGCGCCTCTTCTACCGTCTGAGCCAGCGCAACCTTGAGCAGCAAGTCCTTCAGTATTTCAGGTGACTCGATAAGTCCCGCTTCCCTTCTGGCAAATGCACGCAGTTTGGGGAAGCGCTGCTGTACCACATTAAGAAGATCGGCACGCAACGACTCTGCTAGCTCTTGACGAGCCTCTTCGCGTCCCTTTTTGCATCCTTCTTCAAGCCCTTTTTGAAGTCCTACCTCCCGACCTTCCTCCTGTCCTTCTGCAAAAATCTGCCGAAAGGCAGGACTACTACGTAAGACATCTTGGAACACAGCAAACCTCCTTATAAGCCACTGTTGATTCGCCTCATCTTCTTCACCAAACGCTAATGAAGCAAATAAACGAGTAAGTGTTAACAATTCTTTATTCATTGTATCATGTGCAGGCAGTAATCGTGCAATGATATCTTCTATAACTTCTCTTCTTGCCCCGTCAGTCGAAAACGGAATCAGGGGGAACAATCCTCGCAGTCCCGTTGCAAATAGCTCGTCAGGCGTATAATCGGGCAACTCGATATCTGTATAAGCGAAACGCAGAATCTCCCTGCCATCAGGTAACATCCGCACTAATGGTGGTTGCGGACGCTCCCCACCTTTCCTGAGATAAATCACGTACGAACTCACTGGACACTTATAGCGCCGGTAAGCCAGTACGTTATACTCCAGGAGACGCTGAGCCATATCTGAGTCTGGCCCACTCTGTATCTCCAAATGATATAGCACCAATTGATCATCAAGCATCGCTTCATGAATTTCATCGGCATAAATGCTGACGCTCTCAAATTCTTTAGAACGGTTCCCTGTCGCCAGCGCACCCGTTGCAAACCAATCCAGAAAATCCTGCATGCAGTGGGTCAGCAGACGCTTTACACCGCTATCGTATGGTTTTGCCATACCAACCAGTAGCCCCTTCTTTCTTCATAATATTTGGATTATACCATACGACCATTGAGAGATACATATGTTTACTGGACAAATTGGCTGGGGAAGTAGAAAATATCATGTGGGTTAATCTGGTGGCCTACCCTGGCTGCACGTTAGAACCACCAACGAAATAGGACTCACGATTGAGGACCATTTTACTGGTGTCACTAAAATGATCTCCATCGGCTCTGGAGCGCAACGCAAGACGAAGGATTATTTTCTGATTACTTACTCAAAAGGTTTCGAGGGCCAAGGTATGCCCTCGCCAAAAATTCCCCTCAAAAACCCTTGACCATGACGTTACGTTATACCTTATATTCATTATTGAAAGGAGGCAATACTTGAATCAACACTTCTACCACACCAGCCAATTCGCGCAAAAAGCGTCCGTCACCATACGCACCCTGCGCTTCTATGATCAGGTCGGACTATTGTCCCCCACTGAACATACGGAAGCGGGCTACCGTCTATACACGGACGAAGATTTTTTCCGTCTCCAGCAAATTCTGGCGCTCAAATTTCTGGGCTTCTCATTGGAGGAGATCAAGCGCTGCTTACAGGTTGGTCCAACCGGACTGCCCGAAGTATTAGCACTACAGAAAGCTATGCTACAGGAGAAGCGAGAGCAGATCGACGCCATTATCCGAGCCATTACTGAGACGGAAGAGTTGTTAGACACAAATCAATACGACTGGCATGCAATTATCAAAGTGATTCAAGTGATGCAAATGGAACAAACAAATGACTGGCAGAAAAAGTACTTTACCGATGAGCAACTGCAACAGATGGAGGAGTTAAGCAAACAGTCTTATACTCCAGAGCAGCGTCAGCAGCTTGCCGAGTGGGGCAAGCACTGGACCGAGGCCGATCAGCAAGAGGCCAGCCGCCAGTGGGATGCTGTCTTTGCCGAACTCAAGCGGCTCGTCGCAGGTGGCTACGATCCCGCCAGTCCTGAAGCTCAGGCACTGGTACAGCAGCAACAAGCATTGATTCGCGCATTCACCCACGGCGATCCTGGCATTGAGCAGGGCTTGCGCAACTGGTACTTTCAATCCCTTTCGATGGAGCAACGACCTGTTTTCAATCCCCTTAGCGAGACAGAAGCGACTTTTCTGCAAAAAGCTACTGAGATTAATTTTTCAAATGCAAACGCGTGATTCATTACGCCTGTTGTATTGCCATTAATACCACCTGTAGATGTGCAATTTATGCTCCTGTCGTATTGCCATCAAAAATCCTCCGCAGAGTGCGTAATTCATGCTCCTGCTGCATCAGCGCACAAAAACAAGCAGCATGAATTGCACGCTCTGTGGGGCAATACAGCCCAAATCAGCCCTGTTGCAGAATCCCAAACCCTTTTGGGGAATGGGAAAACTTGGGGACACCCCAAACCCCGCCAGGGAGGCTTCGCCAAATGCCACCCCCAAGCCCTACTCGCTCTCTTGTTTCTGCACTATGCAACGGGTCTTCACCTTGCCAGTACCCTGCGAGCCGAGCTTCATGCGTATCCTGGGCCAGACTAACCTTGATCACTAGCTATTGCAGCTGCTAGAGATGCCACTGCCCTGCTGTAGCAATCCCTTCAATCATTTGATCAACTGCTTCCAGCTGCTTGCCATCCTTTGCTAGCAGAAGTAGCGGATACAGGCCAACCAAACCGGATTGCAGAAGCCCTTCAGCCGCCATTTCCCACAGCTTAATGGTGACATAGTTCAATCACTCGATGAGCTACTGACTTCGCGCAACTCCTTCGCCTTCTCATGCAACCCAAGCTGGATGAGTGGCTCAACGCCCATCGCCTTCTGCACGGCTTTCTCGCGCAGCTGCTGCGTGAGGTGCATGCTACAGAAATGTGGGCCACACATGGAGCAGAAGTGAGCTGTCTTGGCAGCTTCGGCAGGGAGGGTCTCGTCATGGTATGCTTGCGCCGTCTCAGGATCGAGCGAGAGGTTGAACTGGTCCTGCCAGCGGAACTCGAAGCGCGCTTTGGAGAGCGCGTCGTCGTGCAGCTGCGCCCCAGGATGTCCCTTAGCCAGATCGGCGGCGTGCGCGGCAATCTTGTAGGCAATCACTCCGTCTTTTACGTCATTTTTGTTGGGTAGGCCCAGGTGCTCCTTGGGCGTGACGTAGCAGAGCATGGCCGTGCCGAACCAGCCAATCATCGCCGCACCAATGGCTGAGGTGATATGGTCATAACCCGGCGCGATATCGGTGGTGAGTGGACCCAGTGTGTAGAAAGGTGCCTCATGGCAGAGCTTCATCTGAAGCTCCATATTCTCTTTGATCTTGTGCATGGGGATATGGCCAGGTCCCTCAATCATGACCTGCACATCGTGTTCCCAAGCGATGGATGTCAGCTCGCCGAGCGTCTCTAATTCCGCAAATTGTGCCGCGTCGTTGGCATCGGCAATAGAACCAGGACGTAAGCCATCACCTAGCGAGAAGGAGATATCGTAGGTGCGCATGATGGCACAGATTTCGGCAAAGTGCGTGTAGAGAAAGTTCTCCTGTTCGTGCGCTAAGCACCACGCCGCCATGATTGAGCCACCACGCGATACGATACCCGTCACACGCTTCAGCGTCAGGGGAATATAGTCGCGGCGTACACCAGCATGAATGGTAAAGTAATCAACTCCCTGTCCCGCCTGCTCGATCAGCGTATCCCGATAGACCTCCCACGTTAGCGCTTCAGGTCTACCACCGACCTTTTCTAGGGCTTGATAGATAGGAACAGTTCCGATGGGCACGGGTGAGTTGCGTATGACCCATTCACGAGTCAGGTGAATGTTCTTGCCAGTTGAGAGATCCATGACGGTATCCGCACCCCAATGGGTGGCCCATAACATCTTCTCTACTTCCTCTTCAATAGAAGAGGTAACGGCAGAGTTACCGATGTTGGCATTGATCTTGACCAGGAAGTTGCGCCCGATAATCATTGGCTCGCTCTCAGGATGATTGATGTTAGCCGGGATGATGGCACGACCAGCGGCAACCTCAGCGCGTACGAATTCCGGTGCGACCTGTTCACGGATGGCAATAAATTCCATCTCTGGTGTGATCATGCCACGTTTGGCGTAAGAGAGTTGGGTCACGGCTTGGTCGGCTCTGGCACGCAGTGGTTGATGCGTAAAGTCGCCTGCGTGCTGACGGGCGTAGGTAGCACTGGTGCGCTGACCAACTTGAGAGGAGGACCTGCGCTCAGTAGACTGGAAGGGGTCTTGCTGCTGGTACTCCTCAACATCGTCACGTTCAAGTATCCAGGATCGACGCAGGGGAGGCAGGCCCTTACGAATATCAATCATTACATTGGGGTCAGTGTGTGGACCACTGGTATCATAGACGCGCAGAGGGGGATTCTCCTCTCCGCCTAGCGAGGCCGGAGTAGGTGACTGCACAATCTCCCGCATCGGGACACGGATCTGCGGGTGACGACCAGTAATATAGACCTTGCGGCTACTCGGAAACTGAGTGGTAGATAAAGACACGTTGGACCTCCATGGCTGAACGCTATCCTATCAGGTATAGCAGAGCGAAACCGTGGGTACGAGGGGAGGACATCACAGCGTGAAGGGCGAGAAGGGCATGGTGAGACTCGACTGTAGTTGCGCAACGTATTGCGCTTTCAGTGGTCGGTCGCCATTCCTACGCTCGTCTTCCACGCCGTAGCTTTGGCGCAATACATTGCGCAGCTACGGGGGCTTTCCGAGATCAGGTTCAAACGGTCGGTGGGCTTGCTCCCACCTCTCAGCTACTCGCTCCCGCTGCGTACCGATTCTAGAGTACTATTCAACTGTATGCACATACTATATCACAGTTTGCCCAGCTCATAGAGCAACATGCTTATTAAGGAGATCTTCTTTTGTTGCGGTTGCAAAAGGCAACCTGCCCGCTAGTAACAGTATATTGTCTATGCATCTTTAAGATGTTAGACAATATTTTAGCAAAAAACGATATCTTTTGTAAAGATAAGTATTCTTTTATTGAGTGAGTTGTAACGACGCCATCAATTGGCCGTGCAGATAGGCAGTCTTCGCACCAGCTTCACCTTTGACAGGATCAATCTGCTCATCGTTGTCCAGATCAACGCCGTTATAGGCATGATCGGCCAACGTCACAATCTCCTGAATTTTGGCGGCATCGTCGGGATTATTGAGAAGGGCTTCCGCATCCTGCTCAATGGTGCTAATCCAGGAAAGCAGATCTTCTTTCGTGGCAACCGCCAAATGAGAGGCATGCGTTTTGATGAGTGGCGTCGCATCTGGACTATTGGCGGCAAGGGCAGCATGAGCCAGCGCTAGTTTAATGTAGTGACTATCGCCTAGCAGGCCAAAACCATCACCTATCTCATTGATATTCGCTTTTCCACAACCAAAGGGCAGTTGCTGATAATGTCCCCCCTGAGCACCTTCCGCAATATCAATAATACTTTGCGCCGCACAGCGTATTACGCTACGATTCCCATTGGCACCCTTCAGCAGTAAGGCAGATGTATTCAACTTCTGTGTCTGATCTAGCAAACCCACCAGTAGGGCCTGTTGATGGGGCGTAGACGGAAAAGCCAGCATCAGATGTTTAACATGCACAAATGATTGGGGAGGGAAGGTACCACTCAGCACAACAGTACCAACAGGTATTAGAGGGTCCCCCTGTTCCTGCGTAATGGTGAGCTTGTTGCCCGCCCCTAGCAGATTAGTCAAGCCGCCTTTAAATGTGAGTACGAAAGCTTGCCCCTGGTCGGTGAGTACTCCCAGACGCGTAAGTTTCTCCTCATTCGTTACATCAATAAGCCAGGCATGATATTGGAAACCAGCCGGTGGAGCTTTCAAACCACTCGCCTTGATGGTGAGGGTATTGCTCAGGCCCTGCACATCGTGGCTATCGTTAAACGAAACTAGCCCGGTTATAACCGGAGCACCACTCCCCGTAGTTGCATTCGGCGCATTGTTGTTTTGTGCGTTTGAAGGTGATGAATTATTGCTGTTATGATTGAGAAGAGCGAAAGTGCCAGCCGAAACAGCAACAATGAGCACGACGAGCAAAGTAGCAATAAAGGCAATATAAGTACTTCTCTTACTTAGGGGAGGCATAGCAGTAGGTGGGGTGACAGGGGATACACCATTGGCCATGAAATCTGGTTGATACCCACCACTGCGCAGTGATGATGGCGGTGCTCCCGATACTTGCTGCGGTGTATATTGAGTTTTGTAGCTCACATCCACAGAATTGCGTGGGTAGCTGTCAGCAGGACGCAATTCTGTAGGATCAGCAGCAGAGAGGGTTGCGCCTGGAGCATTGAGAGGTGCCACCTGATTCCCACAGTTTCCACAGAATACAATGCCTTCTTCTATGGGCATGTTACATCGTGAACAGAACATGATCTATTTCTCCCTCGGCTGTGTCTATAATATTAGCTAATACCGATATTGTACAGAATTTGCTTCGGCTAGCACTAATGCTTACAGTATAGCACGAGGCAAGACGATACGTATGCGCAATCTTACCCAATTCTGAAGGTGATTAGAGCACTTGACAGGTCAGTAACTATTCAGGTCTCTTTTTCTCTCGCGCCGCCTCCGGCGGCGATGGAAGGGAGAGAGACGGGGACACCCCTTACCCCGCCAAAGGGCCTTGCAGGCCCCTTGGAACCCCCTGCTGGAGAGTTACTCCCTCTCTTGTTTCTCTACCAGGATTTTTTCGCTGTCGCACAACGATATGCTCTGCAAAGAGTTGCAGTTCTTCGTTCATGGATTGCCGATGGTCTGTCTGATCAGTTCGATCAGCTTATCCAGATCCGCTGGCTTATAAACAATATGCACAACACCAGCTTCGCGTAGTTCATCCTGGTTGCGCGCAGCGTTCGGATGGGCTGTCACCACAATAACTGGTATCTTACGTGTCAGGGTCATTGATAACAGCTTTAGTTCGTCATGTCCATCCAGATAGGGCATCATTAGATCTAAGAGGATAAGATCTGGTTGATGCTCCATCACGGCATCATAAAAACGCAAACTTTGTGTTGTCATATACGTTTCATAGCCTTCATCCGCCAGCACTTCTGCCAGGGAATCGGCAATATTGGGTTCATCATCCATAATCAAGATTTTTTTTGCCATAATCCACTAAACCCCCTTTACTAGGTGGAACACATTGACCAGTAACTCCATAAAGCCATGGAAAAAGATGACAATCAAGGCGAGTGTCGCCAAAACCATATGTACAGAGCGCCACCAGTTAATGATACGGCGCGCTTTTTGTTGGCGTTGTAGTGAAAGCATAAAGCCTGCTCGCGTCTGTAATGTTTTAAATGCCCGCTGAAAATCCGCCTGCTCGCTCTCCTTCAATGGCAGCTTCAGATCGGGGTCCAGATCGGCCTGATCACTGCCCAAAAATTCCAGACAATATTGTTTGAATGGTTCGGATTTACCAGCGCTCAAGCGCTCAATGATGTATTCCATTTCCAGAATCTTTTCTTTGAGCGCGCGCTCTATGCCAACACCGTTCGTGCTGGCTTCGTACGCGATAATATGGCTCTGCCACATATCCAGCAGGCGGCCCACAATACCGCTCACCACCAGGAAAAGCAGCGAGAAGAGCGCTAACGGTCCCCAATAGGTATCGAGCAAACCACCGATGCTGGCCAGGAACCCATGGGTGATATAGACGAAATTCTCATGCATGAGAGCGATCAGAATAGTAATGATACCGATCCAGGTGTGCATCCAGAGCCAGTTCTGCACTTTCCCCGGTAGCCCACGCACAAAACGACGACGCAGGGTGTACGTAGCAGTACCCAGCACGAGCATAAAGGCAATGATGCCGAATAAACGCAACGGATCATTGAAAGCACTGGGAAATTGTTGCGTTTTCAGTGCAACGAAATACCAGACGAGAATCATTAAGAAAAGTACAACTGAGATGGCCAGCCAGAGCCAGCGGGCATTTGACGTGGGAGCACGCCAGATGCGCCGCAACGAGCTTTGCGCACTCTGTTGCACCGATAATCGTTTTGTAGCCAGAGACATGACTGTTCTTCTCCCTACTCAGCACGTCGCAGCAGAATATCCTCGGTTGATCCGAAGAACGACACGGGATTGATACGGATTGCTGCACCAGTTGGGCAAGCTTGCACACAAGCCTGGTTATCATAGCCCGCACACAGGTCACACTTGATGGCAATCTTCTTGCGTAGCTCGCCATAGGTGTCCAGTGGTTGATTTGTATTGAGTGGACCTGGAGCAGTGCGTAGAGCCATTGGCAACAATTTGCGACCATGTTCTTTTCCGCTACCATTCTTAAAAAAGGTGGAAAACTGTTGCCAAAGCCCCTGCTCTGCTGGCACGGTCTCATCCTCATCAATGGTCATAATAGAGATATTATCATACGGACAGCGCTCTGCACAGATTCCACACCCAATACAGCTATCCGTTATATAGACCTCGCCGCTCGGCATACGTGCAATACCCGCTCGGCTACAGAGCATACAGACTGGGTCCTGACACTGACGACAAGCGGTTGCAATGCTGATATTACCAACGACCATCCCCTTGCGATTCATGCGCGATTGACCGTGACGGCGCGCACAGGCTTCCTCACATTCATTACAATGGATACATTTATCAAGATCAATAACCAGTACTTCTGTCCCCTCTACTACGCCATCACTGACGAGGGAGTGTAAGCCAGCGCGAGCAGCGGCATCGGAGTTGGGATTGATATTCTCTAGTTCTTTGACATGTAGTGGCTCAAACACGGCGCTATGAGCTGCAAGGTTCATACTCTGATAGAGTTGGAGCCGCTCGGAGAAACGCTGATGCACTTCGGGATAGCGTGCGAATATCATCTGAAGTACCTGCCGTGGCATTTCGGCGACGCTGATGCGTGTAATAGCGGTGGCCGTAACAGCCCGGCGATCCCCCAACATATCCAGGCCACCCACGAAATAGTCTCCTGCCTGCCGATAAGCAATGACACGCTCATCACTTTTGTCACGTCCCGTCCCAAATGTGGTACGCCGCGCCACCTTCACAAAGCCATCCAGCAAGATGTGCAAGGACTCACGTACAGGTTTCCCTCTGTTATCTTCTGTAAAGAGACGTTCTGTGCGTTCATAACGGTTGACAACGGCCCCTTCGGCAATCTGGCGCATGTCCACACCAGAGATACCCTGAAAGAGCGACATGCGCTTGAGGATTGCTTCAGTAGAACGTGTATTACCCAACTGGTCGAAGAAGCTTTTAACCGCCGGTACCAGCTCCATCAGACGTTGCATGACCTGTTCAGGTACTTCGAGCACGACGGCGGTGCTTTGTGCGCGTGCGGTGGCATTGCGTTGCTGGCCAGTGAGCATACCGTGTTCGCCCATATATTCTCCGCGTCGCAGCACGGCAACTGGCCACTCACGTCCGTCTGGTCCCGTCGCAGAAAGGTCGAAATGCCCCTCTAGAATAAAGAAGACCTCACGCCCAAACTCGCCCTCATGCATCATGACAGTACCAGGCATCACCATTTGCATCTTCGATGTGACAACCAAGTGCAGCAGATAGTTATCGGGCACGAGCTTTGCGTCACTGAACATCGGTAGTTCACGCAGACGGCTCAGCAAGAGTTTGGCATCCCAGCCAGACGGTAGGTAACTGAGCACACGGCTCATATCGAGCTTACCATCCCAAGCAATACCCAGACGCCGCTTGAGCGAAAGCATGAGCAGGTCACGATGATTATCTACGGGACAGACGGGAACGCATGAGCCACACATGACACATTCATCGCTGAAACGAGCCACGTGTGGGGCGATATCGTCCGAGATGGTGGCGCGATTGAGATCAGCAATTTTGACGAGCGAGGATAAAGGGACCGGGCAGGCACGCATACAACGATCACAACCTATACACATATCAATCTCGAAACGCATTTGCTCTTCGGTTAACGCCTGCACATCTGTACGATGCCCCATGCCAACCAGATAGGGCACCTTTTCAGAGGACTGTTGTTGCAAGGGTCTTTGCATGCTCCACCTCAGATTTCCAGGGATGCGCTACAACTAGCGCAAAAACGAGCTATCCGTGTATTAGCCCTTCCGCATACGCGGCACAAGACGAGTGATAACGACTCGTCCGCTACTCTATCCGGCACACCACTACCACTCAGCCTTGCAACCATGATAGGCACCTTCTGCGTTGGAGGAAATGAATCCGGGTTACGCTTGACTGCTACAGGTGCAGGCGGCTGTTTAGAACGTGCTCCCTGCTGCATGGTCAACAGGTCGATATAGTATATGAGCCTGTCACCAAGAGTGATGCGATCGCCATGCGCTAACAGGTAAGGATTATCAATTTTTGTTTGATTGATGATGACCCCATTGCTACTGCCTAGATCACGCATATAAAAACCCCCTGGACCAGAGGTGATTTCCGCATGGAGGCGCGAAACGGCCATATCGGGGATCTCTATTGTGTTTCCTTGATCGCGCCCAATCGTCGTTTGTTGGTTCTTCTTGAGCAAAAAGACTTGTGGCGCTTCTTGTTTAGATTTTACACGATTTACTACTATCAGCGCCTGCGAGGTCTTGAACGAGGCCACGACACTGGCTGGCACAGAGATCGGTGAGCCAGGCAATAACAAGGAGCCATCCGCGTTCAGTACGGGCTGTTGCAGAGGTACGTCTTTTTTGCCGGGAGGTTGGATAAGCGTTACACCAACTGTGGTGGCTACCGCAGAAGAGCGCTTGCCAGACCCATCCAGGACCCGTTGCACATACGTAAATTTGACCGCATTGCCAAAGCATATCACATCCTTTTCCTTGAGCACGTAGTTACTGTTCGGTTGCAGACGTACATCATTGATAAAGGTGCCGTTGCTGCTACCCAGGTCGCGCAACACATACTGCCCATCGGTATAGCTAATCTCGGCATGCCGACGTGAGACGGTGCCTTGATCAACGAGTAGCCCGACGCCAGATTCACGTCCAATCGACAAAACAGTTGTCAGGCTCAGGGGCCGCTCGCTCAAGCGATACTCTTGCGCGGACTCCGCAAATGGTACGAGGAATGCCTCTAGCTCTGGTACTGCATTAATAACTTCGGTACGCTTGGCAGTGAACACCTGAGTTGCGGGATTACCTTCACGCGAGACGCTAAGGATAGCGGGGGGCACGCCCTGCTTATCGAGCCACTCACCTAATTTGAAGCTCTCGTCCAACAAGCGTGCGGCGATTGCTGCAAGCGGGACCTGATGATCAATAGCACGTTTGAAGGCGAGCACTTGCCGCCGATCTCCCAGCGAAAGCATACCAACAGGAATGCCATCCTTGAGCAACACTTTACGATAGGTACGTGCTTTGGGGTCAGCGATGATCTCCTGGTATCCCTTCACTGAAGAGACATTGGTGAGACCAACAGCGGCGAAGTCCAGCCCGTATAAAAAGGTGGCATTATAAAATGTACTGAAACGAAAGACCCGATTGCTATCGAGCAGACCGAGCATACTGTAGGCAGCGGCACGGGCCTGTTGAATAGCCGGATACCACTGTCCCAGAACCTGTGAGCGGCCAGTGAGAGGATCGGTCGTCTCCAATACATCGCCCGCAGCATAGATATCGGGGGCACTGGCACGCATCTGACCATCCACCCTGACGCCACGTCCACACGTAATGCCGCTGGCCTTGACAAAGTCGATATTGGGTTCGATGCCAATGGCAATGACGACCATTTCGCAAGGGATTTGCTTACCGCTGGTCGTCACAACACCTGAGACGGCATCGCGTTTACCGATAATTTCGGCAATCTCTTCCCCTTGTAATACCTCAACACCATCCCGTAGCTCCTGCTGGAGTACCAGATCGGAAGCAGTGATATCAAGGACCTTGGACCAGA
>Ga0066654_10000301_pt1 | contig 12371 bp, 8 predicted proteins | sample GraSoiAngelo_103_FD_66715 | JGI IMG/M metagenome (GOLD analysis project Ga0066654, IMG submission 66715) | Grasslands soil microbial communities from the Angelo Coastal Reserve, California, USA - 14_0903_05_20cm | ecosystem: Environmental > Terrestrial > Soil > Grasslands | place: USA... | reverse complement strand
ATCTGCTTGATAGCCTGCTAGCACTAGGAAGTATCTCTCTCCTCACGGCAATGATCTGGCTCTTTCAGCTCTATCAAAAGATTCCTGATAGCTTTCTGGTCTATCTGCTTGCTATTCTCTCGTTGGCCAGCCTCCGTGGACTCTATGCCTCCTTACTGGCATCGTTCGTCGCCTTCTTCTCCTTTGATTTTTTCTTTGTCCCTCCGCTTTATAATTTGAGCGCAGACAAGTTTGAAGATGTTCTGACACTCTTTGTCTTCTTAGTGACGGCGATCATTACCAGTCAATTCGCCTCCACCCTACGCCAGCGCGCAGAAGACGCGAGTCGTCGGGAGCACGAAACTCGTATTCTCTATGATCTGGTGCGTGCGACGAATCACGAAGAGGACCTGGAACGGCAACTGTCTACCTTTGCGCAGGCCGTGGTCGAAGTGTTCTCTCCTTGTGGGGTGCGGGATTGTCTGCTGTTCTTGCCTGATGCGCAAGGTGTTCTCAAGCCACACATACGCTCTTGTCAGTCTCTGAGCGGGGAAACGCTGTGCCAGGATGAGAAGGCATTGGCAGAACAGGTAATGAAGCGGGCTAATACGGTAGATCTTGCTAAGAGCACAATGGGAGACAATGGTAACGCGGCGGTACACGGCAAGACTGTGAGATATACAGTACGCATGGTCCCGCTCAAAACGGAGCGTAAGATCATTGGTGTGTTACGTCTGCTGATTGAGCATGATGAGCGAGGTAGGATCATCAACGATATTCTGGGTTATGACCATTCCACTCCTGAAGCTGTATTTTTCTCGATGTTTCTCGAACAAGCTGTGGCGCTGATTGAGCGTGGACAGTTGCGACAGGAAAGTTTTCGTATGGAAGTGCTGCAAAAGACTGATGAATTGCGCTCTGCACTGCTTTCGTCTGTTTCCCATGACCTGCGCACTCCTCTCTCAACCATTAAGACGGCGGTGACGAGCTTACAGGAGGATATTGAGTGGGATGAAGAAGCACGGCATAGTTTTACTACGGCCATTGAACGTGAAGCGGATCGCCTCAATGGTCTGGTAGAAAACTTACTGGATATGTCTCGCATTGAAGCAGGCTCGCTTCAGCCCGACAAAGTGTGGTATTCTCTAGATGAACTGGTTCGCGATGTGCTAGATCGTATGCAACCTTTCTTGGATGGACGGAAAATCCAGAGGGATTTTCCTGATCATCTTGCGCCGGTGGAACTAGACTATGTGTTAATTGATCAGGTAGTGACAAATCTTCTTCACAATGCCGTCCATCATACACCTATAGGGTCTCCCATTGATGTGAGCATCCAGCGTCAAGAGGATGTAGTAGTAGTCAGCATTGCGGATCGTGGTTCTGGCATCGCTCAGACTGAACGGGAGCTGATCTTCGACAAATTTTACCGTGTGCTGGGAAGAGAGTATGCTCCTGGTAATACGCGGGGTTCAGGGCTTGGCTTAGCGATCTGCCGGGCGCTAGTTGAGGCTCATGGAGGTCGCATCTGGGCGGAAGCGCGTGAAGGAGGGGGAGCAGTATTTCGTTTTACGCTCCCGCTGAACACAAAGGGAGACATCGAGCTATGATGAGACGTAGGGTGCGAATCCTGGTAGTCGATGACGAGGTTGAGATTGTGCGTGCATTGCAGCGTAGCCTCATAGGCCATGGCTATGAGGTACTCATCACCGGAACTGGTGAAAGCGCTTTAGAGGTTATCGAGCAGCAGTCCCTTGATCTGGTGCTGCTTGACCTGGGCTTGCCAGGCATGAGTGGATTAGAGGTCTGTAAGCAAGTAAGAAGCCAATCAGAACTGCCTATTATTGTAATCTCTGTGAAGAATAAGGAGCGCGATAAAGTGCTGGCTCTGGATTTAGGGGCAGATGATTATATTTCCAAACCTTTTGGTATCAATGAGGTGTTAGCTCGCATACGCGTAGCCTTGCGTCATGCAGAGCGGATGATGCCCAAAACGGAGCCTAAGCTAGTTATCGAGCCATTAGAGATTGATTTTGCGCAACGGCTTGTGAAGGTCAATGGGCAAGAGGTGAAGCTGACACCAACCGAGTACGACCTGTTGCGCGTGTTTGTGCTCAATAGCGGAAAGATTATGACGCAACAGATGTTACTGAGCCAAGTGTGGGGTAGTAAGCAGGATGCGAAGTCGCACTATCTGCATGTGTATATTGCACAGTTGCGGCGTAAGATTGAGCCGGACCCTGAGCATCCACGCTTGCTTACGACGATTTCGGGGGTTGGGTATCGGTTTAATGATGGTGGGTAGGTATATGCCAACTAGACAAGAATGGGGCAGTTATGTTATTATCATTACATGCTGGAAAGCAGAGACGTAGGCGTTCCATTTTTCTAACACAGGAAAGGCATGGCAATAGATGACAACAGTACCCGACCGAATCCCTATGGTCATTCCAGCTGACAATCTACCAGGACCAGAGCAGGGACATTGGACTTCTAGGGATTATATGGCCCTGCCAAATGATGGGATACGCTATGAAGTTGTAGATGGAGTCCTCTTTAAGTCACCCTCCCCCAATCGTTGGCACCAGGAAACAGTAGGGGAACTGTTTTCTTACCTACGCAACTATCTGAAATATACGGGCCGTGGTATTGCCTATCTGGCTCCCTTTGACGTGGAACTGGCACCTAACGTTATCGTACAGCCAGATGTGATGGTGTTGCTCAATGCGAGCAGGGACAAGATCAAAGAGAACCGCATTGTTGGTGCACCTGATCTCGTCGTTGAAGTTACCTCACCGGGGACGGTTGGCTTCGACCGGCGCGAGAAGCAAAATGCCTATGCTCGTGCTGGCGTGCAAGAATACTGGATTGTCGATCCTATTGCACGTACAGTAGAAGTTTTGACGTTGGTGAATAACCGGTATCGTCCCGTTGGCATCTTTCGGGGAAGAGCAATATTACCATCAAAAGTAGTTCCAGAGCTTGATGTACATGTTGAACAGTTCTTCGTACAATAGATCACCAATCAAACTTGTCAATCAAAAACGAGCGACTATACTGTAACAAGATCGGACTCCCATGCGGACAGACCGCAGGAGCCGTTACATTCGACAATGCTTTGAGTAATGTTGCTTGTTCGCCACTGCTCAGCTCGCGTCCTCGCCTCATGGCAGAGCGGCAGGCCAGCCCAATCAGTAGATGATCCTCCCAGTCAATGCTATCCTCTGCTGCTAGCTCTGCTAACTCGTGCAAGTGTGCAACCAATTGTTCATAGCCTTCACCGCTAGGCACCGAGCGGACTAAGAAGCTTCGTCCACCAAAACGTTCACATTCCAGGCCCAGGCCGCGTAACATGGGGAGACGCTCTTCTAGCAAGTCAGCCTGATAGCGTTTCATCTCCACAATGACTGGTTCCAGTAGCATATGAGCGTCGGCTACTTCCTCTTGTGCCGCCCCAGCGTAGGTATGGCGAAGATGCTCATAAATTACCCGTTCGTGTGCTCGATGCTGGTCGATCAGATACAGACTGCCGTCAGGTGCTTCGGCCAGGATAACAGCTTGTTGCAACTGGGCAAGAGGGCGCAGTCTGGCTATCACCTCTGTTGTTGCGGGCGGAGCAATCCCGACCCGGTAATCCTCCGCTGTTTCGCCTACATGTAGGCCCCGGCGTCGTGGTCCGGGCAAACGCCGCTGGTGGGCAAGTGTTGGTCCGGGAAAGTGTACCTCTGCTGGTAAGGCGGGGCTGTGCTCTAGTACGGAGCGTACAGCCTCTGTCAACGCGGCTACGATTTTGCTTTCCTGTGCTAAAAGTACTTCGATCTTCGCAGGATGCACGTTGACATCAACTTCGTCGGTGGGTAGCTCAATGCAGAGCACCAGGAGGGGATGTTTCCCTTTCGGTAGCAGTCCGCGATACCCCTGTTCTAGAGCATCTTGTAAGATACGGGTTTGTACCCAGCGTCCATTTACAAAAAATGTGACATGTTGCCGATTATGCTGTGCCAATACACGATTACCGATGTGGCCGTGAATGGTATAGTGCTGACCATCACTGACCTCTATTGGTTGCAACATCTCTTTCAAGGGCAACTGATAGAGTTCGGCCAGTGTGGTTGCCAGTTCACCTGTGCCACTCGTTTGCAGGACGGACTGTTCGTCAAGCATCAGTTGAAAGCGCACGGTCGGATACCCTACGGCCAGACGGCGTAATAGTTGTACAATATGGCCATTTTCGGTACGCGAGCCATGCATGAATTTGAGGCGAGCGGGAACATTGTAGAACAGGTCACTGACGGTAACGGTCGTACCATGAACACGAGCACGTCGTCCACGTTGCACGATTTCGCCACCACGCCAGGTGATCCAGGTTGCCGCCTGTTCTTTGCCCATGGCTTCAGTCTCAATGGCGCGGCTCAAGAGCGTTACTTCAGCCACGACTGCAATACTGGCGAGGGCTTCGCCACGAAATCCTAGCGTAGAGAGCCGTGTTAAATCCTCTACCGTACAGATCTTGCTCGTCGTATGACGTGTACAGACATGCTCAATCTCGTTTTCAAGCAGCCCATAGCCATCATCCGTAACTCGTATTAGGCGCAATCCACCACCGCGCACCTCAACACGAATTTCACGTGCATCCGCATCTAATGCATTCTCAACTAACTCTTTGACCACTGATACTGGTCGCTCAATGACCTCACCAGCTGCGATACGCTCCGCAACTTCTGGCAGTAGCGTTTGCAGAGGAGTACGTTGTGGCGAAGAAAGTTCTGTGTAATCCTGTACTGACTGACTCATCGATGCTGCCCGTTTCTCTTTTTCTGCATCAAGAATAGTAGATTCAAAGCATCTAGCGGTGTAATGGCACAGATATCTATCGCATGGAAATCAATCTCATTGTCCCTGGCCTGTTCCAATGAGATAGCGGCTTGCCGTGCCTCTTCGCTCTGCCACTCGTGTTGTCCATAACGTTCTGCTACCAGCACATTGTCACCATTGCGAGACCGCACTATATAGCGCTCAATAGCCGACTCATGCCCCACATCTGCTAGCCCATTGCTCTTTACAAGAGAGTGAGAGCCACTTTCCAGTTCTCGTAACACAGCTTGTGCGCGTTGCACAATGGCAGGAGGCATACCAGCCAGCTTGGCTACATGCACGCCATAACTTCGCCCAATTGAACCGGGCACAACACGATGCAAGAAGATGATACCACCTTGTTCGTCATCGCTGATCCTCATGGTAAAAACCGTCATGTGGGGTAGCTCGTTAGCCATCGCCGCTAGCTCATGATAATGGGTCGCAAAAAGCGTGCGGGCAGCAGTCTCGTTGTGCAGGTACTCGACCACGGCTTGCGCAATAGCCAGGCCATCATAGGTACTGGTCCCACGCCCGATTTCATCGAGGATGATTAAGCTATGGCGCGAGGCGTGATGAATGATGGTAGCTGTCTCCTCCATCTCAACCATGAAGGTACTCTTGCCAGCTGCGATGTCGTCTTCAGCACCGACGCGGGTGAAAATGCGATCGACCAGACCAAGCTGAGCCTTACGTGCCGGTACAAAGCTACCGATCTGTGCCATTAATGTAATCAAGGCAACCTGACGCAGATAGGTGGATTTACCGGCCATATTGGGGCCGGTCAGCAGTAGGATACGCGTGCCTTCATCTGACTCAAGGTGAGTATCGTTGGGGATAAAGGTATTGCCGTTTAGTGCGTACTCTACAACCGGGTGCCGCCCATCGATAATCTCTAGGCGATGCCCCTGTTCTAAGACCGGACGAACGTACGCTTGGTGCACTGCGACTAATGCCAGGCTCAGTAATACATCTACCCAGGCAGCGGCTTTAGCGGTCGCAACGAGTTGGGGATAATATGAGCTGAGTTGGCGTAAGACATCGACATAAATACTGCGCTCCATTTCCTCAATGCGCTCTAGCGCGCTCAAAATGCGAGCTTCGTGTTCTTTTAATTCCGGTGTGATGAAACGTTCGTTATTCGCCAGCGTCTGTTTGCGCGTGTAATCGGCTGGCACCAGTTTGGCGTTAGCGTGACTGATTTCTATATAGTAGCCAAAGACTTTGTTAAAGCCAACTTTGAGCGATCTGATGCCCGTGCGTTCTCGTTCGCGTGCCTCTAACGAGACCATCCAGCGCCGCGAGTCGCGAATTGAGGCAAAGAGTTCGTCTAGTTCCTGGTGAAAGCCTGCACGGATTAAGCGCGTATCGTCACCATGTTCATCCTCTTCACCGGAGCGCATCAGTGCGCGATTAATCAGGTCCATCACCTCTGGGCAATCGTTCATGTCAGCGGCTAGTCCACGTAGCAGGGTGGACTCGCAACCAAGCAGCAACTCACGCAATTGAGGGATAAGTGCTAAGTAGTCGCGCAAGCCCAGTACTTCGTTGCGTATGGCGGTGCCCTGGCGTACGCGCCCGGCGATGCGTTCCATGTCGCCCAACGACTGCAAATACATGCTAAAACGGCTGCGCAGGGCTGGACTCTCCAGCAGCTCTTCAACGCTCTCTAGCCGTCCATGCAGTTGGCTGAGATCAAGCAAGGGCTGGGTAATAGCGCGGCGTAACTGTCGTGCACCCATCGGCGTGATCGTACGATCCAGCACGCTCAAGAGGCTGCCCTGTATATTAGCGCTACGTGTTCCCTGCAATAATTCGAGGTTACGTTGCGTATGGGCATCAAGGACCATATAGCTGGTGGTACGATACGTGCGCAGTGCGGTGAGTAGGGAGAGTAGTGCGCTGTTCATCTTCTCCAGGTAGAGAATAATAGCTCCTGCCGCAGCTATCGCCTGGGGTACATCGGCGCAGCCATAGGCTTCGAGCGATTGCGTACCAAACTGTTTACACAATCGTTGCTGAGCTGCTTCTGGCTGAAAGAAATAGGCTGGGCATTCGGTGATCGTCACGGTCTTGGTCGGGAATTGATAGCGCTCTTTGTTGCTGTCCTCAACGAGCAGGCATTCTACGGGGATGAGGCGCTGTAATTCGGCGTCGAGTGCTACAGGCAATTCATCTGGCGCAAACCATGTGACGCTAAATTCGCCGGTACTGACATCTACGGCTGCGAGGCCACTTTGTGTGCGGCTGCTGGCGATGGCCACTAAATAATTATTCTGCCTTGCGGGTAAAAGATTCGGTTCAGAGAGTGTGCCAGCTGTGAGAATACGTGTGACGGCGCGCTGTACGATGCCTTTACCGGTTGCTTCTGAGATCTGATCGCAGACGGCGACTTTGTAGCCCCGGTGAACAAGTTTGCCAACATAGTTGTCCAGGGCATGGAGTGGTATGCCTGCGAGGGGAACGCGATCGTCGCCATAGGTTCTGTTTGTGAGTACTATCTGTAGCTCACGTGCTGCAATGTGAGCGTCTTCGTCAAATGTTTCATAGAAGTCTCCCACTTGATACATAAGGATGGCGTCGTGGTATTGTTTTTTTATTTCCAGATATTGTCGGCGTGCGGGCGTTGACATGGGCGATTCACCTCTACCTGAGTTGTGTGGATTTTTGTATGTTGAACACATGTACATTAGAGCACGTTTGGGGTGACAATGTCAAAACATGGTACTTGCAAGCAAGGGTGTATGTCATTTAAGCAGAGCAAGGTAGCATGAACGCTCTTTCCAGGCTCATCCATGCTACCTGTTGCTTTGATGCATTGATAGAGTAGCAATACCTTGCTGATGTTTTCGTGTGATTGCTCAAATGTCGATCCATAATGTGAGGATGTTGTAGCATTATCACGTGTATGATTGTTCTTCATCGGGGCAAGGGAATGTTCAGTAAGATTAACGCGACTATGGTGATCCATTGGTACTGAGCTTCTTACCTGCTTTGAGATGTAAATGACTCGACTTTGCTAAGAAGCTCATGAATATGAAATGGTTTGCGGATAATAGGATAGCCATCAATATGTCTATCAGTATTTGGGGTTGTAGTAAGCACAACAAGCGGAGGCTTGCCGGAATGGCAGGTAGTCCAGCGTTCTTCAAGATAGTGAATGATAGTATCTCGGTTAGACCATGCTTCTCTGCTCAAATCGAGCAGGATAGCCAGGAAATCGTTGCCGCTGACAATGGTCTGGTCTATCCAGTCCTTGCCAGGGGTCGCAATCGCCTCATAGCCTTCTAGCTTTAAAGCCCAATAAAGTAGATTGACAATACTAGGATGTTCCTCTACAATAAGCACACGGCGTGCAGAGGAAGTGTGTTGTTTTTCTTTAGCCATATACGCCGGTAAAGAGAGCACAGACAGTTCCATAGCTCCCACTCCTTTCTAGTGCATAGTCACGCGCCCTCTTTGAGGAAGCGTTATGTATTGCGTAACTGCACGATGTGTTGTATCCTGAGAAAACAGCCTGTGGGCACTGGCTTTACAGGAGTTTCTCGATCACCAAAATTACGGGAGAACCCAGATTGGATGGGTCAATGTCCTTAGTACCATAAGTATTGTAAAGGCACGTTGAGGCACAATAGAATGTTTCCACCCACAAATTCTGGTGAGATGGTTTGTTGACTCCGACAATGCAAAGGTTGCAATATGGAAAAGAAGGACCTCATTCCCGGAGAGGATGTTATCCATCACCTGAAAAGTGCCGCGCTACATCCGCAACGACGCGGTGAGATGATAGCGCGCGCATTGCAAGAAGTTCTCGTTTCTCTTCCGGCGGTAGGGACGGCTTTGATCTGGCCCTGTCAAGATAGAACCGTCCCGTGGAAGGTCTACTATGCCGGGGCGCGGCGGGAGAGTATGCGGCGCTGGCTTACGATGCGTCTTGATTACTCATTCGATGTTACACTCAGTATGCTCCAACAGGATCTGAGCAAGCTTGTTGATATGCCAATGCCTCATCTCATCTGCCTGCAACCGGCTTCTATGTCTCCTGCTGGTTTATGGATCGTCTGGTTAAGCAGTGCGCCTCTCCCACAAGGTATGAATGACTATCTGGAAAGGGTGCGCCACGTATTGGAAGCGCTCATGGAGATAGAAAGCTTAGAGGCGCACTATTTTTCCAGCACTTCGCCGCTGTGCGATCAGGCATTGCTTGAGGCATTGGGGAAAGGTGATCCTCATGCTTTGTCAGCCTTGCTCAGCATGGCGCGCTTAATGGGGAATGCCGAGATGACTGCCTGGGGACGAGTGTATCAGGATGTCATCGAAACCAGTGATCATATGGGGGCAAGACAGGGCGGGTTTGGGTTTGTGCTCCAACGTGGCCATGGGATAGCTGGTCGCATCGCTGATTATAGAATGCCTGTCATGATGGTAGAAGATTATCGCAATTCCCAGTATCGTGATCCCAGCATCTCCCATATTGTGGATAGCGAGCTGATTCGTTCAGTCTTTGCGCTACCTATCCGTGCACGTGAGAGACAAGATAAGAGTGAGCAGGTCGTGGGTGTCCTCTACGCTACGCGCAGAAATGTCAAGCCTTTTTCTCTGACTGAATGCCTGCTTCTGCAACGTATGGCATACCTGCTTGAGCCATTGCGCTCGCTTACCCGTCCGCCCGTCTACCTCTCGCCCGGCCTGCCGCCAGCCCCCGATCAGAAAGCGGCATGGTATAAGCTGACGCTGCGCGCCAATCACATTGAGAGCCTTGAGACGTGGGTTAGCCAGTTTCTTAAAGGAACCGTCGTCGTTACTGACAGCGGTGGGCATCCCTATATTGCGGCCCGTAGTGAGCAGTTAGCGTCCCTGAGAGCTGGTAGTGATAGCTCAATGGATGGTGTACAGGTTATTTCTCTGGATGCTCCTGGCGTATGTGAGCCTGGTCAGGTCTATTTGCGCAGCGCCATACCCCTGCCACCGCCAGAGTGGCCTAATTTCTTTGCAGATCTGATACTGGCCTGTAATCTGATCCTTGGACGGATGGAACAGGCGTACGATTACCTAGCACGTCAACGGGAGCAATGGTTACACGCAGTGTTACAGGAGAAAGCATTGCCCCAGCTTCGCCAAGATGGCTATCGGCTGGGTCTGCCCGTTGGGGAAGGCCAGCTCTGGGTGATTGCGTGGTCAGCCCAAAGTGTGCTCAGCAGACAAGCGGCACGCAAGAGAATGCTGGTAGAGGATATTGTGCTGGCTCAGTTAAAAAGCCCGCTCCTTTTCCTGGGCGATGACATCGGCATAATCTTGCTTGGCGAACACGCACAGGAGGAGCCAGCCAAGCTACGCGAAGCCTTGCTATCCCAGTTTGCCCCTCATCCGCTGTGGATTGTGCATGGGGCGTACTATCACTCGCTCAATGATCTGAAAGTAGTGCTCATGCAGAGTATCTCTCAGGCGCAGATGGCGCGGCGTAAAGGGAATAGTGAGTACCTGCTCGATGTTCAGACCCCCGGCTTGGAGAGCCTACTAGCAAATCCCAGGCTGACTGATGACCTACACAATTTTGCCAACAGGCTGCTGAGACCCCTACTGGAATACGATAAGAACAAAGGCACAGACCTTACCACCACCTTCGTACTGGCTCAGACGCTGGGGTCAACGAAGACAGTCGGTGATGAGCTTGGCGTGCATGTCAACACCATTCGTTACCGCTTACACAAAGCGGAAGATATCCTGGGAATTGAGGCCGCATCTCCTAAAGAACGTATCGCCTGGGGTTTTGCTTCCTTTATATGGATGAGATTTCATCAATTAGAGCAGACAGCCCCTAACGCTTAGTTAAGGGCAAATTTCACGATGTTTTGAAAGGCAGTACATATCCATGCATGAGCGCGATGCAATGCGCTGGTTGCAACTCACATATAAAGTCCCCAGTGAACCTTCACAGAAGCGAGTATGGGTCTGGCGACGTTTACAGAACCTTGGGGCGTATGCGCTACAAAACTCAGTCTACTTGCTGCCCTACTCTGAGGATGTGGAGAAGCACTTTCGCCAGCTTGTCCATGAGATTCATGAGATGGGCGGCGAGGCCAATATCTTCTCGGTAGTTGCTCTAGATGTCGCTGACGAGCGCCGTATTCTGCATACGCTTTTAGAAACGCGTAACAATGAATACAATGCTATTGTGAAAATATGTGGTCAATTTCTCACAAAGGCGCGCCGTTTCGTTGAGACACAGAGCTGGAATGATCAGGCACACGCTGAATTGGCTGAGGTGCTGGAAAAGGTGCATGTCTTGTTTCGTACGGCCAAGCGCCATGATATGTTGGGGGCTTTGACGGCGACACGTCGTGCCGTGGCTGCGGAGTCACTGGCTATCTGTGAGCAAATATTGCGTATCTTATTTGAGAAGGAGTATACGAAAGCGCGCCGCTTGCTAGAAATGCATAGTGAACAGCTTATTCCCAGTGAGGAAACAGAGGCTTCTAGCATAAGTTCCTTGCTGGTGAGCAAACAGGATGGTTTAAAGCGTTCCTTTTAATCACCACTTTAGAGGTGTGTGACTTATTTCATAGTAACTCAGACAAATGTCGGGTACATTGAGTACCGTACAACCAGAACAAAGTTGCCTCGTATATGAATGTAGTAGTTCTTAAAAAAGTAGCCTACTCCACCCATGGGGGGGAAGGGAACATACAATGCAAAAACAGTCCTCAGTTCGTAGATCTAGTGGAGCTAAAGCAGTTGCTCTCCATGAACACGTGATGCTTGCTCGTTACCGCTTAATCTTATGGATATCCTTGTTACTGTCAGCAGCTTTTGCTCTGGAGCTTCATCTCGTTTTTGGGCGCTAGGAGCAGGCGCACTAGCGGATGCTCCCGACCTTCTTTACAGCATCTGTCTCAGCTCTCTTACATCGATACGGTTCATTATGCGTTAAGGTGCTCAAGAAAATAAGGGACAAAGGAGCAATACATGAGTTTTCTAGCGTATCCAGCAACTGACCGACAGAAGCAATTACTTGCATTGGCGGGAGAGTTAGCGGATACCTTTGCTAAACGAGCTGATAGAGACGATTGGGCGGGCAGGTTCCCGGTGGAAAATTATGAGGACTTGCGGCAATCTGGCTATCTGACGCTCACGGTGCCACGCGATTTTGGTGGTTGGGGAGCTTCCTTATTAGACGTAACGCTGGCGCAGTATCGTCTGGGCCAAGGATGTGCTTCTACGGCGTTGGTGACTGGTATGCATCTAATGCATATAGCTCGTCTTGCTGCGGGACTGGATGGTCCTGATGGGTGGTTCACGTCCATCTGTCAGGCGGTAGTGCAGGATGGTGCGCTGATCAATGTAGTGGCGTCCGAGCCTGCAACTGGTAGTCCAAGTCGAGGAGGGCGTCCTGTCACTACTGCACGTCGGCAGGAAGATGGTTCGTGGCTCATTAATGGTCGCTAAAACTTTACGACTGGTAGCGCTATACTGCGTTTCTTTCTTGTAAGCTGCTCGCTAGAGGATGAAGTTGGTGCTACAGCTGGTCTACCTCGTCT
>Ga0066654_10000298_pt1 | contig 12394 bp, 9 predicted proteins | sample GraSoiAngelo_103_FD_66715 | JGI IMG/M metagenome (GOLD analysis project Ga0066654, IMG submission 66715) | Grasslands soil microbial communities from the Angelo Coastal Reserve, California, USA - 14_0903_05_20cm | ecosystem: Environmental > Terrestrial > Soil > Grasslands | place: USA... | reverse complement strand
GTCTTCACCCGGCCGTACTTGGGGACGGCGAGGAGCATGTCGAAGACCTTCGCGGTCTGCACGTACTCGGGTGGGTCGAGCAGAATCGTCTGGATGCTTGCCCGGTTCGCCTTCAGATCCTTCTTCAGCTTGGCGCGTGCGGTGCGAATGTCGTTTGCTCGCTTGAGGGCCTCCATCCTCTGGTCAAGTGACCGTTCGGGGGCCGCCAGCGAAGTTTTGACTGGTGGGGCAGGCATGTGGGCGGCGAGTATAGCCGCGGGTTGGGGGCGTGCAAGGCCATCCAAGCCGAAAACGCCGAAATTCACCTGAACCTCCAGTCGAGGTTTAGGCGGGGTTGCCGATCGGAGCGCCGCCTTGACCGGTTTGAAGCGCCGCGGCGATCGCGCCTGCCACTCGACTACCAGCTCGGGGGTCGCGGAAGCTCTCGGTTCCAACCGCCACTAGGGAGGCGCCGGCGCGCAGGAATTCCAGCCCGTCGGCGCCGCTCGAAATCCCGCCCATACCGACGATTGGGATGCTCACCGCAGCAGCGACGGCGCGCACCTGGGCAACAGCCACCGGTCTCACCGCAGGGCCGGAAAGCCCCCCCTGCCCCGCCCTGATTCCCGGCTCGCCAGTAGCTGGATCGATTGCACTTGCCTTCAGCGTGTTGATCAAGGAGACCGCGTCCGCCCCGCCCTGCTCCGCCGCCGCGGCAACCTCGGCAGGTGCGGCGACGTTGGGTGTGAGCTTGACGATCAGAGGCTTCCCGCTCAACGGGCGCAGTGACTCGAGCAACGACTCGGTCTCACCAGGCTGCTCGCCGACGATCAAGCCCGAGTGCACGTTGGGGCAGGAGACGTTGAGCTCGATCGCGGCCACCTCGTCCCTGCTCCCCAATTCACTGACGAGGCGGGCGAAGTTCTCGTGGTTCGTCGCCATCACCGAGACGATCAATGGCACCGGCAGCTGAGCGAGCTGCGGCAGGTCCTCGGCAAGGAATCCCCCCAGGCCCTTATTGGGCAGGCCGATCGAGTTGATCATCCCCGCCGGGGTCTCCCAAATCCGTTGCGGCTCATTGCCGGTCCGTGACTCGAGGGTGATCGTCTTCGAGACGAAGGCAGAGAAGGGGAAGTCCGCCAGCAGGGCATCGCCGTAGATGCGACGGGCGGCGATCGCGTCGAAGGTGCCCGAGGCGTTGATCACCGGATGCTCGAGTTCGATTCCACAGAAGTCAGGCATGGGCCAGCTCGACCTGATCGGGCCGCACCACCGGGCCGTCGACGCAGAGGCGCAGGTAGCCGCCGCCCGGCTTAGGCACGGCGCAGCCGAAGCAGGCGCCGTAGCCGCAGGCCATCGGCGACTCCATCGCCAGCTCGCAGGCGACCCCCGCCTCGACGCACATCGCACCCACCGCCTCGAGCATCTGCGGCGGGCCGCAGGAGTAGACGGCGGCACTGCCCGCGTCGTCGCCCGCGAGCATCGCCGCGAGCAAGTCGGTAACAAAGCCACGGTGGCCGGCGTGGCCGTCATCGCTGGCGAGGCGCACCTCGCAGCAGGAGAAGAGGTCGTCGAGGCCGCCGGAATGAGCCGCGTCGCGAAAGCCGAGCAGGACGCGGGTGGGGATGTTCTTCGCCGCGAACGTGCGTCGCAACAGTGCCAGCGGTGCGATCCCGATTCCACCCCCGACCAGAATTGCCCCCACGGGCCGAACTGCATCAACTTCTCCCTCTGCTGAGCGGAGAAGTTGATGCAGTTCGCGGGGAGTGGTGAAGGAATTGCCGAGGGGCCCGTTGAGCCAGACGTTCTCGCCTGGCTCCAGCTCACAGAGGCGGTCGGTGCCGGGGCCGATTCCCTCGATCAGGAAATCGAGCTGAACACCGCCGGCCGCAGGCCTCATCTCGGCGACCGAGAGCGCCCGCGGTAGATAGGGACGTTGGCCACTTTGCTCCCAGTGGCGCTCGCTGGCGAGCATGTAGAACTGGCCTGGCAGCGGCTGGGGCCCGTCCCGGTCGAGCAGCGAGAAGAGTCGGTAGCCACCCGAGACGCGGCTCTCGGAGACCTCGCAGAGGCGGCGCCCGAAGGGGGCGGTCATCGCGCTTGCTTGGCCCGCTCGAGGCCATGGATCTCCTGCAGCGAGCGAACCTCTGAATCGCCTTCGATCTTGGCCGCGATCGCCCGTACAGCGGCGGTCGCGCCGGTCATAGTTGTCACGCAGGGGACGTTGTGACGCACCGCGGCGGTGCGGATCTCATAGCCGTCGGCTCGGGCGCCCGAGCCGGTCGGCGTATTGATCACCAGGTTGCAACGGCGCTCCCGAATCAAGTCGACAACGTGGGGCGAGCCCTCGGCGATCTTGTTGATCGGGGTGACCGGAACCCCCATCCTCGAGATCGCTTGGGCGGTGCCGCCGGTGGCGATCAGCTCGAAGCCGAGGTCGTGGAGCTGGGTGGCGATCTGGGTCGCCGCCGGCTTGTCGGTGTCGGTGACGGTGATGAAGACGGCGCCCTCGGTCGGCAGCGAGACGCCGGCCGCCGCCTGGGCCTTGCCGAAGGCGGTGGGGAAGTCGTTGGCGATGCCCATCACCTCGCCAGTGCTCTTCATCTCGGGCCCGAGCACCGAGTCGGCGCCGGCAAAACGGGCGAAGGGCAGCACCGCCTCCTTGACGCTGACCAAGCCAGCGGGCGGATCGCGCAGCTCCTGATCGGCGAGCTTCTCACCCAGCATCAGACGTGCGGCCAGCTTGGCCAGGGGCACGCCGGTCGCCTTGGAGACGAAAGGCACTGTGCGCGAGGCGCGCGGGTTGGCCTCGATCACGTAGAGCTCGCCGGCGGCGACGGCGTACTGGATGTTGATTAGGCCGATCACGCCGAGCTCGAGGGCGATCTGTTTAGTCGTCGCGCGGATCTCGTCCAGCATCTCGACGCCGAGGCTCATCGGCGGGATCACGCAGGCTGAGTCACCGGAGTGCACGCCGGCCTCCTCAACGTGCTGCATGATTCCGGCGACATGGGCGTCGCTGCCGTCGGCCAACGCATCCACATCGACCTCGATCGCGTTCTCGAGGAAACGGTCGAGCAGCAGCGGATGCTCCTGGTCCGCCTTGACGTTGGCCTTGAGGTAGGCGGTGAGGTCGTCGATCGAGTAACAGATCTCCATCGCCCGGCCGCCGAGGACGTAGGAAGGGCGGACCAGCAGCGGGAAGCCGACTTTCTCGGCGATCACGGTGGCTTCCTCGGCGGAAAGCGCGGTGCCATAGGGCGGATGCTTGACGCCGAGCTTGCGCAGCAGGGCACCAAAGCGACCACGATCCTCGGCCAGGTCGATCGCGTCGACCGGGGTCCCGAGTAGAGGCACGCCCGCCTCCTCCAAGGCCCGGGCCAACTTCAACGGTGTCTGGCCACCGAACTGGACGATCACGCCCTCCGGTCGCTCTTGCTCGCACACGGCGAGCACATCCTTTGCCGTCAGCGGCTCGAAGTAGAGGCGGTCCGATGTGTCGTAATCGGTCGAGACCGTCTCCGGGTTGCAGTTGATCATCACCGCGTCGCGGTCGAGCTCGCGCGCGGTCATCGCCGCGTGCACGCAGCAGTAGTCGAACTCGATCCCCTGGCCGATCCGGTTGGGCCCGGCGCCGAGAATGACCACCGAGTCGCGCTCGCCGCGGCGGACCTCGGAGGCGGCGGTGCCAGCCGAGGGCCGCTCGTGGGCCGAGTAGTAATAGGGCGTCGCTGCCTCGAACTCGGCAGCGCAGGTGTCGACCGACTTGTAGACGCGCTCGAGACCGTCGGTTCCGTCGCCCTCGGTGGCCAGCGCCTGCAGCTCGCGCAGGAACCAGGGGTCGACCAGGCAGCGCTCGCGTACCGCCTCGACGCCGAAGCCACGGCGAAAGGCCGCGAGGATCAGGTCGAAGCGCTCGGCGCAGGGCTTCTCCAGCGCGCTCAGCAGTGCCTCGTCGCCCTCCGGCACCTTCGCGGCCTCGTCGAGCTCGCGCGAGCGCATCGCCTTGGCGAAGGACTCGCGGAAGGTGCGGCCGATCGCCATCGCCTCGCCGACGCTCTGCATGTAGGTCGAGAGCTTGCCCTCGGTGCCGGGGAACTTCTCGAAGGCAAAGCGCGGGATCTTCGTCACCACGTAGTCGATCGTCGGCTCGAAGCTAGCCGGCGTGGCCTGGGTGATGTCGTTGGGGATCTCCTCCAGCGCGTAGCCGACGGCGAGCTTGGCCGCCATCTTGGCGATCGGGAAGCCGGTCGCCTTCGAGGCCAGGGCCGAAGAGCGTGAGACTCGCGGGTTCATCTCGATCACGGCGATCTCGCCGTTCTCGGGGTTGACCGCGAACTGCACGTTGGAGCCGCCAGTCTCGACCCCGACGGCGCGGATCACCTTGATCGCTTGGTCACGCAGGTCCTGATAGAGGGCGTCGGTGAGGGTCTGGGCCGGAGCAACCGTGACCGAGTCGCCGGTATGCACGCCCATCGGGTCAACGTTCTCGATCGAGCAGATGATCACGACGTTGTCGTTGTGGTCACGCATCACCTCGAGCTCGAACTCGCCCCAGCCGATCACCGACTCCTCGACCAGGACCTGGTTGATCGGGCTGGCGGCGAGGCCCTCGGAGACGACCTGGCGCAGCTCGGTTTCGGTGTACCCGACGCCGCCACCCTGGCCGCCCATGGTGAAGGCCGGGCGGACGATCGCCGGCAGGGTGATGCGGCCGTCGGCGAGCGCCGCCTCGACCTCGCCGAGCGTCTCCACCGTCATCGACCAGGGGATGCGCAGGCCGGCCTCGGTCATCGTCTGGCGGAACTCCTCGCGGTCCTCGGCGCGGCGGATCGCGGCGTGGTCGGCGCCGATCAGCTCGACCCCGTGCTTCTCGAGCGTGCCGTCCTCGTACAGCGTCATCGCCAGGTTGAGCGCGGTCTGGCCGCCGAGGGTCGGCAGCAGGGCATCGGGCTGCTCCTTTTCAATTATCCGCGTCACCGGGCCGGGCAGCAGCGGCTCGATGTAGGTCGAGGTGGCGAACTCGGGGTCGGTCATGATCGTCGCCGGGTTGGAGTTGACGAGGATCACCTCGTAGCCCTCCTCGAGCAGCACCTTGCAGGCCTGCACGCCGGAGTAGTCGAACTCGGCCGCCTGGCCGATCACGATCGGCCCCGAGCCGATCAGGAGGATCTTCTCGATGTCGGTGCGTTTAGGCATGCGCGAGCTCCAGGAAAGAGTCGAAGAGATGGCGGGCATCGTGCGGGCCGGGGCCGGCCTCGGGGTGGTACTGGACCGTCGCCGCGCTGACCTCCCTCAGCACCAAGCCCTCGACCGTGCGGTCGTAAAGGTTGAGGTGGGAGAGCTCGGCGGCGCCGAAGTCGGTCTGCCAACGCACCGGCTCATCGGCCTCGATCCGCGGCTCGCCGGCGGGTCCTTGCACGGCGAAGCCGTGGTTCTGCGAGGTGATGTCGATCCTGCCCGTCGCCAACTCCTTGACCGGGTGGTTGGCGCCACGGTGACCGAAGGGCAACTTGAAGGTCTCGAGGCCAACCGCGCGGCAGAGCAGCTGATGCCCGAGGCAGATGCCGAAGAGGGGCTTTTGACCGACCAGCTCGCGCACGGTGTCGACGACGTAGCCGAGCGCTGAGGGGTCGCCGGGGCCGTTGGCGAGGAAGACGATGTCGGGCTCCTCGGCGAGGACCTGCTCCGGCGTGAAGGTGCAGGGCAGCAGGGTGAGCTGGCAGCCGCGCTCGCGCAGCTGGCGGACGATGTTGAGCTTGATTCCGGTGTCGATGCCGACCACGTGAGGGCCGCCCTCGCCCTCGAAGCGGATCGGCTCGGCCGGAGTGACAGTGCGGGCGAGGTCGGCGCCGTCCATCGAGGGCTCGGCGGCGACGCGCTCGCGCGCCTCGCTCTCGGACGTACCGGTGGGGAAGATGCCGCCGCGCATCGCACCGCGGTCGCGGATGTGACGGACGACGGCGCGGGTATCGACGCCGCCGATCGCCGGTACGCCACAGTCGGTGAGCCAGTCGAGCCAGCCGCCCTCGGCAGTAGCGACGTCCTCACCGTTCTTGGGATCGCGCATGACGACGCCGCGGGCGTGGGCGCGGTCGGACTCCATCGCCGCCGCCGAGACCCCGTAGTTGCCGATCAGCGGGTAGGTGAAAACGATGATCTGCCCGGCGTAGGAAGGGTCAGTGACTGACTCCTGATAGCCGGTCATCGCCGTGTTGAAGACGACCTCGCCGGTGACTGGCCCCTCAGCGCCACAGGGAATCCCGTCGAACCGCGCCCCATCCTCGAGCAGCAGGAACCCCTCGCTCATTGCGGTGCGCCTTTTGTGGCCAGGGACCGCATAAAGCGCACCGGAAAGCTCGTCATGGCGCTACTCCCATCGAGAAGGAACGCAGGCGGTAGGCGACTTGGCCGGCGGCGAGGGTCATCAGGACGCGGCCGGTCAGCTCCTTGCCGGCGCACCAGGAGTTGGAGGAGCGGCTCTCGTAGCCGTCCTCACCGACCGTCCAGCGGGCGGAGAGGTCGCAAAGGGCAATATTCGCCTCACTGCCAGGTGCCAGCGAGGGACGATCGACGCCAAACGGCTCCGCGCCGCCGGCCAGGCGCTCGATCAAGAGACCGAGCTCGATCGCGCCCGGCAGGACGAGATCAGTGTGCAGCGCGGCAAAGGCGGTCTCCAGACCGGTCACACCCATCGCCGCCTGCTCGAAGGGCACTTCCTTTTCCTCGGCCGCGTGTGGAGCGTGATCGGTGGCGATGCACTCGATCGTGCCGTCTTGCAGCCCCGCGATCAGAGCCAGGCGATCACCCTCGCTGCGCAGCGGCGGGTTCATCTTGAAGCGCTGTGGATCGAGGCTGCGCACCTCCTCGTCGGTGAGACAGAGATGGTGGGGCGAGGCCTCGCAGCTGATCTGCACCCCCGCGGCCTTGGCGGCGCGCACTGCCTCGACCGACTCGGCGGCCGAAAGATGCTGGACGTGGATGCGGCCGCCCTCATAGCCGGCGAGAGCGGCGTCGCGAGCGATCATCGTCGACTCCGAGACCGAGGGGATGCCCTCGAGGCCGAGCGCGGCGGAGACCGGGCCCTCATGCATGACGCCGGCCCCAGAGAGCTCGGGGTCCTCCTCGTGGAGGGCGATCGTGCCGCCGCAGAGCCGCTGGTACTGCAGGGCGCGGCGCAAGATGCGGGCGCTGCGGATCGGCAGGCCGTCGTCACTGAAGCCGGCTGCGCCGACATCGCGCAGCGAGGCCATCTCGGTCAGCTCCTCGCCCTCCATCGCGCGCGTCACCGTGGCAAGGAAGCCGACCCTGACCGCAGCGGCAGAGCTGGCGTCGGCGAGCAGGGCCTCGACGTCGGCGGGAGTCGAGACGGGCGGCTCGGTATTGGCCATCGCGAGGACGCCGCAGTAACCGCCGGCGGCAGCGGAGCGAGCCCCAGTCTCGATGTCCTCCTTGTGCTCCTGTCCGGGCGTGCGCAGATGGACGTGAGGGTCGAAGAAGGCGGGAAAGGCGTGCAGGGGCCCTGCGTCGATCTCCTCGATGCCGTCGCCACTGGCCTCGCCGGGCGCGGCCAGCTCGGCGATCTCCCCGTCGCGGACGACGAGGTCGTGCCGCCCCTCGATCCCGGCCACCGGGTCGAGCACGGTGGCACCGCGCAGGACGAGGCTTGCGCTCTCCCCGGCGCGCATCTGCAGCGACGGCATGCTCATCCCGGAATCACCGTAAAGACCGAACCGCTCACGCCGGTTGTCCGATCGGGGTGGCGTGGCCGTTGCCGGCTACGGGCGCCGGCGCTTCGCCTCCGACGGCGAGCAGCTCGTAGAGGATCGCCATGCGCACGACCAGGCCCGAGGCGACCTGCTCGGCGATCAGCGACTGAGGCGAGTCAATCACCTCGCCGGAGAGCTCGACGCCGCGGTTGACCGGGCCGGGGTGCATCAGCAGCTGGCGTGGGCCGAGGCGTCGGGAGTCGATCTGGAAATGGGCAGCGTACTCGCGGATCGAGGGCACGAAGCTCTCGTTCATCCGCTCGTGCTGCAGGCGCAGCGCGTAGACCACATCAGCCTCGCCGAGCCGCTCCAGCGAGTGCTCGACCTCGCAGCCGAGCTGCTCGAGCCCCCGCGGAATCAGCGCTGGCGGTCCGCAGACGGTGAGCTCGGCGCCCATCGCCTTGAAGGCGATCAGATTGGAGCGGGCGACGCGGCTGTGCAGGACGTCGCCGACGATCCAGATCCGCTTGCCCTCGAGCGAGCCGAGGCGGCGGCGCAGCGTGTAGACGTCGAGCAGCGCCTGACTCGGGTGCTCGTGCTTGCCGTCGCCGGCGTTGACGACAGCCGCGTCTGCCCAGCCGGCGACCAGCTGAGCGGCACCGGCATAGGGATGGCGCAGCACGATCGCCGCGGGGTCATAAGCGGAGAGGGTCGCCACCGTGTCCTTCAGCGACTCTCCCTTGTCAACCGAGGAACCGGCGGCCTTGACCGACACCAGGTCGGCGGAAAGACGCTTGGCGGCAAGCTCGAAAGAGGAACTGGTGCGGGTACTCGCCTCATAAAAGAGGGTGACGACGGTGCGACCGCGCAGGGTCGGCACCTTCTTGATGTCGCGACGGCCAACCTCGGCAAAGCTCTCGGCGCGGTCGAGGATCGCCTCAATCTCAGCCTTCGAGAGCTGCTCGATCGAGAGCAGGTGCCTCATGCGCCCGCCTCCGCCGGCTGCAGATCGGCGATCGCGACCTCGTCGCCGCCATCAAGCTCCTCGAGGTGGACGTTGACCCGCTGCGCGCGTCCGGTCGGCAGGTTCTTGCCGACGTAGTCGGGGCGGATCGGCAGCTCGCGGTGGCCGCGGTCGCAGAGCACGGCGAGCTGAACCCGCTGTGGCCGGCCGTAGTCGAAGAGCGCATCGATCGCCGCCCGCACGGTGCGCCCAGTGAAGAGGACGTCGTCGACCAGGACCACGGTGCGTCCAGCGAGGTCGAAGTCGATATGCGAGGCGTGGACGACCGGCTGCGCCGCCGGAGACTTCGCCCCGACGTCGTCGCGATAGAAAGAGATGTCGATGTCGCCGATCGGCACCTCGGCGCCGGTCAGTTCCGCGAGCGAGGTGTGCAGGCGGCGGGCGAGCAGGGCACCGCGTGTGTGAATGCCGACGATCGCCAGTGCCGCGGGGTCCGGGTTCTTCTCGGCGATCTCGTGGGCAATCCGCCGCAGCGTTCGCCTCAAATCGTCGCGCTCAAGCACGACCGTGTCGTTCACTCCTGTTGCTTCCTTCCTGGCCTCACGGGGCCTGGTTAAAGGACGGCGTGAGCCTAGCAGCACAGCCTGACACCGCCGTTGTGGTCGAGCCGTTGCTCAAATAGCCCCAGCGCCCGTGGGGGGCGGCGCCTGGCCATCAGATCCAGCGGCTTGATTGATCTCGCTTGCAATGCGATAGAGAACATCGTCCAGATCCGAAACCCGAGAGCGGGGCGGTACCGCCACCGGTTCATACCCGGTGCCCGACTTGTTGCCTGTCCACGCAAATACTCCAGCCGCGTCGAGATATGTATTTACCACCGACTGCGCGCCGTCTGCCATCTTGTCGACGCTATCTCCCATTGTTGGATCCAATCGCGCGGCCCAAAGAAAAAAACATTTCGGAGGCGCATCCCTTCGCCAGACATCCCAGTGCTGAATAACCGTCTCCTGCTGCCTCCGGGCTAGCTTCAAATCCGTAGCAGCGAACTTCAGCTCCTTCCGCCGGTTTGACCAGTCACTCATCGCTCCACGCGCAGGCGTTTTCCCGAATGGCGGCGCTCCGGTGACCTTAGTCTCGGCGCAAACCAAGGGATCAACTTCTCGCGCCGGCCAGGCAAGGTCGATCTGATGAAGCTGAGAAAACCCTTGAATTTTTGTTCGAGATCCCACCAGCTGTCCTGTTTGATTATCGATCAGTAGAGCTAGCAAGAGCGCGAACCAGTTGCCCTTGCTTCGGTAAACGCCTTCGAATCCGCTCGGCCCTCCCTTGCCCATGCCGGTGGGTGTCAACCCGGCGATCCGAAACGCATCAAGACTCCACATCAACGCCACCCACTCATCCTGAATCTCTGAGAATCGCTTAATCACCTGATCTTGCACACGCGCTATTAGCGAGTCCCGAAGATACTCAGGATGGCCTACTGCCTCCTCAATCTCTGATGCCGATCTAGGAGTTGTCAACCCGGGTCCTTCCCATCCTCCGTTCACGCAGGCTGATGACGGCCTCATGAATTGAGCTGGTTTCCCCTCCAGACATTCCAAAGACGTCCTTGAGAAGCACCTCGTCTACTCGCTTGACGACACTTGTCCAATGGCCTCCTAGAAGCTGTCGCTCCAACGCCTTTCGATCCTTCTGGAGCAGGCGACTCGCCTCTCCCAGGGCCGTCGGTCCTGGCACGGGAAGTTCCGCAGCCTCTCGCGGCTCCATCTTGAGGATGCCCCCGCCGTAAGAGCGACCAAAAAGCTCAGCCCCGAGCATCGTCAGTGAATTGAGGCAGAGCAGGGGTAGCGCTGACGCAGCTCCTTTAGGGGCAGTCTTCTTCAGGCGAATCCCATGCATTGAATTGAGAAAGGAAACTTTGGCCGAGTTCCGGACCAAACGGGGATAGCGATGGCTCATATAAGTGAAGAAGAGATCAGGCGCAGGCACTACCGGCGGCTTCCACCACGGCGATCGGAGCCGGCACTTGTAGCCGTCAGGAACTCCTTCCGAAATTCCTCTTTTTAGATAACTGCGTAGTGCGCTTGTTTGGTCATTGACATCTGGGTAGAGGAGCCAAGCGGCCTCGTTGTCGTCTCGCAGTTTCTCCCAATCGCCTTCAGTAAAGGCAAGAGCTTTTAGATGCTTCGTACCCGGCGGGCTAATACGCACCAATTGATCCTCAGAGAGGCCGAACTCCACCCTCGTTGACTCTGAGAGTGCAAAGAATGCGTTTGCTCCAGTCACGGTTCCAAGCTCTGGGGATCCGTACTCTCCTAGGGGCACACACCGCTCATCAACGATCCTCTTGAATATCTGGCGCTGCTCAACCGACAGAAGAAAGTCACTCCACTTCCCTACGTTCGCAGGAGCGACATTAAAATGGCTCGGTCCAAATAGCCTCAACGAGGCAAGATCCGAAGCATCTTCAACCGGGAGCAGGGAGAACGCGTTGCATCCCCCCGTTCCCCTCGCAATAACCAACACTACGCGCTCGGAAGCCTCCGCAAATTGCAGTCGCTCAAACATGACGAGATGAACTGCCGCAAATCGCCTTCGAAGCCACATGCGAATCGGCTCGGCATAACCAACGGTCAGAAGCTCGGCAGGCAAGACCATCGCAAGTCTTCCCTCAGGCTTTAGAAAGGCACAGGTGTGGACCAGCAAGGCAGCCCAAGACGACGCCAAGCCGGAAAGCCTCACGCCTTGAGCTAGCGCCGCCGCACGAGAACGCTGACGAGCCACGCCAGAATGCTCCTGGTAGCGGATGTAAGGAGGATTGCCAATGATCGCGTCCATCATTGGCAGGGGACATCCGATCTGCTCCGGAGTAGGCACGTCGAAGAAATCATCGACAAGAAGAGTCGCGTCGAGTCCCGCGGCCAATAGGGCATCTCTTGAGCGCCGGACGCTGTCAGGCTCGACATCAACTCCAAAGACCTGACTCTCAAGCTCTTGAGGCGATGCCCCAAGCTCCCGAAGTCGAGCCCCAGCCGCCTGGAGGAAAACAGACTCCCCGCAAGTAGGGTCGAGGATCCGGGCAGCAGGATCGTTTTCCACGGCCCAACTCGCCAGATAGTCAGCAATGGCCGGGGGCGTAAAAAAAGCACCCCTTGCCTTTTTCTTGATCGGCGAATCGCTTGAGCGGACAGGCATTCACTTCAGAGTATTTCTCGCCTCGGCGGACAGTTGCAAGTTTCGAAAACTTGGCTAGGAGCTGGCCTCTCCCTCATCCCTTTCGCGAGCCCCGTTGGGCACAAGCTCGGGCTCACCGCGCTCCGGAAACGGAATCTCGATGACGTCGAAGTCCTTGGGGGCGACGCAGTCCTCGAAGACATCGCGGGCCTCGTCGAGCACGGTGCCGACGTGGTAGCGGGAGGAGATGTGGACCAGGGCGAGCATCTTGACGTGGGCCTCGCGGGCGACCGCGGCGGCCTGGCCGACGGTGGAGTGACCCGTATCGGCGGCGCGCTGAACCTCCTCCTCGGAGAAGCTGGCGTCGTGGATCAGCAGGTCGGCGTCGGCTGCCGCCGCCACGGTTGAGTGACAAGGGGAGGTGTCGCCGGTGATTGCGACGATGCGACCGGGGCGCGCCTCGCCCATCACGTCCGGTGGACGCACCGGTCCAGCTCTCCCCGCGACCTCCTCCCCCCTCTGCAGCGCCGCGAAGGCGGGCCCTTCGGTAACACCGAGCCGCTTTGCC
>Ga0066654_10000297_pt1 | contig 12394 bp, 9 predicted proteins | sample GraSoiAngelo_103_FD_66715 | JGI IMG/M metagenome (GOLD analysis project Ga0066654, IMG submission 66715) | Grasslands soil microbial communities from the Angelo Coastal Reserve, California, USA - 14_0903_05_20cm | ecosystem: Environmental > Terrestrial > Soil > Grasslands | place: USA... | reverse complement strand
TGGAGACGGTCGCTCGCAAGCTGGCGCTGAAAGAGGGCGACCGGGTGCTCGACGTCGGCTGCGGCTGGGGTGGCTTCCCGCTCTGGGCGGCGACCAAGCACGGCGCCAGCGTCGTCGGCATCACCCTCTCCGCCCCGCAGGCCGAAAAGGCTCGCGAACGAGCAGAGGCGGCCGGGGTCTCTGACCGAGTCGAGATCCGCGTTATGGACTACCGCGACCTGGCCGGCAGCGGCGAGCGCTTTGACGCGATTGCCTCGATCGGCATGGTCGAGCACGTTGGCGCCTCGCAGATCGACGTCTACGCCCAGACCCTGGCCGGCCTACTGGAGCCGGGCGGGCGCCTGCTCAACCACGGCATCACCCGCCTGCGCCACACCGACGCCGAGGCGGGGGCCTTCTCCGAGCGCTACGTCTTTCCCGACGCCGCGCCCCTGCACCTCTCACGCAATCTGATGGCGCTCGAACGGGCCGGCTTCGTCACCCACCACGTCGAGGACTTCGCTCCCGACTACGCCGAGACCTTGCGCCACTGGGCGCAGAACCTCGACGACAATCTCGAGCTGGCGATCCGTCTCGCCGGGCCAGAACGGGTACGCGTCTGGCGCCTCTACCTGCGCGCCGCGCGCAACGGCTTCCTCTCGGGCTTCACCTCGATCTATCAGGCGCGCTGCTCGCTGGCCTGAGCCAAGCCCGGGCGAGTGCTCTCGCCCGGCAATAGGCGGTCGAGCCAGCCAGGTATCCACCAGCACCACTTGTCGAGCCGGATCATCATCGCCGGCACGACGATCAGTCGCACGAAGAAGGCATCCAGCGCTACCCCGACCGCCAACGCCACGCCGAAGTTGCGGATCGTGACGAGCTCCGCGACGGAGAAGGCGAGGAAGACGGAGATCATGATCATTCTCCGGATTGCCTTCGGCGTCCAGCATCCGCACCGAGAGATCGCCGATGCCGAATTCAGCGGCGGAGACAGCGGGAAGCGGGCCCCAGACGAGGAGGAGCCCCAAGATGAACAGCGTTGGTCCCAGTGCCCTGCGGGCGTGAAGTGTCAAGCCTTCCCCGGCGCGACGTCGACAACGGCTTACTTCAACTGCCTGGGACCGTCGTCCAACCTACTAGAGGGGGAAACCGCTGAGCACCGAGGACAGCGCGTAGTCGGCGCCTGCCTCGCGCAGCTGCTCAACGCTGTAGCTGCCGGTGGCCACGCCGACCACCTCGATGCCGGCGGCGTGGCCGGCGATGACATCGCGCGGTGTGTCGCCGACGGCGATGCAGGCCCCGTCGGCGAGTGTGCCGCCGGAGACGAGACCACCGCGGGCGAGGGCTGCTTCGGTCACCTCGGTGCGATCGGCCGAGTCCGAGCCGTAGCCGCCGAAGCTGAAGAAGCGGTTGAGGCGAGCGCGGGCGAGCTTGATGTGGGCGGCGGCCTCGATGTTGCCGGTGACCAGACCGAGCAGGGCGCCGTCCTCGATCAGGCGCGGCAGCAGCTGCTCGATCCCCGCCATCAACCGGTAGCCGTCCGAATCGGCGACCGCGTCGGGCAGATGCTTGAGGTAGCAGCCGATCGCTTTCGCGCGCTCTTCCTGAGATCCCTCGCGGCCGATCACCTCGCGGAAGATGATCGCGGCGATCTCGGGGTCGGTCATGCCGGCGTCGGTGTGTTCGGCGACGTTTGCCTCGACCCCGTGCAGCTCCTCGAAGGCGCGCTGCCAGGCGACTCCACCGGCGCCGCCGGTAACCAGGATCGTCCCATCGATGTCGAAGAGAACGGCACGTACCGGGCTTGTCTCACTCACCGAGCAGTTCCTTTTGCGAGAGCCAATAGAGCAGGCCGAGGGCGGGCAGCACGAGGATCGCAGCGACGATGAAGACGATGATCACGCTGGCCAGGGTGTCGGGCGGCGCCGCCGCTTCGCTGATCTTCAGGGAGGTCGGCAAGAGGTAGGGGAACTGGGCGACGCCCCAGCCCCAGATCACCGCGATCACGGCGCCGGCGGCGAGCGGGCGCAGGTACTGCGAGCGGGCCGCCCGCCCGCGCACGGCGGCGAGGAGCAGGGCGACGACGCCGATGCCGCAGAGGGCGGAAAGGGTCACTAGCGGCAGGCCCTGGTCAGTGAGGCGATCGAAGATGTAGCGCGCTTCGGCGTGCAGCTCGACCAGGCCGAAGGCAGCTGCGACCCCGGCGACCGCTGCGGCGGCGAGGGCGCGGCGGGCGAAGTAGCCGGCCAGCTCCTCGTCGCCCGAACGGCGGGCGTCGCCGATCAAGAAGACGGCGGATAGGTAAGCGCCGCTGGCGACGAACATTGCCGCGGTCAAGAGCGGCAGCGGCTCCAACCAGCTCGAGAAGGGCGGACCGTTGCCGTCGGCCGGGACGTTGCCGGAAGCGACCGCGCCGACCACCGCGCCCATGAAGAACGGGGTCAGGAGCGAGGAGACCGCGAAGATAGCGCCGGCGGCGCGGCGCCCAGAGAGACGAACGATCGACTTGCGGAAGGCAAAGCCGGCGCCGCGCAGGACGATGCCGAGTGCGGCCAGCGCGATCGGCACGTAGAGCGTCGTCATCACGGCGCTGAAGGCGGGTGGAAAGGCGGTCCAGAGGACGACGAGGATGAAGATCAACCAGACGTGGTTGGCCTCCCAGACCGGGGTCAGCGAGCGCTGGATCAGCGCCCGCGGCCGCTCGCCGCGCTCGGCGCCGCCGGCGATCAGGTCCCAGAAGCCGGCGCCAAAGTCGGCGCCGCCGAAGAGCGCGTAGAAGGTGGCGCCGACCCAGAGGATCCCCGCGCAGACGTCAGCGCGGGTCACACCCCTGCCTCCCCGCTCGTTGCCGCTGGCGCATAGGGCGTGTCGACCTCCGGGTCAGCGCCGCCCTCGCGCCAGCGCCGTGACATCGCTCGCAGCACCAGGACCGCAGTCGTCCCAAGGGCCGCGTAGAGCAGCAGGACGAGGCCGAAGCTGAACCAGATCCCTTTGGCGTCGGTGACCGCTTCGGAGGTGCGCATGTAGCCCTGCACGATCCAGGGTTGGCGGCCAACCTCGGTGACGATCCAGCCAAACCAGAGGGCGAGGATCGCGCCCGCCCCGGAGATCGCTACCGCGCGCAAGAACCACGGCGTCCGCGGAATTTCGCGGCGGCGCCACCAGGCGAAGGCGAGCCAGGCGCCGAGCAGGAGCAGGGCGCTGCCGATCCCGACCATGCCGTCGAAGGCGAGGTGCAGCATCGTGTTGGCGGGTGGCCGTTCGTCGACCGGGATGCTGGCGAGGCCGGTGACCTTGGTGTCGGCGTTGAAGCCAACCAGGAGGGAATCGAGGTCGGGGATCGGGATCGCCCCATCGACCCCGGAGCTGGTGCAGACGCCGCCGACGTACTCGGTCTGATGGGTGCCGGTCTTCTGGATGCACTCCATGCCGGCGAACTTGGCCGGCTGGTGGTCGGCGACTTCGCGCGCCGCGGTGTCGCCGACGAAGAGCTGGATCGGCGTCGCGATGCAGGCGATCGTCAGCGGGATCAGCAGGCCGAGCCGGTGCAGGCGATCGCGCCGCCCCTTCAGCATCCCGACCGCGTAGATCGAGGCGAGCAGGAAGCCGACCACCATGTATGCGGCGAGGACCATGTGGGGGCCCTCGTAGCCGGTCGCCGGGTTGAAGAGGATCTGGCCGGGGTTGGTGTCGACGACCTTGCCGGCGGCGTCGAGGGTGAAGCCCTGCGGCTGGTTCATCCAGGAGTTGGCGGCGACCACCGAGAAGGCGCCACCGATGCCGGTGATCACCATCGGCACCCCTGACCACCAGTGGGCCCAGCCGCTAAGCCGCTTCCAGCCGTAGATGTAGATCGCCAGGAAGATCGCCTCGGTGAAGAAGAAGAGGCCCTCGATCGCGAAGGCGATGCCGAAGGCGGCGCCGAAGCGGTCCATGAAGTGGGGCCAGAGCAGGCCGAACTCGAAGCTGAGCACGGTGCCGGTGACAGCACCGACGGCGAAGGTGACCGCCATCGCCTTCGACCAGCGGCGGGCCAGCTCCATCGCCGCCTCCTCACCGCGTTTGAGCCCGATGTAGTTGGCGACCAGAATCGTCGCCGGCAGGGCGACGCCGAGGCAGGAGAGGACGATGTGGAAGCCGAGGGTGAAGGCCATCTGCTCGCGCGCGGCGAGCAGATTCGACGCCGACGCCGCCAGCGGGAGCGCGTCGAGCGAGGGCATGTGGGCGACCCTACTCCCCGCGGCGGGCGCTGCGGTAGCGGCGGATCAGCGCGTTGGTCGAGCTGTCGTGGCGGAGCTTTGGCTCCTTGTCGGCCTGCAGCTCGGGGATGATCGCCACCGCCAGGGCCTTGCCCAGCTCCACCCCCCACTGGTCGAAAGAGTCGATGCCCCAGATCGTTCCCTGGGTGAAGACGCTGTGCTCGTAGAGGGCGACCAAGGTGCCGAGCGTGTGCGGGTCGAGCCGCTCGGTGAGGATCGTGTTAGAGGGGCGGTTGCCCTCCATAACCCGGTGCGGGACAACCTCCTCCGGCGTTCCCTCTTCGCGCACCTGCTCTGCCGTCTTGCCAAAGGCCAGCGCCTCGCTCTGGGCGAAGACGTTGGACATCAACAGGTCGTGGTGGTTGCCGAGCGGGTTGTTGGACTGGAAGAAGCCGATGAAATCGCAGGGGATCAGCCGCGTGCCCTGGTGGATCAGCTGGTAGAAGGAGTGCTGGCCGTTGGTCCCCGGCTCGCCCCAGAAGATCGCGCCGGTGTCGTAGTCGACCTGGGCTCCATCCAATGTGACGTGCTTGCCGTTGGACTCCATCGTCAGCTGCTGCAGGTAGGCGGGAAAGCGGTGCAGGTACTGGTCGTAGGGGAAAACGCCGCAGGTCTGGGCGCCGAAGAAGTCGGAGTACCAGACGCTGAGCAGGCCCATCAGCGCGGGTAGATTTTCGGCCAGAGGCGCCCCGCGGAAGTGCTCGTCCATAGCGTGGAAGCCGGCCAGCATCTCCTCGAAGCGGGCCGGGCCGATCGCCAGCATGGTCGAGAGGCCGATCGCCGAGTCCATCGAGTAGCGGCCCCCCACCCACTCCCAAAAGCCGAACATGTTGTCGGTGTCGATGCCGAACTTGGACACCTCCTCCGCGTTGGTCGAGACGGCGACGAAGTGCTTGGCGACCGCGGACTCATCACCGCCGAAGGCGGCCAGCGACCACTCGCGGGCGGTGCGGGCGTTGGTCATCGTCTCCAGCGTGGTGAAGGTCTTGGAGGAGATCACGAAGAGCGTCTCCTCGGGGTCGAGGTCGCGGGTGCTCTCGGCAAAGTCGGTGCCGTCGACGTTGGAGACGAAGCGGAAGGTCATCTCCCGGCGCGAATAGTGGCGCAGCGCCTCATAAGCCATCACCGGGCCGAGGTCGGAGCCGCCGATGCCGACGTTGACGACGTTGCGGATCGACTTGCCGGTGTGGCCGGTCCACTCACCCGAGTGGACGCGCTCGACGAAGGCGGCCATGCGGTCGAGCGTCTCGTGCACCTGCTTGACCACGTCGACGCCGTCGACGATCAGCGAGCGCCCCCGAGGCATGCGCAACGCCACGTGCAGGACGGCGCGGTCCTCGGAGACGTTGATGTGCTCGCCGCCGAACATCGCTTCGCGGCGCTCCTCCACCCCGCACTCCCCCGCCAACTGGCCGAGCAACAGCAGCGTCTCGTCGCTGATCCGGTTCTTGGAGAAGTCGAGGTGGAGGCCGGCGCCATCGGCGATCAACCGCTCGCCACGCTGTGGATCGGCGGCGAAGAGGTCGCGCAGGTGCTCCCCCTCGATCTCGGCGAAGTGCCGCTCGAGCGCGATCCAAGCGGGCCGCCGCCTGAGACCCGCTCCCCCGCTCATCAACCCTCCTTCCGGTGCGCTTTATGTGGCCCTGAGCCGCAAAAGGCGCACCGGAAGCTCATGCGCGGGCTCCGGCCTGCGACTCGATTGTCTTCAGCATCTCGTCCCAGGACTTGGCGAAGGCGTCCTTGCCCTCGTCCTGCAGCCGCTTGGCGAGCGCGTCGACGTCGATCCCCGCGTCGCCGAACTTCGTCAGCACCTGATCGCAGTCGCCACCGTCGGCGGGGACCAGCGCGCCGACCTCGCCGTGATCGGCAAAGGCCTGGAGGGTTGGCTCGGGCATCGTGTTGACGGTGAAGGGCGAGGCAAAACCCTCGATGTAGAGGATGTCGGAGGCATCGGGGTCCTTGGTGCCGGTGCTGGCCCAGAGCAGGCGCTGCGGCCGGGCGCCCTCGTTCATCAGCCGCTGCATGCGGTCTGAGTCGAGCAGCTCGCGGTAGGCCCGGTAGGCCTGGAAGCCGATCGCCAGGCCGAGCCGGTTGCGCAGCTCCTCCCCGACTTCCTCGGAGACGGCGACGTCCCAGCGGCTCATGAAGATCGAGGCGACCGAGGTCACATCGGCGCTGAGACCGGCCTCGATCCGGCGCTCGATCCCCTTCATGTAGGCGTCGGCGGCAGCGAGGTACTGCTCCGCGTCGAATAGCAGCGTGACGTTGATCGGGATGCCGGCGAAGATCGACTCCTCGATCGCGGTGAGGCCGGCCTCGGTGCCGGGAATCTTGATGAAGAGATTGTCGCGCTCCGCTTTGGCGTGCAGGGCGGCGGCCTCCTCGATCGTCGCTTCGGCGTCGTCGGCGATCAGCGGCGAGACCTCGAGCGAGCAGAAGCCGTCGACGCCGGCGGTCCGCTCGTGGACCGACTTGAAGAGATCGGTCGCGTCGCGCAGGTCGGCAAGGGCCAACTCGAAGAAAATCCGCTCGCTCGGGGTCGCGCCGATTCCGTCCTCGGTTATGGCGCTGTCGCTGAGCTCGGCGATCTGCTCGTCGTAGGCGTCGCCGGCGGAGATCGCCTTGTCGAAGATCGTCGGGTTCGAGGTCAGGCCGGTGACCGAGAGCTCATCGATGTAGCCCTGCAGGGTGCCGTCGGCCAGCATCGTGCGGGTGATGTTGTCGAGCCAGAGGCTCTGGCCAATGTCGTGCAGCTTCGCGGTCGGCTTCATGAGAGCAGCTCCTTTGCGGCTTCGGCCACCTTGTCGGGGGTGAAGCCGAACTTGGTTTGAACATCTTTCAGCGGCGCCGAGGTGCCGAAGGTGTGCATCCCGATCTTGACGCCATCAAATCCAACGTAGCGGTCCCAGCCCAGCGTCGATGCCTCCTCGATCGAGACCCGGGCGGTGACGGCAGGCGGCAGCACCTGGTCGCGGTAGTCGGCGTCCTGGCGGTCGAAGAGCTCGCAGCAGGGCATGCTGACCACACGCGAGCGAATCCCCTCGGCCAGCAGCTCCTCGTGCGCGGACAGCGCCAGCGCCACCTCGCTGCCGGTGGCAAGCAAGATCACCTGCGGCGCCCCATCACCGACCCCGTCGGTGATGGGAGCGGAATCCGCCAGCACGTAAGCGCCGCGGTGCAGGCCCTCGGCCGAGGCGTACTTGGAGCGGTCGAAGACCGGCACGTTCTGGCGCGTCAGCACCAGCGCCACCGGCTGGTGGTGGCGGTCAATCGCTGCCCGCCAGGCCTCGGCGACCTCATTGGCATCGGCGGGCCGGATCACGTCGAGGCCGGGAATCGCGCGCAGCGAGGCGAGCTGCTCGACCGGCTGGTGGGTCGGGCCGTCCTCGCCGAGGCCAATCGAGTCGTGGGTGAAGAGGTGGATCACCGGAAGCTCCATCAGCGCCGAGAGGCGAATCGCCGGCCGCGCGTAGTCGGAGAAGGTGAGATAGGTCGACCAGAGCGGGCGCAGCTTGGTTAGCGAGAGGCCATTGCAGATCGCCGCCGACTCGTGCTCACGGATGCCGAAGTGGAGCTGGCGGCCGCCGTAGGCGCCAGGCTCGAAATCCTCGGCGCCGTCGAACTTCAGTCGCACCGAGGTCGAATCGGTGAGGTCGGCGGAGCCGGCGAGCAGCCAGGGTAGGCGGGCAGCGATCGCGTTCTCGACCTGCTGCGATGCCTTGCGAGTGGCGATCCCCTTCTTATCGGGCTCGAAGCTGGGGATCTCGGCGTCCCAACCGTCCGGCAGCTCACGCCTCTGCTGCGCCTCGATCTCTGCCGCGAGATCGCCATGCTCCTCCGCGTAGGAGGCGAGCAGGTCCTTCCAGGCGGCGCTGAGCTCGGCGCCGCGCTTGCCGATACCGGCGGCGAAGTGCTCGTGCACCCCATCGGGGACGAGGAACTGGGCGTCCTCGGGCCAGCCGTAGGTGCGCTTGGTCTCGCGTACTTCCTCGACGCCGAGCGGCTCACCGTGCGCCTCCGGGGTGTCGACCTTGTGCGGCGCCCCCCAACCGATATGGCTGTCCACGATGATCAGCGTCGGCCGCTCCTCCTCACCCTTGAACTCCTCGAAGGCGGTGGCGATCAGGTCGGTGTCGTTGGCGTCGCCGACCCGGGTGACGTTCCAGCCATAGCCGATGAAGCGGGCGGCGACGTCGTCGTCGTAGGCGAGGTGTGTTTTGCCGTCGATCGTGATGTGGTTGTTGTCGTAGATCCAGCAGAGATTGTCGAGCCCGAGGTGGCCGGCGATCGAGGCGGCCTCGCTGGAAACCCCCTCCATGAAGCAGCCGTCGCCGGCGATCGCGTAGACGTCGTAGTCGAAGAGCTCGAAGTCCGGCCGGTTGTAGCGAGCGCCCTGCCACTTACCGGCGATCGCCATGCCGACCGAGGTGGCAATGCCCTGGCCGAGCGGCCCGGTGGTCGTCTCGACGCCGGAGGTCCAGCGGTACTCGGGGTGGCCAGGCGCCCGCGAGTCGAGCTGGCGGAAGGTCTCGATGTCTTTGAGCGAGACCGCGGGGTGACCGACGATCTCGTAGGCGGGATCGACCGCCTTGACTTCGGCCAAGTAGAGCAGCGAGTAGAGCAGCATCGAGGCGTGTCCGGCGGATAGCACGAAGCGGTCGCGGCCGGACCAGATCGGGTCGCCCGGGTCGAAGCGCAAGAAGCGTTGCCAGAGCGTGTAGGCGACCGGGGCGAGCGCCATTGGCGTGCCGGGGTGGCCGGAGTTGGCCTTTTGGATCGCGTCGATCGAGAGGGTACGGATCGTGTTGATCGCGAGCTGGTCGAGGTCGCGGCTCATGTATCGATCCTATGAGACGGCCGTGACGGCGAGAGGCGTCCGGGGAGGGTCTCCGGGCCGGCCTTCGGCCGGGAGTTCCCGGAGACCCTCCCCGGACGCCTCTTCCCGGTCCCACCGACGGAGCGATACGTCAACAGCGCTCTGGCCTGCAGCGGGCCGACCCGAGTCCCCGGAGAGCTTTCAGGGTTCGATGCGGGTGACTGTGCCGTCACCGTTGTTGGCTACCCAAACGGCTTTGGGGCCAACCACTACCGCTCCGGGCTTGGGACCGACGGAGACCGGGCTGCCGATTGAGTCGCCACTGGTTAGGTCAAGGCGGGTGACCGAGTCATCGGTGGCGCTGGCTACCCAGACGGCTTCGGTACCGGCGTCGATGCCGCCCGGTTGTTCGCCGACCGCGATCGGATCACCGAGGATCGAGTGGGTTGCGGGGTCGACTCGGGTGACGGTTGCCGAGCGGCTGTTGGCGACCCAGACCAGGCCGTGGCCGACGGTGACGCCGGCTGGGCCGCGGCCGGCGAGGATCGGCGGGCCGACCGCCAGGGTGCCGAGGTCAATGCGGCGCACCGTGCCGGTGCTGGCGCTGCTGGCCCAGAGGCCGCCGGCGCCGACGGCGAGCCGCAGTGGCGCAGCGTGGGGCGCCAGCCGCCGCTTGATCACGTGGGCACTATTCGCATCGATCGCCGTGATGCCGGCGCCATCCTCATCGGCAACCCAGATCCGGCCACCGCCGGAGACGATCGCACCGGGACTGCCGCCGAGGTGGAGGCGCGCAGTCACCTGGCCGGCCGAGTCGAGTCGCAGGACCATGCCGGTGCGAGGATTCGTCACCCAGACCGAGCCGGCGCCGATGGTGACGCCGGAAACGCCCTTTCCCACCTGCCGCTTGGAGACCACGCGCTGGGTATCCGGGTCAATCCCGGTCAGCGTCCCGTCCACGGCGCTCGTGGCCCAGACGGTCCGCGGACCCACGGCGAGGCGCAATGGCGGCTTGGCGACCGGGATCGGGTCGGAGACTGAGACATCACCGCCACTGAAGACACCCACGATCAAGACCACGGCCGCGATGAGGACGCCGAGGCCACCCAGGAACCAGAAGAGAAAGGCACCGGCGGTCGGGCGGCGCCAGCGGCTCAGGCCAACCCCCTCCTCGCCCTCCTTAGACGAGCCGCCGAGCCGCACCGTTGGCTGCTCCGGGCGCTCATCGAGCACCAGCGTCGGCGTTGGCGTATCGGCCTGACTGCGGCGCGCTGCCGCGATCAGCTCTCCAGCGCTCGCATAGCGCTCGGCCGGGTCCTTAGCGACCGCGCGTTCGATCACGGTCTCGATTCCGTGTGGGATCTCCGGCTCGCTCTCGGCTTCCTTGCGCGCGTAGGGAACGATCCCGGTCAGCGCCTCATACAGCACGCAGCCGAGCGCGTAAATATCGGCCGCGGGCCCGACCCGCTCGCCGCGCCACTGCTCCGGCGCCATGTACTCGACCGTGCCGACAATCGAGGCACCGCTGCCGGGACCGGTTTCGGCGTAGGCCTTGGCCAGGCCAAAGTCCGAGAGATAGGCCCGCTCGCCCTCGATCAGGATGTTGTGCGGCTTGACGTCGCGGTGGACGATGCCGGCGGCGTGGGCGGCGTCGAGTGCTTCGGCGATCTGGCCGAGCAGATGGGCGGCACGCTCGGGCCGCAGCGGCCCCCCGCGGTCGATCAGCCGGCGCAGGTCACCTCCCTCGATCAGGCGCATAGCGACGATCAGCTCGCCGTTGTCCTCGCGAGCGTCGTATACCGGCACCACGGCCGGGTGCTCGAGGTGGGCGGCGAGCCGCGACTCGCTGAGGAAGCGGCGGCGGAACTTCTCGTCGTCGGCAAGCTGATGGGCGATCACCTTGAGCGCCACCGGCCGCTCCAGGGCCAGCTGCGTCGCCCGGTAGACGACGCCCATGCCGCCGCGGGCGATCAGCGACTCGATCCGGTAACCGCCGAGCGTCGAGCCGATGGAGGGTTCCGCCACGCGGCGGTTATATCGCCGCCAAACGACGAAGGGCCCGCCCCGTGAGAGGCGGGCCCTTCGAGCTGGAGCCGGGGGGAGTCCATGCGGAGCCCCCCGGGAGAACCGGATTGGGGCTCAGCGCCGCACCGGCTGCCAGGTCATTACCGAGCCGATCGTCGTCGCGGTCGAACCGCTTTCCAGCGCGAAACCTTCAGCGAGCTGCGAGCTGCGGCGGCTGGCGACGTCGATCGCCGAGAGGGTCTCGGCTTCGTCGGTGGCGATGAACGCGGCCACCTTGCGCCCATCGGAGGAGAAGACTGAGTTGGTCGCGGAGTTGTCGGCGACCTGGCTCAGCTTGTGGGCGCGGCCCGGACCGATCTTCTTTACCCAGAGGCCCTGGTCGCGGCGGAAGAGCAGCATCCCCGCGGCCGGAGCAACGTCTTCGACGAAGGAGGAGCCGGCGCCGGCGACGAGCACCTTTACTTTGGTGCCGTTGCGGCGCATCGTGAAGATGTCGGCATAGGCACCGGGACCTTCCCCGCTCTGACCACGGCTGAAGACGATGCCGCCCTTGAAGTAGCGAGGCGAGAACTCGTCGATGTGGCCGGTCTTGCTCAGTCGCGCCAGGCCGGCGCCGGACGGGCGCACCGAGTAGATGTCGTCGGCGGAGCCGCCGCCGGCCTCGGCCATGCTGCGGACGAAGACAATCGTCTTGCCGTCGGGCGAGAACGATGCTTCGTGCTCATCGCCGGCACTGGTGACGAGGGGACGGGCGCTGCCCCCGAGATTGACCCGGTAGAGATCGCGCGAACCACCTTCGGTCCCCGCGCGGGTGAAGGCGACGTAGTGGCCTTTGGGGTCGAACTGCGGCCTGCTGTCGACCTCGGCCCCGGAGGTCAGCTTGTGCTGGCCGGTGCCGTCGGCCCGCATCGCCCAGATGTCGCCAGCGCGGACGAAGGCGATCTTGCGCCCATCGGCGGAGAAATCCGGTTCGCTGTCGGTTGGGTCTTCGGTCAGCTGGTTGAGGTGCCCTTCTTTGGCCGCGTAGAGGCCGCCTTCGGTCTTTTCGACTTTGCCGCTTTTCGTTTCTTCGACGGCGGTGATCGCCCGCGAGAAGACGACGGCACCCGAGTGACCAGCGGCGGCGGCGCTCGCTGCCGGCAGCAGGGCTAGGGCAAGGACGGTGAGGATGAACTTGATCGAACGATTGAGCATTGGACTCCCCTTTCGGGTCGGTTGTGAATTGCACAACCGATGGTCGATCCGCGGGCCGGGCCCGCCAACGACAGTCGCGTCACCAACCGGGACACGTTTGGCCCGATGCGGGACAGGCGGG
>Ga0066654_10000295_pt1 | contig 12414 bp, 13 predicted proteins | sample GraSoiAngelo_103_FD_66715 | JGI IMG/M metagenome (GOLD analysis project Ga0066654, IMG submission 66715) | Grasslands soil microbial communities from the Angelo Coastal Reserve, California, USA - 14_0903_05_20cm | ecosystem: Environmental > Terrestrial > Soil > Grasslands | place: USA... | reverse complement strand
CGAAGGTCTCGCCGACCGTCGTGCAAAGCACCTTGATCAGCCAGAAGTAGACGGTGATCTCGGGCACCTTGTTGAGCATCTGGCGGGCCCACCACTTTGCGGGGCGTGCGGGGGACGGGGCGACGGGGTACGTCTGAGCAGAGTTCATGGCGGGGCAGTGTGGAGCCGGGCGCTTAATCGAAGATGAGAGCAATCCCGCCTCGACAAACAATTAGTCGGTCGCCGAGGCACTCACCTGCCGTTAATGAGCGAACGGGGAAAGTCGCCCTGATGGTGGCCCTGCCGATGCTCGCGAGCTTGTCCGACAAGGTTGTCGAACCGCTCGTCAACGTCGCCACCGAATTCATCGGCTCCGCCGGAGTGGTCGCGGTTTTCCTGCTGATGATTCTGGAGCGACAACTGGGAAAGCTGGCGCCACAAGCTCGGCTATCTCGACTACCTGGTGCTGGTCGCGATCGTGGTTGGGGTGATCTACCTGGCGGTGAAGCGGCGGCGGGCGCGACTAGCCGGATGAAGCCGGAACGATGCTGGCGGCCTTGACCTGTCGCCAGGTCAGTAGCCGGCCGCTTGCCGGATCGATCACCTTGAGTCGGACCGCGCGCAACCCGTCGATAACGCTCAGCACCGGTACGTCGTGGAAGATCGGGTTCTCGTCGTGAGCGCGTTGCAGATGGTAATTGGGGATCTTGGCGCTGAGATGGTGAACGTGGTGCAGACCAATGTTCCCGGTGAAGAACTGAAGGAGCTTCGGCAGCATTAGGTAGGAACTCCCCTGCAGGGCGGCATCGGCGTAGTTCCAGTCCTCCGAGCTCTCCCAGTAAACGTCCTCGAACTGATGCTGGACGTAGAACATGAAGATCCCCATCGTGCCGGCGAGAATCGCGATCGGCATCTGGACGAGCAGCCAGGCCTCCAGGCCGACAAACCAAACGATTGTCCCGATCACACAAGCGAGGACCAAGTTTGTTGCGATCACGCTGTGACGCTGGCGCGGGCGCATCTTCTTCGACCAGATGCGAGGCCCGATCATCAACGACCAGATCGGGCCGACCCCGAACATCACTATTGGGTTGCGAAAGAGCCGGTAGCCCAGCCGCTGTTTCCAGGGGCGGGCGAGGTACTCCTCGACGGTCAAGGTCGGAATGTCCCCGGTCCCGCGACGGTCGAGGTCCCCGGAAGTTCCGTGATGGACGGCGTGGTTGTGGCGCCAGTTGCCGAAGGGCTGAAAGACGAGCAGGCCGGTGAAGCGCCCGAGCCACCGGTTGGCTCGCTTACTGGGCAGGAACGAGCCGTGGGCGCAATCGTGGAAGACGATGAAGGTGCGCAGAAGGAACCCCGCCGCGGGAACCGCGAGGACCAGGGTGATCAATACCGAGATCTCGAGAGAGACGTACATGGCAACGCTCAGGGCCAGGTAGGGCAGCACCGAGGTGGCCAGATCGAAGAGGCTGTGACGGAGCGAAGGTTGCTCGTGCCGAGCGACGGAGTCTTTCCAGTGGGGAGTCATGAGCCGGCGACGGTAAAGGCACTTCCTAAAGATCAGTGTCGGCGCAGACTCGGCTGCAAGGCCTACGTATGATCCCCGCCTTCCTCGAGGTCCTCAGAGCGAGGGCCTCCAACCAACAAGGAGCAGTAGATGACCGCTCGCATCGCCGTCCTTCTCGGCGCGATCCTTGCCCTCGCCCTGCCGGCGAGTTCCGGTGCCGCGCTGCCAAAGCCCAGCACGACGCTGATCGTCCCCGGCAAGTCGATCGGTGGAGTCGCCCTCGGCGCCACCGCCAGCAAAGTGAAGAAAGTCTGGGGAAACACCAAAGACTGCGAATTGCAGTGCGTCTACGAAGGCGGTAAACACGGCGACGAAACGGCGGCTAACGCCGGCGTCCTGCTCGAGGAACCGGCCAGCGGCAGCGGTTCGGCCAAGGTCTGGCGAGTCTTCCTCACGGTCGGCCTGAAGAAGGTGGGAGATGAACTGAAGCCGGACCTCAACACGTCTCTGAGCGAATTCAAGACCTCGAAGGGGATCGGCATCGGCTCGACGATCGGAGAGGTCAAGGCGGCCTATCCGGCGGCGAAGAAGTACAGCAGCACCGGCTTCACCGAGTTCGTCCTCAAGGGGAAGAAGGAAATCGAGACCGACTTCGTCTTTTCCAACTCGACCAAGCTGACTTCGGTCATCGTCGCCAGTCACCCCGGCGGCTGAGCAGCCGCACCGGCCGTGGTCCCCTCCGCTGAGACGGCGGAGGGGAACCGCGCGGCGAGCGGCACCCCGAGCAGGGAGACCGCGGCCATCGAGAGGAACGCCGCCAGCGGATGGTGGACAAGGCCCTGGACGATCAGGGCAACCACCAGCCCACCGAAGTTGCCCGCCATCCAGATGATCGCCCCCGCGGTGCCTTCCGCCGAGCCGGCCAGCCGCTCGGCGGCAGTGAGGATCACCGGCAGCGCCGGCAGCATGATCAAGCCCATCAGCGTGATCACTCCGGCGCGGGCGCCCAGCATCGTGAAGGCGCCGAGCGCGGCGCAGCCGAGTGCGCTGGTCAGCACGGCGCTGCGCATGAAGGCGCGCTCAGCGCCGCGGCGAGCGATCAGCGGGGGCAGCAGAGCGCAGCCAGTGATTCCGGCGACGACCATCGCCACGAGCAGCACCCCGGCACTCTGTTCCGAGATGCCGGCGGGGTGGAGCAGAGTCTGCAGCCAGGTAGCGAGGGCGACGAAGACGCCGAAACCGACGAAGGCCAGGCCGCTCAGCGTACGCATTGCCGGCAGCGCCCAGAGGGCTCTAACTGCGCCGGCCTCGACCGCCGGGCTCTCCAACCGGCTGGGCGACGGCAACGGCTAGCTGACCCGCCATCGCCCAGGCAAAAGTCTGCCCGCCGAGGCGGAGCACTCCCCCGGCCGCCCTCAGGACGGCGCCGGCCAGCAGCGGGCCGGAAGTGAGTGTCGAGCAAGCGGCCGGCCGGGATCGCCAGGACTACGTAGAGCAGCGGGAGGCGAAGGCGGCGATCGTCGGCCAGCCGCTAGAGCCGCGCGATGACATTGCCGAACTGCTCAGGCCGCGACCCAGGCCCTGGCTTCGTCCTCCTGGTCGAGGTCGTAGACTTTTACCTCGCCCGGGGTCATCCAGGCGAACAGGCGCATCGCCTTCTTCACCCACTCGGCGTCACTGACGACGGCCGAGCGCTTCCAGGCCGAGTGCTTGAGGAAGCCCAGCTCGACCCCTGTCCTAGCGTCCTCGAGCCAGGCCCGCGGCTCCAGCTCCTCGAAGTCGGAGAGCACGAACAGCATCCGCACCTCGCCGGCCTCAACTGCATCGCGCAGGGTTGGGACCAAGACGTCTCGATAGTCCTCGAGGGTGAGCCTCCCCGAAGCCCGGAAGCCGATCGTCCCGGCTGGCATGTCAGCGATCTTCTCGACCATTACTCCTCATTGGTTGGCGCCACGAGCCTAGCGCCCGCCAGCTCGACGGCTGGCGACACCGCGGGCCGCAGCCGTGCACACTGTTGCAATGAGCCAAACGCCGTTTCTGATCACGATTCCGATCAGTCACTACTGCGAGAAGGCTCGCTGGGCGCTCGATTGGGCCGGCATCCCCTACCAAGAGCGGGCACACCTGCAGGTGATCCACTGGATTCCAGTCAGCCGTGCCGGGGGCAATAAAACCGCGCCCGTGCTCGTCTGGGGCAACCAGGTATACGCCGAGTCGGCGGACATCGTCGAGGAGGCGAGCGTCCGGGCAGCGGGGCGCAGCCTCTTCCCCGAGGACGTTTCGGTGGCGGCCGAGGTCCGAGCACTGCAGAGCGACTTCGACGCGAACCTTGGGCCGGAGGGACGGCGCTGGATGTACAACGCGCTGCGGGGACACCGCGACATCGCCGTTGCCTATGGCTGCACCGGCGTACCGGCCTGGCAGCGCCGGGCACTTCCCTTCGCCTACCCCGTGGCGGCCCGCATCATCGACCGCTACCTCGACGTCACGCCCGCCACCGCGGCACGCTCAGAGGCCGCCGTCCGCACAACCTTCGACTCCGTCGCCGAGCGCCTGAGCGATGGTCGTCCCTACCTCTGCGGCGAGCGCTTCAGCGCCGCCGACCTCACCTTCGCCTCGCTGGCGGCGCCAATGCTGATGCCGCCCGAGTACGGCGTGCCGCTGCCCCAGCCTGAGGAGCTGCCGGTGGCGATGGCCGCGACGGTCCGCGAGCTGCGCGAGCACCCGGCCGGCGCCTACGCGCTGAGAATGTTCCGCGAGGAGCGCCGCGCCTAGCTCAATCCGCCGCGCCCGCCTTGCCACTCATCCCGGGGTGGATTCCCCGCCCGATCGTCTGCTCGTCGACGATCTTCTGCAGGTACGCGGTGAGGCGCTTGCGGTCGGCCACGGGCATGCCTTTGGTTAGGTCGCGCTCGTGGGCCGTGGCGATCTCGCGCCCGCGCTCGAGCGTCTCTCGCCCCTTGGCAGTGAGGTAGAGGGCGCGGACCCGGCGGTCGCTGGGATGCGGCCGGCGTTCGACCAGCCCCAGCTGCTCGAGCTCGTCTACGAGGCCGACCATGCGGCTCGGCGGCACCTCGATCGCCTCGCCGATCGCCTGCTGGGAATGGCCCTCGGCGGCATCGACGAGGTTGAGCACTCGGAACAGTGCCGGGTGCAGGCCAACCGCGCCGATCCGCTCGGCGAACTGGCGCGAAGCGTGGATCCCGACCTGGGAAAGCAGAAAGGCTAGTGTCGAGGGCGCCGCGTCCCCCGCTATTGGATCACCGCTCACAGGATCGCGAAGCCTACCGCCTTGCTTTGTGCTAAGAATCGTTTCTCCCTGAAACCTTTCTAGCTTGCAACGGATTTCGAGAGAAAGGACCGCCTGATGACCCGCCGTCTCGCCCGCCTCGCCGACATCGCCTACCGCCGCCGCGGCCGCATGGTCCTCGCCTGGATCGTCGCGACTGTCGTCCTGATCGGACTCGGGTCGTCCCTCGCCGGCGAGTATCACGCCGACTACAACACGCCGGGCTCGGAGTCCAAGGCAGCCAGCGAATTCACCAAGCGCGAATTCAGCGGCTACTCGGGCCAGGAAATCTACGTCGTCTGGAAGAACCCGAAAGGGGTCAACAGCCCGCCAACCAAGCGGCAGATGGACGCCTTCTTCACCCAGGCCGAAAAGGTCGAACACGTCGAGCGCCGGGCGGCGACCCGCGTGTCGAAGGACGGCACGATCGCAACCACGACGCTGCCGCTCAACGTGCCCGGCTGGGAGGTCAAGAAGAAACAGGGCGAAGAGCTGATCGCGGCGGCCGAAGACAACGACGGCGCCGGCCTGCAGATCGAGCTCGGCGGCGAACCGATCTACGCCGCGCAGGAACAGACCAGCCCCGAGGGGCTCGGCTTCCTCGGCGCGGCGATCGTGCTGCTGATCGCCTTCGGCTCGCTGGTCGCGGCGGGCCTGCCGCTGCTGATCGCCCTAGTCGGCCTGGGGATCACCTCGGGCGGCCTGATCGCCCTGCTGGCCAACCTGATCGACGTGCCCAACTGGACCACCGCGGTCTCCGGCCTGATCGGCATCGGCGTCGGCATCGACTACTCGCTGCTCGTCCTGACCCGCTTCCGGGCGGCGATGCGCTCCGGCAAGGACCGCCACGACGCCGTCGTCGAGGCCGTCTCCACCGCGGGCCGCAGCGTCCTGATCGCCGGCAGCACCGTGGTGATCGCGGTGCTCGGGCTCTTCCTCACCGGCCTTCCCTACATGTATGGGGTGGCGATCTCGGCCTCGCTCGCGGTGCTGGTCGTGATGCTGGCATCGATCACGCTGCTGCCGGCGCTGCTCTCCTACCTCGGTCCGAATGTCGACCGCCTGCGCATCCCCTTCCTCGGCCGCCGGCTGGAGAAGGAAGGAACCAGCGACTCCCCCGCCGCCCGCTGGAGCCACGCCGTGCAGCGGCGGCCCTGGACCGCGGCGATCGTCGCCACCGCGATCCTGCTCGCCCTCGCGGCGCCGGCGCTGGGCATGCGCCTGGGCTTTCCCGACGCCGGCAACGACAAACCGGGCACGATGACCCGCCAGGCCTACGACCTGATCAGCGAGGGCTTTGGCCCAGGCGCCAACGGCCCGCTGGTGATCGCCGCCGAACTGCCCGACCGGGGGGCCCGCTCGGCGGTCGAGGGCCTGACGACGCAGTTGCGCGAAGACCCGGGGGTCGCCTACGTGGCGCCGCCGCGCTTCAACTCACGGGGAACGGCGGCGCTCTTCACCGTGATCCCCACTACATCTCCCCAGGACGCGGCGACGACCGACCTCGTCGATCACCTGCGCCACACCGTGCTGCCCGACGCGCTGGAAGGCTCAGGCGTGGTGACCAGGCTCGGCGGCGTGACGCCGGCCCTCGAGGACCAGAGTGAATTCATCACCGGCCGCATGCCGCTCTTCATCATCGGTGTCGTCGGGCTCTCCTTCCTGCTGCTGCTGTTCGCCTTCCACTCACCGCTGATCTCACTCAAGGCGGCGGTGATGAACCTGCTCTCGGTCAGCGCCGCTTACGGCGTGATGACCCTGGTCGCCAAGGGCGGCGCGGTCGGCGAACTGATCGGGATCGACCACGAAGTGCCGGTCGCGCCATTCATGCCGGTGATGATGTTCGCGATTCTCTTCGGCCTCTCGATGGACTACGAGGTCTTCCTCGTCTCCCGCATCCGTGAGGAGTACCTCAAAGACGGCGACACCAGGCGCGCCGTGGCGGACGGACTAGCCAAGACCGCGCGCGTGATCACCGCGGCGGCGGCGATCATGGTCGTCGTCTTCCTGGCCTTCGTCGCCTCGCCCGAAGTCTTCCTCAAGCTCTTCGGCATCGGTCTCGCCGCGGCGATCTTCCTCGACGCCACCGTGGTCCGCATGGTCCTCGTGCCGGCCGTGATGCAGCTGCTCGGCGCCCGCAACTGGTGGTGCCCGGATTGGCTCGAGCGGCGGCTGCCTGCGATCGAGGTCGAGCGGGGCCCGCGGGTGGCCGAGGGCCGGCCGTAGCGAACGGCCGGCTGCCTGGCCTCCTGCAAACCTAACGCTCGCAGCTGCGGATCGAGTCGGCTCCGGCGGCGCCGCGACAGCGGTCGACGCCGGGTCCGCCGCGCAGGCGGTCCGCGCCGCGGCCCCCCTTGAGGACGTCGCCGCCCGGGCCGCCCCTGAGCACGTCCGGTCCGCCGCGGCCGACGAGGCGATCTTTGCCGGCGCCGCCGAAGACGCGATCGGCGGCCGTGCCGGCGCCGATGTAGTCGTCGCCGCGGCCGGCGCAGACCAGGTCCCGCCCGCCGAGCGCGACGATCGTGTCGCTGCCGCCCAAGGTTGCGATCACGTCGCGGCCGGACGTGCCGACGATGAGGTCGTTGCCGGCCGTGCCGGTGATCGAGGCGGGAACGCCGCGGCAGGTGGCAGGCGGACCGACGACCGTGGTCGCCGCGGTCGCTTTGTTGTTGACGGCGACTGGATCTTTGATGTCGCCTTTGACCGTGGCGGTGTTGCTGATCACACCGGCCCGGCGGGGGATGACCACCAGCGTGACCGTCGGCGGCGGCGAGTAGCTGACAGCTGCCGCCGAGAGCGGGCCAAGATCGCAGCTGACGTTACGGCTCTTGTGAGCGCATTTGCCGACGCTTGGCGTAGCGGAGACAAAGTCGACGCCCTTGGGCAGCTGATCGGTGACGGTGACTTTGCCGGCGCTTTCGGGCCCGAGGTTCTGCACCCCAATCGTGTAGGTCAGGGCCGCGCCGACGCCAACCGGGTCGGGGCTGTCGCCCTTGCTGATTGCCAGGTCGGCCGTGCCCGCTTTTGCCGCCACGCTCACGCCGGCAAGAACCGAGGCGAGCAACGCAGCGAATGCCAACAACTTAAAACTCCGCATGGGTCCCCCTTTTCTCGTTTCTCCCTTGCTTAACGTCGCTGGATCGGCGCCGTCAGGGGTTTCTTCAGCGACTTCGGGGTAGCAGAAGGCCTGCGGAGAATTCGAGAGGACACACAAAGACGAAAGGAGGACCGAATGAGTGATCGCGAGGAAACCGCCGGCGGCCCGCTGGGCAAGCTGGCCGGGAAGGCGAAGGAGGCGATCGGTGGAGCGATCGGCCACGAGGACCTGCAACGCGAGGGCCGCCTCCAAGAGGTACAGGCCGAGACAGAGGCGGAGGCCGCCAAACTTGACGCCGTAGCCGAGCGCAAGGAGTCCGAAGCCGAGCTGAAGGAGGAGCGGGCCGAGACGCAGGCCGAGCGGCGCGAGGTCGAACTGGAGAGCTCCCGCGTCGAGGCCGAGGAGACCGCGGAGCGCAAGCTGGAGCGGGAGCAACGCCAGGCAAGGGCCGGGCAGGTCGAAGAGAAGGCCGAGGCCGCGGAGCTGGAGCGCCAAGCGCGGCGCGCGGAAGAAGCTGCACAGACCCTCAATTCCAAGGAGGACGGCTAGATGTCGGTGCTGGGAGTTCCAAAGATGCTTGTTGGCCAGTCGGTGAAGTTGGCGCGGATGCCGTTCGACCTCACCCTCAACGCAATCGATGGCCGGAGGCAGCCTACGTTCGAGGAGCAGCTGGCCGAGGAGCAGCAAGAGCGCGCTGCCGAGCTGCGAAAAGAGGCCGAGCGAAAGCGACGCAAGGCTGACGAGGAGCGCAGAGAGCGCGAGGCAAAAGCGGAGAAAGCCGCCGCCGCCCGCAAGCGGAAAGCCGCCGAGAAAGCCGAGAAGAAAGAGCAGGCCGACGCCAAACGCGAGCGCGCGGCCAAGCTCGAGAAGCTCGAGGCCAAGGAGGAGAGCATCGAGGCCAAAGAGGCAGCGGTGCGAGCCGAGCGCCAAGCGGAGCGGGTCAAAAAAGCAGCTTCTGCCGCAAAGGAGACCCGCAAGGACGAAACTGGCTCCTCGGGTTCGGCCTAGTCCTCGAGCTGGCCGATGCGGTCGATCAGACCCGGCAGCTCGCGGTGGCTGTCGAGAACGAAGTCTGCCTCTTCCTCGCCGTCCGCGCCGCGGTCGTCGTGCAGGCCGCGGTAGCGGATGGTCTTCATGCCGATGGCCGCGGCACCGGCGATATCGGTGCGGCGCAGGTCGCCGATGTGCGCCGCTTCGCTCGGTTCGGCGTCCAGCGCATCGAGGGCGGCTTCGAAGATCTGCGGCGAGGGCTTGTAGTGGCCGACCTCGTCGGAGAAGGCCCAAGCCGAGAAATGGCCGAGCAGACCCTCACGGTCGAGGAAATCGCGTAGCAGCTTGCCGCCGGTAAAGCCGACATCGCAGACGATGCCGAGGCCCAGCCCACGCTCGCCCAGGGCTTCGAGGCAGGGACAGATGTCGGGTGCGAGCTCGAGCTTGGCGTCGCGGCCGGCGGATAGGAAGGCCTCCGCCACCATCTCCCGCGCGGCGCCCTCGATGCCGAGAGTGCGAACGAGCATCTCGGCTCCCTCGCTCGGGTGGAAGTGGGTGCCCTCCGACCAGGATCGTTGATAAGTGGCCGCGACCTCCTCCAGCGTCGTCACCAGCTGCCCCGCCTCAACCGCGACATCGCCGGCTTCACAGGCCGCTGCAACCGCCTCTCGCCGTGCCTCGACTATCGCCGCACCCGGCCGCTCGCGAGCGATCGTGTTCCAGAAGTCGAAGGTGATCGCCTTGACCGGCTGCGTCACGTCGCCCGACCCCGAAACAGCCTCGCCGCCGCCTAGCGGCGCCGCGGATCCATCGCGCGCGAGATCACTACGCGCTGAATCTCGTTGGTTCCCTCGTAGATCTGGGTGATCTTGGCGTCGCGCATCATTCGCTCGACCGGGTACTCCTTGACGTAGCCGTAGCCGCCGAGCACCTGGATCGCCTCGACGGTGACCCGCATCGCGTTGTCGGAGGCGAAGAGCTTTGCCATCGAGGAGTGCTTGGCCAGGCCGGGGTCGTTCTGGTCGGCCATCGCGCAGGCCTTGTAGAGCAGCTCGCGGGCGGCGGCGGTGCCGGTCTCCATATCGGCCAGCTTGAACTGGATCGCCTGCAGGTCGAGGATCGGTTTGCCAAAGGCGACCCGCTCCGAGGCGTAGGCGGTCGCGTAGTCGGTCGCCCCCTGGGCGATGCCGACCGCCTGCGCGGCGGCGCCGAGCCGCGTCCTTTCCAGCGTGCCAAGGGCGACGCCGAGCCCCCGCCCGACCTCGCCGATCACGTTCTCGGCCGGCACCCGCACGTCGTCGAAGACCGGTGAGCCGGTCGGCGAGCCACGAATACCCAGCTTGTGCTCAAGCTTGCCGATCGAGAAGCCGGGCCGGTCGGCCTCAATCATGAAGGCGGTGATCCGCCGCTTTTCGCGGTCGGTGACGGCGAAGACAACGTAGAAGTCGGCGACGCCCGCATTGCTGATCCAGTTCTTGGCGCCGTTGATTACCCATTCGTCACCGTCGAGCTCGGCGTGCGTGCGCATCGCCGCTGGGTCCGAGCCGGCCTCCGGCTCAGAGAGGGCGAATGCAGGGCTCCACTCGCCGCTGGCACAGCGCGGCAGCACCCGCTGCTTCAGCTCATCGCTGCCGAAGAGCCGGATCGGCAGCGAGCCGAGCTCCTGCACCATCAGGATCAGGGCGCTGGAGGCGCAAGCCTTGGCGATCTCCTCGACCGCCATCTGCAGCATCAGCGTGCCCGTCCCGGTCCCCCCGTACTCCTCTTCGAAGGGCAAAGCGAGGATGTCGTGCTCGGCCAGCAGCTCGCGCACGTCCCTGGGGTATTCGGATTTCTCGTCGATCTCGGCAGCACGCGGAGCGATCCGCTCACGCGCGATCTTCCCGATCGTCTCGCGGAAGTCGAGCATGTCCTGCGGGATCGAGTAAATGTCGTTGACGGCACTCATTGCGATCGGGACCGTATCCGTAGAGGTCCCGGCCTGCCTTGTGATAATCGACGCTAGCTCAGCAGGCAGGGACGGCCGGGTCGACGAAGGGCGTGCCGATCAGGCTGCCCGAGATTTTCCCGTTGTTGTAGAAGGCGTCGGCGGAGGCGTAGTAGGCGTCGTTCCAGGGACTCGAGGCGATCCTGTACCACCAGGTGTTGCCGTCGGCAACCCTGAACCCGGTCACCGCGCAGCCCACCTGGACCGAGTAGTTCGAGGGCATCGAAGGACCGGGGACTCCTTCGCCGCTCAAGTAGTCGGACCAGGTGTTCACCACCCCTCCGGAAGTCTCGGATACGGTCTCATCCGCAGGCGATTCCACGCTCACGGGCGCGCGGATCGGCGTCGATTCGACCGGCAGATCCTTGAAATGGATGAAGCCGGTAAAAGAATCTGCGCTGACCACCCGCTTGTCGTAGGCACCATGTTTCAAATAGTTGTACTCCTCGACCGTCACGTTGCCTCCGTTGATGGCGACGACGTAAGCGACATGGCCCCAGACACCGGTGTTCGACCAAGCGACCGAACCGAGCCCAGGCTTCGCGTTCACCAGGTATCCCAGCCTGCGCGCCGCCCGCCCCCAGTGATTTGCGTTCTTATGGAACGGCATATCGAATCCGTTCCGCGCGTGCAGGGCCCAGGCAACGAAGGAGGTGCACTCGCGGTTGAACTCCCTCCACGGATCGAGGGCCGAGTCTTGGGGAGGGTCCTTCCACCGCGGCGGGTAGTCGTCTCCAGGATCGACCCCGCCGCCCTTGCCGCCCACCGGGGGCGCCTTGACGACCCTGAGGCCTGCGCTCCCAGCGGAGCCCGCCAAAGCCTGACGGTGTGGCCGCGCACGGGGATCTCGGTGCGGCGAGGCACCCCCCGCGGGCACGGCAGTCGTGGCGAGGACGGTTGCCGTCGCCAGGATCACGGCTAATGTCGCGCGGCACCCCACCGCGCGGTCTCTACGACGCATTTACCATTTCAGGCGATCGCGACGCCGCTCAGCAGGCGCGCACCGCCGGGTCAACGAAGGGCGTGCCGATCAGGCTACCCGAGGTTTTTCCGTTGTTGTAGAAGGCGTCGGCGGAGACATAGAAGGCTTCGTTCCACGGGCTTGAGGCAATCCTGTACCACCAGGTATTGCCGTCTTCTACCCTGAATCCGGTTAGTGCGCAGGCGATCTGGACCGTGGCATTCGACGGGATCGACGGCCCCTGGGCGCCACCGGCATTCGTGTAGTTGGTCCAGGTGTGAGCAACCCCGCCGGTGGTCTCCGAATACGTGGGCGACGGTCCGGAAGGCGCTGAGGGAGTCGGGGAAGCCGGGCTGGAGGGTGCGCTTGGCGACGGCGACGGAGCGGTGGCTTCCGGCGGCAGATCCTTGAAGTGGATGAAGCCCGTGAACGCGCTGGCGCTGATGACGCGCTTGTCGTAGGCGCCCTTCTGGAGGTAGTTGTACTCCTCGACCGTCACGTTGCCCCCGTTTACGGCCACGACATAGGCGACGTGACCCCATATGCCGGCGTTCGACCAGGCGACCGAACCAACCGAGGGGTTGGCATTGACGACGAAGCCGCG
>Ga0066654_10000285_pt1 | contig 12538 bp, 13 predicted proteins | sample GraSoiAngelo_103_FD_66715 | JGI IMG/M metagenome (GOLD analysis project Ga0066654, IMG submission 66715) | Grasslands soil microbial communities from the Angelo Coastal Reserve, California, USA - 14_0903_05_20cm | ecosystem: Environmental > Terrestrial > Soil > Grasslands | place: USA... | reverse complement strand
GCCTGAGCTACAGACATGAGGGTAATCGAATCGTAATAGATATTGCGACTGAGCAGTGCGCGTATAGTCATGCTTGGCCTCCTACTGTATATCTAGTATACATCTCTGCTGTTATCATATCTATGCCCTACAAAGAGAATCTTCTACGCCATGCAAATGATGTAAGCCGAGTAATATGCCCAATAACATATCACTCCCGATATAGCGCCAAAAATCAGTAAATGTATCACGCTTTGCAACAGTTGTACTGATCTACTGCATGGTAGTGCCACTAGCAAAATAGGCATGTCTTCATTACTATATAACATTTATTTTGCAGAGACCCAAACATGAGGGTATACTGAAGTGGATGGAAGGACTATACCATAGGAGACAGAACGAGGGAGGTTCGGGTGGGTTTGGGAATGGAGTTGGGTAGTTCCTCACTCTCAACTCACTTCTCAGACGTATGACATTATGATACTATAATAAGTAAGTAGAGGAATAATGCCGCAGAAAATTAGACAACTGAAGGCGTCCTTCAAAGAAGGCTGGTTTCTACTGGCGACCAGGCAAAGGAAGCCATACTGTATGGAAGCATTCACAACTGCTTGGAGTAGAAGTCACACTAGCAGGACAAGATGGCGATGATGCCAAGCCCTATCAGATCAAAGATGTAAGGAATGCTTTAAGGCGCTTGGAGAGAGGATAACATGATACCTAATCCCAAACACTATTCTATGATCATTGAATGGAGCGACGAGGACCAAGCGTATATCGTCACTGTACCGGAACTTCATGGATGCAGAACACATGGTGATACATACGAAGAGGCTGTCAAGCAGGGACAGGATGCTATTGAGAGCTGGATTATGGCTGCTCAGGCGGACAATGATCCTATACCACCGCCGAGAGGATATATGGCTGCATGACTTGCCAGCAACATCCATTAGCAAAGGCTCTAGCTCATAGGGGTTAGAGCTTTTCCTATGATACAATGACACCATGAAAGGAGCCACACCAATGGCACTACAATACGAGCACTGGATCAGCCCAGAGGAATATCTACGGATAGATAGAGCCAGCCTCGACGTAAAGTACGAGTATGTGGACGGGCGCATGTATGCCATGGCCGGTGGGACAGTAGAGCATGCACAGATTGCCATGAATATGATCAGAGCATTAGCCGATCATCTACAAGGGAGTGAATGTCGCGTCTTTTCCTCGGATGTCAGAGTTCAAGTTGCCAGTAACAAATATTATTTTCCTGATGCCACCATAAGTTGTGATCCCCAAGATATGCAAAGGGGTGTTGATATTATTCGCTCCCCACGTCTTGTGGTAGAAGTTCTCTCCAAGAGTACCGAAACCAAGGACCGAGGGGAAAAGTTTCGACATTATAAAGCCTGTCCAAGCATTCAGGAGTACGTTCTGATCAGTACCCAGTGCCAGGAAGTAGAGAGCTTCCGCCGTCAGGGACAAATCTGGATATATCAACAGTTTGGGTCAGGTCAGGAAGTACGGCTGTCAACTGTTGACCTCACTATACTTATGGCCGATGTCTATAGGCTTACGGATATCCCAGAGCAAGCGCTGGAAGATTGAGATGCGTTTGTCAAGCCAGCATGGGTCTCATTGCAGCCCGACGACTGCAATGAGACCCATGCTGGCTCGACTTGTTCGGTCTCAAGCTGCTATTCCAGTCTCTGCAATTCTTTAATTTTGATTTCTACCTCTTGCAGTCGTTTCTGCAAGTGCGCTTCGGTCTCTTCCCAACGGAGCATACGATAACCCACTTCTCCATGAGTGGCGAGGTCCAGCCCCATAATTTCATCGCGTTGGTCAACCCGCAATCCCATAAATGCAAGAGCTTTGAGGATGAGCCATGTGATGAGAAATGAGTACACAGCAGTCACCAGCACCGCAACGAGCTGAATCAAAAACTGTTTTGGGTTGCCAAAAAGCAGGCCGTTGTTTCCTCCAAGGGTATTAATAGCTTTCTCGGCAAAGATACCAGTGAGAAGCGCACCGGTCAGCCCTCCCATACCATGAACGGCCCATACATCGAGGGTGTCATCGACATTCATAAATTTGTTGCGCAACACAAGCATCAGATAAGTGACTAAACCGCCTAGCAGACCAATCACTATGCTAGAGAGAGGGCTAACATAGCCACTGGCAGGCGTAATGACCACCAGCCCGCATACGGCCCCCGTCGCCGTTGGCAGAGCGCTCGGTCGCCCGCTTTGAATCCAACTCAAAGGTATGAAGAAACCCCATCGAGATGAAGTAAGGAGTGCCTACGTTGTCAATGAGTTTCATACTGGCTGTAGCAAGGACAACTGCAATCCCGAAGTCGGCCAGCAAAGCATTGCCCTGAGCAGTAAAAAGGACATTTTCTGGCTTGAGATCGCGATGGATGATGTTCTGTTGATGAGCATAATCGAGCGCTTGACCCACTTGCATAACGATTGATACGGCCTGCTCGATGGGCAGAGGGCGGCTAGGTTGACGTCGTAGTAGCTGACGTAGAGAGCCGTTGGCGGCATACTCTGCAATAAGATAGCCAAATGCCTCGGCAAATCCAATATCAAGAATGGGCAGGACGTGAGGATGGCGGAGCTTTTCCAGGAATTGGGCCTCTCGACAAAATTGCTCTTCTGTTGAATTGAGATGCGCATGGAGCACTTTGATGGCAACAACACGTTCCGAAAGAACTTTGTGTTCTGCGAATTGATGTTTAACCTAAATTTCGCTCCCATTGCGAAGCAGAAAACTTCCATTGCATTTCCCCCAAAACAAAATTTGCACCGTTATGGCATACTAGATATTAGTAGCAAAAACATCCCTTAAAGATGTTTAGAAGACAATCCATGAGATATAATGCCGTACAACCTGACTAGTATCCACGCTGGCCTGGTCAGGACAGGAAAGTAGTCCAGCACATGACATGGCAATGAATGAAGGAGACAAGCAGCATGGTACGGCCCGTAGACCTGCGCAACGTGCGTGTTCTCGACCTCTCCCAGGATTGGGATATCCATACTCCCGGCTTCGCAACATATGAAGGCCCCACAATCAAGTGGATTAAACGGGTGGCATTCGATAAAGTTGGTGGTCAACACATAGCCTCAACTCTGCACGTCGGCACACACCTTGATGCGCCAATGCACTTTATCACCAATGGACAGGATATCGGTAGCATCCCATTGAATAAGCTGTTTGGTCCCGCCGTGATTGTCGATCTTGAGAAGATGGGCATTGGCGATTATGGTATTTATACACCACAGCATTTTGAGGATTGGGAGCGCCGGACGGGTATCCAGATTGAGCGTGGCGATATTTTATTTGTGCATACTGGCTATCACAAATATTATCCTAGCAACTGGGCCGGTGAATGCCAACCCGACGAGACACGCTATTTTATCAAACATCCTGGCCCCACACGCGAGTTTGCGGACTGGGTACTCGATCGCGGTATCTCCTGGTTAGGCGTCGATGCCGGTTCGATGGATCACCCAATGAATACTGTCATTCGCACTGTACGTCCCGATCTGGCGGCGGAAGCAGAGAGCGTGCTAGGAAGGCCACTTACAGAGATATTTCCGACGAAAGATTACCAGATCATGCACTATCACCTCTTTCCACAGCTGGTCTTTCATGCGGAAAACGTAGGTGGTGAGATTGATCAGGTGCTCGATCAGCGGCTCTGGATTGGCTGCTATCCCTGGCGTTTTAAAGGCGGAGAAGCGGCTTTTTGTCGTATTGTAGCGTATGTCGAGGAATAAAGGATGAAACCACCACGCTTTGCGTACCATGATCCCACAACCCGTGATGAAGCGCTGGCTTTACTAGCAATTTACGCCGACGATGCTAAGCTCCTGGCTGGTGGGCAGAGCTTGGTTCCTCTACTCAATATGCGCCTGACACAGCCCGCACACCTGATAGACCTTAATCGTGTGGCTGATCTCACGTATATTCGCGCAGTAGATGGTGGGTTAGCTATTGGCGCATTAACCAGGCATCGCGTTGCTGAACACTCTGCCCTCGTACGTCCGTGCTGTCCACTGCTGGCCGCCGCGCTTCCGTTTATAGGGCATCCTCCCATCCGTTCACGCGGTACGATTGGCGGCTCATTAGCACATGCAGATCCTGCTGCCGAGCTACCTGCTGTTCTGCTGGCATTAGGTGGCCATGTGCGGGTTACGTCACAACACGGCAGTCGTATATTGCCAGCGCATGAACTTTTTCTGGACCAGCTACAAACAGCACTCACCAGCGATGAACTACTGACCGAAGTCTGGTTTCCCAACGCGCCACCGCGTTCAGGTGTAGCCTTTGTCGAGGTCAGTCGCCGACACGGTGACTATGCCCTGGTGGGAGTTGCAGCGCAACTGACACTGCAACATGATAATGCTATTGCAGCAGCGCAACTGGCCCTGCTTGGTGTAGATGCCACACCTGTGCGGCCATCAGAGGCAGAAGCCTTGTTGCTTGGTGAGCAACCAACAGAAGCCCTCTTCAAGATGGTAGCAGAGCAAGTCTCGGCGGGTCTCAATCCTATGACCGATCTGCATGCTTCCTCAGATTATCGCCGTCAGGTCGCTGCTGTACTCGTCAAACGCGCACTACAAGCAGCAGTCCAGCACGCATTGCAAGGGGAAAGAGATGACTGAGACCAGACTACCAGAACAAGAGAAACGTCAGATCAGCCTCAGTGTGAATGGTGTTATCCGTACCGCTGAGGTTGAGACGCGCTGGCTCTTAAGCGACTTTCTGCGCCATACGCTTCAGCTCACGGGAACGCACGTTGGTTGTGAGCACGGCGTGTGTGGGGCTTGCACGATTATATTTAATGATGCTCCTATTCGTGCCTGTCTGATGTTAGCTGTACAGGCTGATGGTAGCGAGATCCTTACTGTAGAAGGACTGGCAAGTCCTGATGGCAAGCTGCATCCCGTCCAGCAGGCGTTACACGATCATCACGGCCTGCAATGCGGTTTCTGCACACCAGGTTTTCTCATGACCATCTATGCTTTGCTGCAAGATCATCCTGCTTCCGAGATGAGCGAGGAGGAACTGCGTGCGGCGCTGGCTGGCAATCTCTGCCGCTGCACAGGTTATCAGGGGATCGTAGCGGCTGTACGTCAGCTACTCGACCAAGCACGTTCTACTCATGCGCAGCCGTCTCCTGTAGTAGAGGAGGGACAGATATGACAAGCCGGATATTTGGCGCGCCCATTAGCCGCCAGGAAGATCAACGCTTTCTGACTGGTAGCGCTACCTATGTTGATGACATCCAGCTACCCGATATGCTTCATGCTGCCATCTTGCGCAGTCCCCATGCCCATGCACTTATTCGTGCCATTGATACCAGCGAGGCCGTGCAATTAGCGGGCGTTGTCGCGGTATGGACCCACGCCGATCTGGGTGTTGCTGCCAACCCACTCCCTTTACTGATACCACACCCGGCGCTAACTCATCCCCATACGCAATATGCGCTGGCTAAAGATGTCGTGCGCTACGCTGGCGAGGCGGTGGCCTTTGTCGTTGCCAGGGATCGCTACGTGGCAGAGGATGCTCTAGCGCTGATCGATGTGGATTACGAGCCACTCCCTGTTGTTAGTCCTCTTCTTCTGTGGGAGGCAATGGCCCGTGATGCACCATTGCTCTATCAGGACGCGCCAAGCAATGTTGCAGCCCGTCTTGTGCAGCGCGTTGGCGATATCGATGCAGCATTTATGCAAGCAGCCCATACATTTTCTCGTCGTATGCAACTTGAGCGCAGTGCCAGTCAACCGCTAGAGACGCGGGGCGTTGTCGCTCGCTTTGACGCCTTCGAGCAGGCGTTGACGGTGTGGGATAGCACACAGGGGCCAATCTCGATCCGCAATGGACTAGCCATGCTCTTCGGTCTCCCGGCCAATAAGGTGCGCGTGGTAGCACCGGATGTTGGTGGCGGTTTCGGCGTCAAAATCATGCTATTCTACCCGGAAGAGGTGCTTGTACCGCTTGCGGCGATGCGCCTTGGACGGCCAGTGAAGTGGATCGAGGATCGCATGGAGCATATGGTCGGCTCCAACCATGAGCGCGGCCAAGTTCATGATATCGCGGTAGCCATGGATGCGGATGGACACATTCTGGGTGTGCGCGATCGTTTTGTACATGATACTGGTGCATATTGCCCGTATGGCATTATCGTGCCGCTGATCACCTCATGTCAGTTGCCCGGACCCTATAAGGTTCCTGCTTACCGTTGTGATGCGACCGTTGTCTATACTAACCGCACTCCCGTTAGCCCTTATCGTGGGGCCGGACGACCACATGGCGTCTTCGCCATGGAACGCATCCTCGATTATGCTGCCGATCAGCTAGATATTGATCGGGTAGAGCTTCGTCATCGGAACTTTATTCAGCCGGAAGAATTTCCTTACGATCTTGGTCTGACGTTTCAGGATGGCCTGCCTACCCGCTATGACAGTGGCAATTATCCGGCAGCGATGGAGCGCATCGTGGAGATGATTGGCTACGATCAATTCCACGAGCAGCAGCAAAAGGCGCGTGAGCGATTGAAATATCTGGGTATTGGCGTTGGCTGTTATGTGGAAGGTACGGGTATCGGCCCCTATGAGGGTGCGCATATTGCCGTTGATAGCCTGGGGGAAGTGCATGTTGCGACAGGAGTGACCACGCAGGGGCAGGGTCATCAGACCTCATTCGCGCAGATTGTGGCCGAGGAGCTAGGTATTCCCGTAGAAAAAGTGCATATCACAACGGGAGATACGCAGCGTTTCCAGTGGGGGACAGGCACCTACGCCAGCCGTGCGCTAGTGGTAGCGGGCAATGCTATCGCTCTGGCGGCAAGAGCCATCAAAGAGAAAGCCATCAAAATTGCATCCTCCGTGCTAGAAGCGGCAGCAGAGGATTTAGAACTCGTTGAGGGGCGCGTATGTGTGAAAGGGATGCCGACACGTGGCCTCTCGCTAGCAGCACTCGCCATTGTCGCAAATCCTATCCGTTACGCCTATGGAGCCAAGGCACCTGATCTACCCCTAGTCTTGCCCAAGCGAGAAGGCCCGCCCTTGCCACCGGGGGAGGAACCTGGTCTGGAGGCGACATGCTATTTCAGCCCGCAACATGCTACCTTTGCCAGTGGCGTTCATGCTGCTATTGTCGAAGTGGATATTCATACTGGTATCGTCAAAATTTGCAAGTATGCCGTCTTGCACGATTGCGGCAAATTGGTCAATCCCACCATTGTGGAAGGGCAGATCTATGGAGGTGTTGCTCAAGGCATTGGCGGTTCATTCTACGAACATATGGACTACGATGAAAACGGCCAATTGCTCGATGCCAGTTACATGGACTTCCTCATGCCGTATGCTAGCGAGGTGCCGCATATAGAGATCGATCATATCGAGACGCCTTCGCCCATCAATCCCCTGGGTGTCAAAGGTGCGGGCGAAGCTGGTTGTATTCCGGTGCCCGCTGTCATGGCTGCCGCTGTTGAAGATGCGCTTGCGCCATTTGGCGTGGTGATTGACCGTATGCCGTTGGGGCCTGATGATATTCGTGGGATGATTGCCTCAAAGATGCAGTAATGAGTTGAGCTGTGCAACGTGGATGGGGTCACGCTTAATTGCAGGGGTTGTGATCATTTGGTAGATTGGTTATACTGTAAATAGAGGGGAGGTGTAGCAGTGAGTCCAAGATTGCCTCGTATTACTGCGCGTGAATTATTGCGTGCATTGAGGCGCGCTAAATGGGAACCAATAAGACAAAGTGGGAGTCACATTACATTAGAACATCCAGAGAAATTGGGATCTGTCACACTACCAAGACACGCTACAGTGACCATAAAACCCAAGACGCTGGCGAGTATTTTGAAACAAGCAGAACTTACTAATGATGAGCTAAGGGAGTTACTTTGAAGATGAAGGAGAATACTATGAGAGAATATCAATATACCATCATCTTAGACCCTGATCTAGAAGAGGGCGGCTACACCGTTACTGTGCCAGCTCTGCCTGGATGTATAACACAGGGTGAGACCTTTGAAGAGGCTGTTGCAATGGCAAAGGACGCCATCCAACTTCATGTGGAAGCACTGCTCGCACGAGGAAAACCGGTTCCAGAAGAACGCGCACATCCGCAAGCCGTCATTGTCCATATAGCAGCTTAAAGCAGCGAAAAGATAGCCTGCCTCTGAGCATCAAAGGTGCGCATGAAGCTGGCTGTATCTCGCTACCAACTGTAATGGTTGCTGCCTTTGAAGATGCCTTTCACCCCTTGACAGAGCCTGCGAGAATCCCACGCACAAAGTAACGCTGTAGCGAGAAGAAGATGATCAGGGGCAAAGCCATGGATATAAAGGCCGCAGCTGTCAAAACCTGATAGTTAGTACCATAGGAGCCAACTAGGTTCGCCACCGTTAAAGTCATCGGTGCATACTGGGGGTTGCCGCCCAGGAAGATCAGGGAGACCAGCAGATCATTCCAGACCCACATAAACTGGAAGATGGCCAGGGAGGCCAATGCTGAGACCGACAATGGCAAAATGATATTCGTGAAGATGCGCAGATGCGAAGCCCCATCAATATGCGCTGCTTCTATGAGGTCGTTTGGCAGGGCGGCAAAAAAGTTGCGCAACAAGAAAATAGAGAATGGGAGGCCAAAGGCTGTATGAGCTATCCATACCGCAAGATACTGGCCTGTAATGCCAATTGCTGTAAAGAATTGAAGTACCGGCACAAATGCGGTCTGTGATGGGATCACTAGCAAGGCAACAATGCCAAGGAAGATGAAGTCACGCCCCGCAAACTTCATCCAGGCAAATGCGTACGCTGCAAATGCGCCGATGGCGAGAGGCAGAAGTGTTCCTGGAATAGCAATGATTAGACTATTGAGAAATGCCTGGCCCAGCCCTTGTGCCGAGAGCACTTGCTGATAGTTCTCGATAGTAAAGTTCCAGGGAGGAACAAGACTGGTCCACCAGCCAGTGGTTTTAATCAGGGTTCCAGGTCGGAACGAACTCACAAACAGGCCAAAGGTCGGAATTGACCAGAGGAGACCGATGATGACCACCAGCGCAGTGAAGAGACTATTATTGAACAAACTGTACAGCTTACTCCGCTTCTGGGGTCGTCTCTCCCTGATCGCCTCTCTTATGCGTGGCTCATTGCTGGTGATACTTGTCTGAGACTGTGATCGACTCATCTAGTTACCTCCTCTGCTCGCATCCTACGGATGTTGACATACATGATTGGTGTAATAGCCAGAAACAAGAGTATGGCCAGTGCGCTTGCTAGGCCATAATTCTGAAAATTGAACAACTGGTTGTAAAACTCCATACCAACCACGTTAGTATGGTAATTGCCACCGGTCATGACATAAACAACATCAAAGATTTTGAGGATATTAATAATCATCGTAGTTGCGACAACAGCGATAGTGGGTCGGACCATCGGGACAATAATATACCAGAACAGGGTAAAGCGGTTCGCACCATCGATTTTCGCTGCTTCGATAATATCATCTGGAATATTTTTCAGGGCACCTGAGATGATCACCATGCAAAAGCCAGTCCACATCCAGGTGTAGACGAGGATTAAGGCAAAGTTGTTGAACATTGGATTGATCAGCCAGACTTGAGTAGGGATGTTGAAAAATGTGAGGATCGCATTGAATAGACCACTTTGCGGTTGGCCTGGCGGGTTGTAGAGGTACACCAGACGCCAGATAACGCCTGCACAGACAAATGAGATCGCCATCGGGACGAAGAGAGCGGACTTAATAATACTCTCAATCTTCACTCTATCGATCATAACTGCGATAACCAGACCAAGGCCAACCGTGAGGATCGTCCCCAGGATCAACCATAACAGGTTATTTTTCAGCACTTCAAGCATACCAGGGTCGGTGAAAATCACTTGATAATTTTTCAGACCCACAAAGCGGGTTGAATCTGCATTTTGGAAACTGAATACGATGGTCATAACGAGTGGGTAGATGAAAAAGATGAGCAGCAGGATCACAGCAGGGGCGATCCAGAGCAGGGACCACCAGATGTTATCCTGTTTCCTCCTTTTGCCAGGGCTTGTCATAGCAATAAATTCCTCTCCTCTTATCCTTTTTACGAGGTTGTGTACTTAACCTGTTAGAAGATGGCTTTACCTGTCTCTGTCTCGAAGAGATGAATATGAGCCGTATTCACGTATAAGGTGAGTTGACCGCCTGCATGTGCGTCTGAGCGTGGATCAAGGCGTGCCTGCATGGTTTTACCAGCAATATTCAAATAGACCAGCAATTCGCTCCCCAGGTATTCAACAACGTCTACGGAAGCTGCAAGCGTCGAGCCGCTTTGTGCATCAGAAGGGAGCAGTGTCGCATCCTCCAGATGCTCTGGGCGTATGCCAAAAGTGAGCTGCTTACCTGTTGCCGCTTTTGCCTGCTCTACATACAACGATGGTATCTTTATATAACCCATACCCTCAATCATGATGCTGGTCCCATGCTCATCGCTCACCACTTTGGCTTCATCGAGAAAGTTCATGGCTGGAGAGCCAATAAATCCTGCGACAAACAGATTGGAGGGATGATCATACAGTTCCTGGGGCGTACCTATCTGCTGAATAATGCCCCCATTCAGCACAGCGATACGAGTGCCCATCGTCATGGCCTCTGTCTGATCATGTGTGACATAGATAATAGTAGTCTGGAGCCGCTGGTAGAGCCTGATAATATTGGCCCGTGTCTCTACACGCAATTTTGCATCCAGGTTTGACAATGGTTCATCCATCAGGAAGACCTGTGGCTCTCGCACAATAGCGCGGCCAAGTGCTACACGCTGCCGTTGTCCACCGGAGAGTGCTTTGGGTTTGCGTTTGAGAAACGGCTCCAAACCAAGCATCTCGGCCACTTGTTCGACACGCTTCTTAATTTCATGCCCGGGGGTGTGGTGCAACTTGAGACTAAAGGCCATATTATCGAAGACAGTCATATGAGGATAGAGTGCATAGTTCTGGAAGACCATCGCGATATCGCGCTCCTGTGGTGCTACATCATTCACTGGCCTATCACCAATGTAGATTGCGCCTTCACTCACCTCCTCCAATCCTGCAACCATACGCAGACAGGTACTCTTGCCACAGCCGGAAGGACCGACTAGTACCAGGAACTCTTTGTCCTTGATGTCAAGATTGATATCGTGTACCACCTCGGTCTTGTTGAAGCGCTTGTAGACATGCTCAAATTGGACACGTGCCATTACACATGCTCCTTACGTTAATTGTGTTTATATATAGCACAAAACCTGACAATGCCAGGTTTTGTGCTATATATAAAAATTATGATGTATACACCTGTTGGGCTGTACTCTCAAGTTTACTGAGTATGCTATTCAGTTGTCTTGAGTCCTGGATATAGGCCAGAGTTGCTTGCCAGAAGGCATTCTCCATAGGTTGTGGCATCTGGTCATCGGCCCCTACTTTGAAGAAGCCTGCTCCGGTCAATTGTTTGGCGGCTTCGCGCGCAAGATCATTAGGATAAAGGCTCACATCAACCGCCTTGTTAGCAGAAGTCGCACCACCCCGCTTCACCCAGATCGCCTGCGCCTCAGCTGTGGAGAGGAACTCCATGAACTGACGAGTACCGTCGTTGTCTTTTAGGGCTACCATAAGATCGGCACCACCTGTGACCGAGTTCTTGTATCTCGGGTTGAGTGTGGGGAAAGGGAAGAAGTTAAAACCCGTGCCCGGTTGAATATTCTTGTACTGAGCTGCGATGAAGCCAGCTGCGAAGTCGCCCAGGTAACACATATATGCTTGAGGCGGATTGGTATATGGCAGGAAGGTTGCATCCTGAAAGTTCGTTGCCAGGATAGACTGCGATGCACCATTGATATAGTGTTTGCCGTTGACGATCTGACCAAACATTTGGAATGCTTCTTTGACGCTGGTATCAGTCCAGGGAATCTGATGCGCGAGCCATTTTTCGTACAGATCCGGTCCATTCAGACTGAGGTAGATCTGGTCGATCCAGTCGGCGGCTGGCCAACCACTGGAAGCTGCACTTTCCACGCCCATGGCCCACGGATATTTCCCGCTGTTCGCAATCTTATCCGACAGGCTAATGAGATCGTTCCAGGTCTGTGGAATGGTCCCGCCAATGGCCTGAAACGCAGCGGGATTATACCAGATCGTGCCCTTCGAGTTGGCCTTTGGCAGCACAGCATAGAGATGACCGTTGTACGAGGACAGATCCTGCCAGGCTTGCGCGTAGTTCTTCTGATATGTAGCCATGTCGAAGAAGCTGTCCAGCGCAACCAGTTTCTTCTGTGTGGCCAACTGATGAAACATTGCCAGCGTTGGTATACCACAGATATCGGGTGGGTTGTTAGCTTTAAGCCGTGTAGTCAAAATGGCAGGCAAGTCACGGCTGGACTCAATATTGACCTTAATGTTGGTTTTTGCTGTGAATGCAGCATTGATCGCGTTAAATGAAGCCAGTTCTTCACCACTCCATTCAGTTAGCGCATCAATGGACGTGACATGAGAGGTAGA
>Ga0066654_10000283_pt1 | contig 12544 bp, 11 predicted proteins | sample GraSoiAngelo_103_FD_66715 | JGI IMG/M metagenome (GOLD analysis project Ga0066654, IMG submission 66715) | Grasslands soil microbial communities from the Angelo Coastal Reserve, California, USA - 14_0903_05_20cm | ecosystem: Environmental > Terrestrial > Soil > Grasslands | place: USA... | reverse complement strand
TTGTAGACGGTGACCACGGCGGCGCCGCCGAGGCCGATGTTGTGCTGCAGCGCCAGCTTGGCGCCCTCGACCTGCCGCTTGTCGGCATCGCCGCGCAACTGCCAGGTCAGTTCCGAGCACTGCGCCAGCCCGGTCGCGCCCAGCGGGTGGCCCTTGGAGATCAGCCCACCGGAGGGGTTGACCACGACCTTGCCGCCGAAGGTGGTCGCTTCTTCCTCGACCAGCTTGTGCGCCTCGCCCTCGGCGGCGAAACCGAGCGCTTCGTAGGTGATCAGCTCGTTGGCGCTGAAGCAGTCGTGCAGCTCGCAGACGTCGACTTCCTCAGCGGCGACGCCGGCCTCGGCGTAGGCCTCGTTCGCGGCCTGCTTCGACATGTCGGAGCCGACGATCTTCATGCAGTCGGTGTCCTCGGCGAAGGTCGAGCTGAGATCGGTGACCATCGACTGACCGGCGATCTCGATCGCGCGGTCGCCGAGGCCGTGCTCTTCGACATAGCGCTCGGAGGCGACGATCGCGCAGGCAGAGCCGTCGGAGGTCGGTGAGCACTGCAGCTTGGTCAGCGGGTCGTGGATCATCCGCGCGCCCTTGATGTCCTCCAGCGAGTACTCGTCCTGGAACTGGGCGTAAGGGTTGTTGACCGAGTGCTTGTGGTTCTTCCAGCCGATCCAGGCGTAGTGGTCGGGGTTGGAGCCGTACTTCTGCATGTGGTCGCGGCCGGCGTTGCCGAACATCTGCGGCGCCGGCGGCGACTGCTCGGGATCGCGCAGCTCGAACATCCGCATCGCGTGCTTATCGAGCGCGTTGGTGCGGTCGGTGTACTTGACCCCGAGGCTGCCGGGCTCCATCTTCTCGAAGCCGAGTGCCAGGGCGCAGTCGACGAGGCCGCCCTTGACGGCCTGGCGGGCAAGGAAGAGTGCCGAGGAGCCGGTCGAGCAGTTGTTGTTGACGTTGACGACCGGGATCCCGGTGAGACCGAGCTGGTAGAGGGCCCGCTGGCCGTAGGTGGAGTCCCCGTAGCAATAGCCTGCGTAAGCCTGCTGCACGTCCTCGTAGGGAATGCCGGCGTCGGCGAGCGCCTTCTCCCCCGCCTCCTTGGCCCAGTCGGGGTAATCGCCCTCCTTGGTGCCGGGCTTCTCGAACTTGGTCATCCCGACCCCAATCACGAACGTGCGGTTGCTCAAAGTCTGCTCCTGTGTCGCCGCGGGCGCCTGCCGCGGTTTGGCTGGTTAGCCAGGAAATCTACCGATCGGACCGGTGCGGTGGCGATACTGGGGCGAGTGATCGTCAATTGCGGCGTCTATGAGAAGGGTCGGCGGCGGGAGGAGAAGCTCAGCCTCGAGCAGGCGTACGCGGCCTCCCAGGCCGAGGACGCCTTCGTCTGGCTCGGCGTGGTCGAACCCTCGGCGGAGGAATTCGAGGGCATCGCCCGCCAGTTCAGCCTGCACGAGCTCGCGGTCGAGGACGCGATCAAGGCCCAGCAGCGGCCCAAGGTCGAGCTCTTCGGCGACACCCTGCTGGTCGTCGTCAAGACCATCTGCAGGCCCGATTCCAGTCACCAGATCGAAGTCGGCGAGCTGCTGCTCTTCGTCAACTCCGACTTCATCATCACCGTGCGCCACGGCGAGGGTGAGCTGAGCTCGGTCAGGGAGCGGGTCGAACGCCGCCCCGACCTGCTCGCCCATGGCACCGGCGTCGTCCTCTACGCGATCCTCGACCACGTGGTCGATGGCTACGGCGAAGTCGCCCAGGCCGTCGACGGTGAGGTGCAGGCGGTCGAGCGCGAGGTCTTCTCCGCCGAGCGAACCAATCCGGCCGAACAGATCTACAAGCTCGAGCGCGAGGTCCTCGACCTCTACCGCGCCGTCTCCCCCCTGCTCGAAGCCGTCGATGAGATCAGCGAAGGCCGCTTCGAAGCGATCCCGAGCGAGCTCAATGACTACTTCCGCGACGTCCACGACCACCTGCAACGGGTGACCGGCCGCGTCGCCGGCTTCCGCGCCCTGCTCGACAGCGCCCTGCAGGCGAACCTGACCCAGGTCTCGGTGCGCCAAAACGAGGACATGCGCAAGATCTCAGCCTGGGTGGCGATCGCCGCCGTGCCGACGATGGTCGCCGGCATCTACGGGATGAACTTCGACCACATGCCGGAGCTGCACTGGCGCTACGGCTACTTCACCGTGCTCGTCGTGATCGCCCTGGTCTGCCTGGCGCTGTACCGGCGCTTCAAGCGCGTTGGCTGGCTGTAGGTCCGGCCGAGAGCGCTTCGCCGCGATTTGGCCAGAGCAGGAAGGAGGCGCCGGCGATCGCGATGCCGATCGCGGTGGCGAGGGCACGCTGTCCGGCGGCGTGCAGGGCGGTCTCTCCAATCGAATCGGCGAGCAGCACGGCATAGGTCGTGATCGCGGCGGTGAAGAGCGCGTACTGGACGGTCAGCAGGCCGTAGGCGAAGCCGGTGGCGATCGTCAGGGCGACGGCGACTGCCACTCCGTTACCACCCAGCCACTCGGCCAGCGCCGTCGCGAAAATCAGGCCCGCGGCAGTCCCGACCGCGCGCAGGACGAGGCGGCGGAAGGTCTCTTCTTTCTCGGGACGGAGGACGAAGAGGATCGTCAGTGGGATCCAGAAGCCGTGTTCGTGCATCCCGATCAACCAATAGATCGAGACCCCGGCGGCGAGGGCCGCCCCAAAGCGCAGCCCGTGGCGGAAGCTGGTGGAGCTCAGGCTCAGGTTCGAGCGCAGAGCGGCGAGAGCGGCGCGGCTGTTCCAACCCTCCTCGCTGCCCTCCTCGCTGCGGTCGCCGGCGGCCCAGACACAAGCGGAGAAGGCCGCCTGCAGCAGTCCGCCGGCCGTTGCAAGCAGAAAGGCCGCGCCGATGTCGCCGAGGTCAAGTGGCAGGTCCTGGGCAATGACCAAGGCAAGCGCGACCGAAAGCCCCGCGATCGAGAAGCGCAGCGAGACGGAGAAGCAGTAGCCAGCTGCGGCGCCGACGATTGCGATCGCGACGATCGCCGGCAGGGCACTCGTTCCGCTGAGCACGCCAAGCGCCGCGGCTAGGCCGATCAGGGGGGCGACCGCCGCCTGCCAGACAGCCCGGATGCGAGCGGGCGCGTCGAGCCCCGGGAAGCCGGCAAGCAGCGCGCCGGTGCCGATTGCTCCCTTGCTGGCGCTGCTCAGCCCGAGCTCGAGCAGCAGCGCCAGCCCGACCGGGACCGCGACCAGAGCACCGCGGCGCAGAGCCGGACCGGGCTCGCTCGGCCCGATTGCCAGTAGCGGCGATGCTCTTAGGCGGCTGGCAGTGCCGGCGGCATTGAAGAGTTCCACACCGCAAGTCTCTCGCTGTCGGCGGCGGCGAGGGCCAACGAACAAGCGGGACAGAAGCAGGCGCGTCGCGTGGGGTGCACAAGTACCCTTGTGAGCCGTGCTTTTCGCCGCCCTCAACACCGATCCGGCCGCCGGAGTCGGCATCTTCGCCGCGCTGGCCGCGGGTGTCGTCTCCTTCCTCTCCCCCTGCGTTCTGCCCCTGGTCCCGGGCTACCTCTCAGCGGTCAGCGGGGTCTCGGCGGCCGAGCTGGAGACGGCTGGCTGGCGGCGCATCCTCGCTCCCAGCCTGCTCTTCGTCGCCAGCTTCTCGGCCATCTTCGTCGCTGAGGGGCTGACCGCGACCGCTCTGGGCTCCGCCTTTCAGGACCACGAAGAGCTACTGAGCAAGATCGCGGCGGCGCTGATCATCGCTATGGGGGTCCTCTTCGTCTCCTCGCTCTTCGTCACCCGCCTTAACCGCGAGTGGCACGTCGACGCGCTACTCGAGCGCGCCGGCAGGGGTGGGCCGATCGTCGCCGGCGCCGCCTTCGCGATCGCCTGGACCCCGTGCATCGGGCCAACCCTCGGCGCCATCCTCACCGCCGCCTCGCTCTCGGGCTCGGCCGCCCATGGCGCCCTGCTGCTCGTCGTCTACTCGGCCGGCCTGGCGATCCCCTTCCTGCTCACCGCGATCGCCTTCTCGCGCATGACCACGGCCTTCACAGTGGTCAAGCGCCACTACCAGGCGATTGTCGCCGCCGGCGGCGTGATCCTGATCGCGATGGGCGTGTTGATCTGGACCAATGAGCTGACCCAGCTCAACTCCGAAGCGCAGCGCTGGCTCTCCGGTCTGGGCCTCGATTTCTGGAACAGCGTCTAGTTGTTGACTACTGGCACGGTGGTCTCGAGCTCTTGGCCGATGGCCTCGGTCTCTTCGAGTCCCTCGCCGTCGAGGTCGCGGGAGCAGACGATCCGGAACCGCCCCGTGCCGATCTCCGCGTCCGGCACCAAGGGCAGTCCTCGGATGTGATCCCAACCCAGCCGTTCGACCTCGAACGGGTTCATCCGCACCTCAGCCGCCGGGAAGGGGCAGTTGGAGTTGTGCTGGTCGATCGCCTTGGAGATCGCCTCGAGGTTCTTCGCCTCAGGAGAAGCCATCGGAAGAAGTTTAAGACGGGCGCCCGGCTACAGCGTGCCGCCGGTGTCGTACGCCTTGCCCGGCGTCGCGCCGAGTGCGAGCAGACGCAGGCCGTCGGGGCCCGGTGTGACCTTGCGCTTGACCGAGGAGCCGACGCGGACGATGTGCTCGGGGCTGAGCTCGTAGCGCTCGCCGTCGGCTTCGAGCGTGCCGGAGCCGCGCAGGGCGACGTAGACCTCTTCCTGTCCCAGCTGCTGTGGGCGCTTGGCGAACATCTCGCCGCCGAGACCCTCTTCGGAGTGGTCGTGCTCGGGGTATTCGTCGGCGCCGGGGTCGAGGTCGACAATCGAGATGCCGAAGGCGCTGACCCCGAGACCGGCAGCGACCTGGACCATCGAGACTTTCTCGAAATAGCCGTCGATCGCGTTCAGGTCGTCGATCTTGCTGTGGGTTACGTCGGCCACGCGGACACGCTACCCGCGCGCCCGGCAGAAGAATCGCCGTCCCCCCTCCCTCCTACCATCGGACCGTGGCCTTTGAGCGGACCGTCGCCCACCTCGATATGGACGCGTTCTACGCGTCGGTCGAGCTGCGGCGGCGACCTGAGCTGAAGGGGAAGCCAGTCGTGGTCTGCGGCTCGGGGCCGCGGGCGGTGGTGACGACGGCGAGCTATGAGGCACGCAAGCTGGCCGGGATCCATTCGGCTATGCCGGCGGCAGTGGCGCGGCGGCGGCTGCCCAATGCGGTCTATCTGCAGCCGGACTTCACTGCCTATCGCGAGGCCTCGGTGAAGGTGATGGAGGTGCTGCGCGGCAACGCCGAGACGGTCGAGGTCGTCGGGCTCGACGAGGCCTACATCGACCTCACCGGGCTCTTCTCCCCCAAGGCGACGATGCGGCGGATCGCCAGCGAGATTAAGAGCCAGACCGGGCTGACCTGCTCGGTTGGCATTTCGGAGAGCCGCATGCTGGCCAAGATCACCAGTGAGCTGGGTAAGCCGGCTGGTTTGGTCGTGCTCTCACGCGAGGAAGCACTGCAGCGATTCGCCGGCGAATCGCCGGGTCTGATCCCCGGGATCGGACCGAAGACTGTGGTCAAGCTGGGCGGAATGGGCATCCGTACCCTGGCCGAGCTGCGCGCACAGGACCCCGCGATGCTCGAGCAGTCGTTTGGGCCGAGACAGGGGCGCCGGCTGCACCACCGTGCCCACCTCGAAGACGAGACGCCGGTGACGGTCGTGCGCGAGACCAAGTCGCAATCGGCGGAGACGACATTTGACGTCGACGTCCGCGACGGCGCAGAGCTCGAGGCCCATCTCGGCCGGCTTTCCCAGGAGCTCTGCCGTCGGCTGCGCAAGCGCGAGCTGCGCGGGCGCTCGATCGGGATCAAGGTGCGACTCGATGACTGGACCAACGTCACCCGCTCGCACTCGGTTGCCGAGCCGACCAACGATCTCTCCGTGGTCGGGCCAATCGCCCTCGACCTCCTGCGCGCCTACGCCCCGCCACGCCCGGTGCGCCTGCTCGGCGTCCGCGTCGCCTCCTTCGAGAGCGAGGTCGAGGAGTCGGCGGCGCCTGAGGAAGAACGCGATCAGCTGCAGCTCGGCCTGACCGCCTGAAGCACCCGTCCCGCTTCTCCGAAGTCCTTGGAACGTGTGCGAAGATTGGCCCCGATGAGCACTGATCGACTCACCGGACTCGACTCGTCATTCCTGCATATGGAGCGGGCCGGCGCCCACATGCACGTCGCCTCGACCAGCATCTTCGAGGGACCGGCGCCGAGCATCGATGAGTTCCGCGATCACATCGCCTCGCGGCTGCACCTGGTGCCGCGCTTCCGCCAGAAGCTTCGCTTCGTGCCCTTCGGCCAGGGCCGGCCGGTATGGGTCGACGATCCGCACCTCAACCTCGAGTACCACGTGCGCCAGACCGCGCTGCCGGCGCCGGGCTCCGAGGAGCAGCTGCGCAACCTGGCCGCCCGGATCTTCTCCCAGCAACTCGACCGCAGCAAGCCGCTCTGGGAGCTGTGGCTGGTCGAGGGTCTCGACGGCGACCGCTTCGCGATCGTCGGCAAGAGCCATCACGCGCTGGTCGACGGCATCTCCGGCGTCGACATCACCACCGTCCTCTTTGACGTCGAGAAGGAACCGGACAACCCGCCGGCGCTGCCGCCGAAGTGGGCGCCGCGACCCGAGCCGACTGATCTCAAACTGCTCAGCGACGCCCTGCGCGAGCGCACCACGAGCCCGCAGGAGATCGTTCGCGGCGTGCGGGCGGCGCTGCGCGGACCGCGTCAGGTCCTGCGCGGCGTCGGCGCGACCAGCAAGATGGTCAGCGCCGGCATGGCGGCGCCCTCAACTCCCTTCAACGTCGAGATCGGCCCGCACCGCCGCGTTGCCTTCGTCCGCAGCGACCTCGCCGCGCTAAAGCAGATCAAGAACCAGCACGGGGGCACCGTCAACGACGTCATCCTCTCGGTCGTCGCCGGCGCGATCGGCAACTACTTGCGCGCCCGCGGCCACGACACCGAGGGCCTCGAGATGCGCGCGATGGTGCCGGTCAGTGTGCGCGCCGAGGAGGAGCGCGGCGCGCTCGGCAACCGCATCTCGGCGATGATGGCGCCGCTGCCGATCTGGTGCGAGGATCCGGTGCGGCGACTGCACCTTGTCAGCGAGATCATGGGCGACCTCAAGGGCTCCGGTCAGGCGGTCGGCGCCGAGATCCTCACCCGCATCGTCGACTTCGCCCCGACCACGATCGCTTCGCAGGCCGCCCGCCTGCAGCCGGCGCAGCGTTTCTTCAACCTCGTCGTCACCAACGTGCCCGGCCCCCAGTTCCCGCTCTTCGTGCTGGGTCGGGAGATGGAATCGATCTTCCCGATGGTGCCGCTTGCCCGTCGCCAGGCGCTCTGCGTCGGGATCATGTCCTACAACGGACAGGTCGACTTTGGCCTGATCGGCGATTACGACGCGATGGCCGACCTCGACAGCTTCGGCCTCGACCTCGAAGGGGCAATCGCCGAGATCGCTGGAGCCGCCGCCACCGGCGCTCAGGGCAGCAGCCGCGCCGAGACGCGGAACGGTGCGCTGTCGGTCAAGTAAGCCCAGTCGAGTCGCCGGGCGCTGAAGCCCGAGGCACTCGTGTCGGCATTGACCAGCACCGCGGTTAGGCGCCGGAAGCGCCCGGGGTGAGCCAGGTGGACGGCCATCGGGCCGCCGTGCTGTTTGAAGCTGAGGGTGCTGACGACGTGGCCGTGGCGCTCGCTGCCGGTACGGCCGACCAGCGCGAGACCGGCGGCGATCCCCCGTGGGGCGAGGGCATCGACGACGACGGCACGACCGTCGTGGGCGTGCACGTGGAGCAGCTGGAAGGTCGTGTGGTTGAGCGAGCGGGCGAGGACGTGGCCGTCGAGCGGCAGGCTGCCCTGGCGCGAGACGTCGGGGTATGAATCGCCCTCGGGGAAGACCGCGTCGGTGCGCCACTCGGGCAGGTCGCGGGCGAAGCGGGCAAAGTCGCGGCTGAAGTTCGAGTTGCCGGCGGCCTCGATCGCTGAGTTGTAAGCGGCGACCGAAAAACCGCCCGGCCTAGTGTGCACAGCGCGAGCCCAGGCGCTGCGCACGATCGCGCGGCCGTAACGATGAGCCAGCCACTTGTTCCAGACCGCCGAGCCGTACTCCTTGATCGAGTTGGCGGTCAGCGGCGTGTCGTAGCGCTTGACCCAGCGCCGCACGTAGCGCAGGTAGTCGTTGATGCCGTTGTAGACCTCGTCCTCCATCCAGACCGCGCTCGACTCGGCAAACCAGGCGTCCTGGTAGGCGTCGTAACCGAACTGGAGGATGTGGTTGTACTCGTGGGCGATCGTGACCTCGAGGTCGTGCTCGGGCGTGGTGCCAGGGAACTCGCTCGCGGCGTAGTCGTTGTCGAGCACGAGATAGCCGTGCAGGTGGCGCGGCAGTCGGTGCCCCTTGGTGCTCTGGCCGCGGTCCGGCGCCGCATAGCCGAAGAGGGCGCCGCCGATCTCGTCGAGGTAGATGTCGGTCTTGCCGTGCCCGCCGCCCTTGCCGCCGTCGGAGCGGGGCTCGCGCCAGCCAAGCTTGCCGTTCTCGACCAGGTGGACGCGTTCGGCGACGGCCTGCACGCGTTCGACGTAATCGGGCACGCCGTCCCCATTGCTGTCGGTGAGGTTGGGGGCGTCGATTCCCTCGGCGACCCAGTGCACGCAGAAGTTCCGCGTGCATGCGGGTGAGCGCGGCGCCTCGGGCACGGTGTAGGCGTTGCGGTTGGGATCGGGATGGTCGGTCGGCCGCGCCGCCGGAGCGTGGAAGAACCACTGGCTGCCGGCGCTGGCGCCGGCCGGCACGGCAGCGAGGACGGCGAGGGACGCCAGCGATGCTCCTATCAACCGCCAGCGGGACCGCACGCGCGGCAATCTACAGGCGCGCTCAGCGTCCGCCGGCGATACTTCAGCCTTGCCCCCTGCGAGGACAACGACGTGCGCGTAGCGCTGGCCCAGATCGACCCGACCGTCGGCGACGTCGACGGCAACGCAGCCAAGGTCGCCGAGTGGATCGGCCGCGCCGAAGCCGAGGGCGCCGAGCTGACGATCTTCCCCGAGCTCTGCATCCCCGGCTACCCGGCGGAGGACCTCTACCTGAAGCGGCATTTCGTCGCCGCCAACCAGCGCGCGGTCGAGGAGCTCGCCCGCAATGTCCGCGACACTACGGCGCTGGTCGGCTTCGCTGAGCCTGTCGCCGGCGGCGGCGACTTCCGCCACGCCCACAACTCGCTGGCCGTGCTCGCCGACGGTGCGGTGCGGGCGGTCTACCGCAAGAACCGGCTGCCCAACTACTCGGTGTTCGACGAGCAGCGCTACTTCGTCCCGGGCAGCGAGCCGGCGACGATCGAGCTTGGCGGCACCCGGGTCGGGCTGACCGTTTGCGAGGACGTCTGGTCGCCCGGCCCACCGGCGCAGAGCGAGGCCGCGGAGGGCGCCACCCTGATCGCCAATCCCTCGGGCTCGCCCTATCACCGGGGCAAGGGCAGAGAGCGCGAAGCGATGTTCGCCGAGCGCGCCAGCGCCTACGGCGCCGCCTTTGCCTTCTGCAATCTGGTCGGGGGCCAGGACGAGCTGGTCTTCGATGGTCACAGCTTCGTCATCGATGCCGAAGGCACGGTGCTCGCCCGCGCTGCCCAGTTCGAGGAGGAGCTGCTGGTCTGCGAGGTCCCCTCCCCTTCGCCCCAGAGCCTGCGCGAACCGCTCTCCGACATCGCCGAGGTCTACGCGGCGCTGACGCTCGGTCTGCGCGACTACGTGCATAAGAATGGCTTCCGCCACGTCGGCGTGGCGCTTTCCGGTGGAATCGACTCCGCCCTGGTCGCCCTGCTTGCCGTCGATGCGCTCGGGCCCGAGAACGTCAGCTGCGTGGTCATGCCCTCGCCGCATTCGAGCCCTGAAACACAGCAGGACGCACGGAATATCGGCGCCAATCTGGACGTCGAGCTGCTCGAGATTCCGATCGGGGCCGCAATGGCGGAGTACGAGAGCGCCCTTGCCGGCTCCTTTGGCAGCGTCAACGGCACGGGTGGCGAGGAGGAGCCCTTGCCTCGTGACCCGACCCGACCCTCGGAGCCCGATCTGGCCGCCGAGAACATCCAGGCGCGGATCCGCGGCAACATGATGATGGCGCTCTCCAACAAGCACGGCTGGCTCGTTCTCACCACTGGCAACAAGAGCGAGATGTCGGTGGGCTACGCGACCCTCTACGGCGACATGGCCGGAGGCTTCGCGGCGATCAAGGACGTGCCAAAGACGCTCGTCTACGAGTTGGTCCGCCATCGCAACCAGAGCGCCGGACGGGAGCTGATTCCGGCCTCTGTGCTCGATCGGGCGCCCTCGGCTGAGCTGCGGCCCGACCAGCTCGACAGCGACTCGCTGCCGCCCTACGAGCTGCTCGACCGAATCCTCGAGTCCTACGTCGAGCGCGACGAGGGCCGCGAGGAGATGATCGCCGCCGGGCTCCCCGCTGAGGTGGTCGACGAGGTCGTGCGCATGGTCGATCGCTCTGAGTACAAGCGACGCCAGGCTGCGCCGGGGATTCGGATCACGCCCAAGGCGTTCGGACGGGACCGTCGACTGCCAATCACGAATAGGTTCGGCGGCTAGGCCGCGTCCGGACCGGCGCCTGACGGCGTCCTCAGTCGCTCACGTGCAGAGCACGCTTCGCTTCCTGCGTCCTTGTCATGCTTGGTCCGGACGCGGCCTGACAGCGATAGTCATTTGGGCCAATGCGCAGAGTCTCCCGTCACTGTCATTTACTTCGGCGTCCCAAACCCAAGTCGTACGACCGCGGTGCCGTGCCTTGGCCTTAATTTCTGCGTGCCCCTCGGTGACCGGGCGGATGAAGTTGACGCTGATCGACTGGCCCATCGCCATCATCCCGTCGCCCATCACCGCCAGGGCCGTGGCGCGGGAGCAGACGCTCTCGACCAGGCTCGACATCACCCCGCCGTGCAGGAGGCCGACGGGCTGGCGCAGGTCGTCTCGCATCGGCAGCCGCACGCGCGCGTGGTCCGGATTGTCGTCGAGCCATTCCGTGCCCAGCAGAGCGTCGAAATGGGAAAGCAGGCCGCGCGGATCGTCGCTCATCGGCGCAGCTTAACCTCAGCCACTCCCTTGCCGGGAGCCGCTGGCGTAGGCTTCTCGGCCGGTGGGGTTGACTGACGACCAGAAGGCGATGCTTCGCCTGCTCGCACAGCGCGAGGAGGGCTACGACGACATGGCGGCGCTGATGGGGATCAGCGTCGAGGAAGTGCGCGAGCGCGTCAAAGAGGCGCTCGCCGAGGTCGAGGAGCCTCCGGCGCCTGAGGAGAGGCCGGAGACGCCCCCTGCGCCCGTCCCTCTCGATCCAACGCCGCCCCCGGCTGCGGAGCCACCCGTCCCGGTGGAGCCACCCCCGGCTCTCACGAAGGAGTCTCCTCCCCCGACAGGGCCCGCCGCCGAGCCAGATCCCAAGCCTGCCGTGGCCAAGAAGCGCTCGGCTCAGATTCCCAGCCTCAAAGTCCCCAAAGACCGTGGTGTCCTGATCGGTCTCGGGGCCGGCGCCCTGGTGGTCGTCGCGCTCGTGATCGTGCTGATCGTCGGTGGCGACGGCGGCGGCTCGGGCTCGTCGGGCACGACTTCCGGCGAAGCGAGCCTGGCGGAAAACGCTAGCGCGCAGGCCGAAAACAAAAACCTGACCCAGGCGATCCTTAGCGCCGATGATGGCAGCGACGCGACCGGCCAGGCGATCTTCGGGCGCTTCAAGAAGAAGGTCCTGCTGCAGGTGACGGGCGAAGGGCTCGAACCGTCGAGCGACGGTGAGTCCTACGCGGTCTGGCTCTCGCACTCAGGTCAGGCGATGGTTCCGGTCGGCACCGTCAAGGTCAAAGACTCCGGTCAGCTAGCGGCCCGCTTCGAAGTGCCGCCGACGGTGCTGGTGTTGGTGGCGCGCGGCGCCTTCGACGAGATCGAAGTGACCCGCACCTCCGATAGCCAGCTCAGCGCCGCTATCGCCGCGGCCCGCAAAACCAAAAAGGAATCCGCCTACACCGGAACCCCGGTGTTGAGCGGCAAGATCACCGGGCCACTGGTCGGCGCCGGCGGCAAATAGGGCCGGGCGCTTAAACGAGGAGCTTGCCGGGGTTCATGATCCCGGCCGGATCGAGCTGTTGCTTGACCGCGCGTAGTACGTCCAGCCCCGTGCGACCGACCTCAGCCTCCATGTAAGGGGCGTGATCGCGGCCGACGGCGTGGTGGTGGGTGATCGTGCCGCCGCCGGCGACGATCGCCTCGCAGGCCGCCCGCTTGATCTGACACCACTGATCGACCTCGGCCCCCTCGCGCGAGCGAGAGATGAAGGTGAAGTAGAGCGAGGCGCCGTCGGCGTAGGCGTGCGAGAGGTGACAGAAGACCAGGCCGGGCGTTCCCTGCCCCGCTAGTGAGTTGCGGATCGCGCCGCCGATGGCTGCGTGCAGTCCGACCAGCTCGGTCCAGGTGTGCGAAGTCTCGAGCGTCTCGACCATCGCCCCCATGCTCATCAAGGTGTCGCGCAGGTAGGGGCCCTGATAG
>Ga0066654_10000279_pt1 | contig 12597 bp, 12 predicted proteins | sample GraSoiAngelo_103_FD_66715 | JGI IMG/M metagenome (GOLD analysis project Ga0066654, IMG submission 66715) | Grasslands soil microbial communities from the Angelo Coastal Reserve, California, USA - 14_0903_05_20cm | ecosystem: Environmental > Terrestrial > Soil > Grasslands | place: USA... | reverse complement strand
GCTTGGTGCAATTGCATCGTACCTATGTCAAACACGTTTATTCGGTACACAAAGCCGCATCTACCACATTGAGGTTATTATAAACCAAGTATAGAAACCAGTGTGAGAAAACGTGGATAAGTATGGACAAATAAGGCGTTTTATCCCACCTTTTCCCACAAAATCGTCTCTTCTCGTTCTAAGATACGACAGTCTCGTGCGAGCGCCTGATTGGGTTCACCCTTGACACGGGGAAACGCCAGGTAGCCACTGGAATAGATGGAGTGAATCAGCTTGACATATTTGCCCTTGACCAAAACCAGATCTCCTTTGCGAAAGCCTTCTAACTCATCTTTGTTGCTGCATATTCTACCACCATAGTAGAGAACGCGTCCAAGAAAGCGAGGCCAATAGGATATTGCGCGTGGTATGATGGGAAAAAACTGGTAGGAGCTTGTTTGAGCATGTCAAATCTGATAAGAGCAGTGATCTGGGATCTTGACGGTGTTATTATCGATAGCGCGGAGGCGCACTGCAAGGCGTGGTATCGGCTGGCCGAGGATCTTGGGGTGCCATATAGCGATGCGCAATTCTGGTCTACCTTCGGTCAACGCAATGATGCGATCATTCCTACACTTGCAGGTCCCGTCTCCCCTGAACGCAGCAAAGAGCTAGCTGACCGCAAAGAGGCATATTTTCGCCAATTTGTGCGGGAGACGATCAGCCCTCTGCCTGGTGCTATCGAGCTGTTAAGTGCGCTACGTGATGCGGGCTATCGGCAAGCACTGGCCTCTTCTACACCAGCCGCAAATATTGAGCTGATCAGTAGTGTATTGGGGCTGGGTCGCTATTTATCTGCGCTTGTCTCAGGCGAAGCGGTACCACGCGGCAAGCCTGCGCCCGATGTGTTCCTGAGAGCTGCGGTCGAGCTAGAGACTGAGCCGCCATGTTGTCTGGTGATTGAAGATGCGGTGGCGGGTATTGAGGCGGCGCGCGCTGGTGGTATGTATAGTATTGCGGTGGCGGGTGAACGTGATCTGCCGGGCTTACGTGCGGCTGATCTGGTGGTGAGAGACCTGACTGAGGTGACGGTGGAGCGCATTCGTGAACTGGCTTGACAAGTATTATGTTGCATGGCACAATACGGCACAAGATGGAGGTGTAGAGGTCCCGGTGGGTCTCACCGTCTTCAAAACGGCTGGGGGGTCGCTCGGCGCGGTCCCTGGTGGGTTCGACTCCCATACGCCTCTGCCAGTGTATTTCCCCAAGGAGTGATTAACTGATGCACAACTGAGGATAGGGCCATGAAGCAATATACTACCAACCAGTTTACTTTCGATCCACACAGTTTGCGTGCTATCACTGACTATCTTCGTGCAACAGGTTGGACACGTATTAAATATCAGAACAGACGTCTGGCTGTCTATGCCAAAGAACTCCAAGTGGGAGAGCCACCTGCGATCGTCGCCTTACCAGACAAACCTTCCTACAGCGATTTTTCGACACGTATGCTCGAAGCGGTAGAACGTCTGGCAAAGGTTGAGGAGACTACGCCGGGCGATATGTACCAGAAAATTCAATCCTGAAGTTCTGCCCTCCCTACCCATCACTCTTCAGGATCACCCAGGTCGTTGCCGAGCAGCTTCTCGATCTCGCGTATCGCCTTGTTCCTCGCTATAAACGCTGGGGCAAACTCAGCGTAGGAGGAGTTCTTTTGTATCCGTACCAGCTTCCAGCCTTCCTCTACATCCCGATACAGGAACAGATAAAAGCCGTTCCATTTGGGATAGTGTTCAGCTTTGCGTTTATACGGACGACGGGCGAAAAAAGATACAAAGATGTGAGGAAGCGGCGCGATGACCTTTGAATCCATACGGCAAAACTCGATACCTCCTATACCCTCCTTGTCATCTACAAGCAAGCGTTCCTCTTCGATATAAGTAGAAAGTAGGGCAAGTACTTCAGCTGGTACATCTGAGCGTTCAAGAGCCATTTTCGCTAATTTATACTCTTCTTGTGTCAAGTTAGACAGCTCGCTCATTGGTTTATTGCTCCTCATTCTGATCACATTAAGATACCAAGCAAGGAAAATTAGGCAAACATTTTTAGTTCTTTTCGCCAGCATAAGGGTTTCTTACATGAAACATGATACCAGATATAGCACAAATGGTCAAGCACAAAAGATGGATTTAGTGCTTGACACGATCATTACCAAAGGAGATCCCCCTGTCTGACTACGACTTCTTCTACTCTAAAAGTAATGCTATACTGAATCACCCAATATCTGCTACCATAAACAAACAACTTCCATAAAGGACCCTTTCATCATGCACAAGACAACAGAAATATTCATCGTATATGCCAGAGAAGATACCGAGCACCTCAAAGAGCTACAGACACAATTGAAAGTTCTAGAACGTCAAGGCAATGTCATCATCTGGGACGCTAGCCAGATCTATGGGGGTATCGATTGGAAGAAAGAAATCGATAAACACCTGCAAAGCGCACCCATCATCCTTTTGCTCGTCAGTGCCAACTTGATCGCCTCCGATGAGACCTATCACCTTGCCAAAGAGGCAGTGTCAAGAAATGCACCTCCGCATGTACATGTCGTACCCATTCTGTTACACGAGTCAGGCTGGGAATACTCTATCTTTAGCCACTTGAACCCCTTACCAGAGAATAGAAAACCTATCACCAGTTGGACAAACCGCAATGCCGCTTACGCCAGTGTCAGAGATGGCATCCAAAAAATTGTCGCACAACGAGAAATTTTGTTGCACAATACACAGACACCATCACCCACCCCAACAACCATTACACAGTCACCACCTGTACCCCCTTCACCGGCTAGAAAGAAACGCTTCGACGTTTTCCTCTGCCACAATAGCAAAGACAAGCCCGCAGTCAAAAAGATAGCACAACAATTGAAAGAGCATGGCATCGTACCCTGGTTGGATGAATGGGAATTACTACCCGGACGACCATGGCAACGCGCATTAGAACGACAAATTAGCGAGATCAAATCAGCCGCCGTCTTTGTCGGTGCTAGCGGTTTTGGTCCCTGGCACAATATGGAAATGGAAGCATTCCTGCGTGAATTTAATAAGCGTCAGTGTCCCGTCATTCCAGTTCTGCTTTCAACAGCACCAGATGAACCCCAACTACCAATATTTCTCTCTGGTATGGGATGGATAGATTTTCGCAAGAGTGATCCTGATCCACTACAACAACTCATCAGGGGCATTACAGCAGAAGAAGAGTAGCTTACTGCTGTTGCGATTGTTGCCATGAAGAGCCGTCTTCAGGCTCGTACCCTTCGGCTAGCGCTGGCACCCAATGCGCTTCAAGCGACAACTCCATATCCATCGAGCGTACCTCCGTTGGCAACACTCTGACCGTGACCGACAACTCGCTTTCGGCCTTCCCCCGAAATACGCCTCGCGTCGGGGGCACATCAGCATAATCACGACCAATCGCCACACGAATATGACGCTCACCCGCCAGCGTATTGTTGGTCGGGTCGAATCCTACCCAGCCAAGATCAGGCAAGAGTGCCTCAACCCAGGCGTGAGTTGCCCCAGACCCCGAACGATCACGCCTATTTGCCTCCTGAAACAAATACCCACTCACATAGCGACAGGGAATGTGTAACTCGCGCGCCAGAGCGATCATAATATGAGCAAAGTCCTGACATACGCCCTTACGGATACGCAAGGCATCGTCAATCGGCGAGTCAACGCGCGTGTTTTTCTTCACATACTCAAAATGCTTATAGATTGCAGCATTGAGGCCACGCAGCACCGTCAGCGGATCATCACGACGCTGCACATCCAGTTCGCGCATGAGGTCGCACAACAACTCGCTGGACTGGATAAAGTGGCTCGCATGCAGCATATCCCAATACTCATCATGAGCATTCATGGCATCAAGTCGCCCCCAGTCATCAGGACTGAGAGCGGCGGGCAATTCCGGCGGCTGTGTGACTTCTACCATGGCTTCAGCGGTGATGGTCAGGTGAGAATGACGGTTAGGAATATCAAAGTGATGCACTCTATTGCCTATATCATCGCGGTAGGATACAATCTGCGACCTTGAGCTAGTAGAGAGGCGAAAATCTAGACAACGCTGATAACTGTCACTGCGAGGCTGAATACGGACCTCCATGACACTTTCAGTGATTGGCATACTATAACGAAATTTCGTGACATGCTGAACCGTATAATACATTGCGCATTGGCCTTTCAAACTATTTACACTACTCAGGATTGTGCAGCCCCATCAGTACCGAATGCAGCATCGATGGGATAGAAAATATATGTCTGATAGATAGCATTATGAATCTGAGTACACTGCCGCTGAATGGTGTCCAGGTAAGAGTGGATGTTCCCTATAATATCTTCAACCTGGTCGTAGTCCAAGGCGGCTCGCACACGGCCAGCTAGCCGCTCAACACGCAAAACACGCCTTGTACTTGTTATTTTAGCTATTGATTGTAAAGCGCTTTGAATCATGGATACCGCGAAACGAATTGAGCGCGGTGATTCTGCATTGAAAATAAGAAATTCCGCAATGCGATGAGGATGAATATTGGCTGTGTAGACCTTACAATACGCTTCAATTGCACTACACGAGCGCAATAAGCCAACCCACTCCAGATAATCTAGATGGTCGGTCTGTATCACGTCTGCCTGCACCTCGCGATCAAACGAAGAACGGAAATGAACATCAATCAAGGACGCCGTTGCCCAGGCACGCTCCATGTAGCGACCAACACGAATAAAATACCAACCTTCATTGTGTATCATGGTGGAATCGGTGATGCCCTGAAAGAGCTGGACACCTTCCTTGATGGTGGTAAGGAATTCGTGCGGTCCGCCGAACCACATATCTTCCATACTCGTACTCTTCATATGCAAGTAGAGCCGGTTAATCTGTTCCCACATCTCCGAGTTAATCTGTTCACGTACCTGTTGTGCATTATCACGAGCAGCAGCAATACAAGAGACAATCGAGGCGGGATAGTCTATATCAAAGGTTAAAGTACCAGTAACACGATAAGCGTCATCCATACCCTCAGCAAATGGCGCAATACGTAGACTATCACACAATCTTTGCCAGCGTTGTATAGCATATTCAGACCTGTGATCAAGGAGATGATGCAGGCTCACATCGATAAGACGAGCAGTATGCTCCGCCCGTTCCAGATAACGACTCATCCAGTAAAGATTATCAGCAACCCTCGAAAGCATTGTTCTTCAGCCTTTCCAACACGCTATTCTATATGTCGAGAACCCATGTATCCTTGCTCCCACCACCCTGCGATGAATTGACCACCAGCGAGCCACGCTTGAGTGCAACGCGGGTCAAACCTCCCGGTACAATCGTGACATGATCACCATAGAGAATAAAGGGACGCAGATCAACATGCCGTGGCTCTATTTGACCATCAATAAAGCAAGGTGCACGCGAAAGAGCTAATGTAGGCTGTGCAATATAGTTGCGCGGATCTGTGAGAATACGCTGGCGGAACTCTTCCCGCTGACTCTTGGTACTATACGGTCCGATGAGCATACCATAGCCACCCGACTCACCAACGGCCTTCACCACCAACGCATCCAGATGTTCAAGCACATAACGGCGTTGCGTATCGTCGGTAAGCAAGTAGGTTTCAACATTTTGCAGGATCGGCTCTTCGTGGAGATAGTAGCGTATAATCGCTGGCACATACGCATAGAGCGCTTTATCATCAGCCACCCCGGTCCCGATAGCATTGGCCAGAGTGACATTGCCTGCTCGGTAAGCATTAAAAAGGCCAGGCACTCCTAGCGTTGATTGAGAACGAAAAACTAAGGGGTCCAAGAAATCGTCATCGACACGACGGTAAATAACATCTACCCTACGCAATCCGCCAGTCGTACGCATATACACAACGTTATTGTGCACAATCAGGTCTCTGCCCTCAACCAGCTCAATACCCATCAGCCTGGCAAGGAAGGTATGCTCAAAGTATGCAGAGTTATACACACCAGGAGTGAGCAAAACAATCGTCGGATCAACACAACCTACAGGAGCCAGTGCGTAGAGCGCACTTAAGAGCGTCTGTCCATAATGACCGATTGGCCGCACACCATAACTATCTATCAACGAAGGAAGCACACGCTTCATGACTTCGCGATTGGTGAGCATATACGAAACACCACTGGGCACACGCAGATTATCCTCCAACACCGCAAATTGCCCGTTGGGAAGCCGCACCAGATCTGTTCCCACAATGGCAATATAGCGATCATGCGGCACATGCCAGCCACGCATCTGACGACGGAGATGCTGACAGCTATAGACAAGCGTGCGCGGAATAACTCCATCGGAGAGAATATGCTCCTCGTGATAGACATCTTTGAGAAAAAGATTCAGTGCCGTGATACGCTGCGTTAGACCTTTTTCAATAGTCATCCATTCTTCGGCTGTAATAATGCGCGGGAGAAGATCATAGGGCCAGATGCGCTCTGTCCCTTCATCACTCCCATAGACAGTGAAGGTAATACCCTGGTTCAGAAATGTCATATCTGCGGCTTGCTGACGCTGTTGCAGTGTCTCCAGCGGCATTTCGAGCAGGCGATAATACAGCCTCTTGTATGCTGGACGCGGTTTACCATCAGCATCAAACATCTCATCATAGGACTTCTCAAACGTGTAATCGGAGAATGGTGGCGGCATAGTAGAGCTTCCAGGAGAATCAGATAGTCGCATGGTTGACCCTTCTAGTAGAAATGGTGACAAAAAATACGAAAACCTCACACCAACTATGTGAGGCACCATAGCCGTGAGCAATCTTTGCTATATTACATGACTATCTTCCATCCAAATAGTACATAATACGCAATCTATTTGTCAAGGCAGACTTATAAATAACTCTGCAATACTTTCTTGTAACAACTCAGCTTTGTAAAGCGTATAATAAAGATAGATAGCTATCGTTAGCACGCATGGCCTTATCCCTTGAGAGATAAGCGCCACAAGCAAGGAATAACAAACAGTATGCACATTCGAGTAGGATGCGAATTTCGTTATGAGGCAACATGGCCTACTCCAACGATCATGCAAGTTCAACCATACCCTGATGAGACACAGCAAATACTCCATGAGCAATGGCAGGCCGTTCCCGATCTTTCTGTACACTTGTATCACGACATCTATGGCAATATATGTCAGCGTTTCACTTTACCGATGGGCGAGAACGTATTGCGCTATAATGCACTCGTTGCTGTGTCCGGTGAGTATGACAGCATAAAGACCGATGCGGAAGAAGTACCAGTGGAGACACTACCGGATGAAACGCTCCTCTACACACTACCAAGCCGCTATTGCCTTTCAGATGTCCTTTCAGACGCCGCATGGCAACTCTTCGGACATGTCCAACCAGGCTGGACACGAGTCCAAGCCATCTCTGACTGGGTACATAATAATATCCACTTCCAGTATGGAACAAGTAAACCGACTACTACGGCAGTTGACGTGTTTGAAAAACGTGTAGGTGTCTGCCGCGACTTTACGCAGCTGGCTGTCACCTTTTGCAGAGCGCTCAATATTCCTGCACGTTACGTCTTTGGCTACTTGCCGGACATAGGTGTACCGCCCCCTGACGAGCCGATGGATTTCTGTGCTTGGATGGAAGTGTACCTAAGTGGGCAGTGGTGGACCTTTGATCCACGTAACAATATACGCCGCGTTGGTCGCGTGCTCATCGGTCGAGGACGCGATGCACTGGATGTCGCCATGGTAACAACGTATGGTGGACCACAATTACAACAGATGACTGTCTGGGCAGAAGAAGCCTCCTCAGCATCTCACAATGGACTGTGACCAAGAAAGAGGATACCTCAGACATATGAATGAAAGCTGGCCTGACCTCTCAACCACACTCACAAAGATTGCTTTGTTTAATCATGAGCATGTAGAATGGCCGCGCGTTCGGCGCACAGGGTACTTACTCCATCAACATCTGCGCTACGAATATCCTGGCCCAATCTACGATCTCAAGCAACGCCTGATGATACTCCCTACCGAACAACACGGAGACCAACGCCGCATTGATTACCGCCTGGATGTATCATCAGCTCATTTTTCGATGTTTTGCCAGGAAGACACCTTTGGCAACAAGGAGATCATGCTGGCAATTCCACAGGTCGAGCAAGCAATTGCTTTTGAAACCTGGATTCTTATCGAGCGCAAGGCAGACAATGCACCACATTACCTGCCAGCTCATTGGTTAACGGATATGCGGCTATTAGCACCTTCCGCCTTAACGAAACCTGATGATGCTTTACGCCTGATAGCAGCTTCTCTGCTCTTGAGCGGCTTGCGAGGACTGGCGCTAGCAAAGTATATCAATCAATGGGTCTACCAGACGCTACACTATACCCATGACGTGACGACCATTCACACCACAGCTGCCGAAGTGCTCACCTTAAAGCAAGGCGTCTGTCAAGACTACGCGCATCTTATGCTAACGCTCTGTCGGCTGTGTGGTCTGCCATCTCGCTATGTCTCCGGGCATATGCAAGGCGAGGGTGGCACGCACGCTTGGGTTGAAGTGCTCCTGCCGGTCCCAGAAAATTCGGAAGTGGCATTAGTCGTACCCTTTGATCCTACTCATGGCAGGAGCGTTGGTTTAGATTATATTACCGTTTCGGTAGGACGCGACTATTATGACGTAGCTCCTACATCAGGAACGTTTCGTGCCAGCTATCACGGTCAACTTACTACGCACAAAAAAGTTAGTCTGACGTTATTGGAATATGCCGAGTAGACGCGCAATTCATTGCGCCGATCACCATCCGACTCGTAGCTGCGCAATTCATTGCGCCTGATGGATCAAAATGGAGTAGACACGCAATTCATTGCGCCTGATGGATCAAGACAGAAAACAGGCGTAATGAATTGTACAGCTACGGGCGATTTCTCCTAAAAAAAAGGGAACAAACGATGGCAACATATATACCAGCTAACACACTAACAGGAAAAGTATTTCACATTATCAAAGGACGCCCAATCGTAGGAAACCTACCAGAGTTTAATAAAGATCGCCTGGGACTGCTTCAGCGTATGGCAAGCATCAGCGATGTCTGTGGCTTACACTTTGGGCCATTGCCTGGCATCCTCTTTAACAGACCCGAATACGTTCACAGCATTCTCGTGGAACACGCCTACGATTTCGACAAGGGTCGCGCAATCCATGCTGTCTTTCGTCCTGCGCTCGGCGATGGCATCTTCAGCAGTGAAGGCGATTTCCACCGCCGTCAGCGCAAACTCATGGCTCCATCTTTCCAACCACGTCATATCGCCAGCTACGCCGATGCCATGGTACACTATGGCGAGCAAATTCAGCAAACCTGGCCCGACGGGGGTGTGATTGATGTTAATCAACAAATGACAAACCTGACCATGAGTATCATTGGTAAAGTGCTCTTTGACGCCGATGTCTTTACAGAAACAGACGAGCTTGCTGCTGCAATGGCCGTCACGATCGAATACGCCTCGCATGGTCTCTCGTCGCTCTTTACACTACCATATAGCTGGCCTCTGCCACGTCATCTACGCGCACGTAAAGCTGGCCAAATATTGCGCAACCATATTCAGGGCTTTATCGACGAGCGGCGCAAGCAGCCAAGTGAACGCAATGACTTCCTCTCCATTCTGTTGCAGGCAGAGGACGAAGATGGCAAGCCGATGAGCGATGAGCAGTTAATGGCAGAATGTTTGACACTCTTTGGAGCAGGCCATGAAACTACTGCTACCGCGCTGTCCTGGACCTGGTATCTGCTCTGCCAACATCCTGAGATCTACCAAAAAGTACAACAGGAAGTTGATAGCATCCTGCAAGGTCGCACACCTACTTATGCCGATCTGGCTCAGCTCCCCTATTGTCTACAAGTCTTCAAAGAAGCATTACGGCTCTATCCCCCCGCCTATGCGATGAGCAGACGAGCATTGCGCGACGTTGAGATCGATGGATACCGCGTTCCCAAAGACGGGGTTGCGCTGATCGCCCCTTACACACTCCAGCGCCGTGAGGAATACTTTCCAGAACCGGAAACCTTCAATCCTGAACGCTTCACTCCTGAACGGGAAAAACAACTGCCACGCTATGCCTATATGCCATTCGGAGCGGGTCCTCGCATCTGCATTGGCCTGCACTTTGCCATGATGGAGGGCCATCTGTTACTAGCCACGCTCACTCAGCGTAGCAGTTTCTCCCTGGTCCCCGGCCAAAGCATCGTACCCGACCCGGTTCATCACCTGGCAATGCGCCCAGCTAGCAAGGTAAACGTTGTGGTGAAAAAGAGGTGATCTCTTTTTCACTCAACTGGCTCTTAAGGTAAAGATCTGCACAATATAATACAGGGCGGCAACCACCAGAATGAGTCCATAGAGCATAACAATGATGCGGGAAGTGCGGCGGATGCCCTTAGCAGTCGCGCGAGAACTGACGAAAGATACGCGCGCAACCACCATAACAATTCCTACCAGCAACAGAAAATCGAACGCCCTCACGAGCAACGCACCATTAAAAATGGCCAGTGTGATCACTACCGCGCCAAAAGCGAGAATAGCACCAAGAATAGCGACGGCAGCAACACCCATAAACAGTCCTTCGTCAAAAGAGCGGATAAGCAGTTGTGGCGTTGCTTTCAGAATAACTAGTAATCCGCTAACATAGAGTGCGAGGCTCAGTACGGTCCAAAGCACATATTGCATGCGATTTCATCCCCCCGCTAAATTGCTCGATGGTGTTTATTACACTTACGCTCATGCGTGTTTCCAGCTGTATATTTTCAGCAAAAAATACATAGACAAATGCCATTGTACCATGCCAGTAAAGACGCTGTGCCTCCCATTTTGTGATACTCTACCGTTCTTTATGAAAGAGGCAACCTAAAGTATTGCACTTTTGTTAAGGTATGTGCATAATTTTCTTGTTGGATTATTTTTTTTCTCTTTTTTCTTATCCAACAATCAGGCGCTAACAGTCTATAGTTATCTGTATTAAAAATGTTGCAGCCATCCGTTCTATAACTATACCGAAGGGGTTCCGGCGAAAAATATTGTTTCAAAGAAGCTCCCCACCCCCAGGGCAACCACAAGGAATTGCCCCTGCAATGGATGATGAATCGGCCAGTGGGGTGGCTTCACACCATTGGAGCAATCTCTTATGGTTGCCCTGTGACTCCATGCAAAAAAGCGGCGGGCATCCCCGACTTACTGGGCAGGACTTTAAGATTTGCATTGAATAGTGTAAAATGACAACGAAAGCGAGAATACGCTAAGAGAGGGACGAAGAAGGACGCATATATGAGACAAGGAAACGGTTCGGAATTGTTGGGGGTGAATGACCCGCGTAGTTCAAGCATCGGGATGATCTACGTGTCGCCCACAGACGATCGAAAAAGCGTACTGGCAGCTATTCTCACCCAAGAAAAGCTTGGTCGTAAACAAATTGCGATTGTACTGCCAACTCCAAACAAAGCATTTCAACGTGCCGTCGATTTCGATGATTTGAAAAGCATTCGCAAGAGACTACGTGCACATCTTATCTTTATCGCCCCAGGTGGGAGCGGCCCCGCCGAGTTTGCTCGCCAGCGCCGCTTCACTGTCTACTCATCATTGGAGACCTACACAGAATCTTTACACATCACCACTGATGATGAGGCCAGTACACCTCCTGCTAGCGGACCAGCTAGAGAGCCAGATGAAAACATACGAAGATCTCGTGTGGTAACTAGTAGCGCAGCACCGAACGCAAGTACGCCGGTAACACCACCACAGCAGGCAATACAGCACGAAGATACCACAAAAGATGATGATGCAGTCAACTTTGATCCAGCCGTACTTGGTATAGCAGGTACCGGCGCAGCAATGGCAGCCGGTTCGCAGTGGAAACAGGATGAAGAAGATTATGCAGAGCCGTTTGAGATAGGCTACCACACACCTGATGATGCCGACGATGATCTTCCTCCCATCGCGCCAGTGCCCACTACGCCCGGTGGGAAAGCGTCTCTTGACAACGCAGTCTTCAATACAGCTCACCTTCCTGATGACCCGCCAGCAACCCCACACGACGATGAGCCAGTTCCAGTAGGATATCAGGGAAGAGCCAATGAACCCAACCCCGTCCCCATCGACCTGCGCCGCACGCCTAAGAAAACCAAAGAGCTGATTCCAGATAATAGTGTACCCACTACGGCACGTAGAACGAGCGCGCAACCACAACGCGATGCGGGGATTATCGCCGCTGCGGGTGCGGCAGGTTTGGCGGCTAACACTGCGACTGACCTGAGCACCCCCAGCGGCGCACTAGCACGCCCTCCGGCCAGCGGTCGCAATGTCACCACGCAGCGCGGCCCACAAACAGGCGGCCCAGTTGGTCCCACGGGTCCCGGACGCAGTGGAGGTGGCCGAGGCGGCAGTAACCGTCCACAACGTTCACGGCGAGGCGCTTGGCTTATTGCGCTGGCGTTACTGGCAGCAGTCCTGCTCTTATCATGCGTTGGCTTCGCCTATCTCCAGCCCGCTACCTTCAATAAAGTTGCTAGCAATGTACCAATGGTAGGGAAT
>Ga0066654_10000278_pt1 | contig 12604 bp, 8 predicted proteins | sample GraSoiAngelo_103_FD_66715 | JGI IMG/M metagenome (GOLD analysis project Ga0066654, IMG submission 66715) | Grasslands soil microbial communities from the Angelo Coastal Reserve, California, USA - 14_0903_05_20cm | ecosystem: Environmental > Terrestrial > Soil > Grasslands | place: USA... | reverse complement strand
TTCGAAGAGGCTTTTGGTCTTCGCTGGCCCGATTTTCGGAAGTTTCAGTCTTCGGACGGGCTTGCCCGAATAGCTAGTTCCTGGACTCTTTGGCAGCATGGATCACACGGCCGCGCTTCACGGTCATCCAGCAGTGGTTCACTCCAAAATAATAAGGAATTTCGCGGTAGTCGGCCACCTCGAATACGGCGATGTCCGCTTGTTTGCCAACTTCCAGCGAACCGACTTGCTTTTCGCGCTGCAGCGCGTAGGCCGCGTTGATGGTCGCGGCCGCGACAGCCTCCGCCGGAGTCATGCGCAATTGCGCGCACGCCAGCGAGAGAATCATTGGCATGCTCAGCGTCGGGCTCGTTCCAGGATTGTAGTCCGTGGCCAGTGCAACAATCGCCCCTGCATCAATCAGCGCGCGCGCGGGCGCGTATTTTTTCAATCCGAGGTGAAAGTCGCATCCGGGCAGCAGCGTCGCCACCGTTTCGGATTTCCCGAGCGCGCGAATGTCGCTTTTGTTCACCTGCTCGAGATGGTCGCAACTGGCCGCGCGCAGGAGAATCGCCAACCGCGTTGCGCCAGTCCGCGAAAGCTGCTCCGCGTGCATGCGCGGAGCCAGTCCCCACTCCCGCCCGGCCTGCAATATGCGTTTCGATTCCGCTACGCTGAATGCCCCGCGATCGCAAAACACGTCGCAAAATTCCGCGAGTTTGTGCTCAGCAACTGTCGGCAGAAGATTTTCCTCCAGCAATTGAATGTAGCGCTTGGCTCCATCCGTCTTCTTGCGAAATTCATCGGGAAGGACATGCGCGCCGAGAAATGTCGAAATAATCTCCAACGAGTGTTCCGCCGCCAGTTCTTTGTGCAGCTTCAAAATCTTCAGCTCGCTCGCAACGTCCAGCCCGTACCCGCTCTTTGCTTCAATCGTCGTTGTTCCGTGTGCCGCAAATTGTTGCAGCGCTGCATGCGCTCGTTTTTTCAATTCCTCGGCGGTGGCGGCGCGCAGCTTCTTCACCGAGTTGAGAATCCCGCCGCCCTTGCGTGCAATCTCCTCGTAACTTGCTCCCTGAATCTTCAGTTCGTACTCTTCCGCGCGGCTTGCCGCGTGAACCAGGTGTGTGTGCGAATCCACAAATCCCGGCAGCGCCACGCGGCCCTCAAGATCCAGCTTTTCCACGCCACGCGCGCCCGGCAACGCTTCGACTTGTCCGCGCGGTCCAGCCGCCGCGATCACGCCGTCTCGCACCAGCAGCGCGCCGTCTTCGACGATGTCCAACTTCGAAAGGGCATCACCGCGTCGCGGACCGCGTCCGCGCAGCGTCAGCAATTGCGATGCGCCGGTAATGAGCAGGGAGTCGGCCAAGGCCCTCGTATTATGCCGGATTACCTCTCCGTAACACAGGTTTCAGCCCGTGTGCTCTTCGGTTGCTCTGCGCAGACCCTGCGCCCGCTGCGTCTGTACTTTATCTTTTTTCTTTTTGGTTTTGCGCCATGTGCAATGTCTACCCCATGGGGATTTTTACGCGGGTTTTTTTTGCGAACGCAATGGCTTCGGGATACCCCGCGTCCACGTGCCGCGCTACGCCCAGCCCCGGATCATTCGTCAACACGCGCTCAATGCGCTTGGCCATTTCCTTGGTTCCATCGGCCACGGTGACTTGTCCCGCATGCTGCGAGTAACCAATCCCCACGCCGCCGCCATTGTGAATCGACACCCAGGACGCGCCGCTCGCCGTATTGATCAGCGCGTTCAGCAGCGGCCAGTCCGCCACGGCATCCGAGCCGTCCAGCATCGCTTCCGTCTCGCGATACGGCGACGCCACCGACCCGCAATCGAGATGATCGCGCCCCATCACCACCGGCGCTTTGATTTCCCCGCGCGCCACCAAATCATTCAGCGCCAGCCCAAACTTGTCGCGCTCCCCATAACCCAGCCAGCAAATCCGCGACGGCAGGCCCTGAAACTTCACGCGCTTCTGCGCCAGCTTGATCCAGCGGTTCAAATGCTCGTCGTGCGGAAACATTTCCAGCACTAGCTGGTCCGTTCGCGCAATGTCTGAAGGCTCGCCGGAGAGCGCCGCCCACCGAAACGGCCCTTTCCCCTCGCAAAACAGCGGCCGGATGTATGCCGGCACAAATCCCGGGAAGTCGTACGCATTCTTCACGCCCTGCTGAAACGCGAAGGTGCGTATGTTGTTCCCATAGTCGAACGTCACCGCGCCCAGCTTCTGCAAATCCAGCATGCCCTGCACGTGCACAGCAATCGCCGCCAGCGCGCGCTTCTGGTACTCCTCCGGATATTGCTTCCGCAGCTCCAGCGCCGCTTCGAACGTCATCCCATTCGGCACATACCCGCCCAACGGATCGTGCGCGCTGGTTTGATCCGTCAACACATCCGGCACCACGCCGCGCTTCGCCAGTTCCGGAATCACGTCCGCGCAATTGCCTACCAGCCCGACGGAAGTCGCTTCGCCCTTGCGCACCGCGTTTTTCAAAATGCGCAGCGCTTCGTCGAGCGAAGTCACCAGCACGTCGCAGTAACCGGTCTTCAACCGCTTCTTGATGCGCTCCGGATCAACGTCAACTCCCAAGAACGCCGCGCCATTCATCGTGGCCGCCAGCGGCTGCGCTCCACCCATGCCGCCCATGCCGCCGCTGACCACAAGCTTGCCCTTCAAGTGGCCGCCAAAATGTTTTTTTGCCGCCGCCGCAAACGTCTCGTACGTTCCCTGCAAAATTCCCTGCGTGCCGATGTAAATCCAGCTTCCCGCGGTCATCTGCCCGTACATCATCAAGCCCGCGCGGTCCAGTTCGTGGAATTTGTCCCAGTTGTTCCAGTGGCCTACGAGGTTGGAATTGCACAGCAGCACGCGCGGCGCGTACTCATGCGTGCGAAACACGGCCACCGGCTTTCCCGACTGCACCAGTAGTGTTTCGTCTGCTTCCAGCACCTTCAGCGAACGCACAATCGCATGGAAACATTCCCGGTTGCGCGCCGCTTTGCCCGTCCCGCCGTAGACGACCAGGTCTTCCGGCTTTTCCGCCACTTCCGGATCCAAATTGTTCAGCAGCATGCGCAGCGCCGCTTCCTGCTGCCAGCCTTTGCAGGAAATCTGCGTCCCGCGCGGCGCGCGATATGGTCCTTTCGACAATCCCGCCTCCGCCACTGTGCCAGGCAATGTCGCGCTCATGACTTTCTCTCTTTCCCGCCCATACTAACGCACGCTGCCGCCAATTGCATCCACGCTTCATCTGCTTTCGCCGCGCGCGGCGCAAAATTCGTTCTGTGCACTTACTAGGTATATTTGCATTTACTGCGCCGCCATTTCCTCTTAGATTTCACGTCAGCAACCAACCAGCTGCCGATTCGCTGTGTTGCAGTAAAATCTCCTAGTTATGAAGCGCAGCAAGCGCAAACCAAGTCCCGCGTCGCGCGTGAAGCCAATCAAGAACGCCCCGCAACCAGTGGAGCACGCCGCAGTGCCGGTGCATCTCGACGTGCAATCCGCAGAGGAAGGCGCCAAGCCCGCGCCACCGGTTGCGGTTCAAGTGGAAGCCGAGAGCCCCGCAGGTCCTGCCGAGATGCCACTCGAAACGGACAACTCGGAAATCTCCATCGAGCTGCAAAAGGAAATCGAGGATTTTACGAACTCCTTCCACGTGCAAAGGCACCCGGGGACGCCCCCAGCTTCCCCCAAAGCTCCTGCATTGTCCTCTACGCCTCCTTCCGCGGCCGACCGCCGCGCGAACCCGCGCTACGCCTTCCACGCCACCGCCGAAGTCGTCGCCACCGACTCCGGCACAAAAAATACAACGCGCGTGCGCGACCTGAGCCAGCAAGGCTGTTATCTCGACACCGACAATCCGCTCCCCTTAGGCACCACCGCCAGCGTGCGCATGACCAAGGGCGGCAAATGGCTCGAAGTTCAGGGTCGCGTCGTCTACAACCAGCCGGGCAGGGGCATGGGGCTCATGTTTACGGCGGTCAAGCCGGAACATGGCGGCACGCTCGATGCCTGGATCAACGAGTCCCGCGAAACTTCCTGGCTTGCCGCCAATCGCCGCCGCAGCCAGCGCGTGCTGATGAAGGTTCCTGTGCGCGTCTCGGTGCAAGTTGGCGCTGCGCCGCTCTCCCAAGAAGAGACGTACACCTTGGCGGTCAGCGCTCATGGCGCACTGCTCGTGGTTTCCGCGCCGCTCTATCGTGGCCAGCGGCTGACGCTGTCGAATCCGCAGACCAAGGATTCGCTTGAATGCGTGGTCGCGCACATTGACCGCTTTCCGAACGACGAAGTGAAGGTCGGCGTCGAGTTCCTGCTTCCCAATCCCACCTTCTGGCACGTAGCCTTCCCTCCCAAGGATTGGTCCCCGCGCCATCCCGACGCAAAGTCCCGCCCGGGCAAAGCGTCCTCCTCTTGAGGGAGCCTGCCTGCCGCAGACAGGCTTGTGACGGCAAGCCTCCTCCGGCCCTAGGTTTTTCGTCAGTGTCGATTCTAAAGAGCTTAGAAATTGTGTAAGTCCTTTGGAATGAGCTGGTAGCTTGGGAATCTTAGGGCCCGCGAAGCAGGAGCACGGGAGGAACTGGGCGTGGGCCCCTCGAGGTGCACGATAGAAGGAGCGCCAAAAGAGCGTGAAAAACCCACAGGTCCTTCCTACGGGCAGGCGTCGGGAGGGAAAGCAAGTAGGCAGCGTAGGCTATTGGTGAGAAAGATGTTTTTCGTCGGTAAGGCGGACGCGCTCCACGTTGTCAGCGCTGGACATGTCGGAGAGGATGATTTTGTCCCCGACTTCCAGGCCGCCTAAGACCTCGATTGTGTTCACGGATGCGCGACCAAGCTTTACGCTGACGCGTACGGCTTCTTTGCCGTCATTGACGATCTTGAACAGGGAAGCGGTGGAGTTTGGCAAGGCGGGTGCGCCATTTTGTATAGGGCGTCCGATGTACAGAATATTGTCGAGTTTTTCGATGTCAATCCAGGTGTCGACTTTGAGACCCGCCCTCGTGCCTTCGGGCACGCCATCGAGGACGACGTTCACCGTACGCGTGTCGCCTGATGTGGATGGGCTAATGCTGCTAACGTGGCCCTTCGCGAGAGGGCCTTTTTGCGTGGCAACCGTGGCTGGCTGGCCAGGCTTCAGGTCGGCGGTCATCGCAGCCGGGAGAGTCACTCTGGCAGCCAGGTTCGTGGAACCCTCAGCAGGAACGAGGGTTCCCAAACCGCGAACCTGGCGCACCATCGGGCCTCTCTTAACGGTGTCGGTCCAGATGGTGGATATATCTACTTTCGGTTCATCGACCAATGAGCGTTCTCGAGCATCGCCGCTGATGCCCCTCTCGACTCCGGCAGCAACGCCTCCGGAAACTCCTGACTTTGCGTCGCCCGAGATGCCACCAGAAACACCGCCCGCGATGCCGATTTTCGGCGCCGATTGGACGGCGAGGCGCGCAGCTTTCAGCGGGAAAGTCCGCGCGGCGAGGACAACGACCAACGCGAGGCAACACGCGATAACGGTCAACGAGGCAATCAATCTTGTCCGGGACATACGAACCTCCTTAAGCATGAGGGCAACGCGCTCGACGAGTTGACGCTCGGCGAGAAAAGGCGGTGCGGGGATGGCGGCGATGGTTGCGCGGCTTTGTGTGAACTCGAGAAGGGCTTCAAGGTAGGGCTTGCGCGCGTTCGTAAGGGTCACGACTTCGAGATCCACGACCTGCTCGCGCGCCAACCGGACACGCGAAATGAGCCAAGCAATGGCAGGATGAAACCAGAACAGAGCGCGAAGGACTTCTTCGCCAAGGTGATAGGCCCAATCGTGGCGGCGCACGTGAAGGAGCTCGTGACAGGCAATGGCGGACTGGAATCGCGGGTCCAGAGAAGCAAAACGTTCCGGCAGGAGCACGACCGGAGCCAAAAAACCGAACGTGACGGGCGAATCCACTTGGGAGGAAAGGCGGAACTCCGCGGACGCAGCCACGAGAGCGCGCATGGCTTCGAGAACGGAGGCGAGTTCCACAGAGGAGGGAATAGGCAAAGATGCTTGACGGAATCGGCGAAGCTTGAGAAGACCGAGCACGAGGGCGGCGAAGCGCAGGGCAATTCCGAGAAGAACTATTACGCCGAGAAAGGGAGCGATTGATTCAAGGTTAGGAACGTGCCAGTGGCTCGCTGTGGGACTGGATGGCGAGGGAAGAGGAACCCCGACGAAGTCCGTGGTGCTAGCGACCGTTCCGATCGCTTGTGGACGGTGCCAGGGCTGGAGGAATGGGAGGAGCAAGCTAATCGCGAGGAGCAACCGCCAAGACGCCAGAACAACGCGTGGCTGCTGAATCCGGAGGGCGCGCGCGAGGAATCCAGCGGCAAGGATCAAAAGAGCAACCTGGATGCTCCAGAAGATTAAATTTGAAAACCACAAAGGCAATTGCATGGAGGGCTCCTTCCGTTCCTGCGGGGCACGCTTATTCGCTCTCCTCCACCAGGCGCACAATCTTTTGAAGGTCTTTTTCATTAAGATGGCGCGATTTGACGAGATGGACGAGGAGAGGTTCGACTGAGCCGTTAAAAACTCGATCAATAAATTCGCGGATCATGCCGCCAATGATTTGGCTTTTCGGGTGCGCCGGGCGGTAAAGGAAGGCGCGATCCTGGCGGCGCTTCTTGAGGTAGCCCTTGGTTTCCAGGATCTTCATCATGGTCATGACCGTGGTGTAGGCGATTTTGCGGCGCTGGAGCAGGACTTCGTAAACATCGCGGACGGTAGCGGCGCCGCGTTGCCAGACGAGCTTCATGATTTCGAGTTCCTGGGGGGTAAGCGTGTTGTGCTTGGGTCGCATTGGAGTTTTGTAGTACTAATTAATTCGTATGTCAAGCGAAAAACGAATCCCTTTTCGCTCGCAGGCCGCCGGGTCTCGTCGTGCCAGTTGGCTTGAGATCCAGCCACGATTCCTCGCTGCGCTCGGACTGGCGGCGTGCCGTGACGCTGCGTCCCCACAGCGCAAACTGCCTTAGGGTGGCGACATAAAGTCGCCGCTACGCCAGTGGAAACCGCCGGCAAGATTCGGGCGTTACCAATAGATCGGAGGCACGATATTCCGGCTGCTGCCCAGAATCTGGAATATCGTGCATCTGCGGGACGAGGCCCAGGACACGACCACGTGACGCAGGTCACCGCGCGGGCGCACAGCGCGCGTTGCGCGTGCGGCAGCGGTGGGGTACAGTGAAGTGCAGATGCGGCCGCGTGGGATGCACTACAACTTTCCCGCGGGAACAAACATGCCGCCCTGAAGAGCGCCGCTACGGACCATGAGCTACGGCACGCTTCCCTCACGCTTTCTGAAGGCGATTGATAATTTGCCGATCCCTCACGCGCAAATGGTGCGCCGGGACGGCCGCTGGGAAGCCATTTCCTCCGAGGAATTTCTGCGCCGCGTCGCGGGCCTGTCGTCCGCGTTCGTGGAACTGGGCGTAAAGCCGGGCGATCGCGTCGGGCTTTTCTCCGCGAACCGTCCCGAATGGCACACGGCGGATTTTGCCATCAACGGCGCGGGCGCGATTACCGTCCCGATCTACTTCAACGAATCGCCCGACCGCATGACCTACATCCTGAAGCATTGCGGCGCGAAAGTGGTTTTTGTGGCGGGCAAAGCGCAGCTTGAGAAACTACTATCGGTGCGCGGTAATCTGCCTGAAGTGGAAAATATTGTCGTGGCCGACGCAGGCGAGGGTCTGCCCAGTGAATGCCTACGCTACGAGACGCTGATTGCCACCGCCGGTGCTACGGACATTTCTTCCTACCGCCTGCGCGCTTCGCAAGTGCTGCCGGGGCAGCTTGCTTCGCTCATCTATACTTCCGGCACCACGGGCGAGCCCAAGGGCGTGATGCTCACGCACACGAATTTTTGCTCCAACGTGACGGACGTGGGACAGGATTTCCATCTCAATCCCGCCGAAGACGTGGCGCTTTCGTTTCTGCCGCTTTCGCATGTGTATGAACGCACGGTGGCCTACATTTACATCTTTCAGGGCGCTCCGCTCGCCTACGTCGAGGCTATCGAAGCGGTGCCGCAGGCGCTGCTGGAAGTCCACCCGACGGTGCTCGCGGCGGTTCCGCGCTTCTTTGAAAAGATTTACGCGCGGTTGGTGGAACAAGGCTCGAAAACGACGGGCGTGAGGCGCATGATTTTCGATTGGGCGATGAAAATTGCCAATCAATCGGTGCATTGGAAGGCCAGCGGCGGACACGCCAGCTTTGCGGTAAAGCTGCAATGGCTGCTGGCCAACCAGTTGGTGTACAAGAAAATTCATACCAGAATGGGCGGGCGGCTACGCCTGATCAGTTCTGGCGGAGCGCCGCTTTCCAAAGACCTGGCAGAATTTTTCTGGGCAGTGGGCGTGCCCATTTATCAGGGCTATGGATTGACGGAAACTTCGCCGATTGTGTCGACAAATTATCCGGTGAATCGCGTGGGCAGTTCGGGAAAACCGATCGCCAACGTGCAAGTGCGCATCGCGGAAGACGGAGAGATTTTGGTGAAGGGGCCGTGCATCATGCAGGGCTACTACAAGAATCCCGAAGCTACGCGCGAAGTCTTAACCGAAGACGGCTGGTTCAGCACGGGCGACATCGGCTTTCTTGATGACGACGGCTACCTCTACATTACGGACCGCAAGAAAGACTTGCTGAAGACCGCCGGCGGGAAATTTGTGGCACCGCAGCCGATTGAGAACCTGCTGAAGACCAGTCCGTACATCCTGAATGCCATGGTCGTGGGTGATAAGCGCAAGTTTGTGGCCGCGCTGATTGTTCCAAATTCCACCACGGTCGGCGAGCGGCTGGCAGCTGAAGGCCTGAAATTTTCCTCCAATGCCGATCTGGCGACGCATCCTCGCACGCACGCGCTCATCGAAAGCGAGGTCAAACGGATGACGGTGCGCCTCGCGCAGTACGAGAGCATCAAGCGCTTCGCCCTCCTTCCCGAAGATTTCACGTTTGCCGATGGTAGCCTCACTTTTACGCTGAAGCTCAAGCGCCGCGTGGTGGAAGAGAAATACCGCAACCTCATCGAGTCGCTTTACGCCGGCGTCGCCGAGCCCCACCCGATTTTCCAGGAATAACCTTTCAGCGGCTGCGCCGACATCGCCAGCGAGGACGCCGGCAAAACCGAAAAGCAGATCCCTCACCCCGCAAAAAGCGCGGGGATTCGGGATGCTTTTAGCTAGTACGTTTTCAAGATCAGGATCTCACCGAGCCACGCTAGAAATGGATAGAAGGGCACGGCCGCGGTAATCTCTGCGAGATTACAGGGGTTTGCCATCGGGGCTGAGGAAGTGGAGTTCGCCTAGATTTAGTTCCTTCACGCCCGCTTCGATTTTGGCGCGGTCGCCGACAATCACCCAGATCAAGTTGTCGGGATGCACGATGATTTTTGCCGCCGCAGCAACATCGGCGGCTTTGAGCGCGCGGATCTTGGCCGCTATCGTCTCGTAGTAATCGTCGGGCAATCCAAATTGTACCAGCTCATTGATAGAGCTGCCGACCTCCTGCTGCGTTTCGCGCGAGCCGGGTAGGCTGAGCGTTTCGCTGTCTTGCACGACGGCCAATTCTTCTTGCGAGAGCGGATGGTCGCCCACAATTCCGCGCAGTTCGTTGTTGAGCTCCACCAACGATTCTTTGGTCTTGTCGGTTTGCACCGGAGCAATGGTCATCCAGGGCCGCTGGCCACGCGCCGGCCACAACTGCGTCCTCGTTCCATAGGACCAGTGCTTGTTCTCGCGGAGGTTGGCGTTGATGCGCGAAAGGAATAGGCCGCCGAGACCATCGTTCATGGCTTCGATCGCAATCTCATCGGGGTTAGCCGTGGGCGGCGCGATATTTCCGACCACGATGATGGACTGCTGCGCGGCAGGCTTATCCATCAAGTAGACGACGGACTTCTGCGGCATTTGGACGTTCTTGATGCTTTTCTCGGGCGTTTGCCCCGACTTCCAATTTGCAAATAGCTTTTCGAGCTTCGGAGTGATTTCCCCGAGGGTCGTGTCGCCAGCAATCACCAGAGTAGCGTGATTGGGCTTGAACCACGCCTGATGAAATTTCACGAGATCCTCGCGCTTCATTTTTTCGACGCTGGCGATGGTGCCGGAGCCGGTGAGCGGATTGCCGTAGGCGTGGCCCGGCCCGTACAGAAGTCCAGGGAACACGCGCAAGCCCATTTGGATGGGCGTGGTTTGTTCGCGCTGGATGGCGGCGAGTTGCAGCTTCTGCTGCTTTTTGAAGTCGTCTTCCGGGAAAACGGGATTCAGAATGAGGTCGGAAAACAGTTCGAGAGAGGGATCGAGTTTGGACTTCAGCGCGGACAAACGCGCGATGGACATGTCCAGATTGGAATACGCCGCGATTTGCGCGCCCAGCAAGGCTTGTTCGTCGCTAATTTGCAGCGCGCTCCGCGTTTTCGTGCCGCCATTGAGAAGCGCCATGGTCATGCTCGAGGTCCCCGGGAGCGCGGAGGAATCGGCAGCGTAGCCCGCGTCGACATCGAGCCAGAAGGTGACCAAGGGAACCTCATGGCGCTCCGCGAGGATGACTTTCAATCCGTTCGACAGGGTGGTTCGCCGAAGTTTTGGGAGTTTTAGCTCGGGAGGAGTTCCGATGGATGGAGCTTTCGAACGGTCGGCTCCGTTTGCGGCAGCTTTGTAATCCGGGAAGGGAAGCACTTCCAAAATGTAAACGCCTTCCGACAGCCAGCGATTCGCAGCGGCTTTCAAGTCTTCGGCGGTGGCTTCCTGTACGCGCTTCAGGGAAATTTTGTAGTGCGCGGGGTCGTCATGGAAGACCTGGTTGCGCGCGAGTTGGTCGGACTTGCCGCCGAATCCGCCGATGCGTTCGATCCCGCGAATAAAGTTGGCTTGATATTGTGCTTTCACGCGGGCGAGTTCTTCGGGAGTGGGACCGTCGTTGAGAAATTTCGCCAGTTCTTCGTCCAACTCTTTTTCCACTTGGGCCAAGTCGCCCCCGGGTTTCGCTGTAGCCTGCACAAGGAACTGCCCGGCGATTTCGTTCAAAGCGACGAAGGCATTCGCATTGGTGGCAATCTGGTCGTCGTACACGAGACGCTTGTAGAAGCGGGAGGTTTTCCCAACGCTCAAGATATCGCTTACGAGGTCGAGATAATCGCCGTCGGGCGTTCCGTCCTGCGGGACATTCCAAACCTTGTAAATGCGCGCTTGCGGGACGCGGTCCTGCACTTTTTGGCGGTGCGTTCCGGTCATTTTTGCGATCCAAGCTTCCTGGTGCGCGACGGGAGGACCAGACGGAATGTTGCCAAAATATTTTTCGACTTTTTCTTTGGCGGTTTTGGCGTCGATGTCGCCCGCCAAGCAAATCACCACGTTGGAGGGACCGTAGTAGGTCTTAAACCATTCCTTCACGTCGTCCATGGAGGCAGCGTTGAGATCGGCCATCTCGCCGATGACGGTCCAGGAATAAGGATGGTTCGCGGGATACGTGTTATGGGTGATGAGCTGAAAGGCGACTGCGTAGGGCTGGTTTTCACCCTGGCGCTTTTCGTTCTGGACGACACCGCGCTGCAAATCGAGAGTCTTCTGATCGAGCGAGCCGAGGAGATAACCCATGCGGTCGGATTCCATCCACAGGGTGTAATCGAGGGCCGATGTGGGCACGTTTTCGAAGTAGTTAGTGCGGTCGTTGTTGGTGGTGCCGTTCAGGTCGGTGGCGCCGATTTTTTCCATGGCGTCAATGTAACGGCCGGGGGCATGTTCGCTGCCGCCGAACATCAAGTGCTCGAAGAGATGCGCGAAGCCGGTTTTGCCCGGCTTTTCGTTTTTCGAGCCGACGTGGTACCAGAGGTTCACGGCGACGATGGGCGCCTTATGGTCTTCGTGGACAATCAAGGTTAGCCCGTTGTCCAGGACAAATTTTTGAAACGGAATGTCGATGTCGGCGCTTGCCTGCCCAGAGGCGCTCTGCGCGAAGACGCTGTATGCCGCAAACGCCAAAGCGAGAATCACCACAGTGGCTTTCCAGTTCATCACGCCCTCCACCAGAAATTGGAGATTACGCTTTCCAAGGAATCGCATTTTCACAGGAATGGTTCCGAACACCCCACCACCCTTGGTCATAGACGTGAATACCCCGCGAAAGTTTCATGCGAAATGGACATGGATGGCGAGTGGCGGTGCACCGCGCCCCGATTTTTGGCTCTGCGAGTCTACACCCACGTGCGTGGATTGGAAAATGCATACCTCGCGGATCTCTGGACTCGCGAGCGAGACGTATTAGCAAATTCGCCTGGGAAAACAAAATGCACGGGTCTAAAGACCCGCCACTACCGTCACCGCGGAGGGATTTGTTCCGGCGGCGCGTAGGGGCTAAAATCCAGTTGAGGTTCTTTTATGCAAGACAATTTGGTGATCGCGGGGCGCGCGTTTCAGTCGCGGCTGATCGTGGGAACCGGGAAGTACCGGAGCTTTCAGGAAATGGCGCGGGCGCACGCGGCTTCCAGGGCGGAGATGGTTACCGTGGCGGTGCGGCGTGTGAATCTGACGGACAAGTCAAAGGAATCGCTGCTGGACTACATCGACCGCGCGAAGATTTTCATTTT
>Ga0066654_10000277_pt1 | contig 12635 bp, 9 predicted proteins | sample GraSoiAngelo_103_FD_66715 | JGI IMG/M metagenome (GOLD analysis project Ga0066654, IMG submission 66715) | Grasslands soil microbial communities from the Angelo Coastal Reserve, California, USA - 14_0903_05_20cm | ecosystem: Environmental > Terrestrial > Soil > Grasslands | place: USA... | reverse complement strand
GCGAAGTGATCGCGCGTTACGTTCAGAGATTACGGGCGAGGCCCGGTGCTGTTCGCGGAAACGTCACTCAGATCGATTCTCACTCGACACTATCGAATGCGGCCCTACAACAACGCCTGACGATAATTCGCCTGTTCAACGATTTCATTCTTGAAGAGAGACTGTGCGTGAGAACTTTGCCAGCCTCTTTTCCGGTACAGCCGTTGCGCCGCGTAGAAGCGTTTCCGGCCGGTTGAAGCTGACCTTCTGAGAAAACGCTCTCCTCTTCAGAGGGAACGCAGGAAATCGATGATTCCCTGCTGTTCCTCCGTGCTCAACTTATTGAAGTGGTTGATGACCCTGTTGGCTTCGCTTCCTCTGCTCTTGTGCGCCCAGACGGCCTCGACGAGATTAGACGTGCGTCCATCGTGCAGGAAGAAGATGCGCTGGCCAACGCCCCAGAGAGGAGCGGTTCGGAACTCGTCGGGGCCGGCACCGCCTTGCGTAATGCCGTCGGCGAGACCTTTGCCCATGTGGTGGACAAGGAGGTCTGACCAAAGGTGCGCCGTCTGGTTCGATAGGGCAGCACTTGGGACCGTCGAGGAGCCGCTAGCGATCATTTTGCCCGTGGTCAACGAAGGCGTGTGGCAGTGGGCACAGCCGACCTTTATAAAGGCGGCTCGTCCGTTCGCTAGGGAGGGCGTATCGGGCGCGGGCGTGGGCGGGGCCAGCATGCGCATAAAGTTGGCAAAGGCTTCGATGTCGGAGATGACGGCGGGATTGGAAGTGGCAGTCGTGGCCTGCGTCGTAAAGTTGAGCGCGTCATTCGGCGTGGCGGTGAAAATACAGGACGGAGTCTCGTCGCGCTTCTGTGGAAACAGTTGGTTCGAGATGCCCATTTCCACGTTGTAGGCTTCGGCCGCGAACAGGAGCAGGGACTTGTTCTGTGCTTTCCATCCAAAACGGGTGATGGTCCCGTCGTTGGCGCTTCGGTTCACGTTGCCGCTCAGGTGTGAGTTCGGATGACCAGAAATGCCCAGCGCCCTCTTCTCTGTAGGATTGGCTTGCTGGTTGGCAAGGATGGCGGAGTCGGGGATGGCCTCAATGAGGCCTGCTCCAAAAGTAGGCGTGGGTATTCTAAAAATAATGTTGCGATTTCCGCGTTGGCCAGTGAGCGGATCTCCCGCGGGCGCAAAATCAAATTGAGGGATGTTGCAACCGGGAGCGTCGCTCCGTCCAGTGATCACGAAAAGGGCGTGGACGTTGCCGTCGGGGACGCCATTGCTTTTTTTGAAGCGCGCCTCGCGGACGGGTCCATTCGGTGCAATGAACCATGGCACGGTGTTCTTCGCCCCGCTGAGCGTCGCTACCGCGATCAAAGCGTTCTGCGCTGGGCTCGTTCCGCCCATGTTTGGCTGCGAATGGCACGAAAAGCATTGGTTCGAGTTGAAACGTGGCCCGAGCCCGTTGTTCGAGCCTCCTTGCACCACCTCGATTTCGCCGAACCTGGACTGTCCGTCTTGGAAAAATGCGGTTTCGTCTGCCGTGAGACCTGGCAGCGGGCCGCCGGCGCCCGCAGGACCACCGCGCACTCCTGGGTCTACGGGAGTGGATTTAGTTTGGCTCAAAGCGCAGGCGCACGTGAGCAAGGTCACCGCTAGGATTCCGTGGAATCTCTTGAGCACACTTCTCTTCAGTATCATTGATATGACGTCGTTGAGCCATCGAAGATCGCGCACGAGACGGTTGGTCCTGTTCTCAAAGCCGACGGGCGTCCCGTGGAGCGTTGCGGCGACAACGGACACAACAAACGCCAGGAACGGCAATGCCGAAAAGGAGTTTCATGGGGATGGTAGGCGGGGCGGACCTGAACTCTAACCTAGAGCGCGAAAAAAGCAAGGCAAATCTCCAACGGCATTGAGGGATGCTTGGCCAGCCAGATAAATACGGAGTTGTGGCAAACCTGGCCCGCCTGGGACCCCAATACCGGACGCACTCTGTGATAGAGTTTTGCGCACGCCATGCGGATCTTCGTCTTAGGAGCCGGGGCAACCGGCTCGCTTCTCGCACAATTGCTGGAGCGCCAAGGACATACGGTCTGGTGTGGAGACCGCGATCCGGAGCGGGCGCGGCGCTTCCTGGGCAGAAGAAGCACGATCCCGGTCACGGAAGTAAATGCGCGAAATCTCCGGGGCATTGTTAAGGTCGCGAAAGGCTGCCAGCTCATTGTTAACGCCTCTGCTTCGGTGTTCAATGAAATCGTATTGCGTGCTGCGCTGCGGCTACGTGCACACTATATGGACCTCAGCTCGCATCTAACGCGAAACCCTTTTAAGGCAGAGCAGTTTCGCTACACAAAGAGGTTTGAGGAAAAGAGTCGCGCGGCATTGATCAATGCCGGCGTGGCGCCGGGACTGACGAACCTCCTCGTAAAGCGAGCGGCCGATATGCTCGATGAACTGCATTCGGTGCGCGTCCGGCTTTACGAAAGCACGGAAAGCGAGGACCCTATTTCGCAATGGTCGCCTGAAGTGTCGTTCGACGAAGCAGTTTCACACCCTCGTGTCTACCGCAAAGGAAAATTTCAGCTGGCTAAGCGCTTTTCGGAGATAGAGCCATTTCGGTTTCTCGAGCCCATTGGCACCAGGCGTGTGGTGCTGGCGGCACAGGATGAAGTGGCTACCTTGCCGTACTTCATCCCCATGCAGGACTTAGACGTGAAAATAGGAGGCAATGAAATTGACCGGCTGCGGCGCTGGCACAAACAGGGAAAATTATCGCGGTCCCGCGGAATGGCGCGGCAGCGCTTTCCGCAAACGTTCTCCCCAAAGAGAATCGCGAAGCTGATTCGGCAAGGCATTTTACAGAACGCACGATTTGCCGCGGCAGTGCTGGTCACAGGAGTGAAGCATGGCAAGAAAGAAGATCAGCACTTGCTGATTCGCAGCGACTGCATGTTTCCAACGCTTTACCAGATCCGGCAGCAAGGGCGTTTCACGACGCCTATCGCTTATGCCACGGCGCACATGGCCGCGCTCTTCGCCAAATTCTTCCCTCGTGAGCTAGCTGGCGTGCTTGCCCCGGAGATGCTGCCCCCGGAAACACGCCGAGCTATCCTCTCGGGGATTCGCAATAACAGCATTCGCATGACACACAAGACGACCGTCCTGAAACATCACAGCGAAGATGAAGAGGAAATCTAGGGCAACGTTCTGGCATGGCCAAAGCTAAAGTTCTATGCATTGCACTTCAACAGCAGCGGTTGGGGCGGGAATAGCGGCGATTACAAACCACATGGCGTTCAGCGGTTCGCCGCGATGGATGGCAATCGCGCCGAGTGCACTGGCCCCCAGAAGCGCCACGCTCGACCAGGCAAGAATGGATACGCTTCATTGTGCCGCCGGCTCCCCACGTCGCCAAGGTAAAGGCAAGAGGCGACCTGCCGCATCGTATGCGAGAGTCGCGATAGCGTCAATCGGCGAAAAAGCTCACGGTCTTCGCCCCAGTTGTGAAAAGCAGATTCCTTGCTCCGCCGAACCACTCGGAGCGCGGAAAAGAGGCCCTTCACCCGGATGACAACGTGCGAGAAGGCAAATCCTTGGAACTGTAACAGTTCACAGATAAAATGCCGTCCACAGAAGAAACCCCGGCGAAGGAGGGTTTCATGCGGCGGATTTTTCTGCCAATCATTGTTTCTTGTTTTCTCGCTTGTGGACTTGCCATCTCTGCGGCCCCACAAACTGAACCCGAGAAGGAAGGGCTGCCGCATCCCAAAACCCTTGAAGAATTGCAACAGGCCATGAGAGACGTGGTGGAGAAAAATCACCTGACCGGAGCGGGCGTGGCGCTGGTTTCAAATGGCCAATTGTTGTGGTGCGGCGGAATCGGAAAAGCGGATCTCGCCTCGAACCGCGACGTTACCTGCGACACGGAATTTCGCGTCGGCTCCATCAGCAAAACGTTCGTGGCTCTGGCGCTCCTGAAACTGGCGGAAGAAGGCAAAATCAATCTCTATGCGCGGTTGCAGGATGTTGCGCCGGAAATTCCCATGAAAAATCCCTGGGGGAGTGCGAATCCTGTGCGCATCGTGAACCTTTTGGAGCACAGCGCTGGATTTGACGACATGGAACCCGCAGAAGTGTACCTGCCCCCAAAGTTGAAGTATGGACCCGATTATCCGCTGCTGAAGGTCTTTCAAGAATTTCAAGAGCCACAGGTAGTCCGGTGGCCGCCGAGCACGCGGTTTGCTTATTCGAATCCCGGCTACGGCATAGCGGGGTACTTGATTGAGAAAGTCACCGGACAACGTTTTGATGCGTATATCCGGCAAAACATTCTTGCGCCATTAGAGATTGCCGTTGGCGATTTCCGGTTGACCGAGGTGAATCGACCCTTGCTTGCACAAGGGTATAACGGTAATCCTCCCCATGAAGTCTTTTACAAGCACATTTATCTGCGTCCCGCCGGTGACATGAAAGCTTCACCTGGCGAATTGGCCAAGCTGGTGCAATTTTTTCTGCGCCGAGGCCGAGCCGGTGACGTCCAATTGGTGAAGTCCGATTCGATTGCTCGGATGGAATATCCCGAGACCATCTCTTCCGCAAAGCACGGTCTCCGGCTCGGCTACGGCCTGGCGAATTACACGGAAAGCGACGGTGGCATCATCACGCATGGGCACGACGGCGGAATCGACGGCTTCATCTCGAGCTACCGGTACATGCCCGAGCAGAACTGGGGTTACGTCGTGCTGCTAAACAGCACTCTCTCCGGAAAAGCTTTAGGAGATATGAATCACCTGGCGATCGAGTTTCTTTCCAAGGACTTCCCGAAGCCGCAGCAGCCGGTGATTTCCCTTGCGATGCAGGAGCTCAAGAAATTCTCTGGTTATTATGCGCCGCGCGCTCCGCGCAATCAGTTGCTTGCGTTTATGGAAGAGTTGACCGGGGGCACATGGATTCGCGTGGCGGATGGCAAGCTCGAGTGCTCGGCGCTTTTCGGGAAAGGCCATGAGCCATTGCTGCCCGTCGGCAAAAATCTTTTCCGGGGAGAAAAGGAGCCCGAAGCTACCGCGGTTTTCTTCCGCGACGCCAGCGGCCGGATGATTTATGTCCGCTCAAGCGAAAATGGCGACCCCTATGGAGAAAGGGTCTTTCCCATCTGGCTGTTCACGCGGCTGCTGCTTCTCGCTGCGTCGACGGTTGTATTGGCCACTGCCTTGCCATACGCTCTTTTCTGGGGATTGTGGCTGCTCCTCGCGAGATCCTTCAAGAGAATAAGACGATTGAAGCACGTGCGCGTGCGAGCGGTGCCATTCTTTGCGGTGCTCAGTTTGCTGTTGGTCGTGTTCGCATTTAGCAAAGCGACGAACGATATTGGCACCTTCAATTTCTGGTCGTTCCTAATTTTTGTGGGTACCATTGCGTTCGCCGTGCTATCCCTCGCAGGGCTCGCTCTGGCCGTCAGCGTGCCCCGCGCGGAAATTCATAAATGGGCGCGCATTCACTCCTTGCTGGTCTCAACGGCATGCTGCATCGTGACGATATTCTTTTCCGCGTGGCATCTCATTGGCTTGCGCCTCTGGGCCCCGTGAAGCACCGCCATGCCTAAATGAGGGTCAAAACAACAGGGCACCATGCAAGCGAACTGTCATTCCGAGCGCAGCGAGAAATCTGCTTGTTCGTGCTTGATATCACGAGGGGCGCGGAACGACGTAGTCGCGCGTGATTTTGTCGACCGAGGTGGTGCCTGCCTGGCGCATGATGGTGCGCAGTTCGCGCCGATAAATCTCCAGGACTGCCTCCACGCCGGCCTGGCCAAAAGCCCCTAGTCCCCAACAGTGAGGCCTTCCAAAGCCGATGGCCGTCGCGCCGAGCGCTAGCGCTTTGAAAACATCCGTGCCGCGCCGCACACCGCCATCTAGGATCACCGGCACTTTGCCCCCAACCGCTTCGAGCACCTCCGGTAGACTTTCAATCGTCGGGCGCAGGGTCTCCTCCGCTCGGCCACCATGATTCGACACAACCAGTCCATCCACGCCATGCTCGACTGCAAGTTGTGCGTCCTCGCGCGTAACGATGCCTTTGATCAGTAATTTGACGGTCACGGTATCGCGCAGCCGCTTGACAAAATCCCAATTCAAACTGGATGCGAGCAAGTTGGTCACCTTGGAAACGTCGATTCCGTCGAACATCGGCTTTCGAGAGAGGATTTGTGCAATGCCTCCAGAAGCCGAGGACGCCGTCTGCTTGCCATGTGGAAAAAGAGAAGCCGAGCCATGACACAGGGAGCATTGCCGTTTGTCCACCTGCTGGCTGCGAAAAAGGGTTTCGCGATTGCTGCCTTCCTGCAAATCGACGGTGAGGACGATGGCGGGCGCGCCGGCCGCCTCAGCACGCTTGACGATGGCCCGGCCAACTTCCCATACATTTGTCGGATAGAGCTGCTGCCAAACTGGCCCGCCGCGGGCCGCGATGACATCTTCGATCGAGGCCGTGGTGACGGTGGACAGCATTATCAGGTGACCCTTGGTTTTTGCCGCTCGAGCCACGCCCAATTCACCATCGGCATGGAAGGCCTTCTGCGATCCGACCGGAGATAGCACGATTGGCGTTTCCCATTTGGTGCCAAAGATGGTCCGCGACGTATCGATCGTCGTGACATCCACAAGGCGGCGCGCGCGAATTTGCACGCGCGAGTAGCCATCGCGATTTGCGCGCACGGTGGCGTCGTCGTCGACCCCCGTCGCGAGATAGCCCCAATGAGCTGGAGGAATGGCTTTTCGCGCCGCAGGCTCGAAATCCATCACGTCGAGAGCTTGATCGGGAGAGGAAATAACAGCGTCACCTTGCTGTTGCAGATTCTCGAGCCAGCCCAGGAAGTGTTTATCTTCGGGCAGCGCCGCATGAAGAAGATTCGCCAAACCGCCTGCGAGCATGCTAGACCCGGCAATCACAGGGCTGGCGCCGAGCAGCTTGAGGAACTTCCTGCGGGTTTTCGTAAGCGGGGGCGTGGGATTCATGGGCTGTCTCCGTCCGCTAATCTGGCAGCGAAGTGTAACGCAGGAGCGGATAGAGTTTGCGAAAAACTTTTATCAAGTCGCGAGGGAAGGAGGCTCGCGTTGCGGCAGCGGGGCTCAGTTTGCGCCGCACAATCCACGCGAGAATTCTGTCCCAGTTTTCGCGGGCGACGGGCCAGCCCAAACGCTTGGTCCACTCACCTTTTTCGATCGTGTACCAATAGCTTTCGTAGCGCCGGCTCAAACGTTTTTTCTGCTTGGCGACCCAGGCAGGCTCGGCTTGCACACGTACTTGGCCAATTCGCGCAAGGACGGATTCTTTGCGTTTTCCTCCGGAGTAAATGCGAAAGCCCGTCGTAACCGTATCCCTGGAGAGTCCCACGTAGAGCTGTCCGGTTTCCCCGTGGCCGGGGGCAGGCACGGAAAATTTCAAGTACATCTGCGTCCGATAAGGGGTCTTGTCCTTGGCAAAACGAATGTCGCGATTGATGCGTGAAAAACTCGATCCCGTTCGTCCAGAAGTGTCAAAGCGTGAGTCAAGTTCAAGCATGACAGGAGCAAGTGCTTCCAGTAGCCGGCGAAACGGCTGCACCACGGTGGATTGATACTGTTCACGGTTCGCATCCATCCATGTCTTGTTGTTGTTACGACTCAGGTCCTTGAAAAATCGAAAGGTTTCGCGCGTGAAAACCGGTGTTGGTTTCGCCATCGGAGCTTCAGTCCTTGCTCTTCGGAGCGGCAACGCCCTACAGCCTACACCATTCCGATGCGAGATCAATTCATCGCACCTCTGTGCATGCGGCTTCCACATTGGCCCTTGCCGCAGTGCGGGTGCGCCCGGTAGTCTCCAAGCATGAGCAACTTTACGCCGACAGAAAAAACCAAGGTCTGCCGCAAGCCTGAGCGCGGCAACTACGATCGCGATCTAATCTACCGCATCCTGGATGAAGCTTTTGTTTGCCAGGTTGGGTTCATCGACAAGGGCCTGCCCTTCGTCCTCCCAACCAACTACGTGCGCGTGGGCGACAAATTGTTTCTGCACGGCTCGACCGCGAGCCGCTTAATGAAAACGCTCGCGAGCGGCGCGCCTTTCTGCCTGAACGTCACGCTCCTCGACGGGATTGTTTGCGCGCCGAGCGCGACGGGTCACTCCGTCAATTACCGGTCGGTGGTGGTCCTGGGCAAGGCGGAAATCGTGGAAGGCCAAGCCGCAAAGCTTGCCGCCATGCGCGACTTCGTGGAATACGTGATTCGCGGTCGCTGGGCTACGGTGCTTCCTCCCACCGAACAAGAACTAAAAGGCACGATGGTACTTGCCGTCCCGCTGGTCGAAGCTTCGGCGAAAGTTCGCACCGGTTTTGCCGTGAATGACGAGCAAGATTATTCCGCTGCGGCCTGGACAGGTGTCATCCCGATGAAGTGGACGTCGCAAGCACCGGTTGCGGATCCGCGCGGCAATCCAGGGATTCCCGCGCCAGCGAACATCCAGAACTATTCCCGGCCGCAATAATTCGAGTCCATCGGGTCAAGGCAGGGTTGACTTGCAGGAGCCAATGCATTGCAAAAGAGATAGCCTAAACTCAGCCTGCTGTGCGTTTGCGGGCTTACTCCCATCGCGAGCGGTGAACTATGCCACGGGCGACACAAAGCGGAGCGCAGCAATAGGATCGTGAGCTGATACGCAATGAAGCCTCATCGCTTTTTAGTGGCCGCTTTCCTCCTTGCTGCTGTGCCGCATTCTTGCCTTAGCGCGGATGCCCAGCAAAAAGCGCAAGAGCAAGCGCCCACGATCCGCGTTGCCGTTGACCGCGTCAATATAGGTGTGATTGTCACGGACCGAGATGGAAATTTTGTCGACAGTTTGCATCGCGAAGATTTTCAAGTCCGCGATAACGGAGTGGAGCAGCCGATCACCGACTTTCTTTCTGTGACGGAACCCGCGCAGGTCTTGCTACTGATCGAGTCCGGCCCCGCGGTCGTCTTTTTGGGAAAGGAGCATTTTCATGCTGCAGACACACTGCTAAACAATTTGGAGATTGACGATCGCGTGGCGATCGCGAGCTATTCCAAGGATCCGGAACTGCTGCTGGATTTCACCGCCAACAAGCCGGCGGCTCGTTTCGCCTTGGAAAATTTGAACTTCATGCTCGGCTTTAGCGACTTGAACTTATCCTCTAGCCTCGCGTCGGCAATCGATTGGCTCGGCACAGTGCGCGGGAAGAAGACCATCGTCGTTTTGTCCACGGGTGTTGATACGTCGCCGGAGGGAAAATGGCAGGCCACGGAGCAAAAGTTGGAAACCTCCGACGTTCGAATCCTGGCCGTCTCGCTTTCCGGCGAATTCCGCAAACCCATCAAACACAAAGTGCTTACGAGGGAGGAAAAGAAAGATCAAGGGTTCTTGAAAGAAGGCTTTGCGGCGGCCGACCAGTCCCTACGCGAGCTTTCACGCATTACCGGCGGCCGTGTCTACTTTCCGAAGAACCAGAAGGAGTTTAACCGAGCGTGTGCTGAGATTGCTCAACTTATTCGTCACGAATACAGTCTCGCGTTTGCCCCGCCGGCTCACGACGGCCAGGTGCATTCGATCACCGTCAAAGTGCAAGGATTCGAGCGCGGCGTGAACCACCGGCAAGCGTATCTTGCGCCCGCAGCTGTTTCCGCCGCAAGCCCAAAATAGGCTTACTGGATAAAAGGTCAGGAAGGCGCAGCTTACTCGAATTCTTTCAACGTCTTCGCCATGTTGCTCAGCCGTTCGTCCACCAGCGCGAACGCGGTTCCTTCCTCGAACTTCCCCGCTCCATTCTTGCTCCCGGCGGACACGCTTGATAGAATCTCGATTCCCTGTTCGATTTTCGCCACCGGCCACACGTGAAATTTTCCAGACTCCACCGCATCCAGTACATCTTCGCGCAGCATCAAGTCCTCAACATTGGCCGCCGGAATCATCACACCCTGCGTGCCGGTGAGTCCCTTAATGCGGCAGACGTCAAAATAGCCTTCGATTTTCTCGTTCACGCCGCCGATGGCCTGAATGTCGCCCTGCTGGTTGATGGATCCCGTTACGGCAATGTCTTGCCGCAGCGGAAGCCCGGAAAGCGCCGAAACGAGCGCATAAATTTCCGTAGAGCTGGCGCTGTCCCCATCCACTCCGGAATACGATTGCTCGAAACAAATGCTGGCAGCCAGCGAGAGCGGCTTGTCCTGCGCGAACTGGCTTCGCAAATACCCGGCGATGATTTGCACCCCTTTGTCGTGAAAGCGCCCGCTCAAGTTGGCTTCGCGCTCAATGTTGATCAACCCCGCTTTGCCCAGGGCCGCGGTGGCGGTAATGCGCACGGGCTTGCCGAACGAATAACCGCCAATTTCCAAAACGCTTAGGCCGTTCACCTGGCCAACGCGCGCACCGGATACATCCACGAGCAGCGTTCCTTCCTCGATCATTTCGCGAATGCGCGTCTCGATAAGGTTGTGGCGTTCGATTTTAGAAGATAGAGCGCCGCGCACGTGCGCCGCCCGGACCACCGATTCGCCTGCAGCAGCGGCATTATAGTGCGCCTCGCGCGCCAAATCGGCGATGTCCACAAAGCGGGCCGTCACCTTGTTTCTTCGCCCAGCTTGGCGCACACCGTACTCCAGCATGGCCGCAAAAGCGCCCCGGTCGAAAGGAAACAAATTCTCTTTCTCGGACAGCGCGCGCAACCGCCCGGCATATTCGGCAATGACGCCGTCGCTCATGGCCATCTCTTCGTCGAACTCCACGCGCACCTTGAAAATCTTGCGGAAGTCTTCTTCATATTCGTAAAGCAGTTCGTACAGGTCCCGGTCGCCAATGAGGATTACTTTCACATTGATGTCGATGGCTTCGGGTTTCAGAGCGCTTCCACCAAAGGGGTAAAAAATCTCCTGCGGCTGAATCTCCAGGCGGTTGTGATTTAGAGTGCGCTTCAGGGCGCGCCACACGCCGGTCTCCGACAGCGCTTCCAGCGCATACATGATCAGAAAGCCGCCATCGGCACGCAGCAGCGAGCCGCCGCGCAGGTCCATAAAATCGCTGCTCCAGCCGCCGCGCGCGTCATAGGCCCTCTGAATGGTGCCGAAAAGGTTGACGTAAGTGGGCGTGGTCTCGAAAATCACCGGAGAGGTTTCTTCGTGATTATGCGCCAGGATGACGTTAACTCCGTACACGCGGAAAGGGTCGCGTTCGGGAGCGCCTGGCATCTTCGCCGAACCCTCAGGCGATTCCTCCTCTTGCTCGCCTTCTCCCTCGCGTTCCTTGAACGGGTCCAGATTGTCCAAAAGATGGTGCCGCACCTCTTCGAGATATTCCGCAACACTCGAGCCTGGATATTTTTCCTTCAACTCTTCGATCACTCCATCCACGAGGACAGACGCGGCTTCCTGTTCCAGGTAACTCAGCTCGCTGGCCAGCTCCCGCGACAGCGTCAGTGTCTTGCGGTAAACCACCGTGAATTCCTGCCGGAATTGCTCGTACTTTCGCTCAATTTCTTCCGCGACCGTGCCTTCGAGTTTTCCCTCATGGACCATTTTCGAGATGTCTTCGATGGGCACCATCTGCCCTTCGAGCACGGGAAAGATTTCCGGCAACGCCACGGCTCCGACCTGCATGTGGCCGAGGGCAAACTGGTCGCGCGCAATGCGCCGCGTGAAGTCGTCCATTAATTCCTTTTCGCGGACGGTAAAGCGTTCGACGATTCTTCCCTTTTGCCGTTGAAACGGCTCGCCTTCGAAAACTTGCGGGATGCGGCGGCGCAAGAAATCGATCCCGGCTTGCATGTCTTTTTTGAAGGAATCGGCTTGCCCGCGCGGGAGCGTGAGCAGCCGCGGCCGGTCCGGAAATTTGAAATTGTTGACGTAGCAGCGGTCCAGGGATTCTTTGGTCCGCGGATGGAGCTCCCGGATCATGCGCGCGATTGTTCCGCCGCGGCTGGTGCCCGCCAATCCGCAAACAAACACGTTGTAGCCAGGGGCGGAGAGCTCCACGCCCATTTTCAAAGCGCGCAACGCGCGCTCTTGCCCAATGAATCCTTCTCGTGGATCGGCTTGCGCGGTGGTTTCGAACGGAATGCGCGAAAGCTCACACCTCCAGCGCAGCTTTGCAGCAGCAAGCTCCGCTGGCTTCGGCGCAGGCTTCGTCGTCATGAAATCCTTTCGAGCGCGTTACTCTAACACACTCACGCGGGGCCGCACCGTCGGGGAGGGCGGTTGTTACCCAGCGGTTATCGGCGGACTCTCTGCGCTTTCCCGGTAGACGCTTAAAACTCCGGCCGCGATGGCCACTAAGATCGGGCCGAGCACCAACCCCAGCATTCCAAATAGATTTACACCTCCCACAACGCCAATGAAGATGACCAGCCCGCTCAATTCCGTCCTCCCCCCCAGCAACAAAGGCCGCACCACGTTATCCACGATGGTCGAGATTCCCGCACAAATCGCGAGGAGTAAAACCGCACGCCCCCAATGTCCGGTGAAACCCAGCCAAAGCGAGGCAGGCACAAAAATCAGGCCCGAGCCCACGACGGGTATCAGGGAAAAAAAGGCCATGGCCACGCCCCAAAAGACCGGTGCCGGCAAACCCACAACCGCAAAGCCCAGGCCCCCGAGAGCACCCTGGATAGCC
>Ga0066654_10000275_pt1 | contig 12656 bp, 13 predicted proteins | sample GraSoiAngelo_103_FD_66715 | JGI IMG/M metagenome (GOLD analysis project Ga0066654, IMG submission 66715) | Grasslands soil microbial communities from the Angelo Coastal Reserve, California, USA - 14_0903_05_20cm | ecosystem: Environmental > Terrestrial > Soil > Grasslands | place: USA... | reverse complement strand
TGGAGGCAAGGCGCTGCCGGTTGCATCGACCGCTGGTGTGGGGGCGGGTATGGCTGTGGCGGTGGAGCCAAAGGTTCAGGCGGCGCAGCGGGCGACCGTTGGCGCTGCCTCGACCCCGAGCCCTGCTCCGAACTCGCATGGATCCCCGGCGACGATTGTCGTAGCGCCAGCTCGAGCGATCGCTGTTGCCGAAGCGCCGTCGCCGCCGGGGGGGCCGGTGCCCAAATCGGGAGCGGGCGAAGAGGTCCCCTCTGTCGGAACAACAGTCGGGGAGGTTCCGCCAGAGGGGACCTCTTCGCCCATCGCGACTCCGACGGGTACCGGCGGGGAGCCGTCGTCCAAAGGGCCGGTGACTGCGGGAGCCAAGCCGCCTGTTCTCGAAAGCTGTGAAGGGGACGAATACGTGATCACGGTTACGTTCCTGGACGAAGAATCAACAGCCCCGACGGTGGAAGAAACTCGGGTCGAGATCGTGCTCGAACGGCTCAACGAAGACGGCAGCACCGATGAGCTTCAGCTCGAAGGTGACCTTGGCGACGCTCGCGCGCTCGCGTCGACGCTCGAAGCGGAAGGGAACTGCGTGAAGCTTGAGATTGCGCAGCCCGACGAGGAAGGCGCGGAAGAAGAAGCGGAAGTGCCGGCGGCGGGCGAAGAAGTTCCTCGGTCAGGCGAAGAAGCGGTCAAACCGACCGAATCGCCGGTTCCAGTTTCTCCCTGAGTCGCGATGAGGGCGACGGTCCTGGAGCGGGCGGGGGAGCCATTGCGGCCCGCCGAGATGCCGAACCCCCGGCCCGGTCCTGGGCAGGTCCTGATCTCGGTTGGCGCCTGCGGCGTCTGTCGCACCGACCTGCACAATGTCGACGGTGAGCTCGATAAGCCGAAGCTGCCGCTGGTTCCAGGGCATCAGATCGTCGGCGAGGCGGTCGAGGCCGGCAAAGGGGCAGAGCGTTTCGAGCCCGGCGAGCGGGCGGGGTGCCCTGGCTGGGCTGGACCTGTGGCGAGTGCCGCTACTGCTTCTCGGGCCGCGAGAACCTCTGCGACCGCGCTCGCTTCACCGGCTATGACATCGACGGCGGCTACGCCGCTGATGACGACCGCCCTGCGAGCCAGCGCCAAGGGCGCCCGAATCATCAGCGCCGGCATCCACATGAGCGACATCCCGAGCTTCCCCTACGAGCAGCTCTGGGGCGAGTGCACCCTCGGCTCGGTGGCCAATCTCACCCGCCAGGATGGCGAGGAGTTTCTAGCGATGGCGTCTGAAGTCCCGGTCCACACCGAGATCGAGCTGCACTCGCTTGAGGGAGCCAACGAGACCCTCGACTCGATCCGCAGCGGCAGCCTCCACGGCGCCGCCGTGCTGAAGATCTAGCGGAATAGGTCCTCATCGCGAGGACGGCGCAGGGCGACTGCTCCGGGCCCGTCCTCGTCCGTGACGAAGCGGTCGAGGCCACGCAGGATCACCACGGGGATTCGGCTGTTCTTGCCGCGCACAAGGTCAGCAGCGGCTGCGGCCTCGTCGGCGACTGCGATAAGCGTCGCTTCCAGCTCGCGCCCGTGTGCGTCGACGCGGCCTCGCCAGTCATCGAGCGGCTGCAGCCCGGCACAACCGATCGCCACCTCGGCTTGCCCAAGGCGCCAGGCGCGCCCGAAGCTGTCGCCGATCACGACACCGATGATGGGGGGCCGGGGGTGGGGGTCTCCGGACACTCCCCGCTTTTGTCCGGAGACACCCACCCCCGGCCCCTGGGCAACGATTTCAGTGCGAATGTGTCGCGCCGACGCATCCGGGTCCTCTGGCAACAGGCAGACCGTGTCGTTCGTGGGAACGTTGGAGCTGTCGATTCCCGCATTTGCGCAGACGAAGCCATGGTGCGTCTCCGTGATCAGAACGCCGCGCTCGGCTCGCAATACCTCGCTGCTCTCCTCGAGGATCAGCTCGACCAGGGCGGGCTCTTTGCCAAGCACGGCCGCGAGCTTGCGCGCTTCGGCGCCGGGAATAACCGCGCTGAGGCGGCGCGTCTGTCCCTCGGCCTTGGAGACGATCTTCTGGGAGATCACGACGACATCCCCGGGCTCGATCTCGATGCGGGCCGAGATCAGCTTCCCGAGCGGCGCCCCCTCCTCGACCTCGGGCAGACCCACCACTGGGATTGCTCGAACTTCACTCATTCCGGTGGTCCTTTTCCGGCGTATAGCCGCAAAAAGCGCACCGGAACGACAGGCGGCTCATATCCCGAGCGTCTTCGCGGTCCGCTTCGCCCGGCCGCGGTCTCGCTCCAGGGCCATGGTCAGGGCGACGACGTCGGCTGGGGTGTCGAGGTCGAGCGCCAGCGAGGGGAGCTCCTCGACGTTGTACGGGATGCCGGCCTCACGGGCTGCGGCGACGTGGCGGGCGCAGCTGCCCTCGCCGAAGGAGGGCTCGATCGCGTCAGGAGGGGAGAGCGCCAGGGCGTTGGTGCCGGTGCCGTGGCGGTCGGGGACGATCGCCACGTAGCGCTCCGGCGTGCCGGTCAAGAGGCGCTCGAGCTCGCGCGGCGCCAGCAGCGGACAATCGATCGGCAGCAGCACCACCGTCACTGCGCCGAGTTGCTGGGCGCGGGCAACCCCGGCCAGCGCGGCACCCGAGTGACCGCCCGCGCCGGGGTCAGGGATCACCTCAATGCCGCTTGCACGGGCGATTTCGACCACGCGCGGCTCGCTGCTGACGACGATCGTGCGCTCGATCGAGCGCGCCGCGCCGATCGCTTCCAGCACGTCCTCCAGCATCGCCGTCGCCAGTTCGGCACGGTGGCTGGCACCCATGCCCGGCGCCAGCCGCTGCTTGGCCGCGGCGAAGCGCTTGACCGGCAGGACGGCGGTCGCCTTCAAGCCGCGATGGAGGGGGAGTCAGGCACCTTCGATCAGGCTAGCGGCGTAGTCGAGGACGATGCGCGCCAGCCGCACCCGGCCGGCGGCGCCGTCCATCAGCGTCGCCGTGGCCAGGGTCGGGATCTCCGTCGGCGGCGGGTCCGGATCACCCTCGTCGACGACCATCGCGTCAATTAGGCCCGCATATAGAGAGGCAACGCCAGCAGCGGTAGATGGCCGGCCCAGTGCCTGCATGAAGCGCTCGGTCGGACCCTTAACCACCTGTCCGGCAACGAACGGGCTGACCGCGACGACGGGCACCCCGAACTGGCGGATTGCCTCGCGCATCCCCGGCACAGCCAGGATCGGGCCGATGCTGATCACCGGGTTGGACGGCCCGATCACGATCGCCTCGGCCGCCCGCAGTGCCTCCAGCACCTCTTTGCTCGGCTCGGCCTCGGCGATTCCGTCGAGCTCGACCCCGTGCACCTCGGGCTGACCGCCGTCGACGATCAGGTATTCCTGCAGGCCGCGCGTCCCGGCCGCCGTGTGGACCTTGGTCCGCACCGGCGTCTCGCACATCGGCAGCACCCGCGCCTCGACCCCAAGTGAGCGGGCGATCTGGGCCTGGGCGGCGCTGAAGCTGCCGCCTTCCTCGACGAACTGGCGCCGGTAGAGGCAGGCGGCGAGATCGCGGTCGGAGAGGCCGAACCAGCTCGGCACGCCGAGCTTGGTCAGGCGCTCGAAGACGGTGAAGCTGTCGTCGCGCAGACCCCAGCCGCGCTCCTCGTCGATTTCGCCGCTGAGCCAATAGGTGACGAGGTCGGGATCGGGCGAGACGTGGACGCCGTGTACCTCGATGTCATCGCCGGTGTTGGCGATGACGGAAAGGTCGGAGCCGATCTCCTCCTGCATCCCGGCCGCGAGCTTGGCGCCGCCGGTGCCGCCGGCGAGGAGAGCGATCCGCATCGTCAAGTCACTCGCTCGAGCTCTGGGCGCTCCGGGCTCAAGCCCAGTGGTCGGCGTCGGGCAGGTTGGTCAGCTTGATCCCGGCGTGTGCCTTGTAGCGGGTGTTGATCGAGATCAGCATCGGCGTCAGCTGCTCGACGATGCGGGCCATCTCAAGTGCCCCAGCATTGACCGGGCGCAGGCCGGGGATCAACTCGATCAGCCGCGCCACCCGCGCCTTGTCGGCCTTGCGGTCGCCGCAGACCAGCACGTCCTCGTCGAGCTCGGCGTTAGGGTCGGCAAGCGTCGGGGCACCGACCGTGTGCAGGGCTGCGATCACGGTCACTCCCTCGGGGACCATCTCTTGGGCCTGCTGGGCTGCCGAGCCCTGCCAGACGCCGAGCGAGCGGGTCGCCTTGCCGCTGACCGCGGCGGCCAAGGGAACTGTGCAGTCGACCAGGATCTGGCCCGGCTGCAGCGCCTCGCGTAGGTTGTTGAGGTTCTCCGACTGGGCGCGGAAGGGGACGGTGAGGAAGACGATCTCGGCCTGCTTGGCGGCGTCCTCGTTGAGCATTCCCTCGATCTGGGCGCCCGGCGCCCTCTCGCGCAGCTTCGCCGCCGCCTCCGCGGCTCGCTCGGCCGAGCGCGATCCGAGCACGATCGGCGCTCCCGCCCTGGCCCAGCGCAGCGCCAGGCCAGCGCCAAGGGCGCCGGTGCCGCCGACGATCGGGATGGTGGGGAGCTCGGCCACGGGTCGGCCAGTCTATGCTCCCGCCCGATGAGGCTGGAGGGAAGAAAGGCCCTGGTGACCGGCGGTGCCAGCGGCATCGGCGCCGCGATCGCCGCTCGGCTCGCCGCCGAGGGCGCCGAGGTCTGGATAGGTGACATCGACACCGAGGGCGCCGCCAAGGTCGCCGGCGAGGTCAACGGCCACGCGACCGAGCTCGACGTCACCGATCTCGAGTCGGCCAGGGCCGCGGTCGAGGCAGCGGGCGGTAGGCTCGACATCCTCGTCAACAACGCCGGCACCGATGAGTTCGGCTTCTTCACCTATACCACGCCGGAGCAGTGGCAGAAGGTGCTCGCGATCAACCTCGGCGGCGTGCTCAACTGCACCCACGCGGCGCTGCCGGCCATGCAGCAGGCCAAATATGGCCGCATCCTCAACATTTCTTCTGAGGCCGGTCGGGTCGGCTCCAAGGGCTCGGCGGTCTACTCGGCCGCCAAGGCCGGCATCGTCGGCTTCACCAAGGCGATCGCCCGCGAGAACGCCCGCTACGGAATCATCGCCAACGCGATCGCCCCCGGCCCGATTGAGACGCCGCTGCTGATGGGGGCCAAGGAGTTCGGCGAGATCGGCGAGAAAGTGATCGAGACGATGAAGTCCTCGACCCAGATGGGCCGGCTCGGCCAGCCCGAGGAGGTTGCCGCGGCCGCCGCCTTCCTCGTCTCCGACGACGCCACCTACGTCACCGGCGAGACGCTCGGCGTCAGCGGCGGCCTGGGCATGGTCTGATGGCGGAGTCCGCCGACGGCCTCGTCTCCGGGATCGAGCGCAGCGACGAGTTCACGGTCGCGCCGCCGCTGGTAACGGACGTTGGCGGCACGATCGGCACCGGGGTGCTCTCAACGCCAGGCATGATCGGGATGATGGAGGCCAGCGCCCAGGCGCTGGCCTACGAACACCTGCCCGAGGGCAAGGCGACGGTCGGCTTCGAGGTCTGCATCAAGCACGTCGCGGCCGCCGCCGAGGGCGCCACCTGTCGCACGCGGGCGACCCTGCGCGAGGTCGTCGAAGGGCGCAAGCTCCGCTTCGACGTCGAGGTGAGCGAAGGCGAGCGCACGATCGGCGTCGGCACCCACGAGCGGCGCGTGGTCGGCCAGGCCGGTCCGCCGACCGCGTAGCCTCGGATCACGATGAGCGCCCTGCCCAGCAAGGTCCGCGTCCGCGAGGTCGGGCCCCGCGACGGCTTCCAAAACGAGCCGGAGACGATCCCGACCGCGGAGAAGATCCGCCTGGTCGACCTGCTCTCCGCGACCGGCCTGAAGCGACTCGAGGTGACCTCGTTCGTGCGGCCTGAGGTGATCCCACAGCTTGCCGACGCCGAGGAGATGCTGGCCGGCGTGCAGCGGCGCGAGGGCGTCGCCTTCTCGGTGCTGATCCCCAACGAGCGCGGGCTGGAGCGGGCGCTGGCGTTGCGCGAGCGCTTCGACGAGATCAACGTCTTCGTCTCCGCCTCGGAGACCCACAACCGCAAGAACGTCAACCGCTCGATCGAGGAGTCGCTCGAAGGGCTGGAGCGGACTCTGGCGAGCGCGCGCGAGGCGGGGCTGCGCTGCGAGGGCGTGATCTCGACCTCCTTCGGCTGTCCCTACGAGGGGGAGGTGCCGTCCGAGCGTGTCTTTGCCATTGCCGAGCGGCTCGCCGCGGCCGGTTGCAGCGAGATCGGCTTCGGCGACACCACCGGCATGGCCAACCCGCGCCAGGTCGGCGAGTTCTTCGTCGCGGCGCGCGAGCGCCTCGGCGGCGTCGAGCTCACTGCCCACTTCCACAACACCCGCGGCCAGGGGCTCGCCAACGTGCTCGCCGCGCTGAAGCAGGGCGTCGACTCCTTCGAATCGAGCTTCGGCGAGCTCGGTGGCTGCCCCGTGCCGCCGGGCGCGACAGGAAACATCGCTACCGAGGATGTGGTCTCGATGCTGCACGAGATGGGCGTCGGGACCGGCATCGACCTTCCTGCCCTGGTCGCCGCTTCGCGGGCGGCCGAAGAAGTACTTGGACGGCCGCTGGGCTCGCACGTGCTCACGGCCGGTCCCGTGGACTGGCACCGTGGCGCCCCTGGCGGCGGCGGACGCGGCGCGGCGCGGCGTCCTCAGTCGGTCGAATAGCGCTGCTATTCGACCTTCCTGCGTCCTTGCTCCGCTGGTCCGGCGCTCCCCAGCCGCGCCACGGATAGGCTCCGCCGCGATGACGGAGTTCGCCAAAGCACTGGAGGCTGCCCTCGCCGGGGGCCCTCAGCGCCACCACGAGAAGACCGAGGCACAGGGCAAGCTGCCGGTGCGCGAGCGGGTCGAGCGGCTGGTCGACGCCGGCTCCTTCGCCGAGGAGGCTGCGCTCGCCAACTGGGACAAGGAGGGTCTCGGCGCCGACGGCGTCGTCACTGGCCTGGCCACGATTGACGGTCGCCGCGTCGCCCTGATGGCCAACGACCCTACGGTCAAGGCCGGCTCCTGGGGGCCGAAGACGGTCGAGAAGATCCTCCGCATCCAGGAACGGGCGCTGAGCTTGCAGGTGCCGATGGTCTACCTGGTCGATTCGGCCGGGGCGCGGATCACCGACCAGGTGCAGATGTTCCCCGGTCGCCGCGGCGCCGGGCGGATCTTCCATAACGAGGTGCGGCTCTCCGGTCAGGTGCCGCAGATCTGCCTGCTCTTCGGCCCGAGCGCGGCCGGCGGCGCCTACATCCCCGCCTTCTGCGACGTCGTAATCATGCGCGACGGCAACGCCTCGATGTATCTTGGCTCGCCGCGGATGGCGGAGATGGTGATCGGCGAAACGGTGAGCCTGGAGGAGATGGGCGGAGCCAAGATGCACACCGGTGTCTCCGGCTGCGGCCACTTCCTTGTCAAGAGCGACGAGGAGGCGATCGACCTCGCCAAGCGCTATCTCTCCTTCATGCCCGGTAACTGGCGCGAGGAGCCGCCCTTGGCGCCGCCGGCCGAGCCCGCCTCGCAGACGCCGATTACCGAGATCGTGCCCGAGGATGAGAACCGGCCCTTCGACATGAACCTGCTGCTCGACTCGCTGCTAGACGCCGAGAGCTTCCTGCCGGTGCATAAACGCTGGGCCAAGGAGCTGATCGTCGGCTACGGTCGGCTCGACGGCCGCGTCGTCGGCGTCGTCGCCAACCAGCCCCGCTACACCGGCGGCGTCCTCTTCGTTGACTCTGCCGACAAGGCAGCGCGCTTCATCCAGACCTGCAACGCCTTCAACGTGCCGCTGCTCTTCCTCGCCGACGTGCCGGGCTTCATGATCGGAACAGCGGTCGAGCGCCAGGGGATCATCCGCCACGGCGCGAAGATGATCAGCGCCGTCTCCGAAGCGGCCGTGCCGAAGATTTCGGTCGTGGTGCGCAAGGCTTACGGCGCCGGCCTCTACGCGATGGCCGGGCCCGCCTTCGAGCCGGACTGCTGCATCGCCCTGCCCAGCGCCTCGATCGCCGTGATGGGGCCGCAGGCGGCGGTCAACGCCGTCTTCTACAACCAGATCCAGGCGATCGAGGACGAGGCCGAGCGGGAGGAGTTCGTCGCCCGGAAGCGCGAGGAATATGCCGAGGACATCGACATCCTCCACCTCGCTTCCGAGCTCGTAGTCGACGCGGTGGTCGACCCGGCCGAGCTGCGCGACGACCTGATCAAGCGCTTCGCGATGGCCGTCGGCAAGGATCGCTCCTTCGCCACGCGGCGTAACCCGGTCACGCCTGCCTGAGGCGGTCTCAAGCGCCCAGCGCCCGCCCGGCGGGCCTCAGCGATGCCGCGCCGCTACGGTTTCGAGCTTGGGACGCGACGTTAGAGCCCCGCTCGCCGGCTGCCTCGCCTGCGCCGGCGGCTTCGCGATCCTCGCAGTTCTGGTCCACAAGTCCGGCTCGGTTGAGCACTTCGATACCGTCATGCTCGGCCATTTCGTCGAACGGGGTTCACGCACCGGCTCGGTTGCGGCGGGCATCGTCCTGCTCGGCGATCTCGGCGCTCTGTTGCCCTTGCTGGCGATCGCCTGCGGGATTGCCCTGGCGCGCCACCGCCCTCGGGCTGCCCTCGCAGCCCTCTTCGTCGTCGCCGGCGCCAACCTGACCACGCAGCTCTTCAAGGCCCTGCTCGCCCACCCGCGCTTCCAGGCGCTGCTCGGCGCTGAACAGATCGGCGCCAACTCCTTCCCCAGCGGGCACACGACCGCGGTCGCCTCGATCGCGATTGCCTACGCCTTCGTCGTCCCGCGCGACTGGCGAGCGGCGGTGGCGCTGATCGGGGTCGGACTGGTCGCTGCGGTTGGCTGCTCGGTGATGGCGCTCGATTGGCACTTCCCGAGCGACGTGGCCGGTGGCATCCTCGTCGCCGCGGGCTGGGGCTTTGCGGCGCTGGCGATCTTGCGGGCGACGCGGGGCGGCTCGCGCCGGCGCTCGCTTCAGCTCGGCAGCCGCGCCGCCATCTCGGTGAAGTAGTCGAGCGCCGCCGGGTTGGCGAGCGAGTCGCGGCTAGCGGCCTGCGCTGTCGGGGTGCCCATCAGGATTCGCTTGACCGGCACCTCGAGCACCTTGCCGCTGAGCGTGCGTGGCACCTCGGCGATCACGAAGACCTCGTCGGGGACGTGACGCGGCGAGCATTGAGCGCGCACCCGGCGGGCGATCTCCTTGCGCAGCTCGTCATCGAGCTCGGCGCCCTCACGCAGAACGATGAAGAGTGGCATCCAGCCCTCGGTACCGAGCCGGGGCACGTCGACGACGAGCGCGTCGACGATCTCATCGAGGCTGAGCACGGCGCGGTAGATCTCGCTGGTGCCCATGCGGATGCCGGAGCGGTTGATCGTCGAGTCCGAGCGGCCGTAGATCACCGCCGTGCCGCGCGAGGTTATTTCGATCCAGTCGCCGTGGCGCCAGACCCCTGGGAACATCTCGAAGTAGCTCTCGCGGTAGCGGCTGCCGTCGGGATCGCCCCAGAAGTAGACCGGCATTGACGGCATCGGCTTGGTCACGACTAGCTCGCCGACCGCGTCGATCACTGGCTTGCCCTCTTCGTCCCAGGCCTCGACCGCTGCCCCCAGCGCCCGGCCCTGCAACTCACCGCGATAGACCGGTAGCAGGGCGGAACCGCCGACGAAGGCGGTGCAGAGGTCGGTGCCGCCGCTGGTCGAGAAGAGCCAGGTGTCGCCGCCGATGTGCTCGTAGATCCAGTCGAAGCCCTCGGGCGAGAGCGGCGAGCCGGTCGAGCCGACGGCCTTGAGGCGGCGGAGGTCACGACCGGCGCCGGGCTCGACTCCCGCCTTCATGCAGGCGGCGATGTAAGAGGCGCTGGTGCCGAACATCGTGATCCCGACCCGCTCGGCGAGGTCCCAGAGCACGCCCATGTCGGGATGGCCGGGATTGCCGTCGTAGAGGACGATCGCGGCCCGGGTGAGCAGTCCTGAGACGAGGAAGTTCCACATCATCCAACCGGTCGTGGTGAACCAGAAGAGGCGATCGCCCGGGTGAGCGTCGACGTGGAGGTGGAGCTTCTTCAGGTGCTCGAGCAGGATGCCGCCCTGCGACTGCACGATCGCCTTTGGCAGACCGGTGGTGCCGGAGGAGTAGAGGACCCAGAGCGGGTGGTCGAAGGGGACGCGGTCGAAGCTGAGTTCGGCGCCTTCGCCCAAGGCGAGCAGCTCGCTCCAGCGGATCGCGTCGCGCAGTGGCCCCAGATCGGGATCGAGATCGAGATACGGCAGGACGACGGTGCGCACCAGGCTCGGCATCTCTGCCTGCAGCTTGGCGAGGGTCTCGCGCCGGTCGAAGTCCTTGCCGCCGTAGCGGTAGCCGTCGACCGCAAAGAGCACCTTGGGCTCGATCTGGGCGAAGCGGTCGATCACGCTGGCCGGGCCGAAGTCGGGCGAGCAGCTCGACCAGATCGCGCCGATGCTAGCCGTGGCGAGGAAAGCGACGGTCGCCTCGGGGATGTTCGGCATATAGGCGACGACGCGGTCGCCGTGCTCGACCCCAAGGGCGCGCAGACCGGCGGCGGTGGCGGCGACCTGGGCGCGCAGCTCGCCCCATCTCAGCTCACCGAGCTCGCGCAGCTCGGAGGCGTGCAGGATCGCGATATCTGCCTCGTCCTTGCCGGCGAAGACGTGCTCGGCATAGTTGAGGCTGGTGCCGGCGAACCACTCGGCGCCCGGCATCTCACGACTGCCCAGCGCCCGCTCGTACTCGCCGTCGGCCTGCACCTCGAAGAAGTCCCAGATCGCCGACCAGAAGGCCTCGAGGTCGTCAACGGACCACTGCCAGAGCTCGTCGTAGGTGGCGAATCCGAGTCCGCGCTCAGACCGCAGCCAGCGCATGAACTCACGCAGGCGCGAGCGCTCGACCAGCTCGTCGGGCGGCTCCCAGAGCTTCTCGGGTGCCGCGCCGCTCACGCCGTGGCCGCGTCGGCGCCAGCCTGCGCCAGGTCCAGCTCCTGCGGGTCGTGCGAGCAGAGCAGCCGCACCGCTTCGCCGCGGCGGGAGACCAGCTCGCGCAGCCGCTCCTGGTTTTCCAGGCGCTGACCGCGATCGGCGTTGTTGAGGTTCTGGAAGAAGCGCAGGCCGGGCGGGCAGGATGGTGAAGAGGCAATCTCGTCGTGATGGAAGTAGGCGTCGCCGCAGTGCAGCAGCCAGCCCTCGCCGGTCTTGATCGCGACGCCGCAGTGGCCCAGCGAGTGCCCGGCCAGCGGGATCAGCAGCACCTCGCTGCCGAGGTCGGGAAGGATGCGCACGCCGCCGAAGCCGAACCACTCGTCGCCTTCGCCATCGTGGCGGACCCACTTCGGGTTGTGCTTCCAGTGCACGGGGAGGTAGCGGGGACGATCGCGCAGGCGCGGTTCCATCGCCGCGTCGAGCTCGCGGCCGAAGATGTGCACCTCGGCATCCGGGAAGTCGGGCAGCCCACCCGAGTGATCGGGGTCGAGGTGGGTGGTGACGATCTGCTTCACGTCGTCCGCTTTGAAGCCAAGACCCTCGACCTGCTTCAGCGCAGTCTCGCCAAGCTCGGCCTGCGGCCGCATGATCGCGAAGACGGGCCCGAGCTGGCGTGGGTTGCGCGTGTCCTCGGTACCGAAGCCGGTATCGAGCAGGACGAGCCCGTCGTTCGTCTCGATCAGCAGGCAGTGACAGACGATCCGACCCTGTTCAAGCAGCCCACCCTCGCCGTTGATCAACCGCGCCCCATTGGGGCAGAGCGTCCCGCAGTTGAGGTGGTGAATCCGCATGGCGACCGTCGCCAGTCTATTCCGGGCAGAGCGAGCGAGCCACGCTCAGAAAGTTCACGCCTATTCCGTCTATCGTTTGGGTCGCGCCGGAGTGATGGAACGGTAGACATGATTGATTCAAAATCAATTGTCCGAAAGGGCGTGCGGGTTCGACTCCCGCCTCCGGCACTCGGGCGTCAGGCCGGCAGCGGGGCGCCGTCGTCGGGCGAGGCGCCGGCGCCGTAGTCTTCGCCGTAGCCGATCGGGCGCTCCTCCTCGACGTGCCAGTTCTGGTTGAAGCCGTAAAGAGCAACGGCGATCAGGACCAGTTGCAGCAGGGCGAGGATGACAACCAGCGTGCCGATCACGGGGGAGGGGAGCAGCCCTTCGTCGAAGCCGGCCTTGTCGCGGGCGAACCAGCTGTCGGCGCCGACCGCGCAGAGGATCGCCAGGATCATCGAGAGCGCAGCGGCGACCGGGAGGATGCCGCGGCTCCAGCGGAAGACGAGAAAGGCGAAGAAGGCGTAGAGCGCGGCGTAGATCAGGCAGATGACTCCCATGCCGCTGCCGCCGGTCATCAGCGAGAAGCCGGCGATCGCAATCAGGGCCGCGAGCGCGGCCGTCGCGGCGAGCAAAAGGACCAGCACGAACTTGGTCGTCACCGACCCGGCTTTTTCCCGATTTGGCCGCCACAGTTCGTAGCCCGGCCTGACCTCTCCTACCGCCACGCAAACGATCATAGAATCTAGGAGCGACGCAGCATTGGTCGCGCGTTAAGCCCGGTGCACCGGGCTGCCACGCGGGCGTGGCGGAATTGGCATACGCGCCAGGTTTAGGTCCTGGTGGGCTTCGGCCCGTGGGGGTTCAAGTCCCTCCGCCCGCACTCGGTA
>Ga0066654_10000274_pt1 | contig 12657 bp, 13 predicted proteins | sample GraSoiAngelo_103_FD_66715 | JGI IMG/M metagenome (GOLD analysis project Ga0066654, IMG submission 66715) | Grasslands soil microbial communities from the Angelo Coastal Reserve, California, USA - 14_0903_05_20cm | ecosystem: Environmental > Terrestrial > Soil > Grasslands | place: USA... | reverse complement strand
TGCTCAGAGCGCCGTAGCGCGTTACGCCTCGCCTGTCGACTTAGGTGCAACGCTTTCCGGTGCTCAGAGCGCCGTAGCGCGTTACGCCTCGCCTGTCGACTTAGGTGCAACGCTTTCCGGGCTCCTGAGAGCCGAAAAGCGTTGCACCTCGAAGGGGGTGTTGTTGATCACTAGGCTTTGGGACATGCCCGCCCAGGCCTACGCCGGCAAGGAGTGCGTGTGTCAGCTGCGCAAGGGGATCTGCGATCAGTCTTGCGTGCGCGACATGTTGGAGACGCCGTTCTACATCGCCTGCCTGAAGCTGAAGGGGCGGCGCTGCCTGGTCGTCGGCGGCGGCGACATCGGCCTCGAGAAGGTCGAGGGGCTGCTCGCCTGCGACGCCGACGTAACCCTGATCGCACCGGTCGCTCACCCCGAGCTGGAGAGCCTGGCGGCGGAGGGCTCGATCGAGTGGGAGAAGCGCCCCTACGCGGGCGCCGTCGACCTCGAGGGCGTCTTCATGGTGATCGCCTCAACCGACGACACCGATGTCAACATCAAGGTCTACGACGACGCCGAGCAGCGGGCGATGCTGGTCAACATCGTCGACGTGCCGCCGCTTTGCAACTTCATCCTGCCGGCAATCGTGCGCACCGGCCCGCTGGCGATCGCGATTTCCACCGCCGGTGCCTCCCCCGCCCTGGCGAAGCGAATGAAGCGCGAGATCTCCGAGCTCTTCGGTGAGGAGTACGCGCGGCTGGCGGTGATCCTCAACGACGCCCGCGGCTGGGCCAAGGGGACGCTGCCGACCTACCAGGACCGCAAGGAGTTCTTCGAGGGCATCGTCAACGGCGAGCCCGACCCGATTGACTTGATCAAGGGCGACCGTGAGATCGAGCTGTTGGCCCTGATCGAGGCCGCCAAAGAGCGCGCGGCCGCCGCGCTGGCCTGATCGACTATCCCGGTAGGGGTTTCGCTTAACTTCTTTCGGTGGAGGCGCGCCTGCTGGCGCCGTAAGGTCGCGCCGAAAAATGCAAGACGCTCCACCCCTACCGGGATAGTCGATCAGGTTCCGCAGGCGGAGCCGCGGACGCTGTCGAGGGTCTTGCGCAGCTCGTTGGCCTGGGCGACGCTGAGGTTGGCCGAGAAGGCGACCTCGAGCTCGGCGATCACGGCCGGGCGCATCTCGGCGAGCAGATCGCGGCCGGCGGCCGTCAGGGTTGGGTAGCTGACCCGGCGATCGGTCTCGCAGAAGGTCCGCTCCAGCAGGCCGGCCTTGACCAGGCGGTCGACCAGCTTGGTCAGGCCGCCGCGAGTGATCACCAGAGCCTCGGCCAAGTCCCCCATCTTCATCCGTTCATCGGGAGCCTCGGAGATGGCGGCGAGCACCTCGTACCAGGGCAGCGGCGGGAAATCGGCGGCCGAAAGCGTTTCCTGCAAGCGCTGGACGATCGCAGCGTGGGTCCGTGTCAACGCGCCCCAGGCCTCGCCGTGGGGATTCTGGGTAGCAGCGCTCCCATCCGTTTGGGAGGCCACCTCCTGCGTCCTATCTGCCGTTACCTGCTCCATCACTCCCACCATGATCGCAGATAAATGTTGTCTCAGCAATAGTTGTAGATACAAGCATTTCTGCTACGATTGTTTCTGCGTCAATCATTTAGCAAACAACTATCGACTTGAAAGAAGGCAGAGATGAGCACACAGACAGTCGCTCAGCAGATCCCGACAGGCACGTACGTTGTCGACCCGGTCCACTCCTCGATCAACTTCGCCATTACCCACAACGGCGTGGCGACCTTCCGCAGTGGCTTCGACGCCTATGAGGCTCGGTTGAACGGCGGCGAGACACCGAAGCTGGAGGGAACGGTCGACGTCGCCAGCATCAAGATCGACGAGGAGCAGCTCAAGGGCCACCTGCTCTCCCCCGACTTCTTCGACGCCGGCCGCTATCCGCAGCTGCGCTTCAATTCGAGCGAGCTCAGCGTCGCCGAGGACGGCGCCGTGACCCTGCGCGGCGAGCTCGAGATCCGCGGCGAGAAGCGAGAGGTCGCGGCCAGCGGCAAGTTCGGCCAGCTCGGCGCCGATCTCGCTGGCAACGCCCGCGTCGGCCTCTCGGTCGCGGCCACGGTCGACCGCCGCAACTTCGGGCTCGACTGGAATGCCGAGCTGCCCAGCGGCGGCGAGGTGCTCGACTACGAGGTCTCGATCGCGGTCGAGCTGGAGCTGGTCGAGGAGGCCGAGTAGCGATGCGGGTGCTGGGCATATCCGGCAGCCTGCGAAGCGGCTCGCTGAACAATGCCCTGCTGCGGGCGGCCGCCGAGCGGCTGCCCGCCGGGGCGGAGCTGGTCGAGTTCGAGCGCCTGGGTGAGATCCCGCCCTACGACGAGGACGTCGAACTGGTGGCGACCCCGGCCGTGATCGAGGAGCTGCGCCAGGCGGTGCGCGATGCCGACGCGATCCTGATCGCGACCCCCGAGTACAACCACTCGGTCCCCGGCCAGCTCAAGAACGCGCTCGACTGGGTCTCCCGCCCGGCCGGCAAGAGCGCCCTCAACGGCAAGCCGGCAGCGGTGATCGGCGCCTCGACCGGCATGTTCGGCGCGGTTTGGGCGCAGGCCGAGCTGCGCAAGGTGCTTAGCGCAATGGGCGGCCGTGTGGTCGAGGCCGAGCTGCCCGTCGGCCACGCCAAGGAGCTACTTGACGGCGACCGCCTCGAGCTCTCTCCACAGCAGTTTGAGCAGCTCGAGGAGATCCTCGCCCAGCTGATCTCAGAGGCCGAGATCGAGTCCGGACTCGCCGTTGCGGCTTAGCTAGGGAGCGAGTCGCCCGACAGACGGCACGCGGTCGATCGCCTTGTCGAAGGAGGCGATCGACTCGACGCCCGTGAACTCAGCCGCGGCAATCAGATACGCCTCGGCGAAATCGAGCCGGTCGACTTCATAGATCTCAAGCGCCCGAAAGAGCAGCTCGACGTCAGCCGAGATGGTCGGCAGCATCAGCGCCGCTCGCATCAGTTGCGCCACGCCGGCCCGATCAACTCGGTAGACGGACTCGAGCACATACACACACTCAGCCAGGATTACGTCAGCGAGGACCAATTCGGCTTCGGAGGCCAAGAATCGCGTGGCGCGTTGCGCCATCTCAGGGGGATCGCCCGTTAGGTGACGAACGACGACGTTCGTGTCGAGCAGAACCGTCACGTCTGTTCTTTTAGCCTCTCGCCCCGCGCCCGCCAGGCCTCGCGGCGAATCTGATCCCACGAGGCGCCGCGCTTCTCCGGAGGGACCGGAACCACCCCGGCGAGATCGAGGAAATTTGGAGTGCGGGCGAGAACAGCCCGATCACCGTGAAGGCGAAAGAGCACCTGATCTCCTGGCTCAAGCTCGAGGCGCTCGCGAACCGCCTTGGGCACCGTTATCTGGCCCTTTGAGGTCATTTTTGCCGCAACATCCATCTTAAGAATCCTTACTTTCGACTAAAGGTAAGGATAGCGACTCAAGCCGCCGGCAAAGCGAAGAAAGCAACGGCGGCGAAGTGAGCAGCAGCCGCCGCGATAACAAGCAGGTGGAAGACCTCGTGGTAGCCGAAGACCCTTGGGTTTGGGTTGGGGCGCTGGATGGCGTAAACGACGGCGCCCGCCGTGTACAGGAGGCCGCCGGCTGCGACCAGAAGCGTGCCGACGGTGCCCATGGAATCCCAGAGCTCGGGGAAGGAGATCACGGCGACCCAGCCGAGCGAGAGGTAGATCAGCGCCGCCACCCACTTCGGGTGTTCGATCCAGACCATCTCGACGATCGCGCCGGCGATCGCGCCGATCCAGACGACGACCAGGATCGCGTCGGCGAGCGGTCCGCTGAGGACGAGCAGGGCGAACGGCGTGTAGGTGCCGGCGATGAGGAAGAAGATCATCGAGTGATCGAGCCGGCGCATCCAGCGACGCACGTTGGGGCGGGTCCAGTTGACGCGGTGATAGAGGGCGCTGGTGCCGAGCAGGGCCGAGAGGCTGACCGCGTAAATCGCAACCGCGAGCGTCGCCTTCGGCGTCTTCGCCGCGATGATCAGGCCGGCACCGAGGAAGAGCGAGATGAAGAAGGCCCACTCATGGGAGACGCCGCGCAGCTTCGGCTTGACCGCTGCGATCGCGTCCTTCGCGGCGCTGGCTCGTTCGCCCATCGCCTCTCGCGCATCGCTCGCTCGCTCGCTCATTCGTTCCGCGCCCCCGCGCAGATCATCGACCATGTCCCCAGGGTACCCGGACTTTGTGCCGATATTGCGGAATTGCCACCATGTAGAGGCAGCGCACCCGGCGAATCAAGTTCCTTATTTGCGCTTTTCGCCACTTTTCCGTCTGAGGCTTTAGCGATCCTGCTGTGTTACCCCTGAAAGTCGCTGCGAGAGGAGAAGTTTGATGTCCCAGACCGCCACCAGTGCCCCGAAAAACGGTCTCAAGGGCCTCGCGATCGAACGCCGTTTTTCCTCTCCGGGGACGCATCCATTCGACCAGATCGAGTGGGAAGTGCGCGATGCGGTGATCGGCAATCCCGAGAGCCCGGCCTTCGAGCAGCGCGGGGTCGAGTTCCCCAAGAGCTGGTCACAGAACGCGACCAACATCGTCGCCCAGAAGTACTTCCGCGGGCAGCTCGGCACTGAGAAAAGGGAGTCCTCGGTCAAACAGATGATCGGCCGCGTCGCCGGCACGATCGCCGAGTGGGGGCGGACGGGTGGCTACTTCGCCTCCGATGAGGACGCCGAAGCTTTCGAAGCGGAGCTGACCTCGATCCTGCTCAACCAGAAGGCGGCCTTCAACTCGCCGGTCTGGTTCAACGTCGGCTTCGAGGAGCGGCCGCAGTGCTCGGCCTGCTTCATCCTCAGCGTCGAAGACAACATGGACTCAATCCTGGGCTGGAACACCAAGGAGGGCAAGATCTTCCGCGGCGGCTCCGGCTCGGGGATCAACCTCTCCAACATTCGCGGCTCGATGGAGCAGCTGGCCAAGGGTGGCACCGCCAGCGGTCCGGTCAGCTTCATGCGCGGCGCCGACTCCTGGGCCGGGACGATCAAGTCGGGCGGCAAGACCCGGCGCGCCGCCAAGATGGTCGTGCTCAACGTCGACCACCCGGACATCGAGCACTTCATCTGGTGCAAGGCCGACGAGGAGAAAAAGGCCGAGGCGCTGCGCGACGCCGGCTTCGACATGTCGATCGACGGCGAGGGTTTCACCTCGATCCAATACCAGAACGCCAACAACTCGGTGCGGGTCACCGATGACTTCATGGAGGCGGTCGAGGCCGGCGAGGACTGGCGCCTAACCGCGCGCACAAGCGGCGAAACCGTGAAGACGCTGGACGCGCGCGAGCTGATGAACCAGATCGCCGACGCCGCCTGGCGCTGCGCCGACCCGGGCGTCCAGTACGACACGATCATCAACCGCTGGCACACCTGCCCGGAGTCGGGCCGGATCAACGCCTCCAACCCCTGCAGCGAGTACATGCACGTTGACGACTCCGCCTGCAACCTCGCCTCGCTCAACTTGATGAAGTTCCGCCGCCCCGACGGCAGCTTCGATGTCGAGGACTTCCAGCACGCGGTTGACATCGTCTTCCTCGCCCAGGAGATCGTCGTCGGCTTCTCCAGCTACCCGACCGAGGAGATCACCGAGAACGCCAACAAGTTCCGCCAGCTCGGCCTCGGCTACGCCAACCTCGGCGCCCTGCTGATGTCGGACGGTCTCCCCTATGACTCGGACACGGGCCGCAACGTCGCCGCCGCGATCACGGCGCTGATGACCGGCCGCGCCTATCGCCAGTCGGCGCTGATCGCCGCCGGGGCGACCGGGCCCTACGAGGAGTACGAGCGCAATCGCGACGCCCACAACGGCGTGATGCGGATGCACCGCGACGCCTCCTACGACGTCGACCCGACCGGCATCAAGGGCGAGCTGCTCGAGGCCGCGCAGCGCTCCTGGGACGAGGCGGTCGAGCTCGGCTCCGAGCACGGCTACCGCAACGCGCAGGCGACGGTGCTGGCGCCGACCGGGACGATCAGCTTCCTGATGGACTGCGACACGACCGGGATCGAGCCCGACTTCTCGCTGGTCAAGTTCAAGGAGCTGGTCGGCGGCGGGCAGATGACGATCACCAACCGCTCGGTGCCGCTGGCGCTGCGCACGCTCGGCTACGCCGAGCCGCAGGTCGAGCAGATCACCGCCTACATCACCGAGAACAACACGATCGTCGGCGCGCCCGGCCTCAAGGACGAGCACCTGCCTGTCTTCGACGTCGCGGTCGGCGAGCGGGCGATCTCCCACACCGGCCACATCGACATGATGGCCGCCACCCAGCCCTTCATCTCGGGGGCGATCTCAAAGACGGTCAACCTGCCGCAGACGGCGACGATCGAGGACATCGCCGATGCCTACGCGCGCGGCTGGAAGGGCGGCCTCAAGGCGCTCGCCATTTATCGCGACGGCTCGAAGACGGCGCAGGCGCTGCGCACCGACGCCCAGGAGGAAAAGGGCGCCGAGGCCGGGGTCGTCGCCGCCCCGGTGCGCAAGAAGATGCCGCGCGAGCGCGAGTCGATCACCCACAAGTTCTCGATCGCCGGCCACGAGGGCTACATCACCGCCGGCAAGTACGAGGACGGCAACGTCGGCGAGATCTTCCTCACCGACATCGGCAAGGAGGGCTCGACGATGCGCGGGCTGCTCAACGCCTTCGCCACGGCGATCTCGATAGGCCTGCAGTACGGCGTGCCGCTGGAGATCTTCGTGCGCAAGTTCAGCTACATGCGCTTCGAGCCGGAGGGCATCACCGGCAACCCGGAGATTCCCTTCGCCAAGTCGATGCCCGACTACATAATGCGCTGGCTGGCGAGCCGCTTCATCGACGACACCGAAACGCTGGAGGACCTCGGCATCCTCACTCAGGAGGTCCGCGCCAAGCGCGATGCCGAGACCGCCCAGCTAGGCCTCGGCATCGACACCAGCGGCGGCACCGCGGGCCCGGCCAACGGAGGCAACGGCCAGTCCAAGCCGGCCGCCGCGGCCTTCACCGAAACGCCCCCGGTGGTCCCGGCCAAGATGTCCGGCCTCGACCTCGGCCCGGCCTGCGAGCAGTGCGGCGGCATGATGCAGCGCACGGGCAGTTGTTACACGTGCAGCAGCTGCGGCAACAACACCGGCTGCGGCTGAGCCTGGCGGAAATGATCCCGCTTGCGCGGATTGCGGTCTGGGCGCTTGGCGCGTCGGCGATCGGGTTCTCCGTCGCGGCCTACTTCGTCGTCCTCGATGCCTTCTTCTCCCACGGCTTTTTCCCGGGGAAAACTCCGTGTGGATCCTGGTGATCATCGCCTTTGTCCTCGGCCAAAACATCGATGCTGCTCGCCTTTAGGCGTGATGAGGACAGTCCGTTGGTCAACGCGGTGCTGGCCGGAGCCCTGTGCTGGCGCTATTGGTCGTGCTGGCGATCATCGCGATCTCCGGCCCCGAGGTGTACGCGATCCTCGCCGTCCTCTACCTCCTCGGCGCGCTGCTGCACCCTGTCTGCGGTGGGAGGAAGCCGAACGAAGCTGATGGCGGTGCCGCGACCCAGCGCGGACCTTCAGCGCTAGGCCTCGACCCCGCGCTGGTCGAGCCACTCGCGCAGAGGCTCGGATGGCTGGCCCTGGAAGGCGAGCCGCACCCCCTCGCGCAGTGCGTGATCGCCTGCGTCTGATTGCGCCGGATTGGTTGCCAGCCAAGCTGCCGTTGCCGCAGTCGCGGCCACCGCCGGCTGGTCGCCCTCGGGATCGATGCCCCTCGCCGTGCTGAGCAGCTCACCGAGCAGGTCCTCGGCTGCCGTGGCGGGCCGGGTCGTCGTCCTCAAAGCTCTCGAAGAAAGCAGTGACGCCGACCTCGGCGCCCTCGGGGTCGCAGATCGCGACCGCATCGCGCACCGCCTCCGATATGGCGGGGATCCGCTCGTGGTTGCCGGGCCTCATCGGCTCGCTCTTACCCAGGGACGGCGAGCCTCAATCGCCACCAGATAACCACGCCATGCGGGCCTCAGCCGAGGATGACCTCCGCGTTGTGGCGCGGGGTCTCGGTGATCGCGCGGCGGAAGACCCGCTCGGGCCTAGGGTTGGCCGGGCGGATCCGGTGGCGCTTGACCAGCTCCTTGAGCACGACGGCCATCTCGAACTGGGCGAAGGAGGCGCCGAGGCAGCGGCGCACGCCGCCGCCGAAGGGGATCCAGGTGTAGGTGCCGGGCGGGCGCTCGAGGAAGCGCTCGGGCAGGAAGCGCTGCGGCTCCGGGTAGACCTCCGGATTGCGGTGAACGAGGTAGACGCAGGGGGCGACCGAGATCCCAGCGGGCAGCTCATAGCCGCCGATCTCAACCACCTCGGTGAGCCGGCGCAGGACGATCGAGATCACCGGGCGCAGGCGCAGGGTCTCCTGGATCGTCGCGGTCAGGTACTCCTCGCGGCCCTCGAGCACCTCGGCGCGCAGGCGCTCGAGCTTGTCCGGGTTGCGGCTGAGCCGCTCGATCGCCCAGGAGAGCGAGGTAGCGGTCGTCTCGTGGCCGGCGACCAGCAGCGTGAGTAGCTCATCGCGCATCTCCTCATCGCGCATCTCCTGACCACCGTCGCGCTTCGCTCGCTCGCGCTCATCATCACCGGCGATCTCGCTCGCTCGCTCCGCGCTCCTGCCGTCCTCATGGCGGGCGGCGATCAGCATCGAGAGCACGTCGTCGCGTTGCTCGACGTCCTCGGCGTGGCGGCGCTCGGCGATCTCGCGGTAGATCAGCTCATCGACGCGATCGACGCGACGGCGGAAGGGCGGGAACTTACGCGCCCGGCTGGGCCCGAGCAAGAGCAGCGGCAGGAGAATCTGGGGATTGGTGGTGAGATCGAGGAACTCGCGTAGCGCCGCCCGCAGCTCCCCCATCCGCTCACCGCCGCGAACGCCGAAAACGGTCTGCAGGATGATCTCCAAGGTCATCGCCTGCATCCGCGGCCGCAGCTTGTACGGGGTGCCGGTGGGCCAGGTGGCGATCTCGCGCTCGGCGATCTCGCTCATCGTCTGCTCGTAGCCCTGCATGCGGGCGCCGTGGAAGGGCGGCAACAGCAGCTTGCGCTGGCTCATGTGCGGCTTCTCGTCGAGGACGAGAACCGAGTTCTTGCCAAGAACCGGGGCGAGGATCTGATTGCCCTCGCCGGCGTGAAAGACCTTGGGGTCGCCGGTGAAGACCTGCTTGATCGCCTCTGGGTCGGCGAGCATTATCCAGGTGCCCTCGTAGGCGATGCGCAGGGCGAACATGTCGCCGTAGCGGTCCTGGCAGGCGTAGAGCAGGCGACGCGCCTGGCGCGTCCAGACCGCGGTCTGGATTGGTCGCGGCAGCGGCGGGCTGGGCGGCAGGCGTCGCTCGGGCGCCCGATTGGCCGGCCGCGGAGCGCTTGTCGTGGCTGCCTCCATCGTCCCTGCTGGCGAGGCTAGCGATCCTAAGATGAATTTCCCGTTAGTTCCATCACGCAGGCGGTAGCCTGCTCGCGTGGCTCTGCCGCGGCTCCCCGCCAAGATCGAGCACCGCGTCGTCAAGCGGGCCTGCGGACTCTCGCCGCGGCTGATCCGGCGCCTGATCGGCCCTCCCCCCCGCCTCGACGGCCAGGAGCTGGCGCCCGACATCCAGATGCTCTTGGCGCTGGCGAAGCTGAACGGCGAAACGTCGCTGGTCGAGGGCCGCACGGTCGAGCAGGCGCGGGCGGAGAACCGCGCCGAGGTCCCAGTCGTGTGCGGGCCACCGCGGCCGATGGCGCGAGTCGACGCGCTGACCATCCCCGGTCCCGGCGGCGAGATGCCGGCGCGGCTCTACGTCGCACTTGGGGCGCCACAGCCGCCGCAACCGATGCTCGTCTACTACCACGGCGGTGGCTGGGTGATCGGCGACCTCGACACTCACGACAGCGCCTGCCGCTTCCTCGCCGAGCACAGCGGCTGCCGCGTGCTCTCGATCGATTACCGGTTGGCCCCGGAGCACCCGTTCCCAATTCCGGTGGAAGACGCGGTCGCCGCCTTTGCCTGGGCCCACGAGCACGCCGCCGAGCTGGGCGCCGACCCGGAGCGGATGGCGGTCGGCGGCGACAGTGCAGGCGGCAACCTATCCACCGCCCTCTGCCTACAGAATCGCGACGCCGGTAGCCCACAGCCGGCAATGCAGCTGCTGCTCTATCCCGTCACCGACGCGGTCGGCGGCCAGCAGTCGCGCGACACATTTGCCGAAGGCTTCCTGCTCACCCGCGAGGACATGGAGTGGTTCGAGAATCACTACATCCCCGACGGCATCGACGATGACGAGCCGCGCGCCTCGATGATGCGAGCCGCCGACGTGTCCAGGCTTCCCCCCGCCTACGTTGCCACCTGCGGCTTCGACCCGCTGCGGGACGAGGGCGAGATCTACGCGGCGCGGATGCGCGAGGCCGGCGTGCAGGTGGTGCTGCAACGGCAATCGGGCCAGATCCACGGCTTCGCCAACCTGACCGCGATCTGCCCCAGCGCCCGCACCGCGATGCTCGAAGTGGCCGGCGCCCTGCGCATGGGCCTTGGCCTGGCGACAGCCGTGCCGGCCGCCATCCCCGCCTAATACCCCTAGGGGGTATGGCATACTTGATCCGTGGCAAGCGAGCCCGAGATCGTCCACGGCTACACCGAGAACCGCGAGGCGGTGCTGAAGCGGCTGCGGCGGATCGAGGGCCAGGTGCGCGGGGTCGAACGGATGGTCGAGGAGAACCGTTACTGCATCGACGTCGTCACTCAGGTGACGGCGATCCAGGCGGCGCTCGACAAGGTCGCCCTGGAGCTGCTCTCCGACCACGCGGCCCATTGCGTGGTCGGCGCCAAAGGCGACGAACAGCAAGAGCGCACCGAAGAGCTGATGGCGGCAGTCAAAAGACTTCTGCACCGTTAGCCAGGCTACTCGTACTGGAGGGATTCCAAGACGTCCAGCCGCGAGGCGCGGCGGGCCGGCAGGATCGCCGCGAGCACGCCGATGATCGCGGCGAAGACGAGCAGGCCGACCAGAGAACCGATCGGGTAGGAGAGGGTGAAGCCTTCGTCCTTGAGTGGCTGGGCGATCAGCGCGGCGAAGACGATGCCGAGGGCCATGCCGATGATCGCGCCGATCAGGGCCGTGATCACCGCCTCGTAGCGGATCATCGTCCGCACCTGACGCCGCGACATCCCGATCGCTCGCAGCATCCCCAGCTCCCGCCTGCGTTCGTGGATCGAGAGCGCCAGCGTGTTGGCGATGCCGAAGAGCGAGATCAGGATCGCGAGCAGGAGCAGCGCGTAGACGAGGTTGACCAACTGGTCGACCTGTTCTTCGCGGCTTTCCTTCAGTTCCTGCTGGTTCAGCACTTCGGCCACCGGGAAGGCGGTTTCGACGCCCTTGCTGAGGATCGCCTGGACTTCGGCCGGGTTGGCGCCCGCTTTCACCTGGACGAAATCGATCGTGTCCTGGGTCTGGCTGAATTCGCGCGCCATCGCCGTCTGGCTGATCAGGACGCTGCCGAAGACTTCGAGCTTCGAGTGGAACTCGCCGGCCACTTCAAAGCTCGGTCGCCGGCGCGTCTGGCTGAGCAGGCGAAAGCGATCGCCCAGCTCGAGGCCGTGATCGGAGGCGAAGCCGTCGGAGACGACCGCCTGGTCGTCGCGCAGCCGGCGCAGCACCGCCGGGCCGCCTTTCTTCCATTCGAGGTCGACCGTCTCTTCGATGTCGCGACTGGGCGCCGAGACTTTGGCCCCGCTGCCGCCGGGGACGAGCTTCGCCTGCTCGGCGCGGATCGTGGCCACCGCGCTCACCCCTGGCACCTTCCGCGCCGCCACCGCGGCCCCACCCGGAATCGGTGAGAAGCCGTCGCTGTTTTGGATCACCAGGCCGCCGGCGAAGTTTTCGTCGACCACCTGGGCGACCGAGCTCTTCAGCCCGGCGGCGAAGACGGTGACGAAGGTGACCACCATCAAGCCGATCATCAGCGCCGCCGCCGTCACCGCGGTGCGGCTGGGGTTGCGCTGGGCGTTCTCGCGAGAGAGGCGGCCGAGCAGGCGGCGCAGGCGCTCCAGCGGCCAGCCGGCGATCCGCGCCAAGGGCGGTACGAGGTTGGGGCTGAAGAGCGATACCGCGAAGACGATGACGACGGCGCCTCCGCCGATCAGGCCCGCCGCGGTGCCGGCCGAGGCACTGCCGAAGAGCCCGATCAGGACCATCGCCAGGCCGACGGCGCCCAGCAGCAGGGAGATCGCGACGAGGACGAGCCTGCGGCGCCTCGAGGGCGGCGCAACCGTGGCGCGCAGGGCGGCGATCGGCGGCACCCGGGTCGAGCGCACGGCCGGCACCAGCGAGGAGAACACGGTGACCACGATCCCGACCGAGAGCGAGACGATGACCGTGCGCGACTCCATCACCAGGCCGGTGGTGGGCAGATCGATTTCGAAGGCTTCCAGCAGGCCGTTGAGCAGCAACGCGATCAGGAAGCCGCCGCCGATCCCGACGACCGCGCCGACGACCCCAATCGCCAGGGCTTCGACGACGACGTCGATGAGGATCTGCCGCCGCGAGGCGCCGAGCGTGCGCAGCATCCCGAACTCGCTGACCCGCTGGGCGACCGTGATCGAGAAGGTGTTGAAGATCAGGAAGGAGCCGACGA
>Ga0066654_10000270_pt1 | contig 12700 bp, 14 predicted proteins | sample GraSoiAngelo_103_FD_66715 | JGI IMG/M metagenome (GOLD analysis project Ga0066654, IMG submission 66715) | Grasslands soil microbial communities from the Angelo Coastal Reserve, California, USA - 14_0903_05_20cm | ecosystem: Environmental > Terrestrial > Soil > Grasslands | place: USA... | reverse complement strand
TTGGCGCGGGCGCGGCTGCTCTGCGGTCACCGCCGGCAACTGACGCTCGACGGGGACGAATTGCTGCAATGGGCGCTCTCGTTCTGTGACGAGGACGTCGTTCGCTTGCGGGGTCTCAGGATCGCCGGAGTACCGCCGTTACCCGAGGCCGCCCTCGTCATGCCGCTGGAGGACGAGCGCGCGCTGATCCTTGCGGCAACGGCGCAACTGGCCAGCAAGGAGGGGTACGCGACGCTGACGGTGACGCGGGTGCGCGCCGCCGCCGGTGTCTCCAGGCGCAGCTTCGACACTCACTTCGAGAGCATGGGGGATTGCTTCCTGGCGACGCTGGAGACGCTCAGCGATCGAACCCTCGCCGCAGCGGCGCCCCTCTACCTCACCGCCGACGACTGGGCGAGCGGGGTTCACCGAATGATTGTCGACCTCTGCCGGCACCTCGCGCGCAACCCCACCTTCACCCGCCTTGCCTTCCTCGAAGTCTTCTCGCCGAGCCCCGAGGCGATTCGATGGCGCAGCGAGATGATCGCCAGGTTGGCGACAAAGCTTCGGCGGGGAGCACCACCGACCCGACGGCCGAGCGAGCTCGCGGCAGAAGCGTCGATCGGGGCAATGTGGGGAGTGATCCATCACTTCGTCTCCACCGGTCGCGCCTCGCAGCTGCCGATCGCGGCGCCGGCGCTTTCCTACCTCGCGCTTGCCCCGGCACTCGGAGCGGCGGCGGCGATCGATGTGATCGTCGGCGAGTACCGCGGCGGCGCTGACGCACCGCCAGTGTGTGGGGGACCTAGATAGGAACTGCTTTTCCTGAGTGCTTGCGTGGCTCTGAGTGGAGCTGGATGCTGACCCATGCCAGGCGGGGGGTCGAGTGAGGGAGAGCGGGGGCCGGAGTCTGAAGGGATGCAGGGGCCGGCCCCCGACAACCAACCCCACCTTGAACAGTTCAGACGATCAGCGTTACCGCGCCCCGCACGACCAGCAGCGTCCCGGCAACCGCCGCGACCCGGATCGCGATGCGCCGACCGTCCCGGCGCAGCCAGGCTTTGAAACGCTCCACCCGCCCTGGGGTTGCCTCCGGCTGCAGCAGGTAGGAGAGGAGGGGCAGCTCCAGCAAGGCCAGCATGATCAGGTTGAAGCCGACGACAACGAGGACGGACTCCGCCGTGCCGAGATCGTCCTTCGCCAAGCGAGTAGATAGGAGGCGCCCGGAAGGGTCAGGAGCGCCCCGATGACGAAGGTGGTGCGCGGGGTCCCTCGGCTCAGAGCCAGCTGCCAGCGCGGCGGGCCCTTCTCTCTGTGCGCCCTGCCCTTTGTGACCTTGCGCCGCTCCCGGCGCCCCCTGAGGATCGCGTCGCGTTCGGCGCTGAGTGCTTGGGCGACGATGAGAAAGATCGTCCCGAGGACGATGTCAGCCGCCGGGCCCAGCGTCTCCTTGGTGACTTGGACCGCACCCGAATCCTCCAGCGAGAAGACGATCACCAACCCCAGGGAGACGCTGGTCATCATCGCCCCGAGCAGGTAGCCGAGCATCAGGTTCCGCGGCCTCGGCAGCAGCAGCATCACCGTGGTTGCGGCAAGCAGGGTCGGATTCAACGCGGCCGAGAAAGCGAGCAGGACGATGTCCATCCCACGACTCAATCAACATACGAGGATGGGGAGCTCTCCAACGTCGGCCGATCGTGAGCACCGCCTGGCCGCGCTCGCGGCGCTCGCGAGCGCCGCGGTCCTCGTAGCTCTCAGCATTGACATCGTCGTTTCGCAGTTCCCCCGCGGGCTGATCGTGCTCGCCTGCCTCGCGATCGCGTTCGCGGCGGTTTGGTACGGCCTGACCCGCACCGGCGGCGCGAGGCTTCTGGGGTCGGGAGTCGCGATCCTGGCGGTGGCGCTGATCGTTGCCATGCTGATCGCCGACGGCGACCACCTCGTGCAGGCCCTGGTGATCGTTGTGGCCCTGGGGACGATGCTGCTTGCGACCCGATCGGCCTTCAGGGTCCACGTCCCGCTCGAGTCGGCGCCAGACCCCAAGCATCCCGTGCTCTTCTACAACCCCAAGTCGGGTGGCGGAAAGGCCGAGAAATTCCACCTTGCCGAGCAGGCGCGGGCCCTCGGCATCGAGCCGACCGAGCTGGAGCTCGGCACCGACCTCGAGCAGCTCGTACGAGGCGCGGTCGCCGATGGAGCCGACGCGCTGGCGATGGCCGGCGGCGATGGCTCCCAGGCCGTCGTTGCCATGGTTGCCGCCGAACAGGGCCTGCCCTATGCCTGCATTCCGGCCGGGACGCGCAACCACTTCGCGCTCGATCTGGGGGTCGATCGCGACGACGTCATCGGCGCCCTCGACGCCTTCGTCGGCGGTCGCGAAAAGAGGGTCGATCTCGCCGAGGTCAACGGCCGCGTATTCGTCAACAACGTCTCGATCGGCCTCTATGCCGAGGCCGTCCAGCGCGAGGGCTACCGGGAGGCGAAGCTGCGGACTATCCTCGACACGCTGCCCGAGGTGCTGGGTCCTGAGGGCAAGGGGCTGGAGCTGCGCTGGACCGGCCCCAAAGGACCCGATCATTCCTCCGGCGCGGCGATCCTCGTCTCCAACAATCGCTACCGGCTCGGGCACGCAGTCGGCTCGGGCACCCGGCCGCGGATCGATGACGGGCTGCTGGGGATCGCCGTTGCTTCCCCGCCGGGCGGAGGCCAGCGGATGACCGAACGGCCTTGGCAAGAGTGGACCGCGCCTGCGTTCGAGGTTGACGCGGACGGCCCAATCGCCGCGGGCATCGACGGCGAGGCCGTGACCCTGGATGCGCCGCTTCGCTTCAGGATCCTGCCGGCGGCGCTGCGGGTGCGGGTCGCCGCCGCGCACCCCGGAGCCTCTCCCTCCGCGGCGATGCCCGAGGGCGCCTGGGAGACCGTGCGCGCTCTGGCGCGGATCGCCGTCGGGGGGTCGCCGAGGCGACAATCGGAAGCCAAGGATGGTCGGGCGCGATGAGCCAGTGGCTCGACGAGGCGAAGGCAATCGACAGCGCCATCTACGCGGCGATCGCCGCCGGCGATAACCCATCGCTGGACAGCGCGATGCGCCGCCTCTCCCGCGCCGCCGACCACGGCAAGCTCTGGTTCGCGATCGCGGCCGCCCTGGCTCTCCTCGGCGGGCGCGGCGGCCGGCTCGCGGCCCGCAGAGGCATCGTCTCGCTCGGGCTCGCCTCCGCCTTCGCCAATCTCCTCGCCAAGCCGCTGAGCACCCGCCGGCGTCCGGCAAGGCAGGAAGCCGAGGAGCTCGCGCGGCGCCACGTGCAGATGCCGCGCTCGAGCTCCTTCCCCTCCGGCCACTCGGCATCTGCCTTCGCCTTCGCCACCGGCGCCAGCGCCGCGCAACCAATGCTCTCAGCGCCACTGCGGATTCTGGCGATGCTGGTCGGATACTCCCGAGTCCATACCGGGGTGCACTATCCTGCGGACGTCCTCGCCGGCGCCTTCATCGGGGTCAGCGCTGCCGAGGTGGCCGCCTGGGCCGCTGAGCGTGCGGGATTCGCGGCGCTCCCCGTCCGCGCCGAACCCTAGACGCCGGCAATCGGACCGGGTGGGTCTCCCTCGCGGCCAAGATGGAAGACCTCCGAGGAGACGTCGACGCAGGTATCGATGCCGCTGATGAAGGCGCGTACCGGGCGCCCGGTGATCCGTTCGATCGCGTCGCGAAACTGTCTCTCAGTCGCGTGCTGGAAGTACATACGGGTGTCGCGCAGGCGCTGGTGCTCGCCCATTTCCATAAGGCTCTGCTCAGCCGGAGTGAGACTGTGCTCGAGCGTGCAGATGACGATGTCGGGGCCGGCGAACTCCGTCCTCGCCTTGGTCGGACCACGGCCGAACTGCTCCTTGTAGAGACGGACCATCTCGCGCGATATTTCAGCCCGCACCGAATCGTGGGCGTCCGCCGTCTCATTCGCGAGGACATGGGAATCGTTCATATGCTGGTCCGGCTACCCGATTACGGTGGCCCTAGTCAGGCCCTACGACCGCCGAGGCTTGGACTTAGCGGCGGACCGGGGCGACGCGATCGAGCTCGGCCAGGTCAGCCTCGCTCGGTTGCCACCCGAGCGCCGCGACGTTGGCGGCGATCTGCTCGGGCTTGGTCGCTCCCGCGATCACCGAGGCGACCGCGGGCTGGGCGGCGAGACCAGCGATCGCGACGTCGAGGATGCCGACTCCGCGGGCCTCGGCGAAGGCTTCCAGGGCCTCGACGACGTCGAACTGCTCGTCGCTGCCAGCTTGCTCACGCTCGGAGAGGCGGCTGCCCTCGGGGCCGGGCGCGTCACGACGGTACTTGCCGGTCAGCAGGCCGCTGGCGAGCGGGAAGAAGGGCAGGATCGAGACGCCGAGGCGCTCGCAAGCCGGCGCCATCTCGACCTCGATGCCGCGCTCGAGAAGGCTGTACTGGTTCTGCAAGGTGACGAAGCGGGCCTGGCCGCGCTCGCGGGCAATCCGGTCGGCCTCTTCCAGTTCGGCGGCGCTGAAGTTGGAGCAACCGATCGCGCCGACCAGGCCCTCGCGTACCAGCTCGTCGAGCGCGCCGAGGGTCTCCTCCAGCGGAGTCACCCCGTCCGGGTGGTGGTACTGGTAGAGGTCGACCTTCTCAACCCGCAGTCGCTTCAGCGAGCCCTCGATCGCCCAGCGGATGTACTCGCGCGAGCCGCCAGGGGCATCGGGGGCGCCCTCCTCGCTCGTCTCCCAGCCGAACTTGGTCGCCAGCACGTACTCATCGCGGCGCCCCTCGAGCACCTCGCCCATCAGGCGCTCGCTGTCGCCGCCGCCGTAAATGTCGGCGGTATCGAAGAGGGTGATGCCGGCCTCCAGCGCAGCCTCGAGGACCGCGGCGGTGCCGTCGAGGTCGAGCCGTTTGCCGAAGTTGTTGCAGCCGAGGCCGACCACCGAGACCTCGAGCTCGGAATCGCCGAGGCGGCGCTTGGGCAGCTCAGCCATCAGCGTCCGGCCAGCGATCCGCCACCAGCTCGCCATCGCCGCCCTCGGGCTTGGTGCCGCCGACGGCGATGATCTCGAGCCCATCGGGACCAGTCTCGAATCCGCGCACGACGTGCGGAGCGACGCGCACGACGTCCCACTGGCGCAGCTCGATCGTCTCATCGTCGAGCTTGATCCGCCCCGAGCCGCCGATCACGACGTAGGCCTCCTCCTGCACCTCGTGGCGGTGCCCACTGGTGACGCGACGTTCAGGCGCGTAGCGGAAGTGGCTGATTCCCAGTTGCTCGGAATCGAGGAACTTGCGCGAGAAGCGCCCTTCGATTCCCTCGACGCCGGTCGAGTCCTCGATCTCCATCAGGTTCTTGATCGCATAGTCGCTGATGAGCATCAGCCTAGAGATTGGCGATGCCCGGCTCGCCGGCTTCGGCGGTCGCGGTCGCCAATGCCCGCTCGATCTCCTCGGCATAGGCACCGTGCGTCGTGGCCCGCGGCCCCGAGACAACAACGCCGTAGCCCTCGACCATCGCCCGCGCCAGCGCTGTCTTGAAGGTCCTTCCGTGCCAGGCGTGTGCCTCCGCCGCGCGTCCCACGTGCAGGTGGACGAGCTCATGGAGCAGCGTCTCGAGCACGTCGCCGCGGCCGATCCCCGGATAGACGGTGACCGAGAGGCGGAACTGCGCCGGCACCGCGAAGCCAAGCCGGTTCGGGCGGCGTCGGGCACGGCGGACCTTCAGCTCGGGCTCGCGCGCGGCCAGCGGGCCGGCGACGAAGACGGGCATCTCCCGCAACCGCGTCATCTCTTCACGAAGGTCGATCCCCGCGACCTGGAAGTACGAGGGATGACGCCTCAGCTCCTGCCGCCTTCGAACTTGTAGCCGACGCCGCGCACGGTGACGACCAGCTCGGGGCGCTGCGGATCGCGCTCGACCTTCTGGCGCAGGTTGGAGATGTGGACGTCACAGGCACGCTCGTCGCCGTCGAACTCGGTCTGCCAGAGCTCCTCCATGATCTGGCGGCGGGGGAAGACCTCGCCGGGGCGGCCGACCAGCAGGCGCAGCAGCTGGAACTCGGAGCGGGTCAGGCTGACCGGCTCACCGTGAACGGTGGCGACGTGGCGGACGAGGTCGATCGCGACCGGGCCCGCTTCGATCTTGACTGCCTGGTTGAGCGGGCCGCGGTCGAGCTCGCGGCGGCGCAGCTGGGCGCGCACGCGGCCAAGCAGCTCGCGGACCGAGAAGGGCTTGGTGACGTAATCGTCGGCGCCAACCTCGAGCCCCACGACCTTATCGACCTCGGCGTCCTTGGCGGTGAGGACGATGATCGGCACGGCGCTGCGGGCGCGCACGTCGCGGCAGATGTCGAGGCCGCTCGGGCCCGGCATCATGATGTCGAGGATCAGCAGGTCGAAGTAGATGCCCTCGCCGCTGAGTTTCGCCGTCGCGTCGTTGCCGTCGACCGCGACGTCGACGTCGAAGCCCTCCTGGGCGAGCGCGTAGCCGACCGACTCGCGGACCGAGGGCTCGTCGTCGGCGACCAGGATCCGTCCGCTGCTCATCGTCCCCCTCCCCCGCCCGTCATCATCAGGCCACCGGGGTCGGGCTCGGCTGGGAGATCGGCAGGCGGACCCAGAAGGTGCTGCCTTTGCCCTCGAGCGATGTGGCGCCCATCTCGCCGCCCATCACATCGACCATGCGCCGGGCGATCGCCAGGCCGAGGCCGAAGCCCTCCTGCTTGCGCGTCTCGCTACGGCGGTAGAAGCGCTCGAAGACGCGCTCGATCTCCGCCGCGGGGATTCCTGTTCCAGTGTCGATTACCTCCATGATCACGTCCCTCTCGCCATCGCGGCGGCCGCGAACGGTAACGGCGCCGGGGGGTGGCGTGTTCTTGAAGGCGTTGGTCAGCAAGCCAATCATCACCTGGCGCAGCAGGGTCGGGTCGGCCTTGGCGGCGAGATCGGGCTCGACTTCGACGTAGAGATCGACGTGTTTGCGCGGCTCGACCGCGGCGACGACGTCGCGGATCGCGATCGGCACGTCGACCACCTCGGTCTCCCCCGCCCCCAGCGACTCGACTCGGGCCAGGGTGAGTAGGGCCTGGGTCAGGCGACTCATCCGGTCGGCGTCCTCGGCGAGGCGGTTAAGGAAGTGATCGCGCGCCTGCGGGTCGTCTTTGGCGCCGCTTTGCAGCACCTCGATTGCGCCGGAGATGCCGGCCAGCGGATTGCGCAGCTCGTGCGCGGCGTTGGAGACGAAGTCGGCTTCGGCGAACTCGCGGCGCATCTCTTCGGTGCGGTCGCGGACGACGGCGAGGACGGCGCGCTCGTCGGGCAGGGCGCGCGCTTGCATCGCGTAGGCGCGGTCGCCGATGCGTAGGGCGGGGTGGGCAGTGAAGCCGACCTCGGCGGCACGGTGGAGGTGCGGAAGCAGCGCCTCGGGCGGCCGTCCACCCTCGAGCAGGTCGGCGGCGACGCTATTGGAGAAGCGCACCGGCCCTTCGTCGTCGACGACCATCACGGCGTCGGTGAGGCCGTCGAAGATCGCCTCGAGCTTGTTGCGGTCGGCGGTGAGCACGCCGAAGCTCTCCTTCAGCGAGGCACGCATCGAGTCCAGGGCGCGGGCGAGTTCGCCGATCTCATCGCGGGCGCCGACCCGCAGCGGCGCGTCGAAGGAGCCTGAGGCCATTTCGTTGGCGGCCTGGGCGAGCCCCGAGACGCGATGGGTGATCGCGACCGCGATCAGGAAGCCGGCGAGGACGCCGATCAGCACCGCGACGACCAGCGCCTGCTTGTTGTCGCCGAAGAGATAGACGGCGAAAGCGGTGATCAGCGATACCGCGGCAAACGCCCCGGCCAGCCACAATCGCATGCCTATCCATCTCATGAAGAGTTACTAACACAAAACGAATCTGAGCCGCATGGGAGAATCGGTCGGTGCGGACTCTCGTCTTCATCCCTGCCTGGAACGAGGAGGGCTCGGTCGCGAGCGTGATCGCCGACGTGCGCGAGTGCCTGCCCGAGGCCGACCTACTCGTGATCGACGACGGCTCGACCGACGCAACCGGCGAGCGGGCGCGCGAGGCCGGAGCCCTGGTCGCCTCGCTGCCCTTCAACCAGGGGCTCGGCGCGGCGCTGCAAACCGGCTACCTCTATGCCCTGCGCGAGGGCTATGGAGCCTGCGCCCACCTCGACGCCGACGGCCAGCACCCACCGCGCGAGGTGGCGCGACTGCTGCAAGAGATCTACGGCGACCGTGCTGACCTGGTGATCGGCTCGCGCTACCGCGACCCGAGCAAAGCCGAGAGCGACGACTACAAGCCGACCCTCTCGCGGCGGATCGGCACCGGCGTCTTTCGCTTCTTCCTCACCCTGGCGACGCGCCAGCGCTTCACCGACACGACCAGCGGCATGCGTGCCGCCAACCGCCTGGTGATGGCACTCTTCAGCGAGCACTACTCGCCCGACTTCGCCGAGATCGAGTCGCTGCAGTTGGCCGTGCGCGAGGGCCTGCGGGTCGAGGAGCTGCCGGTGCGGATGCTCGAGCGCGCCGGCGGCAGCTCTTTCCTGACCCCGCTGCGCTCCGCCTTCTTCATCTTCAAGGGGATGATCGTGCTGCTGGTCGGCCAGTTCCGACCCCGCCATGCGGAGGCGAGCGAGCGATGAGCGGACTGTTGCTCGCGGCGGCGAGCGAGAGCCCCAAGGTCCACCTCACCTCGCAGACGCGGGTCATCGCGGCAGTCCTGGCGCTCGCCTTCATGGGCCTGGTACTGGAGCTGATCCGCCGCGACAAGCTGCAGGAGCGCTTCAGCGTCGTCTGGTTCGTCGCCGGCCTAGGGATGCTGGTCGGCGCCGCCTTCCCTGGCCTGCTGACCCTGGTCGCCGACGCGATGGGGGTGCGCGACACCAACGTCGCCCTCTTCTCGATCGTGCTGCTCTTCCTGCTCGGCCTGGCGCTCAACTTCAGCGTGACGATGTCGCGCCAGGCGGCGCAGATCACCCGCCTCGCCCAGGAGCGGGCGCTGGAGAAAGCGAACGCGCAGGCGAACAACGGCAAGTCCCACGACATGACGAGGTCCAGCGGCCGTTAGGCAAGGACGCTGGGAGCCCGAATAGCAGCGCTATTCGGGCGACCGAGGACGCCGCATAACGGCTGCTGGGGCCGTCCGCTTAGGCGAAGATGCGCTGAAGGCGGAAGGCGAGCGCCTCGAGGGCCAACTCCTCGGAGACGTTGAGGTCGAGGCGGCGGCGGGTGTCCTGAACCAGCTCGGCGGCGCGGCGGGGACGGGACGGATCGAGGGACCCGACGGACTGAAGAGCGGTGAGCTGGTCCTGGTTGTAGACCACCTCTGGAGCACCAGACGCCGTTGCGGCCAGGTCGCGGAACCAGCTCGCGGTCAGCTCCAAGCCGAGATCGAGGACCTCCGTGCGACGGCGACGTCCGGCGCGTTTTGCTTCGTCGCTGATGTCCCGGGCGCTGCGCTTGACGCCGGCCTCGGTTTCCTCGTCGAGCAGATCGCGGGTGCTCGCTTCGGCTTCCTCGCCCACAGACTCGGCGGCTTTGAGCAGGTGGCTCCAGACGGCAGGGGCCGTCGAGGGGGACTCACCGGACGCACTTGCGTGCTGAGTGTCCGGCGAGTCCCCCTCGACGGCCCTTCCCAGCTCCAGAGCTGCTGCTCGAAGGTCCCTACCGGAGTCTGAAAGAAGAAATTGGGCGCGAACCACATCGCCCGCGGAAAGGCGAGCGGCAGCCGCAATCTCTTCCGCAGAGCCAGTGCCTGAAAGCTGAGATTCGATCGCCTTCGGCGGCAGCGGAGCGAAGTCGATCGGCTGGCAACGAGAGGCGATCGTCTCCAGCAGCATCGACGGTTCGGCGGTAAGCAGGATCAGGTGGACGAAATCGGGCGGCTCCTCCAGGGTCTTGAGCAGGGCGTTCTGGCTCTCGTCGCGCATCTGCTCGGCGGCCTCGATCACGAAGACCCGCTTCTCCGATTCAAAGGGTCGGTAAGACGAGGCGCGGATGACTCGCTCGCGGACCTCCTCGACCATGTGCTGGGCCCCGCGCGGCCTCAGCCAGACGAGGTCGGGATGTGGCGAAGGATCGATCAGCGCACGGCGCCGCGCGTCCTCGGGGTTGTTGGCCTCAGCGGCGAGAATCTCGGCGGCGAAAGCTCTTGCCACGGCGGCCTTGCCCGCCCCTCTGGGCCCGCGGAACAGATACGCGTGGCTGGGCCCCGATGCCAGCGCCGCGCTCAGTGCCACTCGAGCACGGGGCTGGTGGGTGGTGCTGTCTGTCAGGGAGCTCATCCGCATCTCCCGCGCCACCCGCGGTCAGTGCGCATGATCCCTAATGGCTTTCATCACCCGCTCATGCACCTCCTCGACGCCCCCTCCGCCGTCGACTACGACGACGCGGTCGGAGGCGATCTTGGCGATTTCCTCGTAGGCCTCGGCGACGGCCCGCTGCAGCTCGAGGCCTTCCGACTCGAAGCGGTCGTTGCCCTCGGCGCGGCCGAGGCCGGTCTCGGGGTCGACCCGTAGCAGCACGGTTACGTCGGGCCAGAGGCCGTCGCTGGCGTTGTCCGTGAGCGTGATCACTTCGGAGGCGCCGAGCCCACGCCCTGCGCCTTGGTAGGCGACGCTGGAATCGGCGAAGCGGTCGGCGACCACGTCGGTGCCGGCCTCGAGCGCTGGCCGGATCACCCGCGCCGTGAGGTCGGCGCGAGCGGCAAGGAAGAGCAGCAGCTCGGCGTACGGGTCGAGCTCCAGGGCCGGGTCGGCAAGCAGGCCGCGGATCCGCTCCGCCGCCTCGGTCCCCCCCGGCTCGCGAATCAGCAGCGTCTCAGGACCAAGTGCATCTGCCAGCAGCTTCGCTTGCGTCGACTTGCCGGAACCGTCGATGCCCTCCAGCGAGACGAACAAGCTCTATTTGGCCGCGGCCTTGGCGCGTTTGCGACCGCGGGTGGCGGTGTCGGCCTTGCTCGCTGCGACCTTGGCTTTTTTGGCTTTGGCCGGGGCCTTGTCCTCGTCGCCCTCGGGCATCGGCTGCTTCGCCATTGCTTCTTTGGCCGCTTTCGCCGCTTCGCGCTCGGCGCGGCGTTTCTTCATCTCCTGCATCGACTCGCAGTCGTCGTTGAGGCAGAGGTTCCAGGGGCGGCCGCGGAAGGGCTGCACTTTCAGCCGCGGCGTCTCGCCGCAGATCGAGCAGCGTTCTTCGAGTTTGAAGACGTCGCCGCGCTGGGGCAGCGGGAAGGTCTGGTCGCAGGACTCGGGATCGTCGAGGGTCCAGCCACTGCAGCCGACGAAGCGCTTGCCGGACTTCTTGGCGCGGATCACCCGCAGCATGTGGGGCGAGCCATCCTCCTTCTTGCGGCCGGCTTCTTCGCAGACCTTGCAGGGCCCGAGGATGCGGTCCTCGTCCATGCCCTTCCAGACGACTTTGGCCAGGTCTTCGCGGCTGGCGTCGATTTCGGTCCAGGTCTTGTGCAGCAGTTCGCGGCTGTCGCCGACGACGCCGTCCTTGCTCATCGCGCCGGCGGCGATCTGGTCCATCTCGGACTCGAGCTGGGCGGTCATCTCCGGCGTCGCCATCGCCGGCACGTATTTTTTGAACGCCTCATACATCGCGATCCCGGTCTCGGTCGGGATCGGCGGGTTGCTGTAGACGTAGCCACGATCGAAGAGCTTCTTGATGATGTCGGCGCGGGTCGCCTTGGTGCCGAGACCGCGCTCCTCCATCATCTCGACCAGCTTCGCCTGCGAGATGCGGCTGGGCGGCTGGGTCTCCTTGTCGACGATCCAGGGCTCGCCGTCAAGCTGCAGGGTCTGGCCCTCCTGCAGCGCCGGGATCTCCTCGTCGGAAGAGCGGGCGTAGGTGTAGATGCCGGCGAAGCCGGGATCGACGACGACCGAGCCGCGTACGAAGTAAGTCTGGTCGCCCGCCTGGATGTCGGCGCGCGTCGACTCGGTGATCATCGGCGGGCTGAAGGTGGCGAGGAAGCGGCGCACGACCAATTCGTAGACGCGCTTCTTGGGACCGTCGCCGAGCGCGCCGGGCTGGATCGCCTGGGTCGGGTAGATCGGCGGGTGGTCGGTCGTCTCTTTTTTGCCGCGGGTCGGCCTCAGCTCACCGTCGAGCAGGCCCGAGGCGGCCGAGAACTCCTTGACCTTGACCAGCGAGGTGACCAGCTCGCGCAGCGGCAGCGAGACCGGGTAGACCGTGTTGTCGGTACGCGGGTAGGAGATGAAGCCGTCCATATAAAGATCCTCGGCGAGGCGCATCGCGGCGGCCGGGGTAATGCCGAGGCGGCTGGAGGCGTCGGTGGTGAAGGCGGTGGTGTTGTAGGGCGTCGGCGGTTTGCGCGTGTTTTTGCGCGCCGTCACCGACTTGACCGTGCCGGGCCCGGAAGTGCCGGCGAGGGCCGCGTCCGCCTCCGCCTTCTCCCAGAACTTGTCGGTCTCGTGATGGGTCTCGAAGCTCCCGTCGGCGTGCTCGAACTTGGCGAAGAGTTCCCAGAAGGGTTTGGCGACGTGGGCGCGGCGTTCCATCTCGCGCTCGACGATCAGGCCCAGGGTCGGGCTCTGCACGCGGCCGACCGAGAGGAAATTGGAACCGAAGCGGCGGGTCGAGAGCGAGACCGCGCGGGTCAGCGTCGCACCCCAGAGCAAGTCGATGTCCTGACGGGCGGCGCCAGCGTTGGCCAGCGGGTAGGAGAGCTCGTCGAGCTCGTTGAAGGCGCG
>Ga0066654_10000267_pt1 | contig 12737 bp, 11 predicted proteins | sample GraSoiAngelo_103_FD_66715 | JGI IMG/M metagenome (GOLD analysis project Ga0066654, IMG submission 66715) | Grasslands soil microbial communities from the Angelo Coastal Reserve, California, USA - 14_0903_05_20cm | ecosystem: Environmental > Terrestrial > Soil > Grasslands | place: USA... | reverse complement strand
CTGGCTCTACGAATTTCCTTAATTGTACCAGCGTAAACTATACCGACGCAACTCTCTATCTCGACCATACAGACTTAGCGGAGTTGGTACCGACGGATATTCGGTACCGAATGAAGTACCCTACACCAATGCTATCCGCATTCCATGCGCCCTCACAGCGCGACACCGATCACCGAAAATGCCAAGTGAATAAGAATAAGCTGCATACTTCTCACTGAATACTCGATTACAATCCGTACTATTTTGAGAATACCCAAAGATCTCTTATTAAGAATGTTTGAAAATCCCTTATTTGTTCTTTTAGTTTTGCATTTACGCTCATCTCGGGTCTAGGATCAACGTAGTAGACTCCATCAAGTTTGTTTAAGGCCACTGTGTATCCCAAGAAATGATTTGTTTTAAATGTTGAAGCTATATTAAAATGTCGATCACCACTCTGTTCGAGATCTCTGGTTGCTTTGGATCGCTGCACATCATGCAAGAAGATAGCAACTACAGGTATCTCTCTCTGTAGAAGCTTTGTAAGGAGATATTTGTCCAGGAAAATTTTATCTATTCTATCCTTGCTAGTCGTTTTAATGGAGCCTACGATCTCAGAAGAATGTATATATTTTGCCTCTTCTTCTGACACGAGAATTGCTGCTTCTCTAGAAAAGACGACATCCAGTTCGTAAGACATTTTGTATCCCTCATAGCCAGGAATAGGTATGTTGATTGTTCTTGGTTCGCATACTAAACCAACATTTTGAATTATAAGCTTTACTAATATCTCAAAAAGTTGCCCTATTTTCTTTCTGGCTTGATTAGATTCATGGAACGAATCTCCAACACAACCGATGACCTGCTGCATTGTGTAAATAACCTTGTTTATCTCCTTTGATTCCACATAGGCGCGTGTGCTGGCTAAATCGCTAACCTTTTCCTGATAACTTTTCAAATCAGAAAGGAAATCAACAAATCGCTCAAAGACTGCTTTAAATACTTCCGGTGACTCAATAAACAAGCGAGTGTTCAATGGTCGTGTAATCTTATTGCTGTGTTCATTCCCATACTGGTAGAAGATGTAGTGATTGTTTCTAGGAGATGGTGAAACGATGCGTGTTATTTTAGTATTTTGGATGTAATCAAGGAATGTTTTGCTGATATCAAAATAAGTACTGAGTCTAAAAGTACTTGTATCCCGAATAACATTTTGTAAGTTCTCAATTGTTGAAGTCATCTAATAGATTTTCTCCTTCTCTCATTTTCCAAATCGTATTTGATCCATTCATCTTCAGACCAATTTTGTACCAGTTCTATTCGATTAGCAGCCCATCGGCAATATTCAAAGTTATTGTCACATCCTTTCCATTTTCTCTTTAACTGTTCGGACACAACGGCTGTGGTCCCTGAACCGAGAAATGGATCTATCACAAGACTGTTAGGATTAGAAGAAGCCAAAATAAACTTTCTTATGAGTTCCTCTGGTTTTTGTGTTGGGTGTGGTGTTTTTTCATTCATGCCATTGCAGGTTATTGGAACTTCTAGCACGTCTTTTGGTTTTGCTCCATTTGGATGGGGAGTCCAAACTTTTTTACTGTTCTTTCCTTTGTTGTTATACTGGCTAGTTTCTGCTTGTGGATGTTGTGGATATTTTAGGGTATGTTCTCCATAAGGAATACGGATACGGTCTATATTAAATATGAAATCTTTGCTTTTCCTATAGTGGAGGATGCTTTCATGAGAACGCCCCCAGTCTGAGCCAAGATTAGCCTTATTTTTGTAGTGCCACACAATCCATCTGCAACCCTGGAAGAAGCGCTGCGCGGGTAATTTGAGATCAGCTAGTATTTCAGAATACCCACAAATATAAAGTGTCCCCGTAGGTTTAAGGACACGAGCCGCTTGTTGTATCCATTCTAATGACCATTTGAGATATGCTTCTTGCGATTCAAACGTGTCCCATTCAGCTTTCTGAACATTATATGGAGGATCTGCAAAAATCAGATCGACAGATTCTTTCTCCAAAGATTTAAGCCACTGAATAGCGTCTCCAATCCATATTTCACCATTGGGGTGTGAATAAAAGCGCTTAGGAGAGGTTATGTCTAACCCTTCCATGTTTATCTCTTCAAATTTACCTTTCGGTTGAGATATGTCCTCGTTTGGCAGTATTTGAAGTTGTATTGGTCGTTTTTTTGTATCAAATGATGCTTGCACTTCTGTCATAAAATGATGCCTATTCTTTTACAATGTTTAAGAAATATGGCATGGCTCCCCTTTCTTTAGATAAGATCACCAAGTGTCAATAATGATGTTTGGCTGTAAGCGTTTGGGTTTGAAAATTATAACATGGTTAACAGTTCCATGCACTTCCACGAGAAGGATCAAGCTCAGAAATAAAGAGGCTTGTGGAGCGCAGTGATACAAGAAAAAGAGCTAGCTGGTTGAGGCAAAAAAGAGTAGTAAAAAAGCCCTCCATATCAGATTATGGAGGGCAAAAAGGATCATGCTCGTTCTCGTAACGCCATAGCAAAATTGCTACTCGCTAACGCCGCCTGTGGACTACTAGTATGGAGCGCAGTAGGTTTAGACAGCACCAGTTCCAATTGAGGGATCGCGCCTGTCGTACAGACACTTGCGGGCTGATTCTGCGTTAACTGACAGACGGCAGCCGTGACATAGTTTGCACTGCCCAGGATATTCTTAGCAATATCACTCTTGGGATCTTTGAGCTTACTGGCAATATCTTGATACGGAAGACCCGACAGTAGGTTTGGATTGTAGTAGGCTCCAGTCGATGTCTGTCGATTGCCAAGCAAGATGAACGGAATACTGCCTGCCGATTGAGGATCAGTATAAGGTGGAGCATTATATTTATTAACTAATTGAGTTTGCTCAGGCGTTAGCTTATCAAGTGGATTTCTCTGGTTATCTTGCGTTTCGACTGCCACAAAATCAATATACTGGCTGCTATAATGGCCATTGTGGAAGCTATAGGTTGGAATGCTCCATTCGGAAGTTGACAGCGGCTCTAACGAGCTAAAAGAGCCAAAACGACTGAGGGCCGCAATGACTACCCAGCGTTGGGCTGCACAGAAAGGGCAATAGTCAGCGCCGACAAAGAGAATTTGTGGCTTGCCCGTAGGCCCTTGTGGTAGTTGCGCATTTGGGGGTAACGGATGCATCAAGTTCTTCACCCCGCCATCGCCTACCTGGTCTAACAATTTTGCATCAAGATGAGTCACGGTCTTGAATGCCTCATTAGCTCCCTGCGTAGTATATGTTTGCTGCTGATTGGCCAGCAAGAAAAAGATGCCAATGACAACCACGACCATCAGCAAAATACCCCCGACCAACAGCCAAGGGTTATTATCTTTAGACTTGCTTTTACGGGACTTTGCAGGCCGTGTTGTATTTTGATCCGCGCCTAAGCGCTGCTGTCGCTGTTGACGCGTCTGTTCGCGTCGCTGAGCGGCAGAAGTCTGTTGCTTCGACTTCGCCATAGTTATCCTCTCGTGAAATAGGGTTACGAACTGCCACTAGTCAGTAAACCATTATCTACTCGAAATACTCCAAGACTGACCAGTGCAGGACCAAGGTCCTGTAGCGCTTGAATGATAAGTTGGTGAGCCTCCTTTTCACCAATGATGGGAGAGCAGAAATATTGACATATCGCGATCAATGCAGAGAATCCTTCAAGCAGTTCTTCACGCGACATACGATCTAGACGGGAGCGATCTACGATTTGTAAGTAACCAGAAGAGGCAATCTTGAGGCTGGCAAAAGCGGGAAAAGAAGAGGAACAGTCATCGAGAATATCTTGCAGCACGTGTAGCGCTTCCTTTGGCCCTACCAGATGAGCTACGGCAAGTGAAACACGCCGCGTAGCTTCAACAAGGATCTGCCATTCTAAGGGGCTGATAAGCTGCTTTGCTTCATGTGACGCGATCAGACTACTCTCGACTACACGAGGGAGGAAGGCCAGCGCAACAATCACACCGCGATTATAGAGTGCTTTTAATGCTTGATCTAAAAATTTCTCGTGCTCATCATTGAGCGTTGCGTCTTTCGTCGTCACTCCCCGATCAAAACGGATAAAGCCCTGATTCCATTGCTGCAATTCAAACAATACAGCACGGGCATCACCACGATTACCAGCAACATGAACCAGCTTGCCAGCACGAAAATAGCAATGGACGATACTCAGACGTTCAGTATTGCGTAAAGAAAGGCGACCAAACGCGCGCTGGCTTTTGATCTGATATACAATATTCGCTAAATCAGCTAACGAACCCTGCCATGAAGAGCCGAACACACTCACCTGGGGCACGACATACTACCGCTTTCTACTGAGGTCGCCAGAAGAAACTTTCTCGGCAAACTACCCAATCAGTTAAGCTCACTATAACGCATCTCACGCCCTATGATACATAGATGCAGAGTACACTGTCAAGTAATCACTGCCCCTGTTGTAGTTGCGCCGTCTCGCCTACATAACATTGCAGACCACATGCAGCACAGTGCCCTACGATCCTGCCACCTTGCTCCTGGAGATCTGTTAAACGATGGGCACAGCGGCAGACATAGCCATGTACACGTGCAGGATTACCAAAGACCAGCGTATGCGGTGCCACGTCCTTTGTCACCACTGAGCCTGCACCAACGAGCGCAAACTCGCCAATCGTGATGCCACATACAATCACAGAGCCTGCACCAAGCGATGCCCCATATTTCACCAGTGTTGGGGTAATTGCCCAATCATCGGCGCTTTTTAATGCACCATTAGGAGTAATCGCGCGCGGAAACATATCGTTGGTGAAGCACACGTGTGGTCCAATAAAGACCCCATCTTCTATCGTCACGCCTTCATAGATAGAAACATGATTTTGAATCTTGACACGCGAGCCGATACGCACATGTGTATCAATAAATACTCCCTTTCCAACATTGCATTGCTCACCGAGTGATGCATGTGCACGCACATGCGCATAACGCCAGATACGCGTACCTGTACCCACATGAGCCTCTGGCTCTACCTCTGCCAACGGATGCACAAAAAATGTCGTATTAACCATCTTTCACCCCATTATCTTGAACGTAGCAAATAATTTCGTACCACAGGCAACCAGCGTAAACGCGAGAAAAATCCCCACAAACCAGCTGTTTCTGCTGCCATCACATACCAGTGCTGATCCACATCCACCTCGACACGCCGTAGCATGTATGGATCAGTTCGTGGCGTATTAAAACCATAGTTCGTTGTTACTGCCCACGCATAACCAGCCAGTTTCACGGCTTGCCGTACACTCTGGCCAATGTGCTGTCTCTTGCCGACCGGATAGGCAAAGGAGCGTACAGGATGCCCCAGTTGCTGCTCCAGTACGCTACGACAGGTCTCTATTTCGCAACGTACCTCTTCAGAGTCTTTCAGGTAGCCCAGAATCGGATGGTGCATGGTATGTGCACCAAAGGAGATCCATCCACTCTGTGTCATCTCCTGGATCTGCTGCCAAGTGAGTGGTAGCGCAGGCTCGTCTTCTGGCGCAACCAGAAAAGGGACCGCCAATGTCTCCCTCATAGTGGTAAGAAACGCTTCACGCTCGGCTACCGAGCTAGCACCATAGACACGTGTTGTGATCAATAGCGCCAGAGCAGCACGCTCTTGAGTACTGTCTAAGTGATAGACCCGTCCCTCCACCTGGACCTCCCTCACCTGAGCATGCTGTAATAAATGCCGATCCTCATTCCACCAGAAATGTGCCCCGCTCTCTATATAACCAGGCACAAGGTAGAGCGACATCGGGATCTGCAACTCACGTGCAAGCTTGAACGCATGCGTATAGTTGTCACGATACCCGTCATCAAACGTCAGCACTAATGGTGTACGTTTATCTGCTCGACGATCGCGCTTTTTTCGTGGCGTATACAGTTCTTCTAGCGCCGCCTCTATATGCATTATACGATAATGCTTGCGCAAATAGACCAGATGACGCAGCAGATCTCCCCCCGTTGCACGGTGGTAATTAAGAATCACAAGCTGCTTTCCAGCACACCTCGTCCACCAACGAGCCAGGGCTACTAACCCACTATAGTACATAACGCCAGCAATAATCGTTAATATACGTTTACGCATTGACATATCCTCTTTTCCGCCACTACGTAGCCGCGCAATTTATTGCGCTAGTATCACACAAAAAAGAAAACAGGCGCAATAAATTGCGCAACTACATAATCAATAACAAAAAACTGTTATTTCTTCTTATTAAATGAATTGCCCATCTTTTGCACTATACGGTGTGTAATATCGAGCGTGGCAATCCAGGCAGGGAGAGGATCGCTCCAATCGAAATAATCGTACCCACAGGGGTGTAAAAAGGCTGCGAGAAACTCTGTAACGGCTTGCAGAGGAGGCATTACTCCTGGTCTCCCACGCTGAGTAAAAGTTTGCATGGTTGTCAATAGATCACCTTCCAGATAGCGCATCCATTGGCCAACGCGATAGCCCTTTACGCGATCTATCTTTTCCCCACTCGCCCACTGATAGAGCAAATAGGGAAAATCAATGCCCGCACGCACAGCGACTTCAAGCGATGCGGATAGGCGCGGATTAACCTCCATAAGATAAGGTTTGCCAGCACTATCGCGCCGAAACTCTATCTCGGAGTACCCTTCCAGATCTATCTCACGTACTAAACGCTCCGCCTGTGCACTAATATCTGAGGGAAGTGTAATGCTTTGACGAAAGACTGAGGTTCCTCCTAAAGGAGGCTGAGTACGCTTAGCCCATTGAGCAAAACGTGCATACATTTCACCATCAGCATACAAGAGGCTTACAGCTTCACGTCTGCCACTGAGAAATTGCTGAAAGAGCACTTTTCCCCCATAAACCGTTAGTTCTTCCACTGCACGATACGCTTCTTGTGGGGTCGTTACCAGAGCACAAATCAACCTGACCCCTTGCGCTCCTTGCCGCTGATTATTTCCCCATAACCAGGATTCGACTGGTTTCACTACCGCAGGCAACCCTATCTCTTGCAGTGCTTCTGACACCTCACCAACTGATGTAACAACGACCCCGTGCGGCACGGCCATGCCTAACTGCTGCGCAATGGCCAATGTCGTATCTTTATTAATTACAGCCTCTAAGGATGCCTCATTGGCAAGAGCAATACAAGAACGACGCTCAAACTCGCGGCGACGTTCACGCAATACCGCCAGAGTACCGTCTGAAGAAGGAATTAGCACCCGCACTTGCGTATGCTCAAGAAGCTGGTGCAGATAAGTTCGGAATGGTTCTTCGTCATGCTCGTAGGTTGGGGCTATATATGCTCTCCCACACCAGCGCGATGAGAAAGTAGGAAGATAGTGCAAACGCTCTCCCTTATCGACGATTTCTAATGCTGCGACACGCTTACCCCGTCGCCCCAGAGCACGCACTGTCACTAATGACTGGCGCAACCTAGCATCTAACACTAGTGCATCATACACAACTTCATGCCGCATGGAAAACTCATTTCTAGCGTGCTGCTGCATACCCTCTTGTATGGGGGAAACAAGCATTGCCCCATCCTCGAATGCTCTCATCTCTTCCTCCGTAAGCGTGACATAAGTCCTAATAGGCCAGCCAGTTCAGCCGCCATTACCAGCCAGTTCAGCCGTTCATCACCGGGCAGACGCCCTAGTAAGTATGGATCAGTATCAGGTGTATTGACTGCTTCAATCGTCGAGAGACCCCATTGATATTCAGCTTCTTTTACCGCTTGTAATCCATTTTTCCCTATATGCTCAATTTTACCAATAGGATAAGCAAATGAGCGAATAGGGTGTCCTAGCTTTTGCTCTAAACATTGGCGCGACTCAACAACCTCACGTTGCAGCTCGCTGGCGTCTGTGAGATAGCTAAGAGTTGGATGGTGCATGGTATGCGCACCAAACGAGACCCAACCACTTTGCGCCATCTCCCGTATTTCGTCCCAGGTTAAAGGGAGAGCAGTATCTTTGACGCCCGCAGTCGCTCGACAAGGTAAAGTGACACCGAGGGCAAGCTGCAACATCTCCAGGAACTGCTCACGTTCGGCTACAGAGTGAGCCACACGGGTACGAGTATCGATCGTCTGTATGAGCGCTTGGCGATCAGCTGCTTGTTGCAGGTCGTAGGTGCGCCCTTCAATAGTTACTTTCTCAACTGTGGAATGCTGTACCAGATAGTCAGCTGCCAACCACCAGAAACATTGTCCACTCTCGCTGTAGCCGGGGAGTAAGAAGATGGTGATCGGCACTCTTAGCTCACGTGCCAGTTGCCATCCTTCGCTATAATTGTCGAGATACCCATCGTCAAAGGTTAATACCAGAGGAGTACGGCGATCGCGTACAGATCCCTGCCCCCTCGTGCAGAATCCCAAAACCTTTTGGAGAATGGGAGCATTTGGGGACACCCCAAACCCCGCCAGGGTGGCTTCGCCCCCTGGACCCCCAAGCCCTACTCCCTCTCTTGTTTCTGCACTAGCTGTGTAAAGCTCCTCTAATGCCTCCTCCAAGTGCATAATACGATAGTGGCGGCGCAAGTAGCGCATCTGGTGGCGGAGCTGTTTGCCGATTGCGCGATGATAATTTAAGATAATTAACCGACGCTCTTTGCGTTGTGACCACCAGAGCGCCAGTCTGATCAGTCCACTGTAATAAAAACAGGTTGCCAATAAGACACGTAGCCGCTCGCGCACAGTTTTCTCCCTCTCTATTGCCTACAGAACGATCTGACACGGTTCTTCCTACCCAGATAGGTGCACGTCATGGAAAGATCGTAGATGCGCAATTTATTGCGCCGAGGACGGAGCACAGCGCAATAAATTGCGCATCTACGATCTTTCCATGACGTGCATCCTAGATGAGGCTAGCGGTGAGCACGCACCCGGCGTACTACTGCACTACTTACGCGCAATGCAGAAGCCCTGTTGCCTACCACAAAGCGGTACAAGGGACCGAAAGCACGCACAGAAGTCAAGCCGACAAAGTAGAGACCGGGCACACTACTCTCAAACCAATGACTTAACCAGGGAATATGCTGGTTACTCTTGATATCACGCAAGAGCGTCGGATGCAACATAGTAAGATTACGAACGTCCACTCGATAGCCAGTACAGAGCAAGATGTGATCCGCCTTCATCGCCGCGCCATCAGAGAGAGCTACCTGCACTCCATCATCAGCCTCCTTCATTGACAAAATCTTGTGCCCTTCATGTAATGTCACACAGCCGATCACGCGGTTACGCAGCCAGTCCGCACCAGCAGCTTTATAATGATTGCCGTTGTAGCGATCCTTTTTCTCTTGTGAGAAACGATAGAACATATAAGGCAGATGTTCAAGCCCCCAGTTCTTCCAGCCAGGAGCAATACCCGCAGTAGGAGCCATTATCTGTTCCAAAGCCGTACGCTCGTTCGCGCGATCCGGTTCCAGCCACAAAATAGGCCGACGCGACACCAAGTCAACAGTCGCTCCAGCTTCGTGTAGTAGCGCGCCATACTCAGTCGCACTCTGCCCTCCCCCAACGACTACCACACGTTTCCCAGCAAAACGGCTGAAATCATTATATTCAAACGAATGCGAGGCGAGTTCAACGGGCAAATGACTATATTCTTCGGGACGCCGTGCGTAATAATAGAGTCCCATCGCCATTACAACCGCTGTGCTACGTACTTTTCTACCATCAACCAGTGTCAACAAAAATTGCTCGCCCTCGCGCTCAATCGATGCAACATATGTCTCATCAACATCAGGCACTGCGCGCTTCTGAAACCACAAAGCATAGTCAATGAAGGCATTAATTGGCACCGGATAGCATTTATCGTAAGAAGACTCGTTAAAGAAACGCTCGAAACCATAGCGGTTATGCGGATCGGAGAGATTAGTCGCCCACCAATGAGAACGCAAATACATCCCCTTGGGCATGCGCTCACGCCACAGTTCCAGGGTTTTTCCAAAAACGGCTACCTTCAATCCCTGTCCTAGCAGGTGGGCAGCGGTAGAAAGGCCATACGGGCCAGCACCAACAATTACTACATCATATTGTGTAACAGAAACAGATGGTAGAGATTTTTTTACATCCGATACAGTACTCACGAGAAATTCCTCCTATATATGAGATAATCTTTTTTTGATTGCTCCGCCTATCCAACTACGAGAGAAATCAAGCGTCGCTCTCATAGCAGGTTTCAGGTCTTCCCAATCAACATAATCATAGCCAGTGGGCTGCAAGAACGAGAGACAAAACTCTAGTATGGCCTGCGCTGGCGGTGTCACACCCGGCCTACCACGCTGTTGAAGCGCTGCAATAGTAGTCATGATATCGCCTTTGAGATAGCGCATCCAGATGCCCGTGCGATATCCCGCTACATTGGTGATTGCTTCTCCACTCGCCCATTGATAGAGCAAGAGCGGGAAATCTACACCAGCCTGCACAGCGACTTCAACTGATGCCGATAGACGCGGATTAATTTCCATGAGGTAAGGCACTCCGGCGTCATCACGGCGAAACTCGACCTCGGAGTATCCCTCCAAATCGATGGCACGAATCAGGTTCTCCGCCTGGCAACCTATATCCTCCGGCACAACAATGCTCTGACGGAAGACCGATTGACCACCAAGTGGCGGCTCCATGCGCTTTGCCCATTGTGCAAAACGAGCATAGATCTTACCACCGGCATAAAAAAAGCTCACCGCTTCTCGTCGCCCGCTCAACAATTGTTGAAAGAGCACTGTACCGCCAGAACAGGTCAAAGCCTCTACAACCTGCCGTGCTTCATCAGGAGTGGTGACTAAGTGAGAAGCAAGTCTGGTACCTTGCTGATTACCCCATAGCCAGGACTCCACAGGCTTGACTACGGCAGGTAGTCCAATTTCCTTGAGTGCGGCCCCCACATCCTGTACGCTGCCAATCACCGCACCCCGTGGGACACTCATGCCCAGTCTTTGGGCAACTGCCAGGGTCTGCTCTTTACTGACCGCAATCTCCAGAGCTGGCTCTTGCGCGAGAGCAATACGCGTGTTGTGATCTTCAATGCGTTGTCGATAGCGACGCAATAACGCAATGGTACCATCTGATGAGGTAATCAGGACCCGTGCTCTGCTGGTCTCTAACCAGCGTTCTAGATAGGCGAGATACATCTCTGTCCCCTCATCAGCAGTACAGACAAGACTTTGCTGGCACCAGCGAGAAAAAAACGTGGGCACACTGCCTACCGTTTCCAGCGCTGCAACTGCTAAGCCATGCCGCCCTAGCGACCGCACGGTGACAAGAGATTGCCGCAGCTTTGCATCAAGCACTAATGCATCATAGGCAACAGCTTTATCTGCTGATAATGGCTCAGAAAACTGAACTTGCTTCCCCTTCTTGCCTGGCAAAGCATGACTTATCTTGCCCACTATGGCACGTCCTTTCTTACCATCAATACTAGATATTTCCTATTACGCACTCTCTCCCTTTCCAAGGATCAGTTTCCAGATAGGGGCAAACACATACCAGATACCGGATGTCTCAGCCGCCATCACCAACCAATGACGACTGACATCCCCTAGCACACGCCCTAACAACAACGGGTCACTCTCAGGTGTGTTCACTGCATGGGAAGTGGTGACAGCCCAAGTATAGCCAGCATCCTTTACAGCCTGTATGGCAACATCACCAATATGTTCTGCTCTGCCTACAGGATACGCAAAGGTGCAAACCTGATGATCTAACCGACGCTCAAGAGCATGACCACACTCCTCTACCTCGCTGCGTATCTCAGCAGGATCGTCTAGATACGCTAGAATAGGATGATGCATGGTATGCGCGCCAAACGACACATAGCCACTTTTGGACATCTCAGCTATCTCATGCCATGTGAGGGGACGATTGCTTTCTTCCTCTGGCAACACCTCTGTTGGTACACCCAGCATACGACGAAATTCTTTGAGTCTCGTCTCACGTTCAGCTACAGAATGAGCGTGCCGCAGACGCGTATCAATGAGTTGCGATAACGCCGAGCGCTCTTGCTGATGGTGAAGATCATAAACTTGTCCATCAATCGTTACTACACCTTCGGTTGCGCGTTGCACCATACGCTCACCTTCTCCCCACCAAAAGTAATCACCACTCTCGACATAGCCTGGAATGAGAAAGATGGTAATGGGCACCTCTAGCTTGCGCGCTAGCACGAACGCATGAGTATAGTTGTCGTGATAGCCATCATCAAACGTTAATACAAGCAGAGTACGACGATCCTTGTTATCTCGTCGTTCTGCACGCGGCTGATAGAGTTCCTCCAATGCCTCTTGCAAGTGCATCATGCGATAGTGGCGACGCAAGTACAACAGATGGCGTTGCAAGTCACCACCGCTGGCACGATGATAATTGAGAATGATCAAGCGCTTACCAGAACGCTGCATCAGCCAACGAGATAGAGCAATCAATCCACTGTAGTAGAACAGCAAGGCAACAAGCACTCCTACTCGTTTCCGCATCTATACACCTGCCTCTCTCCTTATACCGACATATATCTGAATGCCTACCTGATAACCAGTTGCTAACATTACATAGTCAATCGGCAACACTGTCTGATCCGATAAGGTTAACGTTATATCGTCGCTCTAACGCTCCTCATACAATCTATTGCCAACACGTACCATTTTTTATCAGAAAAGGATGATGAGAAAAGAAATCGCTGTATTGTTTCTAATGATGGCTAGTAATCAATGAAGACATTACGTTCGCCATTAG
>Ga0066654_10000261_pt1 | contig 12869 bp, 13 predicted proteins | sample GraSoiAngelo_103_FD_66715 | JGI IMG/M metagenome (GOLD analysis project Ga0066654, IMG submission 66715) | Grasslands soil microbial communities from the Angelo Coastal Reserve, California, USA - 14_0903_05_20cm | ecosystem: Environmental > Terrestrial > Soil > Grasslands | place: USA... | reverse complement strand
GACGCGTTACGTCACGAACTGGCACAGCAAGTGGCCGTAGCTGTCCAATGGATTCGCAGCATCGAATATATGGTAAATGCAGGAGTAACGACCTTTATAGAGATCGGTCCCGGCAAAGCCCTGACAGGGATGGTAAAACGTATCGCTAAGGGAACGACTATCATCAATATTAGCAGTGCAACCGACATCGCTAAAGCCGTCACCCAAGTATGTGATATGGGCCTTACTCATGACGTATAATGCGCATAGGGTCCGTTTCTGATAGAGCATCTATCCTCTATCGCTAGCACTGCCTCCATATCGGGCCAATAATGGCAGAAGAAACAGTGTGGGTGGAGAAAGGAAAGACGAAAAAAAGAACCGATTGGGATAGTACACTTGACATACAACTAAAAAGCGCCTATCTTTGCAGTAAGATAGTTCGCAACACCCTAATAGGCGGTTGGTATCATACATATATGCTGATGAAGCACAATAGCAGGAGGAAAGAAACGGTGTTGGACTCACAACAGTTAGGCACAGTACGTGTTGCTAAGCAAGTCCTTTCGACTATCGTGATTAACAGCGCATTGCAGATATCAGGCATAGCCCGCATAGCGAATACCAGCCACGACCATGGCCAATGGACGCGTTTATTAGGGCGAGAAATTCCTCGGCAAGGTGTAGCACTCACTATCAAAGACAACACGGTTTCTGCCGATTTGTACATTGTGGTAAATGCGGGGATCGATATTGTAGAAGTGGGCAGTGCTGTACAAGAAGAAGTTGCATCCGCGCTCGCAGAGATGGTAGGGATGCAAGTAGGCGAGGTCAATGTCTACATTCAAGATGTAGCTTAGGTCAATTCTGCAACAATGATGTATGTACAAACCGGAGAGTGGTGCGGTTGCTCCGTCAACTAGGCATCACTCGTATAGCACATGTAGCGAAGAGCTATTCGAGGATATCATGCCAGGTATACGTAGGCAAGCGCGAATGATCGCACTACAAACACTCTACGAATATGATACAGCCCACCATGACCTACAGGAGGTCTTGCAGCGCCATACTGAGGAGCGCCATCTACACACCAAAGTTGTAGAATATGCTAGTGAGCTAATGGTGGGTGTCTGTAGCCACCTGGACGATATCGATGCTCATATACAGAGTGCAGCGCGTGAATGGCCATTGCAACAAATGGCTCGCATTGATAAAAATATTCTGAGGCTTGCAATCTACGAAATTCTGTTTAATAATACGGTACCAGCCAAGGCCGCGATTAACGAGGCGGTGGAACTCGCCAAGATATTTGGTAGTGACACCTCTAGCCGCTTCATTAATGGTGTCCTCGGTACAATATTTAACCGGGCACAGCAACAGCCCATCTCTAAAGCGGAAAGCGAGGTGAACTAATGGCAACTATACCTGAACGCCTGAAAAAAATTGTCGTTGACCAACTGGGTGTTGATGAGAGCGAGGTCGTTCCCAATGCTTCTTTTGTTGAGGATCTCAATGCAGACTCACTCGATCTGGTAGAGCTTATCATGTCTCTGGAAGAGGAATTTAAACTTCAAATCTCAGATGAGGATGCTGAAAAGATTACAACGGTGCAAGAAGCTGAGGATTATATAGAAGAGCACTTGCGCTAAATAACATTAAGTAGAGGGTTTCCCTCTACACTCCCTTTTTTGCCGCCTTGGGCGGCAAAAGGGATAATTTGAGCTATTTGGGGACACCCCAAACCCCGCCTAGGGGCTACCGCCCCCTGGACCCCCGCTTTAGGTTCTTCGCGGCGGGGTTTCAGGGGGTGTCCTCTGATTTTCCTTCTAGGGATAATTTGAGCTATTTGGGGATACCCCAAACCCCGCCTAGGGGCTACCGCCCCCTGGACCCCCGCTTTAGGTTCTTCGCGGCGGGGTTTCAGGGGGTGTCCTCTGATTTTCCTTCTCTTGCCCTTCTAAAATTCGGATGTCACATTTCTACTGCTTCATGCATCTCTCTTAGTAAGAAGAACTGTTCTCCTACCAATGCGAAAAGGTTTGCTGTGTGGATACAATGTCCGCCGCTCAGGCAGTAGAAGTACTCATTCATGAGTATGAAAAACTGGTCTTTCATACAATCTATGCTTTAACGGGCGATTGGGAGGAAAGCCAGGACCTAACTCAGGATACTTTTCTTCAGGCTTTACGTGGTATTGATGCGGCACGAGCTGCAAGTGGTTCACATTTTCACGCCAAAGCCTGGCTTTTACGTATTGCCTTGAATACCGTACGGATGCAGCATCGTCGCCGTAAACTCTTCCGTTTTATTCCCTTTTCGCATATGTTGGAGAGTGGACAGCAAGAACATGTCTCGGAAGCTCTGCATGAGCAAGCGGCTCCCGTACAACCAGGCGGCTTTGGTATCGGTCAGCTGAAAGATCCTGCCGAGTTGATTGCCGAGCGAGATGCGCTACGGCGCGCACTGCTGAAGCTCTCCGAGTCTTTGCGTATCTGCCTGCTGCTTTCGATCGTTGCCGGTCTCTCTACAGCGGAGATCGCCACGACGCTCAATTTGAAAGAAGCAGCTGTCCGTCAGCGCCTTGCGCGCGCCAGTAAACAATTTAAACAGCTTTATGCTAACGAGAGCGGTGGCAAGCTATGTGACGCTAGTAGTAGCACTCATACACAACCACACGCGCAGTATATAGATAAAGATGACGCCGAACAGCAAACCAGTTGGCAGCAACAGCGTTTGCAACTGGCGATCCAGCCACAATAACCTGGAGAGGCTATGCATAACGATTCTAGCGAGACCCTGCTGTTACGCCATTACGGCCCGACAGCCGCCAATCCACCTGGCCTGGAGCAACGACTGCTCACCTCCGTACGCCAGGAAGCCAAGGAACTCCAGCAGCAGCAGCTTGTCGCTACTCGCTTACGTACCAAGCGCGTCAGTCGGCGGCGTATTGTGGGCTTGGTGGCCCTTAGCTCTGCTGGGTTAGGTGTGTTGAGTGTGAGTCTGGAGAGTTTGCAGAAGCTAGAGGCAAATTTATTAGGCCAGGATACGACACAGTTTCGCCCTGCTCTCTCGTAGCCGCGCAATTCATTGCGCTTGGGCCAGACCATAAAGGTAACAGTGATCGTTGTCATGGCATTGCGTCGTATAATAAGCGACGACTATTCGCCATATACATAACCGAAAGGATACCCTACTATGCCATTTCACGGACCGGAACTCATTATTATTCTCGCTATTGCGCTCTTGATCTTTGGACCGAAGAAGTTACCAGAAATGGGTTCAGCGATCGGCAAAAGTATTAAGGAGTTCAAGAAGGGGATGAGCGAACTCACCGCCCCTAAAGACGATTTCAGGGCTTCTACTGCCGCCCATCTTGAGGCTATCGAGCGCGAAATTGCCACCAAAAAGGCTGCTGCTGCTGAAGCAAGCACGGCTACCGCCACCAAGGTTGTTGATGCCGATGAGCCGGAGGTTCAGGCACGTAAAGAAGATAAGACAGAAGATAAGAAGGTTGACTAGTTTGGATAATAACTACCTGCTTAGTGCATTTTCACTTGACTCATCAGGATTTGATGTGTATACATCTCCCGCGGAGAGGCAGCGCAAGCCAATGTCTTTTCTCAGCCCGTTTGAGGGGATTGAAACTAGGGGGCAATAATGGCACGTGGTGATCTTGATCGGTACGATCCGTTATATACCTTTGAAGATTTCAATGCTGGCGGCGCTGAGGATGAAGACGATCCTTCTTCTATGTCACTGGTGAGCCACTTAGAGGAACTTCGCTGGCGCATCTTTAAGTCACTGATCGCTGTGGCGATCGGCACTATTATCGCTTTCATCTTCAGGGAGCAGATCGTTCACTTTCTGGAGACGCCACTGCCAAAGACGGCTTACAATGCCCTTGGTGACAGTAAGGATAGCAGACCCGTGGTGACTGGCATCATGGAAGGCTTTACCGTCATGCTGATGGTCTCCATTGTTGCGGGCGTGATGATGGCGCTGCCGGTGATCCTCTATCAGGCGTGGGCTTTCATTTCGCCGGGCCTGTATCGCCACGAGAAAAGTGCAGCTATACCGTTTATCTTTATCGGTATTATCCTCTTTGCACTGGGTGTCAGCCTCGGCTTTACGGTTTTACGCTACCCCGTCGAGTGGCTCGTGACCTTTGCCGCGAGCAGCTTTAGAGAACTGGTATCGGCGGGCAGCTACTTCACTTTTGTGGCATTCTTCATCCTGGTCTTTGGCCTGATCTTCGAGTTGCCGCTCGTGCTGACGTTTATGGCACAGGTCGGCCTGATAAGTGTAGAGACGCTTGAAAAGAAGCGCGCCAATGCCCATATTGGGATGTGGATCGCTTCCTGCTTTGTGACACCGGGGGCGGACTTGTATAGTCCTATCTTTATTGGTGTAGCGCTCTCAGTCTTGTACGAATTAACGATTATATTCATTAAGCTGACACACAGGTTTTGGCCAGCAGCAGCAGCAGATTAAGACTAATAGCTAAAGAGAGAAGCATGGATGAGATCGTTGGGAGCGGGCAGGGCACCCACAAGGGATGCCTATGGGCATCCCTTGTGGGTGCCCTGCCCGCTCCCTTATTTCGCCGGTATTGTCCCTTGTGGATGCCCTGGCAGCTGAGGTGTTACTATGAGCCTTTCTCATTCTGCATCGCCAGACGCTCCCCCACACCACGCCCAAATCTGACCCACAAGAGCACAATCGCCGCAAGATAAAAGATCGCACCAATGAGAAATATGGGCGTATAACCCATGCGAGCGATAATTAGACCCCCTAGCGGCGCTGTCACGGCCCAGCTGCCCTGTGAGACGATCTGGTACACACTATTGGCAAAGCCGCGATGTGGCTTCACAATAGCCTCCATGGAGAAGACCTGAAAGATACCCGTCGCCATGCCCATCATCCCCTGACGAAAGAGGTAGAGTACAGCAACCAGCGGGAGCAGATGAGAGAGACCGATCGTCAGCAAGAGAGGTAAGGCCAGCAAGCGCGTAATGGTAATGGTGTTGATCTGACCAATACGCGCCGCTAGCCAGGGTGCAAGCAGTATGAGTAGTGCATCAATAGTGGTCGCAGCCCCATCTATCGTACCAAATAAAGCAGGCGAGGCAGCGAGAGCTTTCACAAAATAGACGTTGAAATAGGGAATGAAGAGGCCAGCTCCCAATCCTATAAGCGCCTGCACGATGACCAGGGTAGCGATGGGGCTACTCAAGCTCGCTCTCAAAGGGATGTTCTGCCAGCGCTGTACGGCGACAAGAGCCTTTTCTCGCCATCGCTGCACATTGAGCGGCATCTTGCCAGTGGGACCGCTAGAGGATGATCTTAGAGGACAGTCGTCGTCCATTAGAAAGAGCGGGATAAAGCTAGGTACGGCCATAATACCTGCAAATAGCATCGTTAACTGATACGAGCGGGCCAGCGGTTGGCTGGCCAATAAGCCATCCAGCCAGAACGGCAGACGAGCCATCAGCCAGGGAGTAGAGGAGAACCAGAGCGGTAGCATCCCACCTATTAACTTGCCGAGGACTGTAGGGATCAGCAAAAGCACAATGTTTAAGCTGAAGAGCACCGAGCGTTCGGTAACCGTACTATTGTGCGTCAAAAAGGGAGCATTCACAACGAGGATGAATGCTCCCGCAACACCTGCGATAAAGCCGCTCAGCAGCAGCGGCAGCGGGTCACGCAAGAGCAGTTGTCCCATACCAGCAATGCTAAGCGCTACACTGCCCCAGATCAAAATAAGCTTTCCGCCCAAGCGATCAAAGCAGAGGCCAGCAGGAAAAATACCTAGGCCAGCGCCGAGGGTCGCAACGGATAACATAAAGCCAACGAACGCGGTATCATAACCGAGGGAGACAATGTACAGATTGTACAGAACCAGTATGATACCGACGGTAACACCGCTTAGAGCATTGCTAATAAGATACAGACGAGCGTTGCGCTGAAAACGTGCGAACTGTTTAATATATTCAACGAGCACCGACATTATGCCGTTCTACAGCTTCTACTGCATTGCTAGCACCTTTGCTTGCAGCAGCTTCCACAGGGATCTCTGGGGCGCGTCTTTCTCTCATACTCTGATGGTTAGCACTCTGAAGTTGCTGTTTCTCATCCCGTCTCGTCAAGTATTCTTCTGGCTTCATTAGCCCTGGTAGGAAGAAGGTTTTGACGATGGTTTGTGCCTGCACCATCCGTGCACGAAACTCGATAACGCCTACCACAACACGATCTGAGACCTGCTCAACCTTCTTGTCTGCTGTATGTAGCGTTACAGGGACTTTCGCCACCGTACGTGCCACAACATTTTCCTGCGCATCTGGTGCAACACCAGTTTCCGCCGCTTTATACACCTCATTGACCATATCAATTTGTGGACGTATTAGCTTCAGCAGTTCAGTTTTCTCATGTATCCAGCTCGATGCAAACATAAGTGCTGCCTGCAGCGCCAGGAAAAGCAGCACTGAGATGAAGAGATAGAGACCGATAATAATGGCAGCGATCTGTCCAGCAGTCTCCAAATTTGGATTGACCATTAATCACCTCCTACGCCCGCTTCCATTTGTTGCCTGCGACGTTGCTCGGCCCGGTTGCGTGCATGACCTTTCCCTAATAGCACACCCAGGACCTGCTGCGCCGCGACTAGGCCCGCGACAATACGCACACTGGGTCCTAACGCAAATTCGCTAAAGAGACGTGAAACATTGCCGATGGTCGAGACAGTATGACCAGCCGTTTGCGCTGTATCTTTCACGGCACCCACCGTCTCCTGCACAGAGGCAAGCAGTGGCTGTACTTCATTGCGCACAAGCAAGACAGTACGGATCAGTGTGACGACCCAGTATATTTGTAAGAACGTTCCAGCCAAGCTGAGAGTTGCGAGCACGATCAATACAATGTAAAGAAACGGCAACAGTACATGAAAAATGGCAGCTAGAATAATCCCAACAAGGAGTAGCAGTACAATAATGCTTATAATGATCACATACTTTATTGCACTCCGCATGATTTGCCTCCCGTAGTTAAATTTGAACTGATTCTGTTTCATTATAACGCACGGATATGAAAAGAGCGAGATGAGAAGGCAAGAATTGTGAAGTTCCGGTGATTAGACTTAACCTGAGTGTCGGTCCCTTCGTACAGAATATAGACTATTACACCTACGTTGGTCGTTTACTGAGCAGTTGCTTACAGGGCTGGTGGTTTACTCCACGCTATCGGTTCTCAATTCGGTCACACACTAACGGATATGCATCCTACCGTACGCCGTTGGCACTATTGACAATTGTAGGCACATTGGTACTTGCAGTTATAGCCTTTATACGTATCAGGAGCGAGGAGATGATACTATTTCCATATTGGAGGGTAACTAGTGGAAGCTCAAACTGAAATACAAACCTATCTGGAACAAGGAAAACAAGCATTAGCGCAGGGACAGGCACGAGATGCCGCGATTGCATATGCCCACGGTGCACAGATGGAACCGAATAATGCGATGGTACATCTGGGATTAGCTGAGGCCAATCTCGCCCTGGGGAACTATGGCGTTGTTACGATGGCTAGCCATCGTGTACAGGAGCTACAACCGGATGGTGGTCTTGAGGGAAAGACCGCACAGGCACTGCTTGACCTGCTGGATCGTCGTTATGAACGCGCTTTACAAAATGTCGATCTGGTGATCAGTGAAGATCCTAGTATTGCCTATACGCATGCCTTGCGTTCTTACCTGCTGCGTGCTCTGGGACAGGACTATGATGCGAATTTAGCGCGTACTCGTGCGGCTCGCCTTTCTTATGGGGGGCGCTTTGATCAATGTTTTCCGCCGCTCGATGTGCGCCCAGCCGTCGCTGATAGCAGTTCGACCGTCCCTCCAGGGCTAACGACTGATAGTCCGCAAAGCAGCGCTCCGGCACGTTCGAGCGCAGAAGCATCATCTACACGCCCGAACCAGGTACAGCGTCAAGTGATCCGTACGCGCTTTATGCTCAACCAGAACCCTGGTGTTATCACAAACAGTATTATTGCGCTTAATGTTCTTGCATACCTCTTCGTGAGCTTTTTGAGCTGGCGTATCGATGGGAGTCTCATTGATATCAGCTCGCATGCGCTGGTGCTTGCTGGTGCGCAGAATACATTGATTATCCAAGTGACGGGAGAATATTGGCGTGTGCTCACTGCCATGTTCTTGCACGCCAACTTGCTCCATCTTGCACTGAACATGCTTTCGCTCTACATTATTGGTAGAGCAATCGAGGCATTCTACGGTCCATTTCGCTACCTCATCATCTATCTACTGTCAGGTATTGTCGGTGGTATATGTACATTCTTTTTACAACCGGATGCCTTAGTTGTCGGTGCTTCGGGGGCTATCTTTGGCATCTTCGGTGCATTGGGTGTCTTCTACATTATCAATCGGCGCGCTCTGGGATCGGGGGCTATCACGCAGTGGTTCTTCTTGTTAGGGCTGAACCTGTTATTCGGCTTGTCACCCCATATCGCGTTCTATGATCATCTAGGTGGTCTGGCTTGTGGTGTGATCCTGGCACTGCTCTCCACGCCGCGCCTTGGTCCTAGAAGATAGGGCTGAATTTTACGCCCCTTGCTTGTTGCTGGCAGGAGTACACTGAAAGTAGGGAGTCGAGCTTGCAATCTCGCTGTGACCCGGCTGAGTCACAAAGATCCTATCCATGTACCGTTATTATCTCCACGGCACGTGGGTCGGAAGATCCTATCCATGCCCTTTACCCCCCTGCTCGGCTCCCTCTGTTTTTTATGTGTGACACAAGGCAATTAATCGCCGCCAATAAGGCATAGAGTGGCCGGAGAACATGTGGTTTGACATGTATGAGTTGAGATCACATGCGGCTTAATAAAACATCTAGTGGCCGCTTGTACAAAAATCAAGACATTCCTGGCCGCTTGTACACATTCTGAAAATGGATTTCATCGGCTCCTGATGCACTCTCAGCACCTAGTGGTTCCTCTGCAAGCATGGGACAACGCAGACTTGAGCGTGAAAATCCATTCAGGCATTTTCCAAAAAAGGCATTAATCGCCCCAAACGGCCATTAATTGCCTTGTGTCACATTTTTTTGTGTGACGCAAGGCATAAAATGGCTGGACAGCATCTCGAAGATGAGGATCAGGTATCTCGTCCACCTGAAACAATACATTGCACAACACCATAAAATGGCTGCAACTGCCAAGATGTCGCCTGAGTAGAGCCATGGCGCTTATTCCTTCGCAACGCCGCTCTCGTGGTCCCGAAAGAACGGACGCCAGGGACCACAGCCGAGCATGAAAGGTTGCATGAGCGCTCGTTCTGCCTGAACGGTATGCATCAAATCGTGAGCGGCCCATGTATGCAGCATTTCTGCCAGCGTGACTGTGCCCAGCTTCGGATGCTGTGCCGTCCGTGCCAGGTCGTCATCCTTCACTTGCTTGAGCAGGACAAGGCTTTCTTGACGATAGCGCGCGAACGCTGCTGCAAGCTGCTCAGGAGTCTGTGCCTCAGGGTCTGCATGCTGCTGGTGTGGATCGAAATCATTGAAATCCTGTCCTGCCAAAAAAGCGTGGAGCCGAACAGGAAAAAGCACATGTTCCGCTTCCAATAAATGCTGTAAGCAATTGAGTGCTGACCACTCTCCGGTGGCTGGCGGACGTGTCAGTAGATCAATAGGAAGTGTGCTGACTAGCCGTTGCCAGCGCTCTGGGGTGGTGGTGAGGACAGCTTGTACTTGTTCTAGCAAGATATGCAATGTGAACACCTCCTTTTGTCTTTTCCCAAGTCCAAAGGGCATAGAGATAGTTATCTGTTCTAAAAATACTTTCTGATAGGTATATCCCTCTCGCCTCAATCGTACCATACAAACAGTATTCCCGGCCACGCATCTTGCCTGATTTTGGCGTGAGTTGCACCAAGAATTGCTGTTATGGAAAGGGGTTTTGACAGTCATGTACGTTTGTACATTGTAATGAACTTTCTAAATAAAACCAACACCTTCCCAAATTTGGTATTGGGAAGGTATCTTCTCGACTTACCAGTCAGTAGTTTTTTATCCATAGGAGACAAGGTACAATAACCGTAGTTGCGCAATTTATTGCGCCTTGCTCTTCAAGAAAACTTCGTAGCTGTGCAATTCATTGCACATGTTTTCTTTGCTTGTGAGCCTGACGCAATAAATTGCGCAACTACGGCTTTCTCTTCAATACAAAAAAATAAATCAAAGCACTACACACGCTCCAGCGCGCGCATAATTGCCCGCCGCGTCACCACAGCCACCATCTGACGGCGATACGTCTCAGACCCATGAATATCCGACACAAGCTCTAAGTCATCCGCCGCATGGCTAGCAGCCTCAATCACAGTCGCCTCGTCAAGCTTGCGGCCCACTAGCGCAGCCTCTACAGCCCCGGCGCGTACCGTTTGCATGGCAGCACCAGTGATAGCGATACTCGCCGCAGCGCACGCGCCATCTCCGGCGAGCGAGACAACAGCCGCACAACCCGCAATGGCGTAGTGAGACGCCTTATTCGCTAGCTTCTCATAAGCACCTCCGGTAGAGGCTGGTAGTATTGCAAAACGAAGTTCCGTCAGCACTTCATCTGGCTCCAGGACTGTGGCGAAGGTACCAACGAAAAAGTCGTCAGCCTTGATCGTCCGTTTCCCGTCTGGTCCTTGCGCAACAAGCTCGGCTTTGAGGGCAAGGACGACGCCAAGCATGTCGGAGGCCGGATCAGCGTGCGCGAGACTGCCGCCAAGCGTGCCGCGATTACGTACCTGGTGATCGGCAATGACGGAGGCGCATTCCACCATCATAGGAAAATACTTATGGAGCAAGTCGGAACGTTCAATCTGTGTATACGTTGTGAGTGCTCCAACGACAACCCTCTCCGGCTCCTCAGTGATAAAGGAGAGTCCAGGTATACGACCGATATCAATGAGATGAGCGGGTTGTGACAAACGCAATTTCAGCGCTGGAATCAGGCTATGACCACCAGCCAATACCTTGGCCTCGTCACCATACTGCCGTAACAGGGCTACAGCCTCATCCACCGTTGTGGCACGATGATAATCAAATGCTGCTGGAACAGACATGATATTTCTCCTCATACTCTTTTTCTTGCCACCTTCAGTGGCAAAAGGGATGTTTTGGGGTATTTGTGACACGCCCCAAACCCCACCAGGAGGCTACGCCCCTGGACCCCCCCCAATCCCTACCAGCTCTTTATCTCTTATTGCTGGTGAATGATCTTCCACAATTTCTCAGCCTTGAAGGGCATATCAACATGAGCCACACCGAGCGCATCAGCGATAGCAGCTGCCATCGCTGGCGTAGAGCCGATAGTACCAGCCTCGCCAACACCTTTAACGCCAAGTGGATTGAATGGTGTCAAGGTAACAGTATGATCTAGTTCAAAGTTTGGGAAGTCTTTGGCCGTGGGTAAGGCATAGTCCATCAGCGTTGCGGTAAGTAGTTGTCCATGCTCATTGTAGACAACCTCTTCACATAGCGCCTGACCGAGGCCCTGGGCAATACCACCATGGATCTGGCCCTGTACCAGCAACGGATTCAGCTGGCGACCACAATCGTCAACGGCGACAAAACGCACAATCCTGGCCTCACCCGTCTCCTTGTCCACCTCGACGACACAGATATGAGTACCGAAGGGGAAGACACAGGATTCCGGCTCGAAGAAGACCGTGGTTTCTAAGCCTGCTTCTACGCCAGGAGCGAGCGTATTAGAGCAGTTGGCGGCAGTTGCGACCTCTGTAAAGGTGACAGCCCTTTGGGGAGCGCCCACAATGGAGAACTCGCCATCCGCTAACGTCACGTCCGCTGGACTGGCTTCTAACATGTGAGCTGCAATCTGCTTCATTTTCTCTTTCAAGCGCAGGACTCCATTATAGACAGCCGTGCCACCTACGGCTGTCGTGCGGCTACCGAATGTGCCGCGCCCCTCCGGCGTGGAATCGGTATCGCCGTGCATAATCAACACGTGCTCGATTGGAATACTAAACTCATCAGCAACAATCTGCGCGAAGGTAGTCTCCTCACCCTGTCCGTGCGGAGATGCACCCGTGTAGACCATCACAGTACCACTCTGCTCAACGCGTATACGAGCGCTTTCATAAAGACCAAGCGACGAGCTACCCTTTGGCCCAAAGCCACAGATCTCAATGTAGGACGAGATACCAATACCCATCAGCTTCCCCTGTGCTCGTTTCTCAGCCTGCTCGCGGCGCAGTTGTTCATAGCCGATCAGTGTCATGGCTTTCTCTAGTGCCGGTTCGTAGTCGCCGGTATCGTAGACTGCCCCGGCAGACGATTTATAAGGGAATTGCTCTGGTTTGATAAAATTGAGCTTGCGAATCACAGCTGGATCTTTGCCCAATGTACGCGCTACCAGGTCCATGGCTCGTTCAACAACATACGTGGCCTCTGGACGGCCCGCGCCACGATAAGCATCGGTGGGAGCTTTATTCGTGAAAACGATGTCAGCGCTCAACTGGACCGGAATATCATAAGCTCCACAGGAGACTGGGAAGCCAAAGGCAACCATGATCAGGTCAGTAAAGAGTTGGCAGTAAGCACCAAGGTCGGCAATGCCATGGACCTTCAAGCCTGTGACCCGTCCCTCTTTTGTGGCTGCAACCTCGATGTAATCAAGCTGATCGCGCCCCTGCACGGTGACAGCGAGATTCTCGCTACGCTCCTCAATCCATTTTACCGGACGCCCCAACTTCATGGTGGCATATGAGGCTATGATCTCTTCGGGATAGATATTGAGCTTAGAGCCAAAACCGCCTCCGACTTCAGGCACAATGACGCGTACCTGGTGTTGCGGTAGCCCAATGACAGTCGATAAAA
>Ga0066654_10000260_pt1 | contig 12878 bp, 14 predicted proteins | sample GraSoiAngelo_103_FD_66715 | JGI IMG/M metagenome (GOLD analysis project Ga0066654, IMG submission 66715) | Grasslands soil microbial communities from the Angelo Coastal Reserve, California, USA - 14_0903_05_20cm | ecosystem: Environmental > Terrestrial > Soil > Grasslands | place: USA... | reverse complement strand
TGAAAGCGGCGGCGCAGCTGGCGCGCGTCACGGCCGAAGGGGCTGTGCGGCGAGAGGAAGCGATCGGAGAGCTGCTCGAACTCGGCGGTCGTGTGCATCCAGACGCAGGGGTCGAAGCCCTTGGAGAGAACGATGCCGTCGGAAAGGGCGGCCCTGAACCGGGAGGGAACCGTGAGGCGATCCTTTGAATCGAGACTGTGCTCGTAGAGGCCCCGAAATGCCACCGCCGGTTCCTTTCGTTTGCGAGCGCTGCGCGTGGACCTGGAAAAGAGTTAGGACCGAGGTGATGAGGTGGGAGGAGCCTCACCACCCCGGTCCTGGGCTTCAACTCGAGCGGCACAGTAACCCACTTTCCCCCACTTTGCAACACAAGCACACAATGCAAGCCCATTTGCAACCCTGGGTTAGGTTGCCCGCGTGAGCGAAGAGAAGATCGGGCCGCCGCCCCCGGCAGCCGGCGAGGGGGGGCCGGACGACGCCAACGACCTTCGGGGCTTCCACTTCCGGCGGCTGCTCGGCAAGCCCTCCACGTGGATCGCGACCGCCGTCTTCGTCCTTGCCGCCGGCATCGCCGCGGCGGTCTATCTCGGTGCCGCGATCGGTGCCGGCGCCGCGGCTGCGGCGCTTATCGTCTCGATGCTGCTCGTCTTCGCGATCGCCGACCAGCGGTCGGAAAGCGACTTCTTCGCTGTCTACGCGGCGCAACGCGGCCTCTCGCTATCCGCTCGCGGGCAACTCCCGCCGATGACGCCGCTGCTGCGCAAGGGCGACGACCGCTACGCCGAGCACTCCTTCGCCGGCCCGCTCGCCGACGGCATCGACGGTACCCTCGCTCTCTATACATATGAGGAAGAGACCAGCGACGGCAAAGGCGGTCGCGAGACCAACTACTACCGCTACACGGTCGGCCTGGTTGAGGTCCCAGATTGCGCCGCCCAGGTTCCCGAGCTCTTCTGCCAGCACAAGTTCGGCCTGCGGGCGCTAGAGGGTCTCGAGGACGCCTTTCGTCGGTCCAAGCAGCGGGTCACGCTGGAGAGCGAGGCACTGGACGAGCGCTACGAGATCTTCTCCGACAAGGACCGGGTCTGGCTGCGCCGGCTCTTCTCCCCCACCTTCGTCGTCTGGCTCGGTGAGGAAGCGCCGCAGAAGTTCGCCTTCGAGCTAGTCGCCGGCTTCCTCTGCTGCTACGTCAAGGGACACAAGAAGTCCGCCGCCGAGCTCGACCTCATCCGCACCGCCACAGCGACTGTGGCCACGCGTTTGCGCGAGGAGAGCCTGGAGACAGGGGCGGCTAGCTAAATCCAGAGAGCAGGATGTCGGCGTTGGCGATCAGAGCGGCGGTAATCATCAGCAGGACCGAAGGGACGAGGACGAGCGCGACGACGAGCTGGATCTTCGGCGCCGCCCGGGCGGCGTGCTCCTCGACCGCGCGGCGCTGGTCGCTACGCAGGGCGCTGGAGTGACGGCGCAATTGTTCGGCCAGGGGCGAGCCGTAACGGCGCGAGCGCTCGATCGCGGCGCAGAGGGTGGCCAGCTCGCTGCCGGGAACTCGGTCGCGCAGCGAGCGCAGCGCCGCCGGCAGCGGCCGGCCACAGGAGAGCTCGGCGACGGTCATCCTCAGCTCATCGGCGAGCGGCCCGTCGCTACTTCGGGAAATCTCGGCAAAGCCCGAGGCCGGACCGCGGCCCGCTGCGGCCGCAACTGCGAGCAGATCGCAGGCATCGGGCAAGGCACTGACAAGACGGCGCTTGCGCAGCCGCGCTCGGCGCTCGAGCAGCGCGTCGGGGGCAAAGAAGCCAGCCGCAGGCAAGCCGGCGCTGACAAGCAGGGAGAGGCGCCCCGGTGCCGCGGGCGCTGCCGCCAGCGCGAGGAAGCCGCCAGTGACCGCCCCAGCGCACTTGCCCAAGAGGACCGCTGCCAGCGGCATGCGCGACTCGAGCCCTGACCTGGCGATACGCACCGGGAGACCAAGACGAAGCGCGGTTCTCGCCAATCGTCCTCCGCCATGGGCAAGCCGCGAACCAAGAGCCGAGGTACCCATGCCCAGCTCGCGCAGACTCGCCCAAGCCAGCAGGACCGCCACCGCCATCAGGGCGCCGACCAGGCTCATGTGAGGATCTGCGCCCGTCTCACTCGACCACTTGCGAAAGGCGTCGAATCGCAACAAAGCCCGCAAGTTGAAGCAGGGCGGCGAGCGCAAGCAGCAACGCGGAGGCGGGTGAGCCCAGCACCTTAGCGAGGAAGCCCGGCTGCAGCAGCTCGGCGAAAAGAGCGCCGCCGGTCGGCATTGCGACCACGAGCAAACCGGTGAAGCGGGCCTGCGAAGTAGCCGCCTTGGCGTCTTCGGCGACCCGATCTCGCTCCGCCGCTCCCTCGGCAAAGCGGCGCAGCAGACCAGCCAGGTCGCCCCCCGCGAGCTGCTGGCTGAGCAGCGCAGCGGCGAGGGCGTCTACCCTTGCCGAACGCATCCGCTGGCGCCAAGCGGCAACGGCATCAGTGGTTGGGGCGCCGAGATCGAGCTCAGCGCCGAGTCGCGTCAGCTCGACCGACGCCGGTCCATCGAGCGAAGTGGCAGCCGTTGGCAAGGAGGCCCGCAGTGAGCGCCCCGCCGTGAGCGAATCGGCGACCGCGAGGGCAACGTCGGGGAGAGCCCGCTCGACGGCGCGCCGGTAACGCCTGCTTCGCGCTGCCAAAACCCAGGCAGCCAAAACCGGCCCCGCCACCGCAAGCGGCAATGCCAGCGGCACACCGCCGACGAACCAGCCGGCGACCACCGTCGCGACGGTGCCGAGCACAGCGAGGCGGCGGCGCTCGGGGCTCGAGGGCGAGTAGCCCTCGCGACCGGCCCGCTGCAGCGGCTCCAGGGCGCGCTGCATCCAGCCGATCAGGGCAGGGCTGGCAAGGACCGCCTCGCGGGCCGAGACGGCAAACAGGCCACCGGCCGCCGCGCCGACCAAGGGAAGGAGGAGGCCGAAACCGCTGCTCACAGCTTCCCGCCGGCACCGAGGGTGCGAACGGCAGTGGCGCCGGCGACCCGGACCACCTCAGCGACCTCGCTGACACGGCGCGAGCCGTCGGGGCGACGCTCGACATGAACGACGAGATCGACGCCGCGTTGCACCTGCTCGGCGATCGCCTCGTGCGGCAGACCCACTCCCGCCATCAGCGCCAATGTCTCGAGGCGACCGAGCGCGTCCGCCGCGGAGTTAGCGTGCAAGGTCGAGAGCGCGCCCTCGTGTCCGGTGTTGAGCGCGGTCAGCAGGTCAAGCGCCTCCGGGCCGCGCACCTCTCCGATCACGATCCTGTCTGGGCGCATCCGCAGGGCGTTGCGCAAAAGATCGCGGACGGTCACCTCGCCCTTGCCCTCGACGCTGGCCGGCCGGCTCTCCAGCCGCACCACGTGGCGCTGCTGCAGGCATAGCTCGGCCGCGTCCTCAATCGTGACGATGCGCTCAGCCGGATCGATGAAGCCCGATAGCGCATTGAGCAGGGTCGTCTTGCCGGCGCCGGTGCCGCCGCTGACGAGGATGCTGCGCCGGTCCCCGACCGCCTGCTCGAGCAGCTCGCACTGAGTGGCGCTGAGACTCCCCCGCTCGACCAGCTCCCGCGCCCCTGGCCGGGCGGCGCCAAAGCGCCTGATCGAGAGTGCCGGCCCGTCGATCGCGAGCGGCGGGATGACGACGTTGACCCGCGAGCCATCGGCGAGGCGCGCATCGACCATTGGGCTGAGCTCGTCGATCCGCCGCCCCAGCGGCGCGAGGATGCGCTCGATCGCGTTGCGCAGCTCCTCCTCGTCTGGAAAGCGAACGTCGACCGCTTCAATCCGGCCCGCTCGCTCGACGTAGACCTCATCGGGTCCGTTGACCATCACCTCCTCGACCGCGGGATCGGCGAGCAGGTCCTCGAGCGGGCCGAGGCCAACGGTGTCGCGAATGATCCTGGTCGCCAGCTCCCCCCGCGTGGCCTGGCCGAGCAGCGCCGCCTCCTCCTCAACCAGGACGCGTATCTCATCAGCGAGATCAAGCGCAGCGGCGTCACCGCCGGCTGCCGCAACGCGGCGTCGCTCGATCAAACGAAAGCGAAGCTCATCGGCGAGACCGGCGAGGTGGTGCTCTCGCGTTGCCACCGTCACTCCTCCGGCAGCAGCGTCAGCTTGCGAGCGAAGCTTTCGGCGGCGATCAGGCGCAGCGCCTGCCGCTTGGTTAGCCCCAGCGTTGCCGCCGCGGCGCCACCGGGACCCGGCCCGTCGGCCCCTGGCCCGAGCGCCAGCAGCGGCACTGCAGCCGCTGCCACATATGTGCGACCTGGACCGCTGCCGCTCGGTTCAGTGGTGACGACGACGTCCACCTTCGTGCCGGCCGCGGACTCGCCCGTCGCCAGCAAAGCTTCGGCGCCGCTGACCGCGATTTCGACCGGACGCCTGCTCGACCCGAGCGCGCCGGTCGCCTCACTCCTCGGTTGCCTAATCCGCAGCTGACTCCTCAACAGATACGAGCCCGGCTCGAGCTCTGTCGTCGGCTCCAGACCGAGCGCTTCCCGCGGGTCGCGCAAGGCCCCCGAAGGCACAAACCGAATGGGGACTCGACGCGTCTCCAACCCGCTGGAGATATCGCCGGCCTCCAAAACGCCCTCCGCCTTCAGGCTTTCTGTCGCCACCACGACCTGGCGCAACGGTCCGTAGCCGCTCGCCACCCGTGAGCCGTAGCTGTCGGCGATGCCAGCTGCCACGGCAGCGGTGAGGAGGGCGAGTCCGAGAAAGGCGAGGGCCCGGGTACGACGACTCACGCCGCCCGCCCGGTCCCTGCTTCGGCCAGCGGCAGCTCGAGCACCGCCCGCGATCCCCGCCCCGATTGGCTGAGAGCAAAGTGACCCGCGTGATCAGCCGCAACACGCCGGACCACGCCGAGACCGTGCCCCCGATGATGGCGGCCCGAGAGCCGGGCAATCGTCTGGGCTGGGCTGTGGCGCCGCGCTTGCGGCCGCGTCGCGCGTCCCGAGTCGACCACCGCAATTCGCAGGCGCCCCTCGAGCAACCTGCCGGCGACGACAATCGTCGGGCCGCCATGCTCGATCGCGTTGACAATCAGGTTGTCGAGTGCCTGGGCAAGCGCGCTGCGGTCGCCGCTGACAAGCGCTTCGCCGGCGTTCCAACGCAGCTCAAGCGAGCCCTCCGCGAGCCGCACGCGCGCCTGCCAGCGAGCGACAGCAGAGTGAGCCAGCGCCGTGACGTCGACTGAACCAAAGGCGGGGGCTAGCGGCCCGCCGTTGATCTCGCGATCGAGACGTTCAAGCGCCGCTGCAGCCAGCTCGATCGGCTCGCCGGCACCGGCCGAACCTCCGAGCCTCGGACCGGCGGTTAGGGCCACGGCTTGCAGCGGGCGACGAAGCTCGTGCAGCGCCTCGTTGAGGGCGCTGCGCCGCCGGCCCGCGCGCAGGCTCTGCGCCGCGACGGCAGCGGCCATCGAGAGGACGACGGGCCAGCCGGCAACGATCTGGGCCAGCTCGGTCATCCGTCGATCAAGCGGTAGCCGTAGCCCCAGCAGTTGATCACATAGCGGCCACTCTCGGGGTCGAGTTTGCGCCGCAGCCGGCTGGCATGGGAGTCGAGGGTCCTCGTTCGCGCGGGGCTGCGATACCCCCAGACCGCCTCGAGCAGCTCGCGCTTGGTGAAGACCCGCGAGGGCTCGCCGGCGAGCACGCGCAGCAGGCCGAACTCCTTGTTCGAGAGCATCACCTCGCGCTCGCCGACCCAGGCCTTGCGCCGCGCCGGATCGACGACGATCTCGCCCACGCGAAGCGGTCCCTGGCGCTCGCCGGAGCCGCGTCGCAGTACCGCGCCGATGCGGGCACGAAGCTCCGGGTAAAAGAGCGGCTTGACGAGGAAATCGTCGGCCCCGGTCTCCAGCCCGCGCACCCGGTCCTCATCGGAGCCATGGCCGGTGAGGACGATCACCGGCAGGGCGGGATCGAAGCGCGAGGTGACCCCATCCGCCTCGCGGATCTCACGCAGGACGTCGAGCCCGGAGGCATCGGGCAGCGAGAGGTCGAGCAGGAGCAGGTCCGGGTGGTTGTAGCGGCAGAGCCGCAGCGCGTCGGAAGCGTTGGGGGCCGGTAGCACTCCGAAGCGATCAGCGACCAGGTTGTCGCAGAGCAGCTCGAGCGTCTGGGCGTCGTCCTCACAGACGACCAAGTTGGCGATCTCGCGGCGCTGGGGAAGCATTGGCCGCTCTAAGAAGTCGCGGCGAGGTTTTCTCCCCCCTCGCCGGCCGGCACCTCCAGCACCGCCCGGGCCCGTGCGCAAAATGCAAGGTGACGGGGGCCAACCTCGCGGCGAACGGTGACCACCTCGCCGTACTCGCCGAGGAAATAGAGGTCGAGCGGGAGGCGCATGCCGAAGGTATGGACGCTCGAACAGTGCGGGATCAGCAGGCCCGCCCCGACCTCCTCGCGGTTGAGATGAGCCAGACCCAAGAACCGCGCGCATGGCCCCAGGGCGACCCGAACCTCGCGCCCAAGCACCGTCGCAACCGGCAGGCGGCGAAGGCGTTGGGCAAGGAGCGGTTCGGGCATCTAGCCTCTGTCAATGCCAGCTGGTGGCAAAGTCACCGTTTTCGGACCGCACCCGATGCTGGCGATCACGGTCGAGGCGCTGACCAGCGAGGGCGGCGATGACATCCACCTACACGCCGCCGGGCAGGGCGTATGGGTGGCACGAATGGCCGCCGAGCTCGGCGCCGAGCCGATCCTCTGCGGCTTCATCGGCGGCGAGAGCGGCGCCGTGCTGCGGCCCCTGTTGGAGCAGATGGAGGTCGAGATGCGTCTGGTCGAGACCGCCGAGGGAAGCGGCGCCTACGTGCACGATCGCCGCAGCGGCGAACGTGTGCCGATCGCCCAGAGCGCCTCGATGCCACCCTCCCGCCACGAGATCGACGAGCTTTTCTCGACCACGGTCGCCGCCGCAATCGATTCCGGCGTCCTCGCCGTCTGCGGCCCCTACCCCGGCGAGGCACTGCCGCTGGAGATCTACGGCAACCTCGTCGCCGACGTCAAGGCCAACGGCACCCCGGTCGTCGTCGACCTCTCGCGGCCGCGACTCGACAGCGCCCTCGAGGGCGGTCCCGACTTGGTCAAGATCAACGACTGGGAGCTGGCCGGCTACATCGAGGGCCCGGTCGACACCGAGGAGCGGATGCGAGCCGCGGCGCAGAAGCTGCTCGACGCCGGCGCCGACGCAGCGATCATCACCCGGGCCGAGGAACCGGCGATGGTCGTGCGCGGCGATGAGGCCTGGGAGCTGGTACCACCGCGCTTCGAGCGCGGCTCGCGCGAGGGCTGCGGCGACTCGATGATGGGCGGCCTCGCGGCCTGCATGGCGGCCGGCCTCGATTGGGAGGAGACGCTGCGCACCAGCGCCGCCGCCGGTGCAGCCAACTTCCTCCGCGCCGGTCTTGGCAGTGGCTCACGCGCGGTGATCGAGGACCTGGCGCGCAAGGTCGAGTTGCGGCCGCTCTAGACGGTCGGCCCGAAGGGGAGATCCAGCTCCGCTCCCTCGACGATCGCCTGCGGCGCGGTGTCGCGCATCCACTCCAGGTGGGGAGCGGTCGCGTCGATCTCGGCGAGCACGCCGAAGGCCTCCCCCAAGTGCAGTGGGCGGCCGCCATGTGAGGAGTGGGCGTCGCTGCTCAGGATGTGAACGAGACCCTGTTCCGCCAGCATCCGCATGCCGTCGGCGAAGCGCTCGCGCAGGAAGAAGTCGGCGGTTGCCTGGACCAGGGCGCCCTCGGCGATCAGCGCCGCGATCCGCTCGTACATGTCGGCCGAGAGGTGGCGCTCGGGGTGGGCGATCAGCGCCCGGTGACCGCGCTCGGCGAGGTGGCCGACGCGGGTGATCAGGGTGTCGCTGAGCGGCCCCGGCGCCGGCTCGAGCAGGATCCAGCGGCCGCCGCCAAGCGCCACGCGTTCCAGCTCCTCCTCGCTCAGGGCCTCGACCGCGGTCTCCGCCACCTCGCCACCCTCGAGGACCTCGACCGGCAGCCCCTCGTCGCGCAGCGCCCGGTTGAGCTCCTCGACCAGCCCTGCGAGCTGCTCGATCCGCACGTCGTGGTCGTGGCGGATGTGCGGCGTCGCGCAAACCCGCTCGATCCCGTCGTTGACCGCCTGACGCGCCAGGCCCAGGCTGTCGGCGAGGTCGAGTGAGCCGTCGTCGACGCCGGGGAGGATGTGGCAGTGCAGATCGATCATCGGTGCAAACGGCCTTTCAGGCAGGGGCCCATGCGGGCACGAGACTACGATGATCGGCATGATCCAGCACCTGCTCCCGCTGGGCTGGCGCGAGCAGTTGGCTTCAACTCATGGATAAGAAAACGACCCGCCGAGGGAACTACGAGTCTGGCTCCGATTACGTGCTTGAGTACGGGGAGCTCCGCTTCGCCTTCAACGAGGGCGATTTCGGCCAGCGGGTCGAGCAGGCCGCGGTGAAACTGGGCTTTGTCGACCAGGGGCTGAGCCAGGAGGAGCTCGACGACCTGCTCGACCTGGCCGTCAGCGGCGAGATCGCCGAGCCCAGCTCACGCCTTGGCGAGCACATCAACGAGAACTGGGACGACCTCGTCGGCCCTGCTAATCGCAGCCTCGTGCACTGGCTGCGCCGCCTCGTCTTCCGCGGCGCCTGGCTTGACCAGCGGGTCAAGGAGGGCGAGCTCGACGTGGTCTTCGACGAGCGCAACCAGACCTTCGGCTACGTGCAGCCGGATCGCAGCTCCGAGCTGATCGAGCTGTCCAAAGAGCCATCTTGGCGGCGTATTGCGTATCGGCGGTAGCGGCCCCCTGAGTGGGGGTTTCGCTTAACTTTTTCGGTGCTGACGCGGCGGCTGCCGCCGCAAGGAATTGCCGAAAAAGTGCAAGACGCTCCCCCCCCACTCAGGGGGCCGGTATCAGGACGAGCGCTCTAGGGCCGCCACGACGGTCAGGGAGCCAGAGCTGGAAAGACCTAGGCCGCCGTCGAAGATCTCTTTTGCCGTGTCGCCATCGTCGAGACGGGTCAGGGAGTCGACCAGGAGGATGACGTCTTCGCCGCTTTCGGCACGGCGGATGGCCTGGGCGAGGGCGTCGCCGGCGTGGCGCGCCTGGGCGGCAACCACCAGCTCGGCATCGGGGGCCTCGCGCTTCCAGTCGGCCAGCTCCTCAGGACTGGGGTCAATCAGCAGGGCGATCGGGTCGGGACCCTCGGAGGCACCGGCCAGCTCGCCGGCGATCTCGCGCAGTAGCGAGGTGCAGGTGGCGCGGCTCTCGCCGTAGACGAGCGCCTGGCGGCCGGGCGGCGGCAGCAGCAGGTCCTGGGCGCGCAGGCCCTTGCTCTTGCGGCCGAAGCGACGGCGGCGACGTTTGCGTTTAGGGCGAGACGAGTCTCCGCCGACAGCGGCGGCCGACTCCCTGGGCGGGGCGGGCGGCTGCGGCGCCTGGGGCTGCGGTTCTGGCTTGGCTACCGACTCCTTCACGGGCAGCTCGTCCGCACGCTTTTTGCGGGCGGGGCGCTCGCGATCGGCGGCTTCGCCACCCCCGGAGCGCTGGCGTGGTTGACGATCGCGAGGCGAGCGCTCGCGGCGCGGCGGGCGGTCCCCACGCGGTTTCTCACTCCGCGTGGGCTTGCCGTCGCCGTCGCTCAGCTTCGCGATCAGCTCCTCGCGGGGCAGCATGCGATAGCGCGGCACGTCGGCCTCGGCTGCCAGCGAGTGCAGCTCGGCGAGGTGCTTGGACTCGAGTTCCGTCTTATTCATGAAGTCTCCGTGTGTTCACGGGCGGCAGGTTATTGCAGCGACTCGACGGGTGAGCCGGCGGGGTCGATGCCGGCCTCGGCTGCTGCGGCCGGCCAGGCCTCGACCGCCCGCTTGACCTCGCGGCGTGACCAACCGAGCTCGCCACCCAAGGCCGCAGCCACGGCGCGGGCCGGAGCGGCATCGCGCAACTGCGGCGCGGCGAGCAGGCCGAGGCGGGTACGGCGCAGCAATACATCGGCGACCGTGCGGGCCTGCTCGTGGCGAGCGGCGATCACGGCCTCGGCCAGCAGGTCGGGGCGGCCGGACACGATCGGCTCGGCCAGCTTCGAGTCCTCGCGCGCCAAGGCGATGACTTTGCGGGCGGCGTGACCGTAGCGGAAGGCGAGTTGCTCGAGCGCCTCTTCCCCCACCCCGTCCGGCGCCTCCAGATCGTTGGGACGCGCCTCCATGCCGAGCGGGATTTCCGCTGTGTGGCAGGGCGCCTCCCGACCCTCGCGCTCAACCAGGCGGTCGACCGTCTGCTTGGCCATGCGCCGCCAGGTGGTCAGCTTGCCGCCGGTGATCGTCAGCATCCCCGAGGAGGTCTCATAGAGCTCCGCCCGGCGCGAGATGTCAACCGACTTCTTCGGGTCGCCGGTCGCGATCAGCGGCCGCACCCCGGCGTAGGCGCCGACCAGATCGCCGACGCCAAGCGAGATGCCAAAGAACTCGTTGACGGCGTCGAGTAGATAGGTGACGTCCTCGCTCCCCGGCCGGGGGTGGTCGATGTCGCCCTCGAAGTCGTTGTCGGTGGTGCCGATCAGGGTGCGCCCGTACCAGGGTAGGGCGAAGATCGCCCGGCCTTCCCCGGCGGGGACGATGCAGGCGGCTGCGCCGGTCGAGAGCTTCTCGCGGTCGACCAAGACATGGGTGCCGCGGCTGGGCGAGATCCGCGGCACGTCCACCTCCTCGATCGTCTCCTCCGGTCGGATCCGGTCGGCGAAGACGCCGGTGGCGTTGATCACGTTGTCGGCGCTGAGCTCGAGCCGCTCTCCCGAGCCGGCCTCGAGGAAGGCGACCCCGGCGGCGCGGCCATTGCGCTCCAACACCTCGATCACCTCGGCGCCGTTCAGCATCACCGCGCCGAAGCGCTCGGCCTCGCCGAGCACGGTCAGGGTGAGGCGAACGTCATCGGTCTGGCAGTCGTAGAAGAGGTAAGCGTTCTTGGGATCGCGCGGCTCCAGGGCGGGGACCAGTTGCAGGACCTCGTCGCGATCGATCGTGCGGTGGCGATCGGGTGACCAGTAATAGTCCTCGTCGGCTTCCTTGGAGGAACGCATCTCGCGACGGCTGCGACCGACCCGCGTGGTCGCCATCACGTCATACATGTTGAGGCCGATTCCGAGGCCGCGCTGGCGACGCTCGTCGGAGAAGGACGGGATGAGGAAGGGCGTGGGATAGACCAGATGCGGCGCCAACTGGACCATCAGCTGCCGCTCGAGCAGCGCCTCGCGCACCAGCCCAAGGTCGAGGTTCTGCAGATAGCGAAGGCCGCCGTGGACCATCTTCGAGGAGCGGCTGGATGTCCCTTCGGCGTAGTCGCCGCGCTCCAGCAGGGCCACCGAGTAGCCGCGCGAGGCGGCGTCGAGGGCAACCCCGGCGCCGGTGATGCCGCCGCCGATCACGACGACCTCGAAGTGCTGGCCAGCGATCGCCTCGATCGCTGTGGCGCGGGAGAGCATCAGGCGAGGAACTCGGTTGACTGCTCGATCGGCGGCCGCTCGGGCGGCTCCTTCTCCTGGCGCGGGTGGCCGAGGTGCAGGAGGCCGACGAAGCGCTCGCTCTCGGGCAGCCCGACTGCCTGCAGACCCTCGGGCGAGCGCAGCAGGCCGGGCGTGCGCCAGTAGCCCGCGTAGCCGCGGGCATGGGCGGCGAGCAGAACGATGTAAGAGGCGACGGCGGTCGTGTGCAGGTCCTCTTCGTTTTGGACTGGGTCGGCGCCGAGGGCGCAGGAGACGAGGATCAGGGTCGGGGCGCGGTCGAGCTTTGCCGCTCCCTCGGGCCCAGCGACCTGCTTCAGCCGCGCCAGCGTTCCTGGGCCGACAATGCGAAAACGCCAGGGCGCGGTCAGGTGGTGGTTCGGTGCCCAGCGCGCGAGCTCGAGCAGCGCGAGGATTTCATCGCGCCCGAGCGGCTCAGGCCCAAAAGCCTTGTGTGTGCGCCGGGTCCGAATCGCGGTCTCTACGTCCACGCTTGCAACATAGCCGTCCGAAGACCCGCCCTCCCTTTACTACCTCAGAGGTGGTCAAAGGAGGGCGCGTGTGCCGCTACCAGGCGTAGCGACGGCCGAGCCACCAGGGCAGGCCGATGGCGAGGGCGGTGGCAGCGAGGCCGACGCCGATCGGGGGCCAGGGAGAGGGGTTCGAGCCCGAAGCGCTGACGGGCTGGGACGCTGTGGCCGGGGCCGGTGGTGCAGCTTCGGCCTCGCCTTCTTCCGGCGTACCGAGCTGCGCCGGCGGGGAGGCCGGGATCGCGCCCGCCGCCGAGGGCGGCGCGGTCAGCGCACCGCTGCCGCCAGTACTGGGCACCCCCGACGACGTCGGCGGTACCGATTCGAATTCCTCCGGCGGGCTGGTCCCTCCAGGAGGCGGTGGCGGAGCAGTCTTCGACGGCGAAACGGTCGTCGGGGTCGGTTGGCGTGGCGGCGGTTCGATCGGCAGCGAGTCGCCCGAGACGGCGACCAGCACCTGGCCCGTAACCCAGACCGGGGTCTGGTCGCTGGATTCGGAATAGCGATAGTGGCCGTCGCTGGCCTGCCGGGCGGCGAGGTAGTCAAGGGCGCTGTTGCCGCCGTCGCTGATCTTGGCCGGATCGGCTCCGACGGCGATCATCCCCTGCACCGCCCAGGCGGTCGACTGAGCGTTGACGCCGCCGCCCGCCCCAAGGGCGAAGCCGCCGTTGGGGCGCTGGTGTTTGCGCAAATAGGAGAGCCCGGCCTCGGCCGCTTTCGTGCTGGGCAGCGCCTGCATCACCGAGCCGGTGACGTCGGCGTTGCTCGGCTGACCCGGCACGTCCCCCCAGCCCCCGTCGTCGTTTTGCACCTTGGTCAGCCACGAGACCGTG
>Ga0066654_10000259_pt1 | contig 12880 bp, 15 predicted proteins | sample GraSoiAngelo_103_FD_66715 | JGI IMG/M metagenome (GOLD analysis project Ga0066654, IMG submission 66715) | Grasslands soil microbial communities from the Angelo Coastal Reserve, California, USA - 14_0903_05_20cm | ecosystem: Environmental > Terrestrial > Soil > Grasslands | place: USA... | reverse complement strand
CGTCCGCGCGCTCGACACCTCCTCCAGCGTGCGCGAGTAGACGATCTTCTCGGCGGCGCGCCAGATCTCGGCGAAGTCGCGCATGACCGGATGCTGGTCTGGTCCGGTGTCGACCGTCTCCCAGAAGACCATCGTCTCGTACATCCGCCGCCCGTAGAGGCAGATCTCGACCGGCCGCTCGAGCTCGTTGACGAAGGCGTGCACCTCCTCGTCAGGGGCCGCCCAACCAAAGTTGCCGTCCGCGTCGGCGACGTAACCATCGAGCGACGCAATCGTCGAGTAGATCATGCGGGCCATTGGACAGAGCTATATCGCAGGCGTTACTCGACCAGGTAACGGGTCGGCACGAAGGTCTGCGTATCGATCGGCGGCCGTGCGTAGGCGCGTTCCTGGCGAGGCGGCAGCTCGAGCTTCTCTGCCGGCGCCGGCTCGTAGGGGATCCGTTCGAGCAGGTGGCTGATCAGGTTGAGGCGGGCGGTGCGCTTGTCGTCCGCCTCGACCACAAACCAGGGCGAATCCTCGGTGTCGGTGCGGGCGAACATCTCGTCCTTGGCCTTGGCGTAGTCGACCCAGTGCGCCCGCGCCTCGAGGTCCATCGAGCTCAGCTTCCACTGCTTGCTGGGGTCCTCAATACGGGCCTTGAAGCGGCGCTCCTGCTCCTCATCTGAGATCGAGAGCCAGTACTTGACCAGGATCAGCCCGGAGCGCATCAGGATCCGCTCGAAGCTGGGGGTCGAGCGCATGAACTCCTGGTACTCCTCCTCGCTGCAGAAGCCCATCACCCGCTCGACGCCGGCGCGGTTGTACCAACTGCGATCGAAGAGGACCATCTCGCCGCCGGCTGGCAGCTGGGCGACGTAGCGCTGGAAGTACCACTCGCTCCGCTCCCGCTCGGTTGGTTTGCCGAGGGCGACCGTTCGCACCACCCGCGAGCTGGTCCGCTCGGTGATCCGCTTGATCACCCCGCCCTTGCCGGCAGTGTCTCGCCCCTCGAAGAGGACGGCGACCCGCAGGCCGGCGTGGACGATCCACTCCTGCAAGCGCACCAACTCCTCCTGCAGCAGGGCTAGCTCCTTCTTGTACTGCTTCTTGCTCAGGACCTGGGGCGAGTCGCCGCTTTGCGCCACGCCCCAAGCCTAAGCCGTGAGCCGCTACTGGTGATTCGGCCCGTCGTCGTTGCCGTGCCGGTGATGGTGGCCCTTGTGATGGTGATGGTGCTTGCCCTGGTGGTGATGGTGCTGCTCGTGACCGGCCGGGTCATCGGCGCCGTGGCTGGCAATCGCCACGCCGCTGCCACCGATCGCCATCACGCCTGCAATCGCAAGTGCCGCTGAGATTCGCTTCAGCATCGCTGCCTCCTCGAAGGACGAGTTTCGGTCGTGGCTTGCGCCCCGGGGCCGCGTGAAACCGGGGATACGAGGCGCTTCTGTGCAAGGTTCACAGACCCTTGACAGAGAAACATTCGGTACTTAATCTTTCGGTACCGAATGTTTGAGCCGAAGCAGAGCACCGACCGGATCGAGCCCTACGTCTGGAAGATCGCCGGCGTCGTGATCCTCGGCATGATGATGTCGATTCTCGACACGACGATCGTCAACGTCGCCCTCGACACCCTCGGCCGCGACCTGCACAGCACGATCGCGCAGATCCAGTGGGTGGCGACCGGCTACCTGCTGGCGCTGGCGGCGGTCATCCCCCTCACCGGCTGGGCGGCGCGGCGCTTCGGTGCCAAGCGCGTCTACCTCTGCTCGATCGTCCTCTTCACGATCGGCTCGGCCCTCTGCGGACTGGCCGAATCGAGCACCTCGTTGATCCTCTTCCGCGTCCTACAGGGAATCGGCGGCGGCATGATCATGCCGGTCTCCCAGATGATCATGGCCGAGGTCGCCGGCCCCAAGCGCATGGGCCGGGTGATGGGCATCGTCGTGATGCCGGCGATGCTGGCGCCGATCCTCGGCCCCGTCGTCGGCGGCCTGATCCTGGAAAACCTGCACTGGTCATGGATCTTCTTCGTCAACGTGCCGATCGGGATTTTCGCCGCGATCCTCGGCATGCGGATGCTGCCCAACTCGAAGCTCGGCGAGGCGGGCAGGCTCGACGTCGTCGGGCTGATCCTGCTTGTGACCGGAATGCCGCTGATCGTCTACGGACTCTCGGAGATCGGCACCCGCGGCAGCTTCTCCGCGCCCACCGTGGTCTGGCCGATCGTGGCCGGGATCGCGATGCTGATCGCCTTCGGCCGGCACGCGCTGCGCATCGAGCGGCCACTGCTCGACGTGCGCCTCTACGCCAACCGCATCTTCGCAGCTGCCTCGCTGACCACCTTCGGCCTCGGCGCGGCGCTCTTCGGGGCGATGATCCTCGTCCCCCTCTACTACCAGCAGGTGCGTGGCGAGAGCGTGATCGTGACCGGGCTCCTGGTTGGTCCCCAGGGTCTCGGCATGCTCTTCGTCGCCCCCTTCACCGCCCGGCTGACCCAGCGCTTCGGCGGCGGCCGCGTCGCCATCGTCGGCGTCTCGATCCTCTGCCTCACCTCGTTGCCCTTCGCCTTCATCGGCGCCGATACCTCGATCCTTGGGATCTCGCTGCTGCTGCTGCTGCGCGGCGTCGGCATTGGCCTCTCCTTCATCCCCACCACCACCGTCGCCTTCGCCTCCCTGCGCACCGATCAGCTCTCCGACGCGACGCCGCAGATGAACGTCCTGCAGCGGGTTGGCGGCGCGATCGGGACCGCGGTGCTGGCCGTGGTGCTGCAACGAGCCAGCGCTGACGCCAGCACGCCCGCCGAGCTCGCCGGCGCCTTCGGCACCGCCTACTGGTGGGCCTTCGGAATCGCCACTCTCGCCTTCATCCCCTGCATTGTGCTGTTGCGTGCCGAGCAGCAGAAACGCCAGCACACGCCGACCGAGGCGGAGGAGATCGCCGAGGCCGAACTGGAGCCGCTCGGTGCCTAAGGGCGGCGTCAAAGTCGCGCCGCCCTCGAGCGACCCTCGCGAGGAGCGCCTGACCGACCTCGGTCAAGCCTTTCGCCGCGCCTACCGCAGCCTGCGCCGGCTGCGCGGCCGCGACACCCACCTGTTGGGCGGTGAGATCAGCCACGCCCAGTTCGAGTTGCTGGCCGAGCTGCGCGAGCGCGGCCCGCTTCCCGCCGGTGAGCTGGCGCACGTCGCCGGCCTCAGCGCCGCCACCGTCTCCCAGATGCTCGACCACCTGGCCACCGACGGCCACATCAAAAGAGTCCGCTCCGAGACCGACCGGCGCGTCGTCCTGATCGAGTTGACCAGTCTCGGCCGGCGCCGGGTAGAGGCAACGAAGGCGCTCTGGCGCGAGCGCTGGGTGGCGGCACTGGAGGGTGTCGACGAGGAGGAACTGCGAATCGCCGGCGGGGTCCTGCAACGAATCGGCGCCGTCTTCGAGGAGCCGGCGGGCAACTAATCGAGCAAGATCAGCACCACGGTGAAGAGGCCGAGGATCACGCCTCCCACCGCCAGGGCAGTGTGAGCGAGACGGGGAGAAGACGGAAAGCGGCCCTCGGCGAGGGCGATCTCCACCATACGGCGACGAGCGCTGCCGTATGCAATCACCGCGATGCCGTAGAACGCGAAGCAGACTCCGGCGATCACGTACGGCCAGCGCTGGGAGCTGTCATCGAGACCGGGGACGATCCGGCCGACCGCCAGAGCAACCGCCAAACCGGTCAGACCGGTCCGCCACCAGGCCAGCTCGGTGCGTTCGCTGGCCAGCAGCGTGCGCCGCGTGGCATCGACGGCTTCCAGCGGCTGCGAACCCGTCTGAGCTGACGTCTCGCGGCTCTCCATGCCTGGAAAGCTAGACCAACCGAAGCCGGGATCGACGTCGCGGCGACAAGTCGGTGCTCAACCAGCAAGGATGCGCGGATGCCCAATCCACACCGCGCCAAAAAACGCCGCGAACCCGAAGACCACGGCTGGGTGATCTCCTTCGGCTGCAAAACCGCCGGCAAGCTAATGCGGCTCAAGGTCGACACCGACCCGGCCAGCGATACCAGCCCGATCGAGGTCCCCTGCCCCTGCGGCGAGACTCACCGCGTGATCGTCTCGCCCTACCGGCGCCGGCGCTCGGCCGACGAACCCTTCGACCTCGAGGTCACCTCGCTCGACGAGCTGCGCTGAGCGGCGTCAAGCTCCCCGCTCAGCCGAGGCCGAGCGTGGCGATTGTCTGCGCCGCCATTTCCGACTCGCCGAGGGCGTTGGGGTGCACGATCACCGGGTTGGTCCCCTGCAGGACCGGCTCGATCCAGCGGACGCCGAGCGGCTTACAGGCATCGTGGCCGTTGGAGGTCGTGCTGAAGTCGACGTAGGTCGAGCCGGTAGCCGCGGCGGCGCGGCTGATCGCGTCATTCAGCGTCGCCTGGATGCCTCGCACGTAGGGAACGTCGCCCTGGGCGATCGGCATCTTGGTGAAGCAGCCACGACTCGCCGGCATGATCCAGGGGTAGCCAAGGATCGCCACCTGCGCCACCGGCGCTTCGGCATGCACGGCGTTGAGCGCTTTCACCAGCGAGGGGTAAGTCACGGTGTCGATCGTTTCTTCGAACGAGGAGCCGTAGCGGTCCTTGCAGGGACTGCCCTGGCCCAGAGTCGAGAGGCCGGCACTGCCGCAGGCGATGATCGTGTCGATGAAGACGCCGCTGTCGTTGCCGCCGATCGTCATCGTCACCAGCTGCGTTTCCTGCCCCAGCGCTTCCAGCTGAGGCGGCACGCCGGGATACTGCGATTCGAAGAAGTCGCTCGTTTCCGCCGCCCCGCAGGTGACGTCCTTCAGCTCGGCGCCAGTGTCGGCGGCGATCACGTGGGGGTAGTTGCGGACCGAGCGCAGGCACTCCGGTGGTGCGAAGAGATCGAGTGGCAGGACTCCGGAGGCGGCGCTGTAGGAGTCGCCAAGCGCCACGTAGCGGAGTGGCGAGGCGGCAGCCTGCGCGATCGGTGCGGCAAGCGCGAGCAGAACTGCGCCAACGACAGCGAGCAGCAAACGGCGCATACGAGCGGGACGATATTGCACGTTCATTTCTCCTCTTCTCGAAGACCCTTGAGGAAACTTTGCCCCGATCGAGCCCGGTCGAAACATGCCCCGCCAGCCGCAGACGGGCGTCGGCCTGCTCAGCCCTTTCGTTTTGCCATTCGCTCCAGCTGCTTGCCGAAGGCCCTCTCGACTTCGTCGGACATGGTCATCCGGTAGACAGCGACCAGGGCCTGCATCGAGAGCGGACGCAGCTGATCGAGAGCGGCGCGGACCTCTGGCCAGCGCTCTTCCGGGTAGCCCTCCTCTTCGAAGGGCTTCCAGATGTCCTGGAGGAAGAGTTTGACGAACTCGTGCGAGACGGACCGGCAGCGGCTCTGCACCTTGGCGATCACGACCAGGGCGTGATCGAGCGGCACCCCCGTCGCGACAACCCCCTCGGCGGCGTCGAGCAGTGAGGGGAACGGCGCCTCGAAGCGGTCATCGTCGATCGGGACCAGGGCGCCGGCATCGATCGCTCGCTTCAGTGCATCGTCGATCTCCGTGCCGAAACGGTCCGCGAGCTCTGTACGCGTGAATGTCTCAGGCTGCTCACCGTCGAACTCGTCAAGCGCCCGCTTGAAGGAGAGGAACTGCTCGGCCGGGCCCAGGTTCTGACTCAGCAGCCGCTCGATCCCCTTGAGGTTGAAGCCGTCGGTCTGAAGCTCCTGGATCATCCGCAGCCGATCGAGATGCTCGGGCCCGTAGTAGCCGACGCGATCGCGCACCTCGGGAGCGGGAAGCAGCCCCCGTGCCCGGTGCGAGCGGATGTTGCGGACGGTCATCCCCGTCTCCGCGGCGAGCTCTTCGATCGTCAGGTTGTTCTCCGGCTCGGCGCTCGCCATATATGTGAAACCTATCACTGAAAGACGGGCCGCTAGTTGACGTGACGGCATTTGGTGTTACGTTGTCTCCCGTCACGGGTAATCGCTGTTGAACGCTCAGCGAAGAGGAGAGATATGAGTTCCACAGCCACAGTTGCAGCGCCGTCTCGCCGCCGGGGAGCCCCCGCACGACGCCTGTTCGACGCGATCGCCGGACCGCACGGGCTTGATCGCTACCTCGAGCAGATCAACCCCACCTTCGTCATCGGCGAGTGTCGGGCCGAGGTGATCGCGGTCGAGCACGGCAGCGAGGACAGCGTCACCTTGACCCTGCGCGCAAACCGCGCCTGGGAGGGGATCCGCGCCGGCCAGTTCGTCCAGGTCGCGGTCGAGATCGACGGCGTGCGCCGCAGCCGCTGTTACTCGCCGGCTTCCCCGGAGGGCAGCGGTCGCGACCTGGAGATCACGGTCAAGCGCCACTCCGACGGTTTGGTCTCGAACTTCCTAGTCGACCAGGCACGGCCCGGCATGGTGCTCGGCCTCTCCCAGGCCGACGGCGACTTCCATCTTCCCGACGTGCGCCCCGACTCGATCCTGCTGATCGGCGGCGGCAGCGGCATCACTCCCCTGATGGCGATCCTCCGCACCCTCTGCGCGGAGCGGCACCCGGGCAAGATTGCGCTGATCCAGTACGCCCCGGACCCCGGCCGCGCGATCTATCGCGAGGAGCTCGAGCGCCTGGCGGCCGGGAACCCGAACTTCACCCTGACCCGCTCCTACACGCGGGCGCCCGGCGTCGGTGAGCTCGACGGCCACTTCAGCCCGACCCACCTTCCCCAGGCCGACCCCTGCTTCACCGCTGCCGAGACCTTCGCCTGCGGGCCCCCCGCCCTGCTCGACGCGGTGCGCGGCACCTGGACCAACGGCCTCGAGCAGCGGCTGCACGTCGAGAACTTCGTCCCCCCCAGCCTGCTTCCCCTCGGCGAGCCCGGGACGGGCTCGATCCGCTTCGCCGGCTCGGACCTCGAGGTCGAGAACAGCGGCGCCTCGATCTTGGAGCAGGCCGAGCAGGCTGGCGTCCCGGCGCAGTCGGGCTGCCGCATGGGCATCTGCCACACCTGCACCTGCCGCAAGCTGAGCGGCAGCGTCAAGAACCTGCTCACCGGCGAGGTCTCCGCCACATCCGAGGAGGAGATCCAGCTCTGCGTCTCCGCTCCGCTCAGCGACCTCGTAATCGACCTTTGAACCGACTTCCACGAAAGGCAACCCAGATGAGCACGACCACCGAAAGTCAGATTCCCCTCACGCCGAAGCAGATCGAGAGCTTCGGCGAGGAGCTCGACGCGATCCGCCAGCGCGTCCTCGCCGATCGCGGCGAGAGCGACGCCAACTACATCCGCAAGGTGATCCGCGCCCAGCGGGGGCTCGAGGTCGCCGGCCGCGGCCTGCTCTGGGCTGGGGTCTTCCCCCCGGCCTGGATCGCCGGCACAGCCGCCCTCTCGCTCTCCAAGATCCTCGACAACATGGAGATCGGCCACAACGTGATGCACGGCCAGTACGACTGGATGAACGACCCGGCGCTCTCCGGCAAGCAGTTCGAGTGGGACAACGCCTGCCCGGCTGACCAGTGGCGCCACTCCCACAACTACATGCACCACACCCACACCAACATCGTCGGCAAGGACCGCGACATCGGCTACGGGGTGCTGCGCATGTCAGAGGACCAGCAATGGCGTCCCTATTACCTGGGCAACCCCGTCTACGCGACCCTGCTCGCGATGTTCTTCCAGTACGGCGTGGCCCTGCATGACCTCGAAGTCGAGCGCCTAACCAGCGGCGAGGCCAAGCTCGCCGACAAGCGCAAGCTGATCAGCGGGATCTGGAAGAAGGTCCGCCGCCAGACCCTGAAGGACTACGTGATCTTCCCGGCGCTGTCGGGCCCGTTCTTCCTCTTCCCGCTGGCCGGCAACGCGACCGCCAACCTGGTCCGCAACGTCTGGTCGTTCACGATCATCTTCTGCGGCCACTTTCCGGAAGGCACCCACGAGTTCACCGAGGAGGAGACCGAGAACGAGAGCCGCGGCGAGTGGTACTACCGCCAGCTACTCGGCTCGGCCAACCTCAGCGGCAGCCGGCCCTTCCACATCCTCTCCGGCAACCTCAGCTTCCAGATCGAGCACCACCTCTTCCCCGACTTGCCGGCCAATCGCTACGCGGAAATCTCGACCGAGGTGCGCGAGATCTGCGAGCGCTACGGCATCCCCTACAACGTCGGTCCGCTGGGCAAGCAGTTCGGCAGCGTGGTCAAGAAGATCTGCCGCCTCGCGCTTCCCGACCGCAAGCGCCCCGTTGATCAGCTGCCTGTTGCGGAGCAGAGCGGCGAAAAGGAGCGACTGCCGGTCGCTGCTTGAGCAGCAGACAGGGGCGGGCGGCGGGCGCTCGGCCCGTGAGAAGGCGAGCAGGCGGGTCCCGCGGGGCGACCACACCAGACGCGGTCGCGGAATCGAGGCGGGCGCGACCGCACAACGCCGCGGCGGGCGGCTGAGCTTGGCAATCAGCTACTCGCCCAAGTAGCGAGCGGCGATCAGCGGCGCCACGATCAGCAGCGCCGGGGCGAGGAAGAACAGCGTGTCGGTCGAGCCGGCGAGGGCCAGCGCCAAAACCCAGCAGACGGTAACCACCAGCGCGTTTAAGCTCCATCTAATGCTGTCCGGCCCGACTGAGTGCCACTAACGGCCCCAGCCCTTGGGCTTCAGGACGAGCACGCAGAGGTCGTCGCGGACTGGCTCATCGGTCCAGTCCAGGATCGCTTCCTCGGCTTTTCTGGCCAGCGAATCGGCGGGGAGCGAAACCAAGGGCCGGAGCAGGCGCAAGAGGCCATCGAGGCCAAGCAACGCCCCGTCCCTGCGGACATCGGTGGCCCCATCCGTGTAGAGCAGCACTCCCTCGCCGTCGCCCAGAGCCGCCTCGGCAGTCGGCAGCCTCAGGCTTGCATCCGCGCCAAGCAGGTAGGTCGAGCCGGCGACAGGCAACTCCTGCAGGCTCGGCAGACGCAGCGGCGGCGGGTGCCCGGCGATCGCCCAGGAGAGCTTCGTCTCCTCGGCGCGGATCCGCAGGCAAACCGCGCTGACAAGCTCGTTGCGCGGATGGGGGCGATCGCTCAAGGCCTCGTTAGTCAGGGTGAGGAGCTCACCTGGGTCGCTGGTGGCGGCGGTGAACGCCGCGAAACGAGCGCGGATGAAGGTCGCGAGGCGAGCCGCTTCGGGACCGTGTCCGACCACGTCGCCGATGACCGCGACGGAGGACTCGTCGGGACCATTGGTGATCAGGTAGAAGTCTCCGGTCACGCCGAACTCGGAGGGAACGAAGGCCGCGCCGACGTCGGCGTTCGGCAGCTCGGGCAGCGAGTTTGGGGTCAGTGCCGCCTGGATCGTCTCCAGTTCCTCGGCTGAGTGTTCGAGCGCCAGAAATCTCGTGCGCAGGAGGGAGACGATCACCGCGACGCCGATGAAGACGATCAGGCGCACGGTCAGCGAGAGCCCGAAATGCGGAATAGGGTGAATCAGGCCGCCGATGTTGTAGAGAACGCAGCAGCCGGCGACCGCGACCGCCGCCGCCCGCCCGCCGAACCACCAGGCGGCCAGACCAATCGGCAGCGCGTAGAAGAAGCCGATCCCGGCATTTGCCCGTGCGGCGGTCGCCAGCCAGACGACGAACACGGCCAGCGCCGCAGTGCATATCCAGGCGACACGAGCGGTGTTGGAGATACTCCCCGGCACGCGCCGGCGACGATACCGCAGCGGCCCGCCTACGCCCGGTGCTCGGGGTTGGGGAAATCGAAGCGGCAGCCCGCGTCCCAGTCGGGCCGCTGGTTGCCGTGGGCGGGGATGCCGCCGGCGTCCTTCAGCATCCGCGCCAGGTGCAGCATGTTCCAGGCGGCGAAGGTGGTATTGCGGTTGGTGAAGTCGTTCTCGGGGCCACCCGAGCCCTGGTCGAGATATGACGGGCCCGGCCCGGCTTCGCCGACCCAGCCGGAGTCGGCCTGCGGCGGAATCGTGTAACCGAGGTGCTGCAGCGAGTAGAGCGTGTTCATCGCGCAGTGCTTGACCCCGTCCTCGTTGCCGGTGACCAGGCAGCCGCCAACCCGACCGTAGTAGGCGTACTGGCCGGAGTCGTTGAGTAGGTGCGAATTGCCGTAGAGCCGCTCGACGATCTGGGTTGCGACCGAAGACTTCTCGCCCAGCCAGATCGACATGCCGAGGACGAGGATGTCGGCGGCCATCACCCGCTCAAAGATCGCCGGCCACTCGTCTACGTCCCAGCCGTGTTCGGTCATGTCGGGCCAGACCCCGGTGGCGATCTCGTGGTCGACGGCGCGGATGCAGTCGACCTGCACCCCGTTGCGGCGCATGATCTCGATTGAGATGTCCATCAGTCCCTGCGTGTTCGATACCTCGGGGCTGCGCTTCAGCGTGCAGTTGATGAAAAGGGCCTTCAGGTCCGAGTAGTCGGTCTCGCTGCTCTCGCACAACTCGGCCTGCTTGTCGGTCAGCTCGGTCACTTCTTCTCCCCGTTCGGTTGACTGGTCGTTAGTTCTATCGCTCGTTAGCGGACTTAAGCGTGAAGTGGACCCTGGTCCCGGGCGAGCCGTCTTCGAACCAGATCTTGCCGCCGTGGGCTTCGACGATTGCCCGGGAGATCGCCAGGCCGAGGCCGGCTCCGTCCTCGCCCCGGGCGGCGTCGCCGCGGTAGAAGGCCTCGAAGACCCGCTCGCCATCGCCCGCCGGGATCCCCTCGCCATCGTCGGCGACCTCAACCTCAACCCCACCGGCGGCGGAACGCGCGCGCACGGTGACGCTGCCGTCGGCCGGGGTGTGGCGGATCGCGTTCTGGATCAGGTTGAAGAGGACGCGCTGGACCTTCTCGGCATTGGCGCTGGCGAGGAGATCACCCGCCGGCAACTCGGCGGCGAGGCTGACACCGCGCTCGGCCGCCGGCGCGCGCATCGCCGCCACGGTGTCGCCGATCAGCTCGCGCACTTTGACCTGGCGCATCGTCCAGGAGATGTCGCCGGCCTCGATCCGCGAGAGCTCGAAGAGGTCGTCGATCAGGTCACTGAGGACAGCAACGTGGGTGCGGATCTCCTTCAGGTAGCGATCGCGGGTCTCGCCGGTGGCGACGCCGTCGTCGATCGACTCGACCAGCAGCCGCAGCGAGGCCAACGGCGTGCGCAGATCGTGCGAGGCGGCGGCGACCAGCTGGCGGCGCGCCTCCTCGATCTCCCGCCGCGAGCGCTCCTCCATCGCCAAACGGACGGCGAGCGCCGCCGCCAGCGCCGCGCCGGCGGTGGCCAGCAGCACCAGCAGGATTTGGTCGGCCCCCATGTGGGCGGGAACCGCGACCGCGGCGGCGCCGGCCAGGAAGGCGGCGACGGCGATGACGACGGCGCGCTTCATGGTCGCAACCGGTAGCCGATTCCCCAGACCGTCTCGATGAAGCGCGGCTCGGCCGGGTCATCGCTGAGCTTGGCGCGCAGGCGGCGGACGTGGACGGTGACGGTGCTGGTGTCCTCGAAGAAGGGCTCGCCCCAGACCGCTTCCATCAGCTGGTCGCGCGAGTAGACGCGGCCGGGGTGCGCGGCGAGGTAGGCGAGCAGGTCGAACTCACGCATCGTCAGCGCCAGCTCCTCGCCATCGAGGAAGGCGCTGCGCGTCGCCGGCTCGATCCGCAGCGGTCCGTGCTCGATCGGCGGCGCCTCCTCGTCGGGAGGCGAGACCCGGCGCAGCACCGCGTTCACCCGGGCGACCAGCTCGGCTGGCGAGAAGGGCTTGACGACGTAATCGTCGGCGCCCTGGCGCAGGCCAACGAGGCGGTCGGACTCCTCGCCACGGGCGGTCAGCATGATCACCGCGATCGGCGCGCCCGGCTCCGCGTGGAGCTGGCGCATCACCTCGATTCCGTCGATCCCCGGCAGCATCAGGTCGAGCACGACCAAATCAGGACGGTGCTGGGTGGCGAGGCGCAGCGCCTCGGGCCCGTCGGCGGCGCGGTGGGTCTCATAGCCCGCCCGCTCCATATAGCGGCCGACGACGTCGAGGATCGTCGGCTCGTCGTCGACGACCAGCACGGTGCCCTTGGTGGAGTCGCCCATCGGCGCGATTGTCGCGCCTGGGCGGGCGGCCTCGCGGCTAGCCGAAGGTGAAGGCATAGCCCATCACCCCCGCTTCCGGCTCCAGGGTAAGGACGTGGTGGCCGACCTTGGGCAGGTTGACGAGGTTGTAGAGGCGCTGGCCGGTCACGGTCACGGCGCCGTCGTGGACATCGGTACCGGCATCGGCGGCGGAGATCGGCTGCCCGTCGAGCAGCACCCTGACCTTGCGGTCGCGGCCGGGCGAGCCGAGCACTAGGTAGACGCGCCGGGCGCCGAAGTTGAGGTTGAGCGAAGCGCCGGCCCCGGCAGTCGCCGACTCGAGCGTGATCCGCCACTTGCCGCGGTAGGCGAATTCGTTGGCGGGGAGCGCCTTTGGCGCGGTGAAGTCATGGGAGCCGGGAGAGAGCATCGCGTTCGTGAAGCGTTCGGCGCGGGCAGCGCCGAGGTAGGTCTCCGGGGTGGTCACCGTCGCCGAGGGGGTAACCGCGCGGACCCGCGTATTGCCGCCTTTGACCGGCCTGCCGGCTTCGGCCAAGAGCTCGCGGATCACCTTCTCTTTCTCGCCGTATTCGCCCTCGCCGAAGTGCACGTAGCGGACCCGTCCCTGGGCGTCGATGAAGTACTCGGCCGGCCAGTACTGGTTGCCGTAGGCGTTCCAGGTCGCCTGTTCGTTGTCCTGAACCACTGGGTAGCGGATCCCGTTTTCCTCGATCGCCGTTTGCACGTTGCTCGCTTCGCGCTCGAAGGGGAACTCGGGCGTGTGCACGCCGACGATCGTCAGGCCGTCTTTGCGGTACTTCGCGTCCCAGGCCTTCAGGTAGGGGAGGGTGCGGATGCAGTTGATGCAGGTATAGGTCCAGAAGTCGAC
>Ga0066654_10000257_pt1 | contig 12949 bp, 7 predicted proteins | sample GraSoiAngelo_103_FD_66715 | JGI IMG/M metagenome (GOLD analysis project Ga0066654, IMG submission 66715) | Grasslands soil microbial communities from the Angelo Coastal Reserve, California, USA - 14_0903_05_20cm | ecosystem: Environmental > Terrestrial > Soil > Grasslands | place: USA... | reverse complement strand
TAAATCAAGTAAGGAACCATTGCTAAAATTTAATGAATGATTAGCTGGTTTAATTGATGGAGATGGTTATTTTCTTTTAACAGAAAAAGGATACGTTAGTTGTGAAATTACAATGGATATAAGAGATAAATCGGTTTTATATGAAGTTCAACAAATTTATGGAGGATCGATAACTCGAGTGTCTAAAGCTAATGCATTAAAATATAAGTTGCGTAATAAGAAAGGTCTTATAAATTTAATTAATGGAATAAATGGTTTAATTAGAAATCCTGCCCGACTGTTGCAACTGAATAAATTATGTAAAAAATATAATATTAACTTAAAGCAACCATTGCCCTTAACATATAATAATGGTTGATTAAGTGGATTTATAGATAGTGATGGATCCATATATTTGAACGAAAAATCTGGACAAGTCTTTATTAGTATATCTCAAAAAAATAAAGATATATTAGATCCATTAATAAAACTATATGGTGGTAAGATATATATAATTAGTCCTAAAATACATGCATTTAAATATGTAATATTTAGGAAAAATGAATTATTTAAACTAATAGACGAATATTTTAATGATTATCCTTTGAAATCTGCGAAGTTATGCAGATTATCTTTAATTAAAGAATTTTATACATTAAGACCGCACCGAAATAAAAAATTAGATAATAGGGATGAACATAATAAATGAGTAATATTTAGAGATAAATGGGAAAAGTATGAAAATTAATGAATAAATGGTCCAGGTTATATTTATTTATAATAATGCAATTGGGTATGATGGTTATAGCTGTAGGGTTAAGTAGTTATAATGTAGCAATAATGCATTTAGTTTTACATGCTACATATAAAGCCGGTTTATTTTTAGCTGCAGGATCAGTATTACATGCAGTTGGAGATCAACAGGATTTTAGACGATTTGGTGGTTTAGTAAAATTGTTGCCATTAACATATACAGTTATGTTAATAGCATCTTTGAGTTTAGCAGCCTTTCCATGACTTTCAGGGTATTTTTCAAAAGATTTAATTATAGAATTAGCATATGGTTTCTTTACTGTTTTAGGATATGTGGTATATCTTTTAGCTGTAATAGCAGCATGTTTCACAATGCTCTATTCTGTAAAATTGTTATATTTAACATTCTTAACATATGCTAATAGTCCTAAAGGTAATTATGAAAAAGCTCACGAGTCTCCTGGAACTATGAGTATACCTTTAATAATATTAGGAGCATTAAGTGTATATTTAGGTAGTATATCTAAAGAATATTTTATGGGATTAGGTAATCAGGGTTTTGGTAGTAGTATATTTATTCATCCTGATCACACCAAATTAATTGAAACAGAATTTGGTGTACCTATTATATATAAATTAATGCCTTTAATTTTAGGTTTAATATCAGGTTTTATAGCTTTGTATTTATTTGAAAATAAACCCTTAAAATTACTAACTTTTAATAAATCTAAATGAGGTCAGAATATTTATAGATTTTTTAATCAAAGATATTGATTTGAATTAATTTATAATAGATTTATTGTTAAAGGAGTGTTATATTTAGGATATGTAACTAATACGATTATTGATAGAGGAGTTTTAGAAACAATAGGACCTAGAGGAGTAGTAGCTAGTTTATACTTAATAAGTAGTTATATTAGTTTATTTGATTCAGGATCTATTGCTCGTTATGCTTTTGTTATGTTTTCAGGATTAATATTTCTATTAACATTATGAATTGCATACGGTAATCATTATTACTTTAATTTTTCAAATGATTTAGAATTAAGTAATACATTATTGAGTAGTAGTTTTTTATTATTTAAAAGATCTCAATAGAAAAAAAGAACTTTTTTTTCTATTGAATAGTTGTTATATTATTAATTATTGTAAAAAATAAAAGTAAAATTAATTATATATAAGAGTAAATTCTAATAATATAATTAAATAAATGGTTTATAAAATCACATGTTTAAGCCATGAGTGGCTAATACAAATTATCTTAATGGATGATAAATAGAATCTTTAGTCATTAATAATAGTAATTTAGCTGATAAGAAAAAGAAAAATTAGAATCTGTTTTGTATTAGTTATATAAATATTTATTCTGTCTAATAATTAAATTATAAATAGCTGAGTTTAAATATATCAGTAAAACTTTATGGTGTATATAGATATTGCTAGTATGCGGTAAAAAAAAAGGATGATTACTTAAAATAAAAAAAAATATATATATATGGTATAAAAAATTTATATATTTTTTATGTGTTAAGTAAAGTAAAATAGTTAGAAGTCAGTATATTTAAACTAATATTCATAGTTAATAGAATAAACTCTAGTTATAATAAATAGAAAGTAAAATTAATTATAATTAAAATAAATGATAGTAAATTATAAAATTTATTATTGTTAAATAATAAAATAAGTAAGTCCTAATAATAGATAGGAGTAAATATTTAGATCGTCGTTTTTACAGAAAAGAAAAAAGAAATTGACTTAATAAAATAAGCTAAATTTGTAAAATACATGGAAATAAAAATTTATATTATGAAATATAACTTACTTAATTGTGTACGTTAACATATTAAACGTAGACAGGAAATAATAAACTGTATAATTATATATTTATAATAAACAAATAGTAATAAGAATATATAATTATATAAAGGAACTAACCGTTGCCGGCCCTAAAGGGCATGAAAATAATAAGTTAAGTTAGCAAAGAAATATGATAGATTTAAAATGATTAATAATTATACCAATAATATTTATGAGCTATTTGTTAATTGTGTGAAATAATTATAATTCACGATCAAATTGCATAGAAGCAAGTAATTTATTGTATGCTACAGCATTAGAGGAAACAAGATTTGAAATACCATATGTTTTACGAAAACATTATTCACATATAATAAATATCAAACCTGAATTGATACCACAAATAAAAAGGACATCAACATGATATGAAAAAACGGAAAATTGAATAGAAGAAGTAAGTAATTTAGAAAAAGAAATAAAAATAAAAATAACATCGAGAATAGCATTGTTTTTATCTTTATTATTATATTTATTAATAATAACATATTGATTAAAATTTAATAGTACAAAATTTGGATATCAATGATATGGAACTGAATTAATATATACAGAAAGTAAAGGTTTAGATATACTTTTTGCATTAGATAGTTTAGCTTTACCTTTTTTATTATTAACAGGTTTTATATTTCCAATTGTATTTTTAAGTAATTGATCTACTATTGAAAAATGAGACATATATTATATTCTAATTATAATAGCTTTGGAATTGTTTTTAATAATAGTGTTCTTAGTAGTTGATTTAATAATGTTTTATGTATTTTTTGAAAGCACATTACCTCTTTTATTTGTATTAATTGGATTATATGGAGCTGCACAAAAATTTAGAGCAGGTTACTATCTTTTTCTATATACATTAACAACGAGTGTAGGCTGCTCGTCTTTGTGTACAAGAGCCAAATTCCGGGGAAGCCCTAAAGCTCTAATAACCAAAATTTTCAAGGAAACTTGATGATTGGCCCCATTAATGACTGGGGGTATGGTAATATGATTAGAGATGAAAGAAATGAAATGGGTAATCGCGGATCTAAATCAGACATTGTCTGTAAAAGAGCAACGAGTAGATGGTTCTTCAGTATTGATTATGGATGCTGTAAGGTGTACTCTAGTCGCCGGGAAACCGGTTCTTGGGAGAAAATTAACTTTATTTCCTTATAATTACCAGAATTCACGATTATTATTTAATATAGACACTATTATGTATAATAAGAATGAAAATAAACTTTATTTTTCGGAATTGATTAATAAAAAAAAACTTTGTTAACAACAAGTAAATTAAATCCTTGATTTATAACAGGATTAATAGATGCTGAGGGTTGCTTTTCTGTTGGTGTTACTAGAAATAATAAATATCGAGTAGGTTATCAAGTTCAAGTTTTCTTTAAATTAATTTACATGATAAAGATTTGAAGTTGCTATTCCAAATTCAAAGTTACTTTGGTGGTGGAAAAATAAACAAACATGGAAAAAATTCGAGTAGCTTCCGCATTGCATCTTTGAAAAATTTAAAAGTAGTGCTTTCTCATTTTGATAAGTATTCTTTAATATCTAATAAACAAGCTGATTATATATTATTTAAACAAGTGTTAGATTTGATAATTACTAAAAAACATTTAACAACTGAAGGGTTTAAAGAAATACTCAGCATAAAAGCCACTATGAATTTAGGATTACCAAAATCATTAAAAACAGTTTTTCCTGATATATTCCCTATTATTAGACCTGAAGTATTGGATAATAATATTAAAGACCCTAATTGGGTAACTGGTTTTACTAATGGAGAGGGATGTTTTTTTGTTTATGTCACTAGCTCTACTACTACAAAATTAGGTCAAACTGTAAGAATGAAATTTCAAATAACTCAACACGTTCGAGATGATGAATTAATGAAAAAATTCATTACTTTCTTTCAATGTGGAAGGATTGAATCAACCTCTCATAATTTATGTTTAAATTTTGTCGTAACAAAATTTAAAGATATTAATGAAAAGATTGTGCCATTTTTTGATAAGTATCCTATGGAAGGGGTTAAATTATTAGATTTTTTATATTTTAAAGAAGTAACAAGTCTGATGAAAAATAAAACTCATTTAACTAAAGAAGGGTTGTGCGAGATTCGTTCTATAAAATCAAAAATGAATGCTCATCATACTTTATTATAGATCTACAATAACGAGGATCTCTTACTTTATGAAAGTTAATAAAGTTTTATTTAATTTTATAATTTAGTAAATAATAGGTTTAATAGAATGGTTTATTAAATTTAGTAGATAAAGCAAAGGTTTATTCTATTAAATTTAGTAGATAAAGCAAAGGTTTATTCTATTAAATATAAAGTGTCTGGGATTTATAAATATAAGTAAGTAACTCAAGATTAAAGATATCGCAATAGCCTTGTCCTTATTAATCATATAAATAACAATTTGATTAAGGACGAAGTTGTGAACGTATTTGGATCATTATTCATGTTATTAAGTTTTGTAAAAATATCAGGAGATACAGCTATTGGTTATTTTGAAGCATATACTTATCAAAACTCTAATAATTTATATCAAGAAATAATTTGAGTTATTTTATTTGTTTCTTTCTCTGTTAAAACACCTTTAATGCCTGTACATATTTGATTACCACTTGCCCATTCTGATGCAAACGTGTCAGGAAGTATTATTTTAGCTAGCATTGTTTTAAAACTAGCTCTTTATGGTTTCTTAAGAATATTAATTGGTATATTCTTATTAGGAACAGCCAAATTAATACCTTATTTCTTAGGATTATGCTCTATTAGTTTAATATACAGTAGTTTAACTACTATACGACAATTTGATTTAAAAGTATTAGTGGCTTATGCTAGTATTGCTCATATGGCTTCTACATTATTAGGTACTTTTTCGGATACTCTTTATGGTATTATTGGAAGTATTATATTTGGATTAGCTCATGGTTTTGTAAGTCCAGGTTTATTTATTATAGTAGGAGCGGTCCTTTATGATAGATGTGGATCTAGAATTATTAATTATTATAAAGGTTTAAACCTGCTATTACCTTTTTTTAGTATAGTATTTCTAATTTTAGTCTTTGGTAATATGGGTACTCCATTAACAGCTAACTTTATAGGTGAATTCTTATCTTTATTAGGAGCTTATCAACAAAATATATTTATTGGAACCTTAGGAGCTCTTTCTGTTATTCTTAGTGCTATATATAGTATTTTTATGTATAATAGAGTAACTTCTGGGTCTTTATCACCTTATATTCATATTATACCAGATTTCTTCAGGAAAGAATTCTATATATTATTACCTTTATTAATATTGACATTATTATTAGGTATTTATCCTAGTATCATAAGTGAAGACATACAATTTGGTTTAAGTGGCTTTTTATTGGCTGGAAATAGTTGTACTCTAGGGTTATTAGTGACTTTTGAAAGGAAATCAAGGTCAGAAAGGCAATAAAAAGTCACTTAAATAGAAGGTAATGATGGTACTATTTATATAATTAATAATACTGTTCTATTTAGAATTCAAATAGATAAAATAAATTTCTAAGTAATTAGTATGAATGATATGTAAAATCATATTTAAATAATAGTGATTCAGACAGTGATGATGAGAAATGCATATAAAGTTATAAAAGAATTCAAATGGGTATATCAAATACAAAACAATTCTAAATATAAATAGTATGATAAAATAAATAAAGAAGTGAGTACAAAAAAAAAAGAAGTAATAGGGTTTTCTTCGTTTAGTTAAGGAGTACCTTATAGGAAAAATTGAAAACATTATCTTTTTTTTTTAATTATACTATTCTAGTATAATTAAAAAAAAATAGAAAAATTTTTAGTTCTTGATGATCAAGTCTATTCTAATTAATTAATAATATATGTTTTTTTTTATTAAAGATAATATAAATATTATTAATATATATAATTTTTATTTATATGTAATTATGAGATTCTTAGGAGTATATACTATGCCACAATTAGTACCATTTTTTTTTTCACATCAGTTAATTGTAGTGTTTCTTGCTTTAATATTTTTATTATTCACATTTTCTAAATATATACTACCTAATATGCTATCTATTTATTTAGGTAGACATACTTTAGCGAATAAAAAAAATTCTTAATATAAAAATTGAACTAAATATTTTAATTAAATATAATAGTTTATTTTTTATTAAGACTTAACTAGCCTCTAAATTTGCCAGTAATCTGCCCTGACTAATAAGTATGAATAATGTAATAATTGAATGATCCTCATATTAACCTGAATTTTTTTATTTTTATTTTTATTTAAATTTTACTTCTCTTTTTTATTTTCTATTAATTATTATATTATTCACTGTGGGATAAGTTATTTAACATTTACAATAAAGTTTTAATTTTTAAAAACAAATATATATTATATTAATTAATAAAAAAACTTTTTATTAAAAGAAATAATTTGTTCCATTATTCTTTTTTTTTCTTTTATATATTTCATTATATCATTTATTAATGATTATTAATATAAGACAAAGTAAAATAAAAATATATCTTATTTTTTTTATTTTATTATCTTGTTTAATATAAAGTACTGTATTTTATATTTGTATATAATTATATATATTTTTTCTATTGTGTAAAAAAAAAGTAAAAATTAGCTTAGGATAAAATAATTATATATATATATATTAACTTATTTAGGTTAAACTTAAATAGAATAATATATATATATATTAATTGATTCTTAAAAAATTAATTAATTAAATTTTTTGTTTAATTAATTAATGAATCAATATTACTAATAAATAGTCTGATTATGACATATTGAAATTTTTTTTATATATTATAGTTCATAATTTAATTTTATTAATATAATATAGAATTAGCCTGGACTAATAATAATATAATCTCTTCCAGGAATCGAACCTAGGTCATGATATTAGAAGTATCAAGCTCTACCACTAAGCTAAAGAGACAACATAGTATTAATATTATGTAATATATAGGAATAAGTATTTAATTATGTGTTTACTATTAAAAGTTATATTTAATCTATTTTAATATTAGGGACTAATAGTAAATTATGAATAATGATATATAATATTAGAAAACTTGTGATATGATTTAAAGGGTAAAGAGGGATTCGAACCCTAAATTCCAGATTTGCAGTCTAAATGCAGGACCATCTGCAACTTTACCCGTGTAATTTTTAATTAAATGGAAAGATAAAAAAAAAATAAATATATATTTTTATATGTATGGTTATTGAGTATTATTGATTTATTTATAAGCTATTTGGATAGATATGAATATGATTATGAATAAACTCTATTCATACTATAATAGGTAAAATAGTAATATTATCTCGAAGCTAAAGATGATAGTTATAAATTTAGCTTGAACACATTGTTTGAATTATAGTGCGTTAATGCTATAATATTAATATTAGAAAGACCATAGTAAAAAAAAAAATATATATGAGTAAGGTAGTGTTTATATGGTTATTCTATAAAATACAGGGAGTATAGTTTAATTGGCAAAACACGGAGCTTCAACCTCTGCATCGATAGTTCGAGTCTTTCTACTCCTGATTAATTATAAGAAAGAAAATGAGAAGATCATAAGGTATATCTAAATTCATTTTAATAAGAAAATAACTTATCAAAGTGATAATTTATTAAGTAAAATTAAAGTAAATAAAAGGAATAATTTGTATAATATAATATTAATAAGTGAATTATAGAATAAGGATGCGATGGCCGAGTCCGGTTTATGGCGTAATACTTGAAATATTAAGCATGAAAATGCCGCGAGTTCGAATCTCGCTCCATCCGAAATTTTTAATAAATAAAATAATAATTTAAAATCTTTAAACAATTAATAATGAATATATTATATAATAAAAAATAAGAAATAAGAATAAGAATTATTAATTTTTATTATATAAGGGGATTTAATTTAACGGTTAGAATGTTGAGCTTGCAACTCAGTTATATGGATTCGAATTCCATAATCTCCAAGTTAATTCCAGGATAAATTATATCATAATATAAATATAATATTCGTAATCTCTTAATTCAAAAAATTACTATTTAAAATAAATATAAAAATATAAATAGTCCGGGTAGCTTAGCGGTAAAGCAGGAGACTGAAGAACTTTGGATGGGGGTTCGATTCCCTTCCTGGACAATAATTTATATTAGATATAGTTAATAGTATAAATTAATATTAAATTTTATTCCTAATTTATATTATATATAATTATACATACAGGTATATTAGAGTTAATAATAATAATTATATATAAACAAGAATTATCTGAATAATATTGAGATAACCTCTGTAATATTACTTAAATTGAACATCTTATAGGATTTGAACCCATATCCCGCGGTGCCGAAAACCGTTACTTTACCATTAAGCTAAAGATGCATAAGGTTATTAATAAGTAAAATATTTAAATATACATAAATATATAAAAAATAATTAAAAATGAATATTGATTTCATTTTATGGTTGTGACGTAATTGGTAGCCGTGGTAAATTTAGGATTTACTGATATAATCGTGAGGGTTCGAATCCCTCCTACCATATGATTATTATAAATAATTAAAGTAATTTGTACTATTTTTTGTATTTTAAAAATATCTTTTATTAAAGATATTACTAATAGTAATATTATAGCAAAATCTAAATAGTAATGTATTATAAATGCATATATTAGTATTTATTAAACATCTTTAATTGTTCAATGTATTTTATAATTTATATTATTATAATAATTGAGTAAAAGGAGAGGAGACAGTATTGACTTATTCATATTGATATAAATTATATAAGTCGTGTTTGTTATTTAAGAATAAATAAATAAAGGGCTTGTAGCTTAAAGTAAAGTTTCTCTTTGTCGCAGAGAAGGATGCCCGTTCGTACCGGGTCGAGCTCGAAATTATCATTGAATGTTATTTTTATGTATTATATTCAAATAATCCTTATATAATATATTTGTATTGCTTATTTATAATTAACAACTTATATATATTAATAAAGTTAGAGATTTAATAAAAAATATATAAAACATGCATATAATAGGTTACTTAATAATATATAAATATATGAGTAGTAGTACAAGCGTTAATCCCAACCCAACCCCCGACGATAATATCGTCGGGGGTTGGGTTGTTAATTAATAATAAATACATATTACAATGTATATTTTTCCAATAAGTTAATATATAATAAATGTATGTAACCACAGGAGATTAGTTTAATGGTAAATACGGCGCCCTTACGCGGCGAAAATGATGGTTCGATTCCTTCATCTCCTAATTTAAATATACTTTTTATATTTAAATTATAAAGAATAAAAAACCAAAATAAATTTATTTTGTTAAATTATTAATATATTTACATATTAAATTATATAAAGGAAATAATTAATTTTATTAAAATAAATAAATAAGAATAATATAATCAATAATAGGTATATAAAAATAAAAATTAAGTAATTACGTAAATAATAAAGTAATAATAGGATTTAAAAATAATAAGATGTATTAAGGATAATATAAGTAAGATAAATATGCAAAAAGAACCTAAATGGGAAAGTCGCTATTGGTAAGGTAAGATGCTTGCTACGCATTTGGACTAACATCCTTAAGGGTTCGATTCCCTTCTTTCCCGTGTGTTTATATATATATAAGTAAAATAAATATAAATAGATATATAAATCAAAAGTTATTAAATAGTATGAAGATTAATTATTTTATAAGGAGAATAAAAATTTTCAATATAAATATAAGAATCAATCTAAATATATTTAAAAATAATGATATGGAACGTAACATAAAATAGCGAAATAAATATATAAAAATTTGTAATTTGTTTTTCTATTTAAGATGAGAAAGGGATTATTTTTAAAGCTTCTGCTATCATATTGGGGGGTATTTATCAAAATCAAGAATTAGTATTAATATAGTTATTACAACTTATTGGTTAATATTGCATTTAATTAAAAATAAGTGTAAATAAGAAGGTAATTTAAAATTTAAAAGTGAAATTTAAAATTATTATTAATAAGTAGTAATTAGATATAAATTAGAGTTGTGTATCCCTTTGTGAAAACACAATCACAAGAAAACTAAGTGAACTGAATCATCTAAGTAGCTTTAGGAAAAAAAATCAACTGAGATTCTATGAAGTAGTGGTGAGCGAAAATAGATTAGTCTAAAATATTTTTTTTTATTGGTAATAAATACGTTATAAAAAATAATAATATTGATTAGGTATGATCTATACTTAATAATATATATTGTATTACTTTATATAATTTTATATTTATAAAAATTATTACTTATAAATAGTTGCATATATATTTATAAGGAAATAGTGTAATAAAGAGATTAAATTAATTCTTTGTACTTATAAAGAAATAATTTAATTAATAATATGAATTATTAAACACTTATAATAACTATTAAGTATAAATAACGAACATAAAATAAGAATAATAAAAAGTCATTAAATAATTAATTCCATCTTGTATTGAAAGAGCATTAATACATATATAAATAAATGAATATAAAAAATAGTCATAATTTTTTATTTTTATAAATATAAAGGTAGTATTATAACTCGGAGATAAATTGGGATATGGGGTGTAAGATAAGTGGAACTAATGTCAAAACATAGGGCAATGATATAAACTTTGGTGTATAAAAACTTTTTGTATTGTATAGCTAAGTATATATAAAAAGAAAGTAAATTAAGGGCCTTAATCCATATAATCTAGCTTACTTATAAATTTAAGTAAGAAAAGAAATTAGTACTAAGACTAAAATATAAATCACTGTGTTTTTTATTCTATTAATATAAACTAAAAAAGTAGAATATATAATTAGTATCTGAATAAAATAAAAAAGAGAACATAAAAAACATATATTATGACCGTAAAGGTTTAAAGTAAAATCTTATAAAAAAATATAAAAGAATGTAGAATGGTCAAGAAACTGTTTGAAAAAGAAAAAGACACAAGTGTCTAAATAAATAGTGGAACCTTCCTCTAAGACTAAATACGATATGATGAGCGATAGTGAAAAAGTACCGTGAGGGAACATGCTTGAAAAGTAATTCTAGAAGCAGCAGAACTTTTTATAGATTAAGAAGAACTGCGTACCTTTTGTATAAGTGCGACAAGAAAGTACTTGTTAATAATTTGGTGTAATTCCAATGGATTTGTCTTCAAATCTAATCCTACCTGTACATGCGATTGAAGTAATTTGAACGTGTGAAGCTACAGGGACAATGTAACGTTTTGCCTATATGTTTTTATTAAAACTAATTATATATCGGTGTGCTAGGGTAACTAATTCTATGATGAATGAAAATGAATACGCATTGAGGTTTCGTAAAAGGTGAGTTGGGTAACACTGACTATTGTGATTGACGTATATTTCTTATACTGGTATACGATGAAGATCTAATATCACACGGGATAAAGCGTGCTATCTAATGAATTAGGTTAAGGTATTAATAAGTGAACTTGGTAAACCCTTAATTTTCAGTAGTAATGTATATTACTAAAGAGGCAATAAATAAGATTAATTATATAATTAAAATTGTTGTATCGAATTTAGGGTAGAAGAACGTTCAAAAAGCAAATGTAAGCTTGTAATGAGCTTGATAGGATATTTATTATCTAATCCAAGAGGATGCAGACTTGAACTATTTGTGATCAACATAATTAATGGATCTTGAAATAAAATTAATCAGCTGGGAGTTAAATTTAACACAAAGTAGTATCAAGGCAACTTGACGAGAAGTTATATTTGAATATTCTTCTTCATATTCCAAATAATGTTCAATCTATATATATATCAACTTGAATTGTTATCTTTTTTTAATATACTGAAATTAAAAATGAAAAAAAGAGGTGAATAATGTATTATTATATAAAAATGGGAAGCTTTATTAAATAGTCTACTTTGAAGGGATTGAAAAATTAATAAAATATAAGCAAATATTAAAAATGTTAATGAAAGATAAAGAAATTTTAAATTCAAAAAATACAGATATTCTAAAACAAATACCCAAAAGCTGACATGATATCGATTGGAAAAAAGCTGGAAAAGAAGTAGCTATTCTTCAAGAAAAAATAGTTATTGCAGGGCAATATAAAAAACATAAAGAAATTTATAAATGACAATGAGCGCTAATTAATAGTTTTAGTGGGCGTGCTTTGGCAGTGAGAAAAACAATAAATAATTCAGGTGGAAAAACACCAGGAGTAGATGGAATAGTCTGAAAAGGTCCAAAAGAATATATGAAAGCTATATATGATTTAGGAGACTTGATAAGAAACTCAAAAGAATATAAAGCTGA
>Ga0066654_10000256_pt1 | contig 12977 bp, 16 predicted proteins | sample GraSoiAngelo_103_FD_66715 | JGI IMG/M metagenome (GOLD analysis project Ga0066654, IMG submission 66715) | Grasslands soil microbial communities from the Angelo Coastal Reserve, California, USA - 14_0903_05_20cm | ecosystem: Environmental > Terrestrial > Soil > Grasslands | place: USA... | reverse complement strand
AAGGACGGCGAGGGCGATCGTCAGGTTGAGGACTCCGACTCCGATCAGCGCCGCCATGAAGGCGATCAGAGCTAGCTCGGGAATTGCTCGGCCCGCATTGCCGATCACTGTCGCAAACAGTTCACCGGTGCCGCGATGGCCGAGGTAAAGCCCGATCGGCAGCGCAATGAGCAGGGAGAGCGCCAGGGCAAGGATGGTCAGTTCGAGTTGGTTGACCAGCAGTTCGAGCACCTGATCGATGCCACCGACGGTCTTGCCGCCAGTCACGTTTGAGGTCTGCGGGGTGAAAATGAATTCGGTCGCACCCTGAATCGAGGCGAGAGGCGGCTCTGAGAGAGACGCGATCATCACGCCTGCCTTACGCGCCGCCACGGAGTCAGGAAGCGCTGGACTGCGAAGAGGATCAGGCCGAGGCTGACCGCGATCAGGAAGGCGATGCCCCCGGCGATGATCAGGTTCGTCTTGAAGCTGATGCCGCCCTTGAGGATCGGTTCGCCAAGGCCACCGCCGCCAGCGAAGGCGGCCAGCGTGGCGATTGCGACGGTGCTGACCGTCGCCACCTGCAGGCCGGCGAAGATCTCCGGCATCGCCAGCGGTAGCTCAACCCGCCAGAGAACTTGGCGATCGGTTTGACCCATTCCCCGGGCGGCGTCGACGACGGAACGCGGCACGTTGGCGAAGCCGATCATCGTGTTGCGAAAGATGATCTGCAGCGTGTAGGCGCTGAGGGCGATGATCGCCGTGTCCATCCCCCGGCCGGTTATTGGCAACAGCAGGAAGAAGAAGGCGACGCTGGGAATTGTGTAGAGGACCCCGGTGCCGGCGAGCAGCGGTGGCTGCAGCCACTGATGCCGGTGGGCAAGTAGGGCGAGGGCAAAGGCGATGACGAACCCGATCAAGACCGAGATCGCGACCAGCTCGAGGTGTTGCAGGGTAGGCGTCTCGTAGCGGTTGATGTGTTCTCCGGCCCAGTCCCAGCAGAAGAGCTTGTTGGTTGCCTGGCAAGGAAGCGTTTCCGAGGTCCGTTCGTGGATGAACCCTTTGCCGACTTCGCCGACCGCTGCGAGCGTGGTGACGCTAGCCATGTGGCCGCTCCGTTGCCGAGTGCTCCTCGGTCTTGGCCTCGGGCGAGGCGAGGAACTCGGAGATGATCTCGACCGAGAGCACGCCGTCGATGCGGCCTTCGTGGTCGACCACGGCGGCGTATTGGGCCTCACCCTGCAACAGGTCGGCGAGGGCATCGCGCATGATGTCGTCGCGGTCGAGCAGTGGGCCGAGCGGCGAGTCGGGCCTGGCAGGTACTTGCGCGCCGGCGAGGTCGCGCTCGGAGAGCCAGCCGAGCGGGCGGCTATCACCGTCGACGAGGAGGGGGTAGGGGACCTCGGCCCCCTCCAGGTCAGCTCGCACCTCTGAGGTCGCTTGGCCAGCGTGGGCCAGGGGCGCCTTCCAGAGGTCGATATCGGCGACCCGCATCAGGGCCAGGCGCTTCAGCGCCCGGTCGGCGCCGACGAAGTCCTCGACGAACTCATCGGCTGGGTCCATCAGCAGCTCGGCCGGGGTCGCGTACTGGGCGACCCTGCCGCCCTCGCGCATGATCGCGATCCGATCACCCATCTTGATCGCCTCGTCGATGTCGTGGGTGACGAAGAGGACGGTCTTGCCGATCTCGGCCTGCAGGCGGAGGAACTCGTTCTGCAGGCGCTCACGGTTGATCGGGTCGATCGCGCCAAAGGGCTCGTCCATCAGCATCACCAGCGGGTCCGCCGCCAGGGCGCGGGCAACACCGACCCGCTGCTGCTGGCCGCCGGAGAGCTGCGCCGGGTAGCGCTCGGCGAGGTCTGGATCGAGTCCGACCAAGCTCAGCAGCTCGGCGCTGCGTGCGGCCGCGCGCTCCTTCTTCCAGCCCAACAGCTGCGGCACGGCGGCGATGTTCTCGGCGATCGTTCGGTGAGGGAAGAGTCCGATCTGCTGGATCACGTAGCCGATCTCGCGCCGCAGCTGCGCCGGGTTGCGATCACGTACCGACTGCTCGCCGATGAAGATGTCTCCCTCGGTCATCTCGACCGTGCGGTTGACCATCCGCATCGCCGTCGTCTTGCCGCAGCCGGACGGTCCGACGAGAACGCAGATCTCACCCGCCGGAATCTCGAGCGTCAGCTCCTCGACGGCAGCTTTGGCAGAGCCCGGATAGCGCTTGGTTGCGCCTGCGTAGCGGACGGGAGAGGCCCCCGCACTGGACTTTTCAGTCAGCTCGTCGCTGGGCACTCGGGCCGAGCCTATACCCCGCGTCGCGCGACGTTAAGCGTGGGCGGGGCAGCTGTGCGCGGTCGGGCGCGCCTGACGGCTGAGCCAAAAGAGCGCGGCGAAGACAATCAGGCCGAGCAGGTTGAGCACCAGCTTGTAGTCGAGCTGCACTGAGCCGAAGACGTCGGTGCGGCTGGGTCGCGTCGCCGGGATCAGGTCGGCGGCGCTGAAGAGGCCGTCGATCGCCAGGGCGGCGACGATCATCGTCAGCAGCATCAGGGCGATGATCCGCACCGTGAAGGCCCAGCCGTAGTACTTGCGGTAGATCGCGATGATCGGCAGCACGATCAGGTCGGCGAAGATGAAGGCCATCACCCCGGCGAAGCTGATCCCGCCCGACCAGAGCACGGCGGCGAGGGGGATGTTGCCGACCGAGCAGACGAAGCTGAGCACGGCAATCAAGGGCCCGACGATGACGTTCTCGATTGCGACCAGCCAGGCCGGCCCGCCACTGAGGAAGAGCGCGTTGAAGAAGTCGTCGCCGAGCAGGCCGATGAAGCCGGCGAGCAGGAAGCCGACGCTGATCTCCTTCCAGAGCATCAGCCAGTCGCCGCGGAAGTTTCCGGCCACCTCGCTCCAGCCGGCGCTGGAGGTGAGCCGCTCACGCCAGCTCGTCGATCCCCCGCCCGCGCCGTGGTCGTGCTCGTGACCGGCGTCCGCCTCTTGGGCGTGCGCTCGCGCTTGCTCCTCGAGTCGCGGCGAGACGAAGACGCGCAGCAGCAGCGCCATCAGCACGATCATCAGGATGCCGCCGAAGTACTCGGCGAGGGTGAACTGCCAGCCGAGCAGGACCCAGAGCACCAGCCCCAGCTCCCAGACCAAGTTGGTCGAGGCGAACTGGAAGGCGAGCGCCGAGGCGGCGGAGGCACCCTTCTGGAAGAGACTCTTGGCGATCGCGATCGCCGCATAAGAGCAGGAGGAGGAAGCGGCGCCGAGCCCCGTTGCCCAGGCCACCGGCTTAGGCCCGCCACCGGCCATCGTCGTTTCGATCCGCTTCCTGGGCACCCAGGCCTGGACCACAGCCGAGATCGCGAAGCCGAAGACCAGCGCCCACCAGACCTCGTAGGCCATCAGGAAGGACTGCTTGAGCCCTTCGAGGACCGTGCTCACTATATCGGCCATGGACTTTCACCGTAGCATACCCCCGGGGGGTATCGGAACAACGCTTAGGGCTTATCCGATGCCGAGTCGCCGCGAACGCTCGATCGCCCGTACGACGACTTCCTTCGCGCCGTCCACCTCTCCGCCGCGCATCAGCACCCGCCCGCCGACCACCGTGGTATCGACGATCGAGCCGCTCGCCGCGTAGACCAGGTCCGAACGCAGGTCGCCGAGTCCCAGCTCGGGCGAGTTTGACCGCAGCAGCAGGAAGTCGCCCGGCCCTCCGACACGCACGGAATCGCGGTCGGCGTGTAGCCGCCGTTCCCCATGGGCTGTGCTTGAGAGGAGGCGGGAGCGGGCGCCGGTGGCGATTGCCCAGGCCTCATGGGCGGGGAGGACGGTTGGGTCGCCGCTGGCATGGCGCTGGGCGAGGGCGAAGAGCTTGAGGTCGGAGAAGAGGTCGAGCGAATCGTTGGAGCCGGCGCCGTCGGTGCCGAGGCCGATGGCGACGCCGGCCTCGCGGGCGGCCGGGTAGGGGAAGACGCCGCCGACCGCGAGCTTCATGTTGGCGACCGGGTTGGTGACGATGGTGCAGCCGCGCACGGCAATCAGCGCCAGCTCCTCCTCGTCGAGCCAGACGCCGTGAGCGAGGATCGTGCGCTCGTTCAGCAGGCCGAGCCGATCGAGGTAGGCGGCCGGCCGCACTCCCTGCTCCGCCAGGCAGTCCTTGATCTCCTGCTCGGTCTCGGAGAGGTGGATGTGAACCGGCAGCTCGCGCTCCGCCGCTTGCTCACCGGTCCAGCGCAGCAAGCTTTCGCTGGCCGTGTAGATCGAATGCGGAGCAAAGGCGGCATTGATCCCATCGCCGCCGGAGGCGGCGACTTCTTCTAGGTAGCCGATCGCCTTCTCCTTCATCGTCTCGGTGTTGCCATCGGCGTCGAAGAGCGGGCCGCCGATCGTCGCCCGCAAGCCGGCGTCGGTGACCGCCCGTGCCGTCGCGCCCGGGTGCCAGTACATGTCCCAGAAGCGCGCTGTGCCGGTGCGGATCATCTCCAGACAGGCCAGCCGCGTTCCCCAGTAGACGTCCTCGGCCTCGAGCTTTGCCTCGATCGGCCAGATCACCTCCTGCAGCCAGCGCATCAGCGGCAGGTCGCCCCCGAAGCCGCGGAAGAGGGTCATCGCCGCGTGCGTGTGGCCGTTGACCAACGGTGCGACCAGCGGCGCCCCGGCAGCATCGATCGTCTCGTCGCCCAGCTCCGCCACGACATTCGGCCCGAGCGCCTCGATCGTCTCGTCGACGCAGCGCACGCCGACTGTCTCGCCGTCGAGAACGGCGCCGGTCACGGTGAGCGCTCTGGCGCTCACCGCCCAACCGCGCCTAGCTGTGGCAGCACCCCGGCGAGGCCGTCGTGCAGCTGCAGGGCGTTGCGGGCTCGTGTCGCTTCCAGCTCGATGATCTCCAGCGGACCCGGGCCGATGCCGTTGGCGAGGTTGTCGACGACGCAGACCGCCGCGTAGGCGAGCCCCAGCTCGGCGGCGATGACGCACTCCGAGCCGATCGTCATCCCGACCACGTCAGCGTGCGCCGCCATCAGGCGGATCTCGGACGGGGTCTCGAAGCGCGGACCTATCGCCTGCCAGTAGACGCCGCCGTCGCGCACCTTGGCGGGGCTCGCGTTCCAGGCGACGAGGACTTCCTCGCGCCAGACCGGGTCGAAGCGCGGAGCCCGGTGGGCGCGCTCGTCACCGAAGGAGGAGAGGCCGACGTGGAGGGCGATGAAGTCGTCGGGACAGAGCAGGCTGCCGACCGGCAGGCCTACGTCCAGCGAGCCGACCGAGGCGATTGCCAAAACACGGTCACAGCCCTGCTCGACCAGCGCTCGCAGGTTGGCGACGTGGTCGATCTCGTGCGGCAGTACGTACTCGCCGCCGCCATGGCGCTGCACGATCGCAGCGCCGTGCTCCGCGGCCGCGGCGGCGATCGTCTCGCCGCCTGGACCGAGCGCACTGCTGCCGAGCACCACCGCAAGCCTTCCCACGGTTCGATCCTACGTGCGCCGGGCGATGAAGGCGGTGGCAGCGTCGGCGTGGTCGACGATCGGCTGCGGGTAGTCGAGCTGGTGTCGCTGCTTGGCGTTGAGGCACCAGGGCTCGTGCACCGCCTTGCCGTCGATCGTCCCCAGCTCGGGCAGATAGCGGCGCACGTAGTCGCCTTGGGGGTCGAAGCGGTGAGCCTGGCGGATCGGGTTGAAGACGCGGTTGGGCCTGGTGTCGTTGCCGGTGCCTGCGACCCACTGCCAGTTGCCGGCGTTGTTGGCGATCTCGCCGTCGCTGAGCAGGTCCCAGAAGTGGTTGGCGCCCCAGCGCCAGTCGAGGTAGAGGTCCTTGGTCAGGAAGGAGGCGACGATCAGGCGCGCCCGGTTGTGCATGCGCCCCTCCTGCTGCAGCTGGCGCATCGCCGCGTCGACGATGGGATAGCCGGTGCGCCCCTGCTGCCAGGCCTCGAAGGCGCGACGCGAGCGCGACCAGCGATCGCCGCGGGGCCGGTAGTCGCGCCGCGGCAGCGCCGGGTAGGCGGCGAGTACCTGGTGGTGGAAGTCGCGCCAGCAGAGCTGGCGCCCGTAGGCGCCGCCCCCGCGGCGCGAGCGTGCCTCGCCCAGCAGCTCCAGCGGCGAGATACAGCCGAAACGCAGGTAGGGGCTGAGCCCAGAGGTCTGATCGCCGGGCAGATCGTCGTGGTGGTTGGAATAGCCGGCGAGACCGTCGCGCAGGAAAGCTCGCATCGCCTTGCGGCCCGCTGTCTCGCCGCCCGGCGCTCGCTCGGGGGAGGGGGAGCCGCGTAGGAGCAAGTCAGGTGCGGGGAGTCTGCCCGTCGCGAGCCGTGACGGCACCGCGAGGCGCCGCGGCGCGGCGGCCAGCGGTCGCAACGGCACCTCCTCCCAGGCACGGTGGAAGGGGCTGAAGACCTTGAAGTGATCGCCGCGACCGGGGGTGACCGTACCGGGCGCGACGATCGTCGTACCGGGATGGGCTCGGAAGGCAATCCGCTCCTCCGCGCAGCCGAGGCGCAGGCGCTGCTCGCGCCGCTGCGCGTAAGCGCTCCAGTCGGCGCTGACATGGAGCTCGTCGGCGCTGCACTCGCGCGCCAGCGCCAGCGCCTCCTCGACTGGATCGCCGCGACGGATGTAGAGCCGACCGCCGGCACGGCGCAGGCCTTCGCCGAGGTCGCGCAGCGATTCGAGCAGGAAGGCGATCCGGTTGGGAGCGGCGAAGCGGGACTCGAGCAGTGCCGGATCGAGGACGAAGAGCGGCACTGTCCGCTCCCCCCTCGCCGCCGCCGCGAGCGACGGGTTGTCGTGCAGCCTGAGGTCGCGATTGAAGAGGACGATCGAGGTGCTCACTTCCCCTATGGTGATGAGATGGAGGAACGTCCGTCGGGTCGGGACGAGACTGAGACCGAACGCCTTGACCGCAACCTCGGTGAGCTGTTGCAGGAGCTACGCGTCGCCCTGCCCGGTGTCCAGGTCCTCTTCGCCTTCCTGCTCGCGGTCCCGTTCCAACAGAACTTCACCAAGATCAACGGCTTCGAGAAGGACGTCTACTTCTTCACCCTGCTCTGCACGGCGCTCTCGGCAATCCTGCTGATCGCGCCGTCCTCCTATCACCGCGTCACCTTCCGCCTGCAGCAGAAGCGCGAGCTGATTCGCCTCGCCAATCGCTTCACGATCGCCGGACTCGCCCTGCTGGCGATGGCAATGACCGGCGCAATCGTGCTGATCACCAACGTGCTCTTCGGCAGCAGCGTCCTCACCGTGATCACCGGGCTTGGCACGGTCTGTGCCTTCGCCGGGCTCTGGTACGTGCTGCCGCTGCGCCGGCGCCTCAGTCTGACGGGGCGCGCACGGCCCTGAAGCGGTCGCCCCATAGAGCGACCAGCTGGTCTGCGAGCTCATCGGTGAGGCGCAGTTGCGGCGCCTCGTCGAAGAGCATTTCCAGGTCCGCCTCCCAGATGTACATCTTCAGGTCCAGCGGTACCGCGAGTTCGTCGCTGACGCCCTCGCCGATCAACGCGTAGGCCTCGCGCAGCATCGCCACGTTGGTCAGTTTGTCGGCGGCGAAGATCGCCCGCGCCGCTGGGTCGGAAGCGGCAACCCGGCGCCGATGCTCCTCCTTGCGGTCCTCGTAGGCTGGGATCGACTCGTCTTCGGTCATCGCCCCGACCAGGTCGGCGACGATGTCGCCAAAGCGTTCCCGCACCGAGTCGAGATCGGTCTCGCTCTTCTCGACCACGTCGTGGAGCAATGCGGCCGCGATCACCTCGTCGCCCTGTCGCTCTTTGCACAGCAGCTCGGCGACCGCAACCGGGTGGTCGATGAAGGGACGCCCGTCGCTGCCACGACGCAGCTGACCGGCATGCGCACGCTGCGCTGTCGCTAGCGCCTCCCTAACCAAATCAGATCTCTCGACTGCGGCGTCGATTCCAGGAGCCGACGTCATCCCGCGTGCCAGCGTAGCGGCAAAAGCAGCCAATCGAACCGCGCGAACCGCGCGGTTTCTAAGTTGCGGAAATCGCGCTGACCATTCGCGTCGGCAGCTCGTACTCGGCCCGCTCAACAGCGAGCTCGATTGCCTCCGGGTCGCCGCCCATCGCCACCCAGCGTTGACGCGCTTCAGTGGCCAGTTGGTCGAGGCGCTCGTCGGAGTGCATCGGGTCGTGATGGAAGAGCAGCGTCCGCTCCGCTTCGGCGCGGCGGGCAAAGGAGAGCGCGTGCGAAAGCGAGGAGTGGCCCCAGCCGACGTGGTCGGGGTACTCGGCGTCGGCGTACTGGCCGTCGTGGATCAGCAGCGAGGCGTTGCGGGCGAGGCCGAGGCCGGAGATCCAGTCCTCCTCGAGCGCGTCGAGGTTGGCGCCGAGGGCGGGCTCGTGGTCAGGGATGTAGGCGAGCGAGGACTCGCCGTCTTCGATCCGGTAGCCGAGGGTCGGCCCGCGGTGGGAGACGGAGGCGGCGCTGATCCGCGCCGAGCCGATCTCCCACTCGCTCTGCGGGCAGTGGCGGAAGGAGACGTCGCAGGGCAGCTCGCGGACCTCGACCGGGGAGAGCGGGGCCGAGATGTAGCGGGCGATGCGATCGCGCAGCGAGGCCTCTGGCGAGGCCGGGCCCCAGATCACGATCTCGGTCTGGGGCTGAAAGGCGGGGGCGAAAAAGACGAGGCCCTGGATGTGGTCGAGGTGGAGGTGGGTGAGCAGGATGTGCAGCCGCGCCGGCTCCTTGGCGAGCGCCAAACCGAGACTGCGGATGCCGGTGCCGGCGTCGAGCGCCAGCATCGAGCCGTCGGCGAGGGTGACGCCGACGCAGGAGGTGTTGCCGCCATAGCGAATCGTCTCCGGCCCTGGGGAAGGGATCGAGCCGCGCGTGCCCCAGAGCTTGACCTCCATCTCAGTGCCCCGCGCCGTTGCTCGAGCCGGCTGGCCAGAAGACCGCGATCGCGCCTTGCGAGCCGTGCGGGGTGAGGATCGGAAAGGCGGAGACCTCGACCTGGTGACGGGTGCCGTCAGCGGAGCTGATCTCCAGGTCGGCGTGAGCCGGGCGGCCGTTGCGGACGGCGACGACCAGGGGCAGCTCGTCGTAGGGGATCGGCTCGCCGGCTTTATCGAAAGGCCCGAACAGCGATCCCCACTCTTCGGCTCCTACCGTGCCAAGTTCCTCGAAGCGCTTGCCGAGCAGAGCGCCTGCCGCCTCGTTGTAGAAGACGAGGACGCCGCCCTCGTCGACCAGAAAGGCCGGAGTCGAGAGCGCCGACATCAGGTTGCGAGCCAGGATCAGCTCGAGGGGCTTCTGCGTCGTCACAGATGACACTTTAGATAGTTGTGATTGCTACAGCCGGGATTAAGTTGAGGATCGGCGCTGCAGAAGCGAGACGAGTACCTTCGACTGCCCACCCGGCTGAATACGTGACTTTGATCACTTTGATGGTTTCCTTGGCTGAGCGCACCGCAGATTTAGTCCGATCCAGTACGGTGCCGCACGCATGGAGGCCTCTACCCCGCAAGGGGGGTTCACCACACCCACCGGAGCTAAGCGAGAGCCGAGCCCGATGTACCGAACGGCGATGGCGGTCTGCCGCCCGGTGGCTGTCTGGGGACGGCTGAAGGCCGAGGGGGTGGAGGTCCTGCCCGAGAGTGGTCCTGTACTGGTTGTCGGCAATCACGACAGCCACTGGGACCCGGTGATGGTCGGCATCTCGGCGATTCGCCGCCGCCAGATCAAGGCCCTGGCCAAATCCGACCTCTGGAAGGTACGCGGCCTAGCCCCAGTGCTCAACGGAATGGGCCAGATCCCGATCGAGCGCGAAGCCGGTGACGCCGGAGCCTTGGCGCGGGCGGTCGAGGAACTGCGGCGCGGCTCCTGCATCGGCGTCTTCCCCGAAGGAACCCGCTCGCGCGGCAAGGTGCTGCGAGCGCGCAGCGGCGTCGGCCGCCTCGCGCTCGAGGTCCCCGAGGCAAGGATCGTTTGCGTCGCGATCGAGGGGACCTCGGATCTGACCGGCTTCCCCCGCCGCCCCCACCTGCGGATCCGTTTCTTCGAGCCGCGTGGGGGACAGGCGCAGCCGGGAGAGGAGGCGGGAGAGCTCGCGGTCCGGCTGTTGGCCGAGATCCGCGAGCTGGTCCCCCCATCGATCTCCGCGCGCAAGCGCTCCTAGTGGCCTGCCTTCTCCCCGTTCGGGTGTAGCGGGTACCAGGAGGCGCCGAAGGCCTTGCTGTCGGTGCCGTTGTCTTCGCCCGGCTTTTTGTCCTCGACGAAGGTGTAGAGCGGCCAGTTGTTGTAAGTCACCTGGACGGTGCCGTCTTTGCGTTTCGTCGTGCCCAGTTTCGCGGCCATCGCACCTTCGCCGGCCTGCGGCGCGCCTTCGGTCCTCAGCGGCGGCCAGCCCTGTTCGCAGGCGCCGTAACAGGTCGATTCACCGTTCTGGTCCTTCTGGAAGTAGTAGAGCGTCATGCCGTTGGAGTCGACCAGCACCTTGCCAACGCCCTTGGCCGTGCCAACGGTGATCGGCGCGCCTGCGGAGGAAGTGGTCGAGGCGGCAGGCTTGCTCGTCGTTTCTTCGCCGCCGCCGTAGGCGCCGCCGGAACCCGAACTCGAGCTGCTGTTGTTGCTGCTGCTTCCACAGCCGGCCATCGCCAGCACTCCGATCAGCGCCAGAGCGGCGAGGATGGGAAGGGTCTTCTTCACGTTGATTCCTCCTGTTGGGATTGGTTGCGCAGCGCTGCCTCGGTATTGCTGAGGGGCGCGACGAAGGTGCGCTTGCCGGCGTGCACGACCAGTGCCTCGGCGCGCGAGAGATCGAGGGCGGCGCTGAGCACGGCCGAGTCGTCGGCGCCCCAGCGGTAGCGGAAGGTGCCGGCTGAGACGTTCTCGCCGCCCGGACCGCGCATGTAGACGCGGCAGAGCGTGCCCGAGCTGATCCCATTGACGTACATGTGGATCTCGGTGCCGAACGCCTGCGGCTCGAGCGTGGCGGCGATCTTGACGCCGCTGGGCAGGGAGCGGAAGGCGACGTGCTGCTCGGGGCTGCCTTCGCTGCCGCTGGAGAGGACGAAGATCGCCAGAATCGCCATCGCGGTTGCCGCCGCGGCGCCGCCGAAGCCGAGCCCGAAGCGCAGGCGCCGCTGGCGGCGCCGGGAGCGCCGCTCGCTGCCGATCGTCGCGGCGATCCGCTTGCCCAGCTCTGCCGGCGGCTGCGGCGCCGGGCCGAAACGCTCCGGGTCGGCGTGGGGGAGCAGCCGCGAGACCGCGAACAGCGAGTCGGCCTCGGCCCGGCAGGCGGCGCAACCCTCGAGGTGGGCCTCAAGGGCTGCTCGCTCTTCATCGGCGAGGTGCCCGAGCGCGTAGGCGCCCAGATCCTCTTTCCAGTGGCGGCAGGCGTCAGTCTTCATAGCCCATCTCCTCGAGCACAACCCGCAGCGCGCGCAGGCCGTAATAGACGCGGCTCTTTACCGTTCCCTCCGGCACGCCGAGTTCGTCAGCGACCTCGGCATATGGGCGGCCGCGGTAGTAGGTCTCGACCAGGACGCGGCGGTGCTGCTCGCCGATCCGCCGCATTGCCTCCTCGATCTGCCAGGAGAGCAGCGCCTCGTCGAAGGGCTCGACCGAGGCCTCAATGCCTTCATCGGAGACGGTCGGCCGGACAGCGCGGGCACGGCCGAGGTCGATCACCACGTTGCGCAGGATCGCGAACAGCCAGGTACGCAGCGAGCCGATCTGGGGGTCGAAGCGCTCGCCGGCGCGCCAGGCGCGCAGGAAGGTCTCCTGAACGGCCTCCTCGGCAAGACCGGAGTCGCCGAGCGAGCGGACCGCAAAGCCGTAGAGCTCAGATGCGTGAGCCGAGTAGGCCTCACGCACATCCCGTTCGTCTGTCAGCGCGCCAGGTGGCATTCGCTCGGCATACGAATGCCCGCCAGCGCAGGTTCAGGTGCCGGCCTACTCGAGTTTGCCGATCTTGAAGATTTTCGTGCCGCAATCCGGACAGGTTCCTTGGATCGCGGGGCGACCATTCTTCATCGTCACCTGCTTGGCATCTTTGATCTCGACCTTCTTGCGCTCCTTGACGCAGTAACCCTCTGGCATCAGGGCGACTCCTTTCACTGCCTGGGCGGCAGAGCTCGCGGGTGCTCGCGAGGTCGAATTGCGGCGAATGTAACGCAGTCAGGGGACGATGCGTGGAAAGTTCGTGCTAATCCGCACGAATGCTCTTACTTCTTCGGCGTGTTTTCTGCGCCACCGGCGTCGCCCGTTTCGTCCTTCGGCGCGGCACTCGGAGCTTCGGCGGCGCCGTCTCCGTTGCCTTTGGAGGCGGCTTCGGCCCGCAGCGCGGCGACTTCCGCCTGCAGCGTTTCCACTTCGGCTTCGAGCTCGCTCGCCTGCGGCGCTTCGGCCGGCGCTGCCGTGCCGGCGAGTTCATCGCGCACGGTCTGCAGATCACTCTTGGTCACCGCGTTGTCCTGAGCGTCGATCGCCAGCACGATGCCGGCGCCCGCGCCGCCGATCGCGATCGCAACGAGGACGAGGAAGACACGGGTGCGCATGGTCAGCTTGCGCTCGACCAGCCCTATCCACGCCCGCAGTCCGTCCAGTGACATCGGCATTAACTTAGAGCCTGCTCCGGAGCCCTGCGCTCCCGATCCACTACCCTGCGGCCCGCACTTCCCGACCCCAGCTCGAAGGAGATGACCCGCATGCCCGAGGCAGTAATCGTCGACACCATCCGCACGCCGATCGGCCGTGCCTTCAAGGGCTCGCTGGCCCAGCTGCGCCCGGAGGAGACGGGCGCCTACGTGGTCGACCAGCTGCTTGAGCGCAACCCGGACGTCGATCCAGCTCTTGTCGAGGATGTCTTCTGCGGTGTCGGCATGCCGCAGGGACTGCAGGCTTTCAACATCGGGCGGATCATCTCGCTGCTCTCCGAGAAGCTGCCGCAGGAGGTCAACGGGGTCACGGTCTCGCGCTACTGCTCTTCCAGCCTCGACGCGATCCGCCACGCCGGCAACGCGATCAAGGCCGGCGAGGGCGACG
>Ga0066654_10000255_pt1 | contig 13002 bp, 12 predicted proteins | sample GraSoiAngelo_103_FD_66715 | JGI IMG/M metagenome (GOLD analysis project Ga0066654, IMG submission 66715) | Grasslands soil microbial communities from the Angelo Coastal Reserve, California, USA - 14_0903_05_20cm | ecosystem: Environmental > Terrestrial > Soil > Grasslands | place: USA... | reverse complement strand
CCTTGCCGGGGGCCGCTTCGCGAGGCACCCACCAAGACGCACCCGACCCCCGGGTCCGAGCCACCCCCGACCCCCAGTCGCAACCCGACTATGGTTCGCCGCCGTGAAGGCCGTGCAGATAGAGGAGTTCGGCGGTCCGGAGAAGCTTCGGGTGGTCGATCTTGAGGATCCGGTTGCCGGTGACGGCATGATCGTGGTCGAGGTCGCCCGGAGTGGCATCAACTTCGCCGACACGCATGCGACCCGCAACGACTACCTGGCTGAGCAATCGCTGCCGCTGATCCCGGGCACCGAGATCAGCGGTCGCACTGCCGACGGCCGCCGCGTAGCAGCGCTGCTGGGCAGCGGGGGATACGCCGAGAAGGTCGCCGTACCGGAGGCGCTGCTAATACCGCTGCCGGACGAGGTCAGCGACGATCAGGCGGCGGCGCTGTTGCTGCAGGGCCTGACCGCGGTGGCGCTGGTCCAGCGCTGCGCGCGGGTTGAGCCGGGGGAGACCCTGGTGGTTGAGGCTGCCGCCGGCGGCACCGGTGGCATGGCGGTGCAGCTCGGCAAGCAAGCCGGAGCGAAGGTGATCGGGCTTGCTTCCAGTGAGGAGAAGCGGGCGCTGGTTGAGAAACTCGGCGCCGACGTCACGGTCGACTCACGTGCCGAGAACCTCGGTGAAGCGATCCGCGAGGCAAACGACGGCGAGCGCGTTGACGCCGTCCTCCACATGAGCGGCGGTAGGGCGTTCGACGAAGAGCTCGGGATCCTCGCCCCGCTCGGGCGCATGGTCGTCTTCGGCATCGCCTCGCGCGAACAGCGCGAGGTCTCCACCGCGGCGCTGCTGCGCGGCTCCAAGAGCGTGGTCGGCTTTTGGCTGCTACACCTGCTGGCCCGGCGCGAGCTGGTCGCGCCGATGATCGGCGAGCTGCTTGGCATCGTCGCCAAGGGCGAGCTCGAAGTCACGATCGGCGGCGTCTACCCGCTCTCCGAAGCGGCTCGCGCCCACGAAGACCTGATCGCTCGCCGCACCAGCGGCAAGCTCCTCCTGGACCCCTCCCGATGAGTCGCGCATCCGATATTCACCCCACCCTGGCGGGGTCAAAGTCGGAAGGGCGTGCCCAGTGATCTCCTTCAAAGAGCTCGGCCTCTCGCCGGCCATTCAGCAGGCCCTCGACGAGCTCGGCTTCGACGAGCCGACGCCGATCCAGGACCAGGCGATCCCGGAGCTGCTCGACGGGCACGACGTGATCGGCCAGGCCCAGACCGGTACCGGCAAGACGGCGGCCTTCGGCCTGCCGCTGCTGCAGTACCTCGATCCCGACAACGACGAGGTGCAGGCTGTGGTGCTGACGCCGACCCGCGAGCTCTGCATCCAGGTGACCCAGGCGCTGCGCTCCTATGCCGAGCACCTCGACGTTGAGATCGTTGCCGTCTTCGGCGGCGCCCCGATCAAATCCCAGCAGGCGCAGTTGCGCTCCGGTGCCCACGTCGTCGTCGCCACGGTCGGCCGGATGATGGACCTGATGAGCCGCCGCTCGCTCGTCCTCACCGCGGCCCGCTACATCGTCCTCGACGAGGCCGACGAGATGCTTGACCTCGGCTTCATCGAGGACGTCGAGAAGATCCTCCGCATGTGCCCAAGCGGCCGCCAGACGGCGCTCTTCTCGGCGACGATGCCGCCGCCGGTCAAACGGCTCGCCGAGAGCTACATGTATGACCCAACGACGATCAGCATCACGCCGAAAACGCTGACCGTCGACGCGATCGCTCAGGCCTACGTCGAGGTCGGGGCCAAAGAGAAGGCGGCGAAGCTGGTCGAGCTGCTGAAGATCGAGGAACCCGAGCAGGCGATCATCTTCTGTCGCACCAAGATTGGCGCCGACCGGCTGGAGAAGACGCTGAAGAACAAAGGCCTCGACGTTAAGGCCCTGCACGGCGACATGAGCCAGGGCTCGCGCGACGGCGTGATGATCGCCTTCAAGGACCATCGCGTGCGCCTGTTGGTGGCGACCGACATCGCCGCCCGCGGTCTCGACATCGAGCACGTCACCCACGTGATCAACTTCGACGTGCCGGCTTCCTCCGAGGTCTACGTCCACCGCATCGGTCGCACCGGCCGGGTTGGGCGGACCGGCCGCGCGATCACCTTCGTAACTCCCGCCCAGCGCGACGAGATCAGCCGCATTGAGCGCGACGTAAAGACGACGATCGGCGAGTGGGAAACCCCGGAGGAGCGGCTCGAGCACGCGCCGCGCCCGCGCCGTCGCGAGCGGCCGCCCCGTCGTGAGCCTGACGAGGCGGGTCAAGACTCAGAGGCCCGTGAGGAGTCCAGGGTGCGTGTGCCGACGCCAGCTCAGGATGACGCTGCGGCCGAGGTGGACTCCGGCAAGACAGACACGGACAAGTCCGACTCCGGCAAGTCGGTGAAGCTCTTCGTCAACCGCGGCGAGCGCAGCGGCATCTCCGAGGAGGACCTGCGCTGGGCGCTGCGCGAGGGCGCCGTTCTGCCCGCGGAGGCGATCCACGACGTTCACGTCCTGCACCGCTTCTCCTTCGTCCACATTGACCCCGAGCTGGCCGAGCGTACCGTCGAGTACCTCGACGGCACCAAGGTCAAAGGCAAAGAGATCCGCCTCGAGGTCGCGAAGAGCTGACCCGTCTTGCTGGCTGAATCAGCGCTTCATCGATGCGCGATCTTGAACTGCCACGCTGAGCAGCGGGTTCGAAGCGGATGCCCTCCAGCAAGTCTGCGGGCTCTACCGCAGGGCGCCGGCCAGCTTGATGAGTGAGTCGAGCCTGGGCAGCTGACGGCTCTCAGAAGCTCACTGATCTGAGTGCGATGCATTTCCGCCATGCTTCTAGCTTTTCCTGCGAGAAGCCGGCCTGCTTCAAGCAGCGAGCCAGGTTTTCCGCAAAGCGTTGGGCGACCTCGTCAGCCAGGAGAGCGCAGTCTTTCGATCAGACAGATTTTCAGCCGGGGCGCCCCTTCGAATCGCAACTTGGATAAGAACGCCCCGGCATCATCTTGCTAGCTGGACGCTAGTTGGACTTGTGAATTTGAAGCAGGGGTACGACCTGCTTTGCGCTGGTAATGCGCATATTGCTCACCTCCTCGCGGTTGCCTGCGCCGGGGAAGAAGGGCTCGCTTTGACGGCGAGCGTCCCCGGCTAGCGAATGATTGCTTTAAAGCAGCTCACCGGTGGAGAAATAGAAGCGTAATGCGCAGCTCAAAGGTAACTAATGTGCTTAGATCGCTTCGTTCAGGAGTTTTGAAGTACTGAAGCAACATCAGTGGTTCCAACAGGCCGAAGGAGCGAGAGTGAGCAATCAGCCTTGGAAGGGAAACAAGAAGACTGGCGTGGCAAATAAGCAAGCGAAAGACTTGAATGCCGATCTGATCGACGAACGGCTGACCAAGGCAATCGCTCACCCTCTGCGCCTGCAGATCCTTGCGGTCGCCAATGAAAGGGAGATCAGTCCGAGTGAGTACTCCGACGAGACTGGTGCTCCGCTATCGAATGTTTCCTACCACTTCCGCAAGCTCCGCGAGTTGGACTTCATCGAGTTGACCAAGGAAGTCCCAAAACGCGGGTCGCACGAACATCGCTACGTTGGCAGCCGGCGTGGACTAGTTACCGATGCGGACTGGACCAAGCTGGGCACGACAACTCAGGCCGGAGTTCGCATCGCAGGATTCCAAGACTTGATCACTCGCTGTACTCAGGCAGTTCAGGCTGAAACGTTCGACAGCCGCGAGGACGCGATCTTTTACTGGGTCGGCGGTGGCATGGATGAGATCGGCTGGGGGGACTTCACTTTGGCCATCCGGGGCTTGATTGAGGTCGTCGCACAGATTGAAGTCGATAGCGTCAAGCGAGTTGCCGAGGGTGAGGGATCCGGCAAGATTTTTCCGACGACGTTTGCTGTCAGCGGGTTTGAATCTCCCGAACAAAGCGGGAATAGGGGAAAGGCAAGACGAGCCCGCAAAGGCCGATCAGGCGGTTAGCTCGGCGATGCGGCTGAAGAGTTGGTCGAAGTCGATCGGCTTGGTGATGTAGCCGCTGACCTCGACGTCGGTAGCGGCACCGGCGTCCATCTCATCCTGGTGGGCGCTGACGATTAGGACGGGAGTGTCAACCCCTTCGGCGCGCAGCTCGCGTAGGGCGTCAATGCCTGACTTGCGCGGCATCATTGCGTCGAGCAGAAGGATTTCCGGCTTTGGTTCGGAGGTCCGCTGCATTGCCTCGATTACCTCGACGCCGTCAGCCGCGGTGATGACCTCATATCCCTCCATCTCCAGCCGCGTCCGTAGCAGGAGCAGGATCGTCTCCGAGTCATCGGCGATCAATACCCGCGTGCTCACAACGCCTCCTCCCGGGATTGGACCGCGGCCTCATCCATAGCGTCGACTCGCGCCCGTGCCGGCCCGTTGCTGGCGAGGGCCGGCAACCAGACCCGGAAGGTCGAGCCCTGCCCCTCGACCGATTCGGCGGCGATCGCGCCGCCGTGCAGCTCGACCAGCGATTTCGAGATCGCCAGGCCGAGGCCGGTGCCGCCGACGTGCTGCGTCAGCCCGGCGTCACCTCGTGTGAAGCGCTCGAATATGTGATCTAGCTGGTCCGCTGCCATCCCAGGTCCGTTGTCGCTCACCGCGAGTTCCACGCCACCAGCATTGCCGCCCGCCGTGACGTGGATCGAGGCGCCCGCGGGACAGTACTCATGTGCGTTGGTCAAGAGATTCACGAGCACCTGGCGGATCCGGTCGCGGTCGACGTTGACCGGCGGCAGGCCGGGGGCGATCGCCTGCGTCAGCGCCTGGTCCTTGGACTGGGTCTGGCTCAGCATCGTCCGCACCGGGTCTTCGACCAGTGAGGCGACGTCGATCACCGTCGGTTTGATCGTCAGACGACCGGCGTCGCTGCGGGCGAGGTCGAGCAGGTCGTTGAGCAGGCGCACCAGGTGGCGGGTGTTGTCGAGAATGATCTCGACCGTGTCTGCCTGCTTGGGGCTGAGCTTGTCGCGCTCCAGCATCAGCAGCTCGGCGAAGCCCTGGACGGAGGTGAGCGGGCTGCGCAGCTCGTGCGAGGCGGTGAGCACGAACTCGTCCTTCATCGTTTCCAGCTGGTCGCGCTCGCCGGCCCGGCGCTGCAGCTCCCCAGCCATTTCGTTGAAGGCCGTGCCGAGCGAGGCGGTCTCAGAGAGTCCGCCGATTTTGACCCGGGTGTTGAGGTCGCCGGCGGCGAGGCGGCCGGAGGCCTCGACCAGCTCCTCGAGTGGGCGGCGCATCGAGGCGATCAGGCCGCTGAAGAGCAGGGCGGCGCCGGTCAGCCCAGCGATCAATCCCGCCCCGACCAGAAGCGCCGTGTCGCGGGTCTCGCCGCCGATGTCGTCGCGCAGCGCCTGGCGCTTGTGTTGCTGATTGAGGATCACGGCACGCGCCGCCGCCGGATCGACGCCGTTGGAAAGCCGGGTGCGGGCGGCGATCTCGACCTGGTAGGAGCGGGCGGTCGAATCCTCGAAGTCCTGACGCTGCTGCAGGAAGCGCGCCACGCCGACCACGGCAAGGCCGGTGAGCACGGCAAAGGCGATCGCGAAGCCGATCGTCAGCCGGTTGGCGAGTGACGGGCTGAGCCGAAAACGACGTCGGGAATATGCTTGCCCCTCGATGGGAGACGAGGCTACAGGCACGACCGACGGCACTGCAGGGGCGCCGGAGGGGATCGATCGGGACGGTGTTGAGGCATGGTTCGCCGAGCACGTACCCGGCGTTCAGCTGCCGCTCACGTTCGATCGCATCTCGGGCGGCCACTCGAACCTGACTTACGGGGTGCGCGACGCGGTTGGTAAGCGTTGGGCCCTTCGCCGACCGCCGCTAGGCAAGCGCCTCGGCTCCGCCCACGACATGGGCCGCGAGCAGCGCGTGGTCTCGGCCCTGGCACAGACCCCGGTGCCGGTCGCGCCGGTGGCCGGCTTCTGCGAGGACGAGAGCGTCAACGAAGCGCCGTTTTACGTAATGGAGTTCGTCGACGGCCCGATCCTGCGGGGCCTCGCCGAGGCGGACGCTTTTCCAGACGAGGCGGACCGCCGCGCGATCGGCGAGCGCGTCGTCGACACGCTGGTCGACATCCACGCCGTCGACCCCGATGCCGTCGGCCTCGGCGAGCTCGGCCGCAAGGAGGACTACGTCGCCCGCCAGCTGCGCCGCTGGCAGGGCCAGTGGGAGAAGTCGAAGACGCGCGAGCTGCCCGCGATCGACGCCGTCCATGAGCGCCTCGCTGCGCGGATTCCCGAACAAGGCCCGGCGACGATCGTCCACGGCGATTACCGACTCGACAACATGATCCTCACGCCCAAGGGCGAGGTGGCGGCCGTTGTCGACTGGGAGCTCTGCACCCTCGGCGACCCGCTCGCCGACGTCGGCCTGCTGATGGTCTACTGGCCCGAGGCAGGCGAGGACGACATCTCACTGGGCCAGCCGGCGACGATGGCCCCCGGCTTCCCCAAGCGCGAGGAGCTCAAGGCCCGCTACGCCGAGCGCTCCGGCCGCAACCTCTCCCAACTCGACTTCTTCGTCGCCCTCGGCTACTGGAAGCTGGCGATCATCCTCGAGGGCGTCTACGCCCGCTACGCCGCCGGCCAGTACGGCAAGGTCGATCCAGGCATAGAAGCGTTTGCGCGCTTGGTCGAGCGGTTGGCCGATGCCGCCGAGCAGGCCGAGCGGAGTTAGCGTCGAAGAGGGTCCAGCCGGCTTGACACGTGTCCGTTAGACCTGAAAGGGTCGGCTTTGCAGCAGAAAACTGAGCAGGCACCAAGCCTCTCGTTCCCTCAATTCCCAAGGAGAGTATTTGTGAAGCAGATTCGCAAGCGAATCACGTACGCAAACGTGATGTCCTCGATCGCCGTCTTCCTAGTTCTCGGCGGAGCCAGCGCATACGCCGCCAAGAAGATCGGCTCGAACGAAATCAAGGGCAACTCGATCACGACCGGCAAGCTGAAGAAGAACGCCGTGACCGCGTCGAAGATCAAGAAGAACTCGATCACAACGGCCAAGCTTCGGAACGGCGCCGTCAATGGCGCAAAGATTGCGGCTGGCAGCGTTGGTGTCGCGCAGCTCGCCAATGGAAGTGTGAATTCGGAAAAGATCGCACCCAACGCTGTCGGTAATTCTCAGACTCAGTTCGTCAAGGTTTTCAAGGCGGGAGCCGTTCCGGCCATAGGAGACGAAGGCAGCAGTCCCCGAATTGAGCTTGGTTCGGTTGGGCCATTCCACTTCTATGGAAAGTGCTTTACGGCCAGCGGGAATGTCGAATCGAAGACATATGTAGAGCTCACTAGCGGGGTGGCGACACTGGGTTCTGAGGACGCCGCAGATTTCGAGGAAAACAGTGACGGCTATTTGACGCCTTCGACACCCGAGGTCAAACGGGCGCTTGAGGAAGATGCGTCAGCGGGTCCGGACGAATTCAGCGCGACCTCCGACGACGAGGAGTTCCAGGCCTCAGCCTCGAACGGCACAGAGATTACGGGGCTCGCAGCCGGTACCGGCGCCAAGCAGGGAAATCCTCCCGTTGGAAACGGTCCGTTCCTGGCAGGAGATTCCTGCATCATCGGCACGATCGCTATTTTCGGTAGCTAACCCCTACCGATTAGCAGTCTTCCGAGTGAAGGCGGGCGGTGCGGCCCGCCTTCACTCTTCCCAATCTCAGCATCATGGACTTGTAGTCGCTTTCGGCGTCCATACCGCTTGACATCCTTCCGACGGACCTGAAAAGGTGAGCTTTCCAGCGAAAGAAAACTGAGCAGGCACGAGCCTCCCTCAAAATCTCAAGGAGAGTATTTGTGAATCAAATTCGCAAGCGAATCACGTACGCAAACGTGATGTCGAGCATCGCCGTCTTCCTCGTCCTCGGCGGCGGAGCCGCCTACGCTGCCAAGAAGATTGGTAGTAACGAAATCAAGGGCAACTCGATCACCACCGGCAAGATCAAGAAGGAAGCGGTCAGCACTTCCAAGCTGAAGAAGAGCTCGGTCACTACAGCGAAGATCGCCAACGGAGCGGTTACCGGCGCAAAGCTCAACCTCGGTTCGGTAGGCACGGTTCCGAATGCCACTCATGCAGGAACCGCTGACACTGCCGCCAACGCGAATGCAGTTAACGGTCAGACCGCGAACAAGATCTTCAAGCTCCTGACCCCGGGGCAGAACAACGTCGAGGTTGCGACAGTTGCCGGGTTTAGGCTCGCGGCGAGTTGTGCGTCAGGGGATGCAGACTTGACGATCACTCCGCCTCTGGGTCCCGGCAGTGTCCTAAATGCTGGTGGTACGTCCAGTACGAAAAACGAGACGACGTTCGATTATCAAGGCAATGAACCTGGCGAAGCAGACGGTATCCGCGTAGATGAACTAAGCGAAGGCGAAGAAAAAGATGCTTCATACGGCGTCGCCTCCGTCGTAGCGGCAACATCTACGGGAACCACGATCAGCGGTGACCTTGGGTATGACTACGATACCTTTGGCGGCACGAGCCCCGAACGGTGCATCATTTACGGGCATCTGATCGCTGGCTGATTCAAGTCTTGGTTTTGGGAGAAGGGCCGGGCTCGCCCGGCCCTTCTTTGTTGCATAGATCTCATGCACTTGGGGGCTCGCTGTTGACCGCCAAGACGTTTCCACCACGCTGTATCTCTTGGGTCTCCCACATAGTCAGCGGGCGGACAGAAGGAACAGGGCTCCTTCACGTCGCTTGGGTGTGTCATCCAGAGTTTCTTGACATGCCCGTTGACCCTTGTAATTCTCGCCGGGTATGAAGCAGATTCGCGAGCGCCTCACCTACGCCAATGTGATGTCCTCGATTGCGGTCTTCTTCGTGCTTGGCGGAGGAGCCGCTTACGCCGCCAAGAAGATCAGTAGCCACGACCTTCGGGGTGGCTCGGTGACGACGGCGAAGATCAAGCGGAACGCGGTGACGCGGTCGAAGATCAAGGCCAAGGCGATCTCGACCGCCAAGATCGCAGATGACGCGGTGACCAACGCCAGGTTGGCCGATGGCTCCGTCAGCCTCGAAAAGCTCGCCGCGGGTTTCATTGCGCCGGCGGCCGAAAAACTCTCGCACGCAGCTAACGTCTCGGCTACCGGAGCCGTGCTGCCCGGCAGCCTTGGCATCACCCAGGCCAACCTCATCCCCCTTCGGAAGGCTCGGAAGGCTCCTACTGCTTCTCTGGCCTCAGCCCGGCTCCGGTCGGGGGGGTAGCAACCGTCGACTACTCCGAATCAGGAGAAACCGTCTTGGCCCAGTTCGACATCGGCCCTGGCCCCGGCAAAATCTGCCCTGCCGGCACGCAGGCTTTCGTCAATACACGGTTGGCCGGGATCAAAACCAACAGACTCGAAGCCCCGGCTACCGACGCCGGCTTCCTCATCATCCTTTACTAGTCGACGCTAGATGGCCCGCCGGGCGTGCTTCGGGTCCAGCTCGCCCGCGGCCTCGGCCTCAGCGCGTTTGGACCAGCGGTTTAGCTCGCGGCGGGCGAGGACCATCTTGTGGACCTCGTCGGGGCCGTCTGCCAGGCGCAGCATGCGGCTGAAGCGCCAGAGGGCGGCGAGAGGGGTGTCGTCGGTCATGCCGAGGGAGCCGTGGATCTGGATCGCGCGGTCGAGGACGTCCATGACGATGTTGGCGGCGACGATCTTGATCGCCGAGATTGATTGGCGGGCGGCGCGCTTACCCTCGGTGTCCATCTTCCAGGCGGCGTAGAGGGTGAGCAGGCGGGCCTGGTCGATCTCCATCCGCGAGGCCGCAATCGCCTCCTGGACGAACTGCTTCTCGCCCAGCGGGCCGCCGAAGGCTTCGCGCTCGTTGGCGCGGTGGCACATCATCTCCAGCGCCCGCTCGGCGGTGCCGATCGCGCGCATGCAGTGGTGGATGCGGCCGGGACCGAGGCGGTCCTGGGCGACGACGAAGCCGCCGCCCTGGCTGCCGAGCAGGTTGCTCGCCGGGACGCGACAGTCTTCGTAGCGGATCTCGCAGTGGCCGGGGCCCTTGTCGTGCCCCATCACTGGGATCGGGCGGACCAGGTTGAAGCCCGGGTTGTCGGTCGGCACGCAGATCATCGAGGCGCGCGCGTAGGGGTTGGCCTCGGGATCGGTGACAACCATCGCGATCGCCAGCTCGGCGCCGACGGCGCCCGAGGTGAACCACTTGTGGCCGTTGATCACCCACTCGTCGCCGTCGCGCTCGGCGCGCGCCTGCAGCAGGGTCGGGTCCGAGCCCGACACCTCTGGCTCGGTCATCGAGAAGCAGGAACGGATCCGACCCTCGAGCAGCGGCTCGAGCCAGCGTTCGCGCTGCTCGTCTGAGCCATGCTCGGCGAGGATCTCCATGTTGCCGGTGTCCGGCGCCGAGCAGTTGAAGGCCATCGGCGCCGCCGCAGGGCTCCGCCCCATCTCCTCGCAGAGCAGCCCGTACTCCCAGTTGCTCAGGCCGGGCCCGTAGCGCTCGTCCGGCATGAAGAGGTTCCACAGGCCCTCGGACTTCGCCTTCTCGCGGATCTCGATCAGGATCTTCGGGTAGGGCACGCCCGGGCCGACCTCGGCGTCGAGGCCCTCCATGATCTCGCGCTCCTGCGGGTAGATCTCCGCGTCCATGAAGTCAAGGATGCGCTCCCGCAGGGTCTCGACTTGGGGGCTGGGCGTGAAGTCCATCGGTGCGTCCTCTCCTCGGGGCTGGGCCAGCCGAACGCTAGCGGGCGGTGGCTAGCGGCGCCGGTAGCGGGCAAAGAGCTCGCCGTCTTGCTCGAGCAGCCAGGCGAGCTCGAGCTCGGCGACGGTGGGCAGCGCTTCGCCCTCGAGCATGCGCGGGGCCTCGGCGCCGGTCAGGCGTGGCGCCGTGGTGAGGAAGAGCTCGTCGACGAGGCCCTCGGCCCAGAGTTGGCTGTGAATGTGCGGACCGCCCTCGCAGAGCAGGGCGCGGATGCCATGCTCTGCGCGCAGCTGCCGTAGCGCCGCGGGGAGGTCGACCACCTCTTCGTGACGGACCACGATGAGGTCCGTCGCCGTCTCGGGCGGCTCCGCCTCCGAGTTGGTGAAGACGAGCACGCGGCCACCGCCGGCGGTGAAGAGCGGCGCGTCCCAGGGCAGGTCGAGCCGCCCGCTGACGAGCACCATCAATGGCTCAGGCGAAAGCCCGATCCGCTCCCGCCGCTCCCGCGTCTCCTGCTTGGAGGCGAGGCGGCCGTATTGCTCGACTCGCATCGTCCCCGCACCGATCATCACCGCGTCGAAGCGGGTGCGAAGTCGGGACAGCATCTCGGTGTCTGCGTCCGAACCGATCGGTCCAGAGGCACCGTTGATCGTCGCCCGACCGTCGACTGTGACCGCGAAGTTCGTCGCCACGAAGGGGCGCTCTCCGACCGGCTGCTCCCACGGCCGGTAGCCGTCGAGCTGCTGCTCGACCGTGGTCTCGCCAGGGTCTGGGGTCAGGCGCCTCATCGACTGAACTTATTGAGAACGCACATACCCGTGCTTGGCGAATCGAATGCGTTCAGGAGTAGTCGTGCCAGCCGGCAAACTCGCGGCCGGCGAACTTCTGCAGCTCGGCGACGTCGGCGCTGAAGCGGGCGCGGACGATCTCGAAGAGGTCGTCGGGCAGCTTCGGCTTTGGCGCCGGTGGCTTCTCGGGATCGTGGACGAGCTTCTCGACTCGCCAGCGCAGCGGCTCGGGCAGGCGGTCGAAGTTGCGGTCGAAGGAGCGGAAGCCGGGCAGCTTGATCAGCTTCTCCATCAGCTGGTATTTGTCGCCCTCCTTGGCCCCGGACTTCTCCCACTCGCGGTCGAACTGCTCCGAAGTGAAGGTCTCATCAACGCCGGCGAAGGCGAAGGCCTTGCGCATCGTCTCTTCGCGTTCTGACTGCAGCTCCTCCTGGGTGATGATCTCGATCTGCTCGCGGTCGAAGTACTCCAGGTAAGGCTGCAGCTGCATCCAATACTTGGAGCGGTTCATGTAGGAGGTCTGGGGGTTGGAGAGGACCTCGACCAAGTCACCGGTCTCATAGCCGGCGCCGGTGGCGTGGACCCAGTGGGAGAGGATGCGCTTGATCGGGTCGCGCACCATGTAGAGCAGGCGGGCGTCGGGGCAGTGCTCGCGGATGCGCGCCGGGACGCCGGTGAAGCGCGGCAGGTTCGTGTAGTGCGGGGAGGACTCGCCGCGCACCTTGAAGCGGCTGTCGAAGCGGCTCGCGTACCAGTCGAGGCCGAGGTCCCAGTTGAGCTCCTCGCAGAAGAAGTTGAGCTCCTTCGGCTTCGACATCTGGATCTCCGGATGCAGGCCGAGGTAATGGTGGATGCTCGTCGTGCCGCACTTCAGCCCTCCGATGATGATCAGGCTCGGCATCGCCGCGTGGCGCTTACGGCGGCGGCGGAAGCGGCTTTTGCGATCGGCGGCGTAGCGCTCACGCGCGCGCGCACACATCGCCTCGTCGGCAGGGTCGCGGGGGGCCTTCGCAGTGGCGATCTGGGTCTCGGCCTCTGACACGAGCGGGCTAGTGTAACTGCGATGCCCGCTGCCGATCTTGCATCCAGCCTCAACTCGTTCTTCCACGCGTCGAGCTCGTTCTTCGCGCATCTCTCCGACATTCGCTGGACGCCGTTCATGATCGCCCTCGGCTTCCTGCTGGCAATGCAGCTCTGCCGCGCCTGGGCCTGGCGCAACGTTCTGCGCGCCGCCTATCCAGACAAGCCGATCTCCTTTCTGCAGCTCGGTGCTGCTTATTTGGCGGGGGCGGGGATCAACGCGATCCTTCCGGCGCGAGCCGGCGACGTGACCAAGGTCTTCCTGGTCAAGCGCCAGATCCCCGACTCCTCCTATCCGGCCGTCACTTCGTCTTTTCTCGTCCAGTCGGTCTTCGACACCACCGTCGGCATCCTCGTCTTCCTTTACGCGATCACCCAGGGCCTGCTGCCGGAACCGCCTGAACTGCCGGACTCGCGCGCCTTCGAGATCTCCTTCTGGGTCAACCA
>Ga0066654_10000254_pt1 | contig 13012 bp, 12 predicted proteins | sample GraSoiAngelo_103_FD_66715 | JGI IMG/M metagenome (GOLD analysis project Ga0066654, IMG submission 66715) | Grasslands soil microbial communities from the Angelo Coastal Reserve, California, USA - 14_0903_05_20cm | ecosystem: Environmental > Terrestrial > Soil > Grasslands | place: USA... | reverse complement strand
CCTCAGCATATGGCTTATTTGACTCTATACTCTTGTTGGGGTGTGAGCTATGGATGCTCTAGTTCGGGTGTGTTGCCAAACACGCGGGGCAAGCCTGGGGTTGGTGCAGCCCAACGTACTGCATTGATGATCACCTGCTGGATCTTAGGATGATGATAGGTTGGTAGAGTTTCGTGACCTGGTCGGAAATAAAAGATCTTGCCGCACCCACGCATATAGCAGCAACCACTGCGAAAGACTTCACCGCCGCTGAACCAGCTGACAAAGACGAGCGTCTCCGGTTGTGGAACATCGAAGGGTTCCCCATACATCTCTTCCTGATAAATCTCAAAGTAATCGCCCAGACCTTCGCTAATCGGATGGCCAGGTGCAACAACCCAGATACGCTCATGATCGTTACTCTCACGCCACTTCAGATCACAGGTTGTACCCATAAGCCTGCGAAAAATCTTCGCAAAGTGGCCGGAATGCAGTACAATCAATCCCATACCAGCCAGTACCCGCCTGTGAACACGCTCCACGATATCATCCACTACTTCTTCATGCGCCACATGACCCCACCAGATTAAGACATCCGTGGCCTCTAACACCTCATTGCTCAGGCCATGCTCCGGCTCGTCAAGCGTTGCAGTCTGGATGGTATATCCTGCATAGTTCAGAAATGACGCGATTACGATATGAATGCCATGCGGGTAATGTACCTTCACGCGTTCATCGTCGCGCTCGTGACGGTACTCGTTCCAGATAGTGACGCGTAGGTTAGCTGTCATGCATTGCTTCTTTCTAGCGAAAATAAATGAGAACAGTGGTAAAACAATCCGTAGTTGCGCAATTTATTGCGCTGTGCACCTCCACAAATGTCTGTAGTTGTGCAATTCATTGCACCCGTTTTCTTCTGTTAGGCCCCTGACACAATAAATTGTGCAGCTACGATCTTCTTCATGATCTAATTAAGGTAAAATGTAAGGGAAGCGGCAAATTAGTTTTTTGCCGCTTCCCTTACATTTTACTTTAGTTAGACCAATGCCCCTTTTTGCGTCTCCCACCACTTGGCCAGCGCAACACGTAGTAATGGACGAGACCTCTGGAAGTAGGTTTTTGCCGTTGCTTCAGGCATATTCAATGTCTTGCCAATCTCTGAGAAACTCAGCTGTCCAGCATAACGCAAGAGCACAACCGAACGGAACTTTGGCGGCAACGTATCAATCGCTTGACGTAATGCCAACTGTAGGTCCCGATGCTCAGCCAATTCGTCTGGCAATGGTCCATCGTCGGGTAGAATGGCGAGTGGAGATAGGTCATCATCACCAGTGGTTGTCTCCAGGTCCGAGAAATGGATAGCGCGCTTGCGCCGCAACTCATCCAGACAACGATTACGAGCAACTTGGAAGAGCCATGCCTTGAGTGGATCGCCGATGCGCAGTGTCGGCATGGAAATGTACAACTGTAGGAAGACTTGCTGCGTTATATCACAAGCCAGATCGTAATCATTTAAACAATGGCAGATGAAGTTGAAGATGGGAACCTGATAACGCAGAACTAGTGTCTCAAATGCTCGCTCATCGCCTGCCAGCGTCCGCTGTACCAGCGTCCCATCAGAAATTTCAGGGATGCGCATTTTCACAGGGGGTGTTTTCGTCTCTGAGCGTTCACGTACTTGTATCATCCATGTCCTCACTTTCTTTGCTTTAATCATTCCGTTTCGTATAGCATAGATTTCTGACGAGAAAAATTCAAGTATTTTTGGGGTCTATAAACTCTTCCGTATAGCACTCTAAGCGTAAACTAAAGTTGTTAACCTATTTTAAGTTGAGCATTGAGACACCTCCCACACCATGGCAATCCCTTGTGCTTGCCATGGTGTGGGGCGGGCTTATTTGAGCGGTATTGAGATCACGGGATGATACCATATGAGACACTAGTACCTCTACCAAGCAATATGTTGAAGCTCCAGAAAAAATAAGGTAATAAATAGACTGTATCTCTTGCGCGTATACCAAAAAACCAGGGCAATATCCCCACAGGAGCCAATGCAAGGGATACTTTTTTTTCCACGACTAGTCCAAGCGACACACATTGATTTGCATTGCGGCGTTAAAGAGGGGTACAATCTTGTTCGATGATCTCTTTGACGGGGTCTCTCACGAACTATATCTACAGAGAAGCTATGCAGCGACGACACGTACTCATTATATTTTTAGCACTGCTATGCGCAATACTGGCATTTTTCGGCTCGACTGTTATGCTAGCAGCACCAGTTGTGTCAGCGCATGCCTTTGTGATTGGCTCCGATCCTGTCGATGGCTCGACAATCAGTAAAGCCCCATCCGTTGTGCATATCTATTTCAATGCAAATATCAGTGCCATCAGTACAGCCCATGTCTACGTTTTTCAGGATGGCAAGCCCATTGATGTTACCGCAAGCCATAGTACGGTATCTCCCTCCAATCCACGCCAACTGGATACACCGCTAAAACATGGCGAAGCGCTGCCAGAGGGGAGCTATGAGATACAATGGACTGCCGTGGCGCATGATGATGGACATACGACATACGGACTCATCGGCTTCAACCTGGGCTTCTCTGGTACAGGTCTGTCGGGCACGCCCGTTCTCGGCCCCAGTACCAGTAATAATCTAAGCGACATGCGCGCTTTCAGCTTTACCAATAGTATTACGATACTCTGGGACTGGCTGGTCCTGCTCGCACTGACGCTCTGGCTCGGCCTCCTGGTAACGGAACGGCTGACTCTGGCGACGATGGACCAGACAAGCCCTCTACTTGAACGTGCCAGACAGCAAACGCTCCCGCTACAGCGGCTCTGTCTCGTAGGCTTGCTACTGGGGGAGCTGATCGCGCTCGTGCTACGAGCAATGCATATGGCTCAATCGTTGGATGGTACCTTCGATGGGCTACTGATCTGGCATCTGCTGAGCCAGACATATTACGGTACGCTCTGGCTGGCTCGCATAGCCCTGATCCTGGTGGCGATAGGACTGCTGTCTTGGAACTCTCAGTTGGCGAAGCGCCGCAAAAATGCTGCTGTATTGCCACAACATTACACGGCGGTGTGGCTGATCCTGGCCGGGCTGCTCGTGCTCACGTATGCGCTAACCGATAATGCAACACAGAACTTGCTTCTCCATATTAGTGCTACCGTCTTCGCTTGGTTTCACTGGGTCGCCCTCGGCACGTGGTTCGGAGGTCTAGTCTATCTGGGCTATATCTTGTATCCACTCATAGCTGTGGTCGATCGTGATCAGCGCGCCGGGACCGTAGTCGCCCTGCAACGCCGCTTTACACCGTTCCAGTTTGCTAGCATCGGCGCGCTGCTCGTGAGTAGCCTCTTTTTGGCTGAAGCCAGCATCAATAGTGTGCAACAATGGGTACAGGAACCATATGGGCGCGTATTGCTGGTGCAGTTCGTTCTGCTCAGTATGATGTTGCTACTCAGCCTCTACTGGCTATTGACACTTGGCCCCAAGCTGAAACGCCAGGCCCTCTTGCTCTCTGTTGTTGATCCTGAGTTACCAGCGCGCCGTGCTCGTCTATTGGCCTTCGTGCAAACCGGACGTGGCCTGAAACGGATTATCAGCATTCAAGCATGGCTCGTCGTGGCTGTACTACTCTGCTGTGCCCTGTTAATATTCTACGCTCCACCCATCGTCTACCCTGCCATGCCTGCCAGTAATCCCCCTGCCCAGAGTGCTCACAACCCAACGACGCAAATGCAACAGGTTGGGGACTTCTCGCTGACATTGCAGATCTTGCCAGCGCAATTCAATCAGACAAATGTAGCCACTCTGCTTATCAGGGATCGCAACGGCAATCCGGTGACGAATGCCCAGGTACAGCTCACCATTAACATGGCAGTGATGGATATGGGTACAGCACATGTGACAATGAGTAGTGACAAGACGCTCTATGTCACAAAACTCGACAAGGGCATCATTTCGATGACTGGACTATGGAATATCGACGCGAGCATCCAACTGCCTGGACAGACGACATTCAAGACGAGATTTCAAGTGATGTTCGTGTAAAATTCAGGACTCTTTTACTGCTATAATAGATGGTGCTCTGTATGTTATTTTCACGGCTTATCGTAACTGTTCAGTTTGCTGCTTAGTACCATAATGCAAGAAGAAGCACATCGCCATCAGACCTTCTGAGACCAATCAGGCATGATATAACTAAGGAGAACAAGTGATCTGCGAACATAAGGCAGGGATAACGCCCTCCATGATTTCCAATGAAGGATAGAGTGCAATGCTTAAACAAGATACCGCTCCCGCGAACCAAGAGCCGCCTGTGGACGACAAGAAACTGCGTAAACGCGAACGACGCTTAGAGGAACGCCTGCACGTAGCTCAGGAGGGACTCGCAAAGGCTGAAGAACGCCTGCGTCGTGCACAAGTGCGCTTGCAAAAGCGTCAGAGCCGTGTTGAGCGTTTCCAAAAGCGCCTGACCACTATGCGTCAGCAATCCGAGCAGCCACCACCCACTTCGCAGCCTGTAACTCCACCGACACCAACAACAGAAGAAAAAAAAGTAGTAGTTGTAGTAACTGCTCCAGTAGCAGAGAGTAGTATACCAGTAGAAGAGACGCTAATGACAAGCCAGATCGAAGCGCTAAACAAAGTACGTACCGCTCGCGCCGCCGCAACAGCCGCTGAAGAGGCGGCACGCGTAGCCGCTGAACGAGCACATGACGCGGCCACCCGCATCGAACACCTGGGCGGTGGTCGTCACCTGCTGCAAGAATTAGAAGTATTGCAGCAAGAGGCCGATAAAGCTAGTGCATCAGCTCAAGAGCGCAAACGACAAGCACAACAAGCACAACAACAAGCCCTAGCGCTAGGACTTTCCCCCGCAGAGACGACCCAGACCAGTGTGGTCCCTAAAGACGAAGTAAATGCCGAGCAGAGCATCATTATCAGCTCCGACGATCCCGACCTGTTAATCATTGAATTAGAGGACGCCGATGAAGAGACAGCCGCCCTCCCGCCGCCGTCAACCATAATGGAAGCGACTCATCTCCCGCCGCCGCCACTCGTGATGGAACCCACCAATACTACAACGACAACTGAGCAAGTTGCGTTTCCATCCACTGAGGATGCCGCAGCAAGCGAGATACGTTAGCAAGCAATTATTTTAGCAGTGTCGTGCACGATCAACGTAGTTGCCAGGGCCATTACCCACCCAAATAAGCCAGCGACCGGCCCTGGGCAATCCCTTGTGGTTGCTCCTACGATGGTATTGACCGCCATATCCAATACCACCAGACCGCCACGTTGATCCTACATCTCCCTTACCCCTTATTGCACCCGCTTTCTTTGTTTATGTCTCTGTCGCAATAAACTGCGCAGATACGAGATGATGCCATTTATCTCATATGTTCTCTTTCCTTATGTTCCTGATGTTCCTGGCGCAATAAATTGCGCTCCTACGCGGCGCTGTACATTCACAACATCAATGACACTCACTCGAAAAGAACCATCTTATTGCACAACCACACGATCTAGTGTATCCTTGAACACAGCCTACATCGAAATGAGCAGGCTTTACAGCAGCACTTAGCAACTGCTGAATATGAAAATCAACAAAGAAGCAAACCTACATAGGATCAACACTGTGAGTCTCGCTTGTCTATATGAAACGCCAAAACCAGCCCTACACTACGAAGACGAAGTAGTACGCCGCTGGTGGGCCTTACCTCGCGGTAGCCTACTCCCATTACAGAATGGAGCAGTCTATCAACTGCTGTTTGCAGGCCACCCCGGAGGTGCAGCAGGCCCCGATATACGCGATGCCGTATTTCGTATTGTGGTCGAGCATCGCTCTGCTGTCCACAACCAGCAACTTTATGCAGCGTCACCAATGTCACAGTCGCTGCTTGGAGACGTTGAGGTTCATGTGCGTGCCAGCGATTGGGCGGTTCATCAGCATAATACAGATCCACGGTACAACAATGTGCTTCTACATGCTGTGCTCTTCTATGACACTTCCTCGCCCACGATACGCCAGGACGGCTATCACATCCCCATCTGTTCGCTCTCCGATCTACCATATCCCCCGCAGCAGTCGCTACAGCTGAACAAGAGTGCGGCAATCGTATGGCCTTGCCAGAGCATCATGCGACAGATGGACAAGCAAGAGCGCACTAGGTTTCTGCAAAGAGCGGGACTATTGCGCTTTGAGCAGAAAGTTGATGCATTTATTGAACGCCTGCACACCTTCGCTCTGCCAGCTCATCAACACAATAAGCATGGCTATACGAAGTACGATTATTGCCTGTTGCCTGCACTGGCGGAGGGATTAGCCTATGGCAGAGATCGCGCCTTCTTTCGCGCCGTCGGATTATATCTCGTTGGCCTGGATAGCACCCTACCGGAACCACTGGGGCGCACACAACAGCCAGCTCCCCTGGATGCACAACGCCTACACGTGCTACGTACATTGATCAAGCAATGGCATAGAGTAGGTGCATGGGCAACTCTACGGGAAAACTTTCAGCGCACCGCTCAGCAAGACACTCAGCAGCAGCTACAGGCGTTGCGCACAATTTTCTGCCAGGCGGGCCTGAGTCTTGCACGTAGTGATATTATCATCGTGAACGTGATCCTGCCCTTTGCGGCAGCAGTCGCTCTGTTGGAACAGCAGCAGTTGCTATTTCAACAGGCGCAAACGCTCTATAGAGAACATCCGGGGCTGTCATCAAATCGCATTACACGCCTGATGACCACCCAGCTCTGTCTGGATAGAGAACCATACGGCAGTTGTCAGCAGCAAGGACTCCACTATATTTATCAACAAACGTGCCGCGAGAAGCGCTGTGGAGACTGCATCGCGGGAAAGAATGATATATGAAACAGCCAGATCAGCCAGAAAAAATGCCTATCACAGAGGATACACATGAACAGGGCGAACGTCTAGCACGTTTCCTCGCTCACGCCGGAATTGCCTCACGCCGTCACGCTGAAGCTCTCATTGCTGCGGGCCGTGTACAGGTTAATGGTCTTCCTGTCACTACGCAAGGCACGCGTATTGATCCACGACACGATCGTGTTAGCGTGGATGGTAAGCCTGTTCAGGCAGCAACGCAACAGGTGTACGTGCTCTTACACAAACCCGTTGGCCACGTCAGTACCGCACATGATCCACAGGGACGCCCGACTGTTATGGATCTGTTACCACCTGCGCTACGCAATCTGCGCGTCTATCCCGTTGGTCGCCTTGACCGCGACAGTAGCGGCCTACTCCTGCTCACCAACGACGGTGATTTCGCGTTGCAGCTCTCTCATCCACGTTACGCCATGGAGAAACGCTACGAGGCGCTTGTGCAAGGGCATCCTGTCCCCACAGCCTTACAGGCCCTACGCGATGGCGTCACCTTTACCGAGGATGATGGTACCCGTCATACTAGCGCGCCCGCCCAGGTTGGCCTCCTGCGACATGCAGGTAACGATACATGGCTCGCTCTGACCATCCATGAAGGACGCAAACGACAGATACGCCGTATGCTGATGGAGGTCGGCCATCCCGTCCTGCAATTGCGGCGCGTTGGTATTGGATCACTTACGCTTGAGCATGTTCCGGTTGGCAAGTGGCGCTATCTAACGGATGCTGAAGTTGCGTCATTACGGAAGTAATAAGTGCCCTCAGCACTTTTTTGTCTCCTTTCGTCAAACCATAGCTGATTGCTTTCAGAACTGCTCCCCTGAGCTAGAACAATGTTACAAAAATTTTAATAGACAATTTTGCATCTGTATGGTATAGTACGTTATATACTAAGTTGAAGCGAGGTTATTTTGAATATTGTTCCAATATAATCCATATGACAATGGCTCCAAGCGCTTGATCACTCTGTGTACTCAGGATCTCATCAGCTGGCTGCATAAGACAGCTGTGTTCCAAAAGCATGGCACCGGAGAGTTCAAAAGCATCCCCTTTGAAGCTGATGCCGTCCAGATCTGTACTATTGGCAATGACCCTGCCGTTATCCATCTGGAAATCCAGAGTGAGGGGGACAAGAACATGGAACAGCGTCTGCTGGAATACAATACGCTCGCGTATCGCTATCATGGCCATCCAGTGCTCTCGTATGTGATCTATCTCAGAACGGGCGGCAAACGTTTTACGCCACCTCTTGTACGTGTCTCACCAGACGGCGAGGAAATTCTGCGCTTTCACTACAAAACTATTGAACTGGGCAAGATGCGCTGCGAAGAGCTGTTTGAGAAAAATTTACCCGGCTTGCTACCGCTGATCCCGCTCACAGAGAACGGCGCGAGGAGAGAGGTGATCGAGCAAATTATTACACTATTAACGACTAATGATGATATACAATGACCACCAGAGAGTTGCTGGCCTTAACCAACTTGTTTGCTTCTCTAGCATTCAAAAGCTCAGATGATCAGCAGTGGTCAGAGAGGAGATTCAAAATGCTTGACGATATCTTAAGTGAAACCCCTGCGTATAAGTCTATTGAACGCAAAGGACTCGAAAAAGGACTCGAAAAAGGCCGTGAGGAGGGAATCGCAATGGGGCATGAAGAGGAACGACAACTACGCTTGAGTTCTTTACGCCAAAAACTTCTCACGATCTTAGAGAATCGTTTTCCTAAACTACATCCATTGACCAAGAAACTTACTGCTCAGATTACTAGACCGGATGTGCTTGAGAATTTAATGGTCCAGCTGGCCCTTGCTCGGAATTTTAATGAGGCTCAAGAGGCATTGCTGGAAATGGCGGCATTAAACGACTAAGCGAATACTGCATTTTAACGTTTTCTCTGCTTCTACGGTGAGAGAGCTATCAGCAGTAGTCTAACAAGAGATGCAATCAACCCTTGTGGTATGATCACAAGGGTTGATTGCATCTCTTATTAAATTACTACTTATCCCATATTTTCTAAGAAACGAGCCACGACACGAATACCCTTAAAAAATTGAGATAGCGAGTATTTCTCATTTGGAGCATGGATATTATCATCGGGTAGGCCAAAACCCATCAATACAACTGGCACACCCAGGATCTCTTTGAAAAGCGCCGCGATGGGAATAGAACCCCCCTCACGGATATAGACAGGATCACGGCCAAAGACCTCCCTCAATGCTGCCGTCGCCGCCTGCATTGCCGGATTGTCAAGCGGCACTACCAGGCCCTCGCCGCCATGTATATACGAGACGGCTACCTCAACTCCTGCCGGGGTTGCCGCCTTCACCGCCTGCTCAAAAAGCGTAAAAACCTCGCTCGACTTCAGATCTGGCGGGAGGCGCAGACTGATCTTGGCCTTGGCAATAGCTGGAATGACCGTTTTTGCACCCTCGCCAATAAAGCCGCCAATAATACCATGCACCTCCAATGTTGGACGCGTCCAGATGCGCTCTAGTGGCGGATACTCGACCTCACCCGTCAATTGGGCAACACCCATCTCCCCACGGAGCGCATCGGCGAAGTGTAGCGGATCTTGCCGCCAGAACTCCTGCTCGATCTGCGAAGGCTGAAGCAACTTATCGTACAGTCCTGGTATATGAAGATGCCCTTCTGCATCTTTCAAGCGACTGATCAGAATAGCCAATGCATGCAATGGGTTGGGGGCTATTCCGCCATATGTACCTGAGTGCAGGTCTCTGCGCGCACCACGTACTTCCACCTCTGTATAGAGTAGGCCGCGCAAGCCAGAGATGAGAGCAGGAATGTCCTCAGTTGGCATGTGTGTATCACAGATCAAGGTTGCATCGCAGTGCAAGCGCTCTGGATACGTCTTGACGTAGTGGTCAATGGACTCTCCCCCAGCCTCCTCTTCACCCTCAAGCAGCACTCTTATATTGACCGGCAATGCACCGTTCACCGCCAGTAGCGCTTCCAACGCCTTCAGGACCAGCATAGCCTGCCCTTTGTCATCGCACGCACCTCGGCAGTAAATATTGCCATTGCGGATCGTCGGCTCAAAGGGCGGCGAATCCCACAATGCCACCGGATCGACGGGCTGCACATCGTAATGCCCATAAAGCAAGACCGTTGGCTTGCCAGCAGCCTTCAGCCATTCTCCATAGACCAGAGGATGCCCATTGGTCTGTATTAGTGTAACCTCATCAATACCAATGTGCCGCAATTGATCGGCGGCATATGTTGCTGCGTGACGCATATCCTCGGCATGTTCTGGCAATGTACTGATACTAGGAATGCGCAACCACTGCTGCAAATCTTCTAGAAACTGTTCCTTGTGCTCGACAATATATGTGTCTAGCTGGGTCATGTGTTTGAGAACGCCTTTCTAAATTGGATTCCGGTTTTGTTGCTACGCTATCAGGATACCATTAATCAGTGGTCTTCCGAGCTTTTTTATGCTTCGGAGATCTCTTTGAGCCAACAGGATGTCAAGAGAGATAGCATTTGAGAACTGGACGGTCCAATCTCAGGTCAGGCGTTCAATAATCATCGCATTCGCCATGCCGCCGCCTTCGCAGATCGTTTGCAGGCCGTAGCGTCCGCCAGTACGCTCTAATTCGTGCAGCAGAACCGTCGTCAAGCGCGCGCCAGATGCACCCAGGGGATGTCCAATGGCGATTGCACCGCCATTCACATTAACCTTGCTCAGATCGGCCCCTGTCTCACGTTGCCAGGAGAGTACAACGCTCGCAAAGGCTTCATTAATCTCAATGAGACTCATCTGCTCAAGGGTGAGTCCGGCCTTTGCCAGTACCTTACGCGTGGCAGGAATGGGCGCTGTGAGCATGTAGATGGGATTGTCACCTGCGAGGGCGAAGGCAATGAAACGAGCACGCGGCTGATAGCCCAAGCGTTCAGCCGTCGCTCGCTCCATGATTAAAACAGCTGCTGCACCGTCACTGATCTGCGAGGAATTGCCAGCGGTGATTACGCCACCTGACTGAAAGGCTGGCTTCAGGCTAGCCAGCTTCTCTATGCTCGTATCGACACGGATACCTTCATCAACTACCAATAGACTGGTCGTACTACCCTCATTTTGTACTGCAATGGGCAGCATTTGTGACGCGAAACGTCCCTCAGTAGTGGCACGAGTTGCCCGCCGATGGCTCTCCAGGCTAAAGGCATCTAGCTGCTGACGGCTAATATCCCACTTCTGTGCTAACAATTCGGCGCTGATACCCTGGGGCACTAACTTATTTTGATAGCGCGCAATCATACGCGGTCCATAGGGCGCTCCGGGTGCTTGTGACGACGAACCCAGCGGCACTCTGGTCATCGCCTCCACACCACCTGCAATAACAATATCATAGGCCCCGCTCATGACGCCCTGCGCAGCAAAATGAATCGCTTGCTGGCTCGATCCACACTGGCGATCAACAGTCGTACCCGGAACTGCTTCAGGAAAGCCAGCGGCGAGTACAGCATTGCGGGCCACATTCAGGCTCTGCTCACCTACCTGACTCACACAGCCAATGATAACATCATCTATCAGCCCGGCATCAAGTTTTGTACGCTCTACCAGTATGGATAGCACCTGTGCCATCAGATCTACCGGATGCCAGTCTTTCAATCGCCCGTTGCGGCGACCAACAGGAGTGCGCATTGCCTCAACAATGACAGCTTCACGTGCCATAAAAAATTTCCTCCTAACAATAACTATAGTTCCTTACTAAGACAGAGAAATTAAGGAAACATTAAAGATCTGATTGACAGGCTGGATACACCTTGTGTATCTGGACAGCTATGTCTCGCTGTGTTATCCTTCCTATCACGGTCCAACAAGAAACACAAGTAGTATCTGGAGCTTAGAAGGAGAAAGAATGGCATTGTCGCAGCTAACAGTATTTCTCGATGACGATGGTGTGATGAATGATAATGTCCAGCGGACATTGCAATGGCAGCAGCGTGCTAGCGAATTCTTTACGTCCGTATTGGGGGGCCAACCTACTACGTGGAGCAGCGCCAATGATATCGTCTCCGAGCGACTGCTCGCTAATCGCGCAAATCTTGACCATGGGTACATCATTTCCTGGATACAAGGAATGTGCGAGTTTGTAGGCGTTGCAATACCTGCTGAAGAGGAATGTATCAATTTAGCGCAGCGCGCCATTGTTTATATCACACAACATGTCAATGCCAGTTTTCCAGGTGCCATAGACGCCATTCGCGCATTATATGCCCAGGGTTATACGCTGCATACAGCCTCTGCTGAATCATCACACGACCTGACCAGGCATCTTAAGAGCATGGGCGTACACGATTGTTTTGGCCGCCTCTATGGACCTGACTTAATCGATACATTTAAAGAAAGCGCTTCGTACTATGAGCGGATCTTCGCGGATCTTGGTATTGCGCCCGCTCATGCATTGATCGTTGACGATAGTCCTCACGCGATCAGATGGGCCACAGAAGTTGGGGCTAAGACGGTGCTCGTTTGTGATACGCCACCTCCCCAGACGCAAGCGACTCTGCATATCAGGAGTCTAGCAGAACTGCCGCACTATATTCACCAAATAGAAGATTTGATAGAGGTTTAGTGTGTACCCCATAGCACTTGCTGCAAAAAAGCGGGGCAACATATTTCTTCCATGTTGCCCTGTGCATTTTATCTCGCGTGACGAAGGCTATGGAGCATAGCTAGCTTGGCCGAACATCACTTTTCCTCCATGTCGTGGCCGTTGTCCAAAGAGTAGATACAGCAATGGACCAATAATCACAGGAATGGGCATGAGCCAGATGACCGCCAGCCAGAGCGCTTTCCCGGCCACCGAATGGTCGTCCTCCAATACCAGAAATGTTTCTATGATGTGACCAAGCAATGGCACAAAGACTATCACGAGAAACAGCAACGAGTTAAAGAGACACCCTCTCTGTCCTGACATATATGGTCTCCTTATGCAAAGGATCACTTTTCTGTCTTTTTGTGATCCCTATTTCTTTTTTTACTATTCAGCATGTTTTTCTGTCGATCAGCTTAATGCTTCTTTTATTTATACGCCTTAGCCTGCCTTTGTGTTACAGATTCTTAGTCATTACATCCGCAGAAACCGCTGAGC
>Ga0066654_10000246_pt1 | contig 13150 bp, 13 predicted proteins | sample GraSoiAngelo_103_FD_66715 | JGI IMG/M metagenome (GOLD analysis project Ga0066654, IMG submission 66715) | Grasslands soil microbial communities from the Angelo Coastal Reserve, California, USA - 14_0903_05_20cm | ecosystem: Environmental > Terrestrial > Soil > Grasslands | place: USA... | reverse complement strand
TATTGGTTCTAAGGGCTGATGCAGAAGTCTGGTTTCTGCATCAGCCCTTAGCTGAGGTGGTCATATGGAAGACAAGACTCATCCTTCTGATATATGGTCCGGCGGGCTGATTGCCGTTGCCCTCGTAATTCTGCAAGGCTTCTTCACTTTGAACCCCATCGACCCTCCTGTATTTATCTCTATTACTGCCTTTGCTGTTGCTATTCCCATTCTTTCTTGTAACCTCCTGACAAATTTTCTCAGGAAAAGATCGGGTAAGAAGCCTACATACAGAGTTTTGGAAATTCTCTTTTATTACGGAGGAATTTTTGCAGCCCTTGTTGGTACTGGTGCCGCTTTCTGGCATACCTCCTGGGTCTTAGCGCTCGTTTTTGCGTTTACTTCTGTAATTGCGTTGATAGTATTCATAGCGATACAAAAAAGTATTTAAGTAATATACCCAAAGGATTAGTCTTACCGTATACAATTGCTAAACTAATACGGTGTCTCCCAAATGAGAGGCTTGCTGAGCCTATTTTGCAGGTAGCTACTCCCCCCAGCCTAGCCTAACTCAGTGCTATCTCGTTACCTTCAAGCGTGTAATTCGTCTAGCCATTCAGATACAATAAACAGTAGTTTCTCATCAATATATCCTATCAGTGCTCGGAGGTCTTCTCTTTTGAAAACTGTTGTTACTGGTGGAGCAGGTTTTATTGGCTCCCATTTGTGTAGGCGGCTCCTCGATGAGGGCCATAGCGTTCTCTGTGTAGATAACTATATTACTGGCTCTGCGCGAAATATAGCTCCATTACTGAATAACCCTCTCTTCACATTTCTTGAATATGATGTGACTCAACCCTTTGATTGCGACGCTGAAGCCATTTTTCATCTGGCGAGTCCCGCAAGCCCTGTTGGCTATATGCAACATCCTCTTGAAACAATCATGGTGAATACCCAGGGCACGTACCGCATGCTGGAATTGGCCCGCAAACAGAATGCGATGTTCCTGGTCTCCTCTACCTCTGAAATATATGGCGATCCGATCGTCCACCCACAGACCGAAGATTACTGGGGAAATGTCAATCCCATTGGTCCCCGTGCCTGCTATGATGAAAGCAAGCGTCTCGGCGAGACGTTGACGATGGAGTACTTCCGCCAATATTGTACAAATGTGCGTATTGTACGCATCTTCAATACCTACGGCCCGAATAGCCAGATCCACGATGGACGTATGATCCCCAATTTCATTACGCAGGCCCTCAAGAATGAGCCACTCGTCATCTATGGCGATGGTAATAAGACTCGTAGCATCTGCTATGTAAGCGACTTGGTGGAAGGCTTAATGTTAGCAATGTTCCATGCTGGTACGATGGGTGAGGTATTTAATCTGGGCAATACGGGAGAACATACTGTGCTCGAATATGCTCAGACTATTATACGGCTCTGCAATTCGTCTTCGCCTATCGTTTTTGAACCTAGCCGCATTGACGACCCAGAACGTCGTCGTCCCGACATTACCAAAGCACGGGAAATCTTAGGCTGGCATCTCACCGTTGATATGGAAGAAGGGTTACGTCGCACGATTAAATGGTTCAGCACGCAACTCCCGCATCTATCAACGATTTCCTCTGCACAGTTTTTGTAGTACTGCCAGACTAGAAATCTAGCGCCTATATATGCGTAATCCAGCTGCCAGTAGTTTAGCACAGGCATACCATAGCTCTCTTCTTGCAAGAGCTAGCGCCATTATACGGATGCATACAACCATGGCTAATCTTGTGGGATTGGCTGGTGGCTTTGTTGCTATTTTCTGTTTGCTCGCTCTCCCGGCACAGTTGAGCATTCATGTACTCCTCTATCTGGTACTCACCATCTGGATTATCCTACGTCCACGCATAGCCCTCTACCTCTTGCCGATTGCAATACCCTGGGGTTCGCTTGATACGCTACACTTGGGCGAGATAAATGTGGACAGCGCTGATATTCTCGTTTTTTTGCTCGCCGTGAGCTGGCTCATGCGTTTTGCGCTCCGCCCATTTAGCACGCAGCGACGGACTGCCCCTCTTGATCGCGATAGTTCCGCTGTTCCCCACTATCTCACGTTCGCTATACTGGCATATATATTCACAATGTTGCTCTCCCTGCCAGGCTCTTTTGGGCTAAAACTTAGCCTGAAAGAAATTAGCAAATGGCTGGAGCTTTTGATCGTCGTATTTATTGGGTCACAGTACATTCGCACGCGCCGCCAGATCTGGACACTGTCAGTACTTATGTGCCTTGTTGCGCTTTCTCAAGCTCTGCTGGGCTATCTCCAGGCATTGCTAGAGCTAGGACCACAATCATTCATTCGCAACTCTGTATTACGTGTCTATGGTACTTTTGACCAGCCCAATCCTTATGCTGGTTACATCAACATGACACTGAGCATTACGATTGCATTGACGCTGCTTAGTAAAAGTGCCATCATACGCTTGCTCGCTGGCATCACGAGCATATTGCTGGGCGTGGCGTTGCTGCTTTCCCAATCTCGTGGTGGGGATACAGCCTTGGCTGCAACGTTACTGTTTATTGTGCTATTGGGTATGCCTTATCTGCGCACTGCACTGAGAGTTGCCGCTCTTGCTACGCTAGTGCTTGTTGCTACCTACCTTGGCGGTTTGTTACCCGCTACTCTTACAGATCCCATCCTTCAAAAACTGGGGCTGGCTGGCATCTCGCTTGTGATACCTACGCCAGACGATTTCGCTACTGCTGAGCGCTTGGCGCACTGGATTGCTGGTGTGAGGATGTTTCTGAATCATCCCTTATTCGGTGTAGGCATCGGGAATTATGCCACTGCGTACTCCAAATATTTTGTGACCATCTTCATTAATCCTCTTGGACACGCTCATAATTACTATATCAATATTGCAGCTGAAGCTGGCATTTTTGGTTTAGCTGGTCTACTTACCTTTTTGACCGCCGTATTCATTGTTGGCGTTCGTGCATCTATAAATATTAACGATACAATAAAAAATATACAAGCACACTTGACCACACAAGTGCAGCAGGCAACTGTTACACCGTATGGAAAACGAGATACATTAGGACGCCTTCGTACACTGAGCAATGACCGAGCCTTAGTGGTAGGGCTGTTAGCATCTCTACTATCAGTTTGCGTCCACAACCTGGTCGATAACGTGTTTGTTCATAGTATGACTAGCCTTTTTGCTTTACTCATTGTTATGTTGATGCGCCTCGGAGCGCTAGCACCAGGTGCAGGCAATAATGGAGGGCGTTTTGAGTAATACACCGCACAAGATGAGTGTGTTTTCCAAGAGTAGAGGGACCTTAGAATATACTACAGCATTGACGGAAGTACAGCAACAAACACCTATCCCCCAAGCAGAACAAGAACTTACCCAAGATCAATTAGCACTCGGCAAACGTCTTTTTAACTGGCGTACGCTCGTTCCACTTGTTCTTGTGATCGTTGCCCTGCTTGTCTTCGCACAGAAGGCCAATATCGATCCACAGAAGACGTGGGCCGCGATGCGCAATACCAATCTGTTTTTCTTTCTGCTTGCCTTCGCCATCTACTACCTTTCCTTCGGCATACGTGCTTTACGCTGGCGTCTCCTGCTGGAAAATGTTGGCTTCACGAAAGAGCATGGTGTCCAACTGCCACATTTCTGGAAACTGGTAGAGATCATTTACATATCCTTTTTCGCTAACGTGGTTGTACCAGCCAAATTAGGAGATCTCTACCGCGCTTACTTGTTGCGCCAGGAGATTAATGTCTCGACAACGCGTAGTTTCGGCACTGTGCTGGCTGAGCGTCTGCTGGATCTCATTATCCTGCTGCTACTCTTCATTCCAGCGATCATCATTAGCCTGCATGAAAACATGCCCCCTCAGCTCAGTCTGAGCTTAGAGGTGTTGCTGATCGCTGTGGTGCTGGGTATTGCTGGTCTGGTGGTCTTGAGAGTTGCCCGCGAACCTCTTGCTGGGTTAGTGCCGCAACGCTTCCGCATACATTACTATCATTTTCAGGAAGGGACGCTTGGTTCATTCCGCCGCTTAACCGCGTTGGTCCCCTTAACGGTTGGGGTCTGGCTCTGCGAAGCGTTGCGTTTCTTCTTTGTCGCTGTTTCGCTCAAGCTCATTGGCGGAAATCTCGTGCATATTGTTGCGGCTGCCATCTTTATCGGCTTGGGCGAAGCACTCTTGACTGCGATCCCGGCGACCAGCGGTGGTGTAGGGCTGGTTGAAGGGGGTATGGTGGCAATGATTACACTCTTCTACCAGGGACCCAACGCGCCGAATCTGACCGCCGCAGCGATTCTGCTCGATCGCACAATCAGTCTGTTTAGCCTGTTGGCAATCGGCGCAATTGTTTTCTTTATCGCTGTTGGCCGCAAAGCAACCCGACAACGCATTGTCACGGTCCCAGTAGTGACGAAGCAACATAAAGGTGTAAAAGTGTAATCTACCTTGACACAGCGAGATAGCTACACTATAATTTCTGCGCAGGTCCACGAGGCGTCAAGAGAGAGGTCTTTTTGCCCGCTTGCCAACCTCGAAAACAGGCCATGAGAGGGGGGATTCCTGGTGTCGGAAATCAAAATTAGTGGCAATGAGTCTTTTGAAACTGCGTTAAAGCGCTTCAATCGTAAGATTCAGCAGGATGGCATCCTGGCAGAGGCCCGCCGCCGTGAACACTATGAGAAGCCGAGCGTTAAACGCAAGAGGAAAGAAGCCGCAAGACGGCGTAAGACGGCGCGTAAAGCCTAAAAATACAGTGTATGCAGGGTAAGTGAGCAACAAAATGCTCGCTTGCTCTGTACGTTACCCATGCCATAGTTCTCTAATAGCGGAGTGTACGTTTATGCAAGAACATCCTCTGATCGAACTCTACGTCAGCGTAGGCAATGATCAACAAAATACGGCTGTAGAGCAACTTTTAGCGACTCTTGATCTAGATAACGTGGTGTTCCGCACACTGCGCGCTGTTGGCATTATGCAAAAGACGATGCTGACACTCTTAGTGACAGATGATAATGGCATCCGCGACATGAACTTACAGTTCCGCAGCCAGAATAAGCCAACCGATGTCCTCTCATTCCCGCTACTTGATCAGCCGTTAGTGCAAGCTCCTGCCGAACAACTGTGGCCACCCAAGGAGAGCGAAGAAGGCAAGACCACTCCACCATTTGTCTCACCGCCATCAGAAGTCATCAATCTGGGCGATATCGTGATGTCCTGGCCTACCGTTGTGAAACAGGCGAGCGAGTTAGGCCATAACCCGCGCTACGAGTTGTTGTATCTGCTCGCTCATGGCGTATTGCACCTGGTTGGCTACGATGATCATACCGAGGCGGGCTATCAAGCAATGGTGGGCATTCAACGCCAAATGCTAGCATCTCTTGAACAGAAAATATAATATATTGGTCATTTTAAAGATAGGTATCAACATAAATGGAATACAAAAAATAATATGATAAAACAGTCCTTAGCAACATCAACGGTCTCAATCGATGAGAAACCCAAACAAGGCGCACTGGCAAAGTTTCTTGCCGGGTTTGGCTATGCCTTCAGCGGACTCTGGTATGCTCTGCGTACGCAACGCAATGCTCGTTTCCACGCTGTAGCCGCGCTGCTAGTGACGCTACTCGGCGTTTTCCTGCACCTCTCTGCGTTGGAATTTGCGTTTCTTTTTGTGGCTATCACTAGTGTTTTTATTGCAGAGATGTTTAATACAGGCATTGAAGTATGTGTAGATTTGGTGACACCCGAATATCATCCGCTGGCCAAGATTGCAAAGGATGTGGCGGCGGGTGCTGTGCTGGTGAGTGCGATACTGGCTGTGATTATTGGTCTGTTTGTGCTTGGGCCGCATTTGTGGGTATTGTTGAGCTATGTATAAACTGATAGGCGTGTGAAGTAGAGTAGCACCATATAAAAGCAGCATAATACGTAATACGTATTATGCTGCTTTTATATGGTGCTACTCTACTTCACACGCTCCACATACTGCCCAGTACGCGTATCAATACGAATCCTATCCCCAGGATTAACAAACAAAGGCACATTCACCACTGCACCAGTCTCCAATGTAGCGGGCTTGGTGACATTGTTTGCCGTATCGCCACGTACGCCAGGTTCAGCGCTTTCAACGGCCAGAGCCAGGAAGTTTGGCAACTCTACCGCAATGATCTTTTCGCCATCAACGAGCATCTCTACCTCATCCTGCTCCTTCAAAAATTTGATGGCGTCTCCCAGCATATCTTTGGGGATGGGCTGCTGGTCATAGCTCTCGGTATTCATAAAGATATAATCGCTACCATCAACATACAGGAATTGCCAGTTCTGATGCTCGACGCGCACCTCATCAATTTCCTCACCGGCGCGGAAACGTTGCTCGATCACACGACCATTTTTCAGATTCTTCAGGCGTGTACGTACAAAAGCGCGCCAGTTGCCAGGACTGACGTGATGGAATTCAGTAATTGTGTAAAGTTCATTGTTAAAACGTATGACCATGCCGTTACGAAAATCGGCGGTTGTTGCATTACCCAACGGAGTGTTCCTCTTTCTTAAGAAAAAATCGATCTTGCTACACTTGCTCAGCAACAAAGATACTCGCTGGTTGTCCCAGCACTACAAGCACTACTTTCTTCACAATGCGCCACCCGTGATCGCGCAAAACTACATCCCAGAGCCGATCTTCGCTGGTCAGCGTAACCAGGAGGCCGTCGCTAGTCAGGACACGACGGAATTCTTGAGCGAGGGCTGTGTAGAGTGCATGATTCGTCTCACGCGAGCCAATCTGCTTACCAAAGGGCAGATTGGTTAAGATACGCGTTACACTCTGCTCGGCAAGGGGCAATGAACGCGCATCCCAGACTTGCCATGGCGCACGAACATGAGCCGCATGCGCATTCCTGCGTGCCATTTCGACCACTTCCGCGCGTATATCCCCACCGCTGGCTTGCTCATAAGGGGCTAATAGGCAACGCTCGATGAGTAGCGTGCCAGCGCCACAGAGTGGATCGAGCACGATATCCTGCGGGGTGGGACGAGCCAGCCAGCTCATGGCTGCACCAACTGTTGGACGCAGCGATGCAGGCATATGTTCGCGCTTGTAACGACGGTGGCGCATGGTTGCATCACTCAAACGCAACCCGATCAGCACCTCGCTACCATTCAGCCAGAGCCAGCACTCAAGATCAGCTTCATCTTTTGCTAAACGCATAGCGCGCGGCACAACGCGCTGCAAGGCAGCTGTTACCGACTGCCCGGCATCTACCCGTCGAAATTCATGAGTACCAGACTTCTGGCTCACCACACGCCAGGTTTTTGGCTGCCGCCCGTCGTGTGCACGACGCCATAAGGCCAGTCCCTGGGCAATATCAGCGTTAAGCGTAGCACTATGCAGTACACGTAAAGCATCAGTGCCACGTCCCAATCCTTTTATATGCACGAGAGCGAAGAAGACATCCTCAACAGTGCGCAACGCGAACAATTGTGCAGGAGTGGCTGTAGCGCGAAAGAGTGCAACACCACGTGCAAATTTCACTAGTTCGGCGTCAGGCATATGTGCCCGCACCTCACTAAAGGCCAGGGTTTCTAATCCTGGCATTGTCATTACATAAAACAGGGATGACATCCACCTATAACTTTGATCAGTAGATTTGGCTATAGTACAGTGACCATGCGTGAAAAACGTGCGGCCAGCAATACCTTAACCCGGCGTGTCATCATATCATACAACGCTCATCCCTAGCAACCACTTACGCCAATAGTTTCGCTATACCAGCGGCATCCTGTGCGAATTTCGCCAAACGCTTCTTTTTCAAATTCTCCCGCAAGGCCCACGCGATATCCTGGTCATTCCAGGTAGCGCACTCACGCATCAGAGCAAAGCCCTCGTCGGGAGCCGCCGCCGTCACTACACTGAGCGTATACCCCAGGGCACGCCGTAGGATACGAAACTCTTCGTTTTTGCGCTCTGCAAGCGGAACTGCACGGATATGGTTCAATACTATGCGATGGAAGGCTAACGCGGCCTTAACTATTTCTGGGGCACAAAGTATTGGCGGCTCTGAGATAGTTGCGAGCACAGCTCTTTGTTGCAAAGAGCTTCCTTCGGACGCTAAATTCATCAAATGGGCGATGGTCTCCTGCTGATCGGCAGTGAGCAAGTGCTGAAAAGCCATGGCTACGCCCTCACGCAGACGCCAATAAGGGCTACCAGCAAAATGACTAAGCATGTGGCGCGTTTCATTGCGCCACTCTGGTTTTACAGCAGCGCAAGCGCCAGCCGCGATAATGCCACAAAGCATCAGGAACTCCCCTGGCGTATTGCTGGTAATGATCTTATGCTCGTTAGTAGTAAAATATGCCACTAACTGATGCACACTCTCAGCATAGCGAGGCACGGAAGAAGCCAATAAATAGCTGAGATCGTTTGCTAGCTCCAGATTCGCACGCGGCCCCGGCAGACGACTATTATTACGCAGGTAAAACTCCAGAGGACGTGGATTACCGTTTAACGCTCTCTCTATCAGGGAATATAAGGTGTCGTGCATACTCACACTTCCGTGAAGTACCCCATGTCTAAAGACAAGGAGCTTCTACAGGTTTTGCCCTGTTGGCGTCTTCCACACCAAGCAGTTGTTTTTTGCCTCTATACAGGATGTTCACCGCTGCATTCGTGTCTCTATCCAGAGAGACGCCACAAGAGCATGAATGCCATCGTTCAGAGAGATCCTTTTTGCGAAAGGTGCCACACCCACTACAAACTTGACTGGTGAATTTAGGGTCTACCAACATAACAGTACGACCGGCCCATGCTGCCTTGTACGTACACATCTGTTGAAAGATCGCCCAACCAGCATCTAATATCGACTTGTTCAAACCGCCTTTGGCTACCGCTCCATTGGGCAGATAGTGCCCCGTTGCCTCATCCTGTTTCGGCTTTGGCGCTTTGGTGAGGTTCGCTATCTGCAAATCTTCAAACACGATGAGCGAGCGCGTGTCTACCAGTTGACGAGATTGTTGATGGTGAAAATCACGGCGCTGGTTGAGGATCTTCCGGTGTGCTTTAGTAACTAACCGACGAGCTTTTTCTCGCCGATGACTTCTCTGCTTCTTTCTGGACAAGACTTGGCTGCGGCGTTGTAGTAGCTTCTCGGCCTTGCGAAAGTGACGAGGGTTCTCTATGAATGTGCCATCAGAGAGCGCCGCAAAATGGGTGCCCCCCAGATCAATGCCCACTTCACTCTCAACTCCGGGCAAACGCTCTGGCTCTTTGACGTCACATGAGAAAACCACATACCACTGTCCTGACTCATATTTGGTCGTGCACGTCTTAGCTTGTCCCTCCATTGGACGATGCACAACGCATTTGATGGTCCCAATCTTGCCGAGGGTGACAGACTTCTCAGAAAGGGTGTAGCCACCCTGTGGGTAGGTGAAGGAATTGTACCGATTGCGTCCTTGGAACCTGGGATACCCAGGCTTTTCGCCATTCATGACCCGCCGGAAGAAGTGTTGAAAGGCTTTTTCTAGACGCTTAAGCACGTCTTGTAGGACCTGAGAATGGATCTGTTGGTATTCCTCTCGGAGGAGATCTCTGATCTCAGGCAAATCATTTTGTTGCATGCGATAGGTAATGCTCTTGCGTTCGTATGTGTAGGCATCACGACGCTCGGAAAGGGCAGCGTTATAGAGTTCACGACAACGAGTAAGCGTCCAGAAGAGTTTCCTCTCTTGCTCTTTGTTGGGATATATCCGGTACTTGAATGCCTTGCGCATCTATCTATCCCTCTGTGTTTCCACGTACTTTTTCAGTGTTTCCAGTGTCACACCGCCTGTTGTCGCTACGAAGTACGCATTTGTCCACAAGCTTGGTAATCTCTTCTTGAGTTGCGGGAACTCTTGCCGCAAGTAGCGGCTGCTCGTTCCTTTGATGTACTTGACCAGTCGATGTATCCCAAATTGTGGGTCACATCCCACAAGCAAGTGTACATGATCTGGCATGACCTCCATCTCGATAAACTCTTGTCCCCATTTCTCGATTGTTTCAAGCATAAGCTCTTTCAGACGTGCATCAATGGGCGGAGTTAGCACTTTTCGTCGATACTTTGGGCAAAACACCACGTGATACCGACAGATGTACGCAATGTTGTTATTTGTCTTGATGTCTATCCTACTCATGCTCACAGTATACCATAAAAGGATAGATAGCACAACACTATCTAGTACCATACCCTTGCGCCTTCTATCCCCCTGACGAGACCGGATAGGGGTCTTACGGCGCGTAAGTTAAAAGGTTACTAAGATGGCGGTTGACAGTTAATATATACGGAAAATGGCTAGGGTGTCCCTAGGTATTCTATCATAATCGGCTTGCGCTGATGGCACCCCTAGTTATGCTGATCACTGAGTAAGCTTACGTCAATATCATAGAAGCAATACCACATGGTAGCTTCTTAAGAACCATCAAAAACTCTTGCCGAAACACATCTACCAACTTACCTGACACTTAACATTCATGCATCTATCTATCCTAATTAGCATAGTAGCACTTTCTTTTGTCAAACCAATTTATACCTTTTCATAAAGCAAATGGCTTGCTATTTTAAGTAACCTTTCCCCTTGTAATAGTATCTATTTCTATGTTATTCTTTATGAAGACATTTTAACTAAGCCACATAAACAGATGGTTTTTCTCTTCTCGTCAAGCCAAACCAAACCAATGTTCAACTCTTAGAGATGGAGGTCACAAATGAGCACGGATTTCCTCCCGAATGAACCAACGACTTCTAAACCTACACAAAGTGTTGAAAACAGTAGCACGTCACCGGATTCTTTTGATAAAGAACTTACTATTGTTAAGCCTAAAGGGAGTGTTCCTGAGACCGCAGAAGAGCCGACTATGAAGCCTGTGGGGCCGCTGGGAGAGATGTTCCCGCCAACATGGAGTGAGGCTAGCATTCCCCCTCAAGGGCCTTCTCCCTCAGAAGAGCCTCCTTCCAAGCCAGAGCAGGTGATGCCTATGCTGAGGGAGTTTCCATATGATCCGGGTGAGGAAATCCCTACTCAACAAGCTGCCGCCTGGGGAATGCAAGGCTCTCAACAACAGCCTCCTGCCGCCTGGGGAATGCAAGGCCATCAACAACAGCCTCCTACCGCCTGGGGAATGCAAGGCTCTCAACAACAGCCTCCTACCGCCTGGGGAATGCAAGGCCATCAACAACAGCCTCCTGCCGCCTGGGGAATGCAAGGCTCTCAACAACAGCCTCCTGTTCCACCAACGCCAAAGCAGCCTGGTAAACTAGCACACCCCCTCCCATTTTGGGCACTTATAAGTAGCATTGCTCTCGTTGTAGTGTTTTTCATAGTGCTGCATCTTACTGGAAGTGACTGGGCTGCGGGAGCAGCAAATGCATCTCTTGCTGCACTAATCATTGGAATCATCCTCGTGCTAGTATTTGGAGTGCGTACACGGGACGGCATGTCATCTTCTCTCAATCCAACGCGCCGCAAGCAATATTTGACCTCTATCATCTGTATACTTGTCCTTTTTGCTTACTCTGGAGCTAGCCAGCTCTTGCAACCAAACCTGCATGTAGCACAAGCTCATTGGTTAGAGAATCGGCAGAATTGGCAGGAGGCTATTAACGAGTATACTCTCGGTGGAGAAAAAGCTCCGGCAGGGGAAGATCTGGCACGTACTTATACCTCCTGGGGATTGGCCTTGCACGATGCCCATCTTTATAACGAAGCAATGGGCAAGTTCGCTATCGTCATCTCTCAGTTCAATAACAGTACGAGCACGACCATTCGCCAAGTATCACGCGCCCAACAGGGAGATATTCGCGCTCGTATAGCCCTTGGTCAGCAAAAGATGCAGGCGCAGGATTATGCTAGTGCGGTTACTGTTTTTGACGATGTTTCGCGGCTATCGTACTGTGATGTTGGTTGCCTTGCTCAGATCAATACACTGCAAGCTACTGCTTATTATAACTTGGGTGAGGCAAGTCTTCAGAAGCAGGTATATGACGCGGCTGTTAGTGCTTTTGACACTGTGCTGACGAAGTTTCCTAATGCTCCCGAAGCCAAGCAGTTGCATGGTGATATGGCAAAGGCGCTGTTGGGGCAGGGGCAACAGCTGCGCACGACGACTTGTAGTAGTGCTACTCCGATCTATCAAAGGCTGGCAAAGGAGTATAACGATACTTCCGATGGAAAGACGGCTCAAACAGATTTGAATGCTCCACAGGATGTAACTGGTAAATTCGAGAACAGGACACCAGCTACAAAGTATACTCAGATCGGACTGGTACAGGGATTAAAGAATGGAATATCGAATGCTGAGGAGTTTAACATGTGGGATAATACATCCTACAAGAGTGACATTCAGAATGACGGGAAATTTGTGATCAAAGCAGTTAGACAAGGAAGCTATGGTCTGATCTGGTATGGCCAAGATAGCACGACAAGATACCTTGAGTTCATCTATAATAAGAACACCACGCTACCGACATATGTCGCACAGGTCGGTCCTTTGTGCTCGATCGATGTAGGTACGGTCTCAAATTTGGCCTAAACCGCTCACAAACAAGATGGTTCTTGCCGAGAAAGGTGTACGATAAGACGCATACGCTAAAAGATAACTGGCGCATTTATCCGCTCACTGTTGCCGATCAGCAGCAGCATATAGCACAAAGCGAGCACTTACTCGCGACTATTCAGCCAAATGATCCAGCTACACTCTACTGGTCCCTGGCTGAACCAGCAGGATTGGTCTTGGGCTTCTCGCAAAAACCAGCGGTGCTCAACCAAGCGACATTAGCGCAACATCCATTCCCTATCTATCAGCGTCGTGCTGGTGGCACCGCTGTACTGGTAGGACCTAGCTTGCTTAGCCTCGATGTGGTCTTACCAGCGGGGCATCCTCTGATTCTCGCTGACGTTGTAGAGTCTTATTGCTGGTTTGGTGAGGCATGGGTTGCCGCACTACGCCTATTGGGTATAGAGACGCGTGCAATCTCTCCTACCGAGGCTCATACGCAACGAGCATTGCTCAAGCAGCCAGAAACGCGCAGCTACGAACTGCTGATGAACCGCGCTTGCTATGGGACAGTATCGCCGTATGAAGTTGTGGTAGGGTTCAATCCCGTTC
>Ga0066654_10000239_pt1 | contig 13235 bp, 12 predicted proteins | sample GraSoiAngelo_103_FD_66715 | JGI IMG/M metagenome (GOLD analysis project Ga0066654, IMG submission 66715) | Grasslands soil microbial communities from the Angelo Coastal Reserve, California, USA - 14_0903_05_20cm | ecosystem: Environmental > Terrestrial > Soil > Grasslands | place: USA... | reverse complement strand
AAGGACCACCGCCGTTCCCTGCGCTTCATCAAACAAGATCTTGAGACCTGTGGCGGGCACGCCGGGCGGCGGCCCGTCGGACTCCTCGATGCGAGCGAGGAGCTCCTGCATCCGCTCGGCAGATACGTCGGTGAACCTAACGGTACGTACATACATGACTGCGGCCTCCTCGATCGTGGGATACCGACCATATGCGGTCTGCCCCGCGCCGTCGAGTCATCGGCCGTGCGTTACGGTGCCCGACGCTTGCAAATCGCAATCACTTGGAGGACGCGATGCCGGACACCACCTGCCACATGTCGATCTCGCTCGACGGCTTCGTCGCCGGGCCGGAACAGAGCCGGGAGAATCCGCTTGGGAAGCGTGGCAGGGAGGTCCATAGCTGGCACCTCGGCGACGAGCGCGCGAACGACGCCGACGCGACGGCAGAGGGCTGGCTGATGCGACCGCGCGGGGCCTACGTCATGGGCCGCAACATGTTCGGGCCGATCCGCGGCGAGTGGGATGAGGACTGGGACGGATGGTGGGGCCCTGAGCCGCCCTACCATGCGCCGGTCTTCGTGCTCACCCACCACGCCCGCGAGCCGATCGAGATGGAGGGCGGCACCAGCTTCCACTTCGTCACAGAGGGCTTCGAGGCCGCCTATGCGCAGGCGCGTGAGGTGGCCGGCGAGAATGGCATCGACATCGCGGGCGGCGCCTCAACCGTCCGTCAGGCGCTTGCCGCCGCAGTGATCGACGAGCTCACGCTCGATGTAGTCCCGGTCCTGTTCGGGTCCGGCGAGCGGCTGTTCGACGGAGTCGAGTCCTTCGAGTTCGAGCCGGTCGAGGCGCTCCACTCACCGCTCGCCACGCACATCCGCTACCGGCGGGCGGGGTGAGGAGTGATCTCGATTACCCGGGCGGATCTTTCCGGCTATCGATCCCTGAGGATCGCCAGAACAAAAGCGCTCTTAGCTTCGGTGTAGGCGTCTCGATCGTCGCGATATCGCTCCCCGAGTTCGCGCTTCAAGGAGGCGTAGCGACTGGCGACTCGAGCGTCCGCGCGGAGCCGATCGCGGAAGTCAAGCTCATCGCGATATCGCTGCGATCCAACGGGGACGAGGTGGAGGTGATGGGTGCGTCGCGCCGGATCTGGCTTGCAGAACCAGTGCATCTCCTCAGGCAGGTATGGCGCATAGAGGTAGTCGAGCTCCGCCAATGGTGCGAAGCAAGCACGGGCGGTGGTGAGGTCGCTGACGCCGACGAGGATGTCGATGATTGGCTTTGCTTCGAGGTCGGGGACCGAAGTACTGCCAATGTGGTGAATGCCGCCGCATACCCACTCGCCGATTGCCTCCTCGAGTACCGCCCGCTCCAGCTCGAACTGAGCGAGCCAGCCTGGGTTAGGAGCTACAAGCTGGATGGGTTCGTTTGCGGTCATAGGGAAGCCGTAGCGAGCAGATGATGGAACGTGGTGCCTCCCGCCGGAGCGGCGGAGCCGGGAGGCAGCTTTGCCGCCATCAGCCGACAGGCTGTCACGCCGGCTGCGGTCCGATCGAGATTTCGTATTGCAGGGCCAGGCTCGACCGGAGTGGGGCTGTTTTACCGGTAAGGATCATCCCGGCTCTCTCGTAGAGCTTGCGAGCGGGTCTGTTCTCCCGAGCCGTCCAGACTCCTACACGCTGACAGCCCATCGAGCGCGCAACGTCGAGGATGTGAAGGACCAGTGGGAGCCCGACTCCTGTACGTTGCGCGGCGGGGCGAACGAACACCATCGAGATGTGCAGGAGCGATGGATCGGGATCTCCTGCTCCGTCATCGAACCTTCCAGGCTCGGCCAGCGCCATCCCTACGACGTCTGGCTGCAGAGCAACGAACGGCAGCGCGTCTGAGGCTGAGAGTTTCTCGTGGATGCGAGCTGTGCGCTCCGGCCCGTGGGGCGCACCACGGGCGACGTTGGCTTCGCGCCACACGCTGATCGCAGCATCAATCTCATGGGGATGCATGCTCCGCACGTTCATCGGCAGATCGTATGCGCCTTGGAACTGGCCCGACACGGGCCGGATATGTCTCGGCCCCGGCCCCTGCTGGCCCGGTGGTGGACGCGGGTTGTGCGCCACCATGTGCGCGATGACGCTACGCCTGCGCTCGACGGTCGCCTTTGTCCTGGCGCTGCTGGTCGTCGTGCCGAACGCCGGTGCGGCTCCCTATCCGCCAACCTTTGCGCTCCACCCCGCGTTCACCTCGGCGAGCATCGGCGCGAATGGCTCGATCCTCGTCAACCTCGAAGAGGAATACGAGAAGAGCACCGCGAGACATTCCACGGCTAGTCGCTACCTCGCGGATGGACAGCTCGACCAGTCGTTCGAGCCTGTACGGCCCGGAGGGATGGAAGTCGCCGAAGTAATCGATTCGAAGGGCCGCACCTTGAGACGTTCCGCCAGAGGTGGCATCGAACGGCTGAACCCGGACGGCAGCGTCGAAACCTCCTTTGCTCCGCCCGTGCGCGATTCGCCAGGCAGTTGGTCGGACGAATTTCGGATCGAAGCGATCCTGCCGCTCGCCTCGGGGAAGGTCGCAGTTGCCGGGCAGGTGTTGAGGCAAATTGGACAATCCAGAAGGTACGAAGTCAGGGTCGCCCTCTATGAAGAATCTGGTCTGATCGACTCAGCCTTCGGCACGGAAGGGATCGTCAGGCTGGCCGAAGAAATCGGGGTCGAAGGTGAAGAATTCGTCGGCCTCACCCCCGGCCCGGACGAAGATGTGCTGGTTTCCTTCAATCAGAAGGATTGGGCCAGGGGGGCGCCCACTTCGATGGTCGGAAGCGGTTCGCGGGTCGTGGCGCTCAACCTGAAAGGCGGGTTGGATCCCGGCTTTGCCAGCGGCGGTGTGTTCGGCTCACCCGATCCGATCGCCGCCGTCGAGGGTATGCCGGACGGCGGCCTTTTCCTCGCCGGTACCCGGTGGGGCGCCGCCTTGAGCAGAAGCGGGCAGGCTCACCACAGCGATGTCTACCTGGAACGCCTCACTCCTTTGGGCGCCCCGGACCCCGCCTTCGGCGAACGGCAGGGACGGACGACTGTCGACTTCGGCGGCATCGATGTCCTACATACCCTCCTGCTGCGGCCGGATGGCTCGACGCTCGTCGGCGGCGGGACCACGTCGCTGTCCCCTCGCTGTCCCCTCTATGAAAGTACGTTCTGCACGGAAACCCCGGTGCTCGCCGCCTTCACGGCGAGCGGTGGGCTCGATCGCGGCTTCGGGCGGCGCGGCGTCCTCCGTCTGGGGCCGCTTGCCTACAAATTCGCGCTGTTCAGTCGTTTCAGGCCCGTCGAATCCCTAGGGGTGCTCTTCCTTCGCGAGCTACCCGACGGCACGGTTCTTGCCGGTGGAGGCACCGAAGTTGGCGCCTTTCTCGCCGAGGTCGGGGACGACGGGCGACTCGAAAGCGGCTTCGGGGATGGCGGGACCGTCACCCGGACGAATCCACGCCCGTCGACGACCGAACTGAGGTCGATGGCCCTCGACCGGCGAGGGGGGATCGTCGTCTCGGGCTACACCGATGCCGGCGTTAGTCAGGGCAGCGGCGCGGTCTTCCGCTTCCGGGCCGACGGTGCCGTCGATCGCGGCTTCGCCGGCGGCCAGGGGTTCGTCAGGGTGCCGGAACCGCCGATATCACCGGAACCGGCGCAAGCCCCGGCGGGCATCTCCCTCGACGCACATGGCCGAGCGTTGGCTCTCGGCGCCGAGTTTCCATCTGAACGGGCGACGGTTACGCGGATCGGTACTAACGGGCGGCCTGACCCGCGCTTCGGCATCGACGGGATCGCGCTGCTCCCCAGGTATGTCCCGATGGAAATGGGAGCTCGCAAGGTCCGACTCCGACTCAACCTTCTCGCGAAACTGGCCACCGCGCTGCCCGAGGGCGGCAGTCTGGTCTACGCCAGAGCAGGGCACAACCATGGGGCAAGGCTCTATCCCGCGTTGATCCGGCTGACGAGCCGCGGCAGGCTCGACCGCTCTTTCGGACGTCGGGGTGTGGCGGTGATCGTGGGCGGCGTCGGCGGGAACTTCGACCCGAGCGTGATGCTCGCCCTTTCTGGAGGGAAGATCCTTCTCGGCGGCGCGGTCCGGTCCCCCTGTGGGTCGGCGTACCCGGGGCGGAGCGCGGCGCTGATGCGGCTGCGGTCCGACGGTAGCCTCGACCCGTCGTTCGGTCATGGCGGGCTGACGACAGTTCCTTCGTGCAGGTGGGGGAGAACCTTCACCTCGATGGCCCTCGGCCCTAAGGGCGAAATCATCACCGTCGGCGGTACCTGGAGGAAATGGAGGAAGACTGGCCCGGACAGATTTAGCGCGGAAGATCTACCGGTGATCGATCGCTTCTCGGCCCGCGGCCGCCTCGACCGGGGCTTTGGTCGGCGCGCCATTCGCACCCTGCCGTCGCCTGGAGGGGGAAACCTGTCTATGGCGGAGCGGGTCATCCTCTGGCGCGACCAGATCCTGGTGTCTGGGCCGGGGGTGTCGGGGGCCTTCGTCTACTCGCGGAACGGGCGGTTCGAGCGCAAGCTGATCCCCGCCGGGCGGCGCAAGCCTGTAGCCGGCTACACCTTGGGTGTAGCCGTCCAGGATGGGAAGCCCGTGGTCGTCACGACGACGCAGGCCAAGCGGAAACTCACCGTGCAACCGCTGATGTCGGCCGCCGCCCCCGAAAAGCGCCGAGCGGGATGATGAGCGCAGCGGTCCGGCCCATTGGGCACCCCTTGGAAGTGGTGAGCCGAACCTGTCCAACGTAGCCGAACCTCTAAAGCACGAGATCCGGCTCTGGGGCGGGATTTCGGCGAGCGGCTAATGGGATTCGAACCCACGACCCTTCTGCATGGCAATTAGGCCGGGTTCCAGAAGGCGCGCCCCCCCGCGAACGTGGCGACTTGCAGGGGACTTCGTGCTGGCACGGCGGGAACGTCGATCGCGAATACGCGCGGATATGCGGCGATATGCAGCGTTTCGGGCACTCGTGCGGATGAGTGCCCGAAATCCGAGGTGGCGGTTTGATGCCGCGTTCTCCGACTAGAGCAGCCCGTGCGCGGAAGCGGGTTCGCGGATGCCATCACCTGACTCCTCGGAGAAAGGCGATGGGCGGCGTGACGCGCACGCTCAGCGGCGCAGCTCGACTCCCAGCCGTGTAGCCAGCCGTACCGAGGCCTCGATCTCGACCTTGCGGATCGAGACGCTCTCGACGTTGAGCCCGAACGGGGCCCCTAGCCTCCGGCAGAACGCGATCAGGTCGACAGCCATAGCGACCGCCTGCTCGTAGGAGGCATCGAGGGTGTCGTCGGCATGGCGCAGCTCGTTCTCGATCCAGCGTGGGACGGCAACGCCGAGCCACTGGAGGAACTCCAAGGTCTTGGGCGAGCCGCAGACCGAGAAGCTGAACACGAACGGCACCGGTTCGAGGTTCCGCGCGGCGCACTCGTGGTGGTAGTCCGAGATCAGGTTCTTCGCCGCGTTGACGTCGTAGATGATCTGGGTGATGAAGAAGGAGCAGCCCGCGGCCTGCTTCGCGATCAGCCGCAAGTGCTCATCGCCCAGCCGCGCGTGTCGCTCGGAGATCGCAACCCCACCGAGCGGCAGCTCCGGCTGCACCTCGTCGCGCAGCTCGTAGGCTCGGGTGAGCGAGGTGAGAACGGCCTTCTCGCGCGAGGAGGACCCGACGAACACCGTGAGCCCTTGGGACGGATCCTGCTCCTCCAGCCACGAGCGGAAACGGTCCTCTCGGTACTTGCCCACGGCGCGGTAGACGATGGCGGGGACCTCCAGCCGGGCAAGATCACGGGCCAGATAGTCGGCGGGGTCCATCGTCGGCAGGAACGGAAACGGGCGCTCGTCAGCATTTCGATCGCTTTCGTCGTCGATGTCGTAGAGGACGAGGCCGTCGATTGCCAACGGCCGCAGCCGCTCCAGGGTGACCCGGCCGATCTCTGCGGCCTCCTGCGGGCTCGTCCTCAGTCGCGGCGGCGTTACCGCGAAGAGCAGGAACTCGCCCGACTGAGCAGCGATGCCCCGTTGCAGATTCACGCCCGGAACCGTAGCCGAGGGTCGTCTGGGCGCTTGACTCACTCGAGGTAGATCGCTTCGACCCGGATCAGCGACTTGGTCCGGGTCGAATGCAGCCATTCGGGGTGGCGGTTCATTCCCTGGCCCGGCAACCGAGGTGGGTTCAGCGTAACCGTCCCTGTCCTCCCAGGCTGCGAGCCAAGGCGAGACTCGCGAGGAGGCTTGTCGATGATCCGCGAGGCGATCGACGTCTACATCGAATCACTCGTGGCGCACGGCGACCCCATTCCTGGGCCGCTCGAGATCGAGCGAGTCACCGCCGCCGCGTGACGCCGCGGCTCCCGGCCGTCACGCCGCGCCAAGTCGAGACGGCGTTGGTCGCCACGGTCGACGCCGACACTCTGCTCATGTCCACCTCACTCCAGCGCCTCGTCGCCCGGCTCCTCCTTTCCCCGGCCGACACGGTCGCGGTAGCCGGCGCCGTCTTCGTGCGCAACTCTCGCCGCAACTTCATCACCTGCGCCCAGGAGTGGGACTACTTCCTCGGCATCGCCTCGGTGAAGAGACAGCAGGGCCTCTTTCAGGGAACGATGGTTGCTCAGGGCGCCTTCAGCGTCTACCGCACCGCGGCGCTGAACGAAGTGGGCGGCTGGCCGGACCGGATCGGCGAGGACATCGTCCTCACCTGGGCGATGATGCGCGACGGAGGGCGAGTTGGCTATGAGCGCACGGCGATCGCCTTCACCGGCGCCCCTGAGAATGCGAAGGCGTTTGCCCGCCAGCGCCGCCGCTGGGCGCGGGGAATGATCGAGGGCCTGCGCGAGCACGGCGGGGCGCTGCTCAAGGGAGGGCGAACCAACGCCCACGCTGTCGTCGTGAACTTCGTCTTCCCCTTCATCGACATCGTTTACTCGATTGCATTCCCGATCGGGATCATGCTTGCCCTGACTGGCAACTTCGCGATCGTCGGCCCGATGACCTTGGCGGTCCTCCCCCTCAACCTCCTGCTCTCAGGAATCGTGTTTCACCTCAGCAAGCAGTCCTTCGACGAGGTCGACCTGAAGGTGCGACAGAACCGTCTCGGCTTCCTTGGTTACCTCCTCACCTACCAGCTGTTTATGTCACCGGTATCGGTGGCCGGCTACGCGGGAGTTGTTCGGCACCACCCCCCGTTGGTAGTCCGGTGCCCTTTCACCTCGGAGCGATACAACCGGCGTCACCGACTTCAGCCGTTAACGGCCTTCTTCAACTCAGCTCCGGGACTGAACTTCGCCGCCGTCTTCGCGGCGATCTGGATTGACTCTCCGGTCTGCGGATTGCGGCCTTCCCGAGCTGGCCGGGCGGCCGTCGAGAATTTGCCGAAACCGGTGAATTTGACCTCGTTACCGGCCGCGAGCTGAGCGGTGATCTCCTCGATCGTCGCCTCCACCGCGAGCTTCGCCTGGCCAGTCTCGAGGCCGGTCCGCACGGCTACCTGCTTTGCCAACTCATCCTTGGTCGTAACCGACATCTCGTCTCCTTGCAATAGGGGCCGCAACGCCCGGTCGGGCCTGCTGTCCACAGACTTTCTACAGGCTGGGGCGGAGCGAAGCGCTGAGTAACACGAGTGGCTTCGGCCCGCTCTGATCGCCTGCGGTCACAACCGACCCTGGGATCAGCCGCTCGTCATGGCGGGTAGAGGCCCACACCGCTCGTCGAGGGATCGCGACGATCGACAGTTCTCTGAGGGCCGGGGCAGGAAGGTGCTCCCGCAACTACTGCGGAGAGCACCCATCGAAGTCACTGGCTTCGATGCCAGGCCCCGGGGCGTTAGCGCCCCTTATGTCTGGGCGCTGGCGACCGTAGCTCCGCCGCCGCGCCAAAGCGAGGCGGAATCGGTCGGAATTGCCGCCAATCCCTGCGCATCCGGGTCATTTTGGGCATTAGCTGTAGTTCCTAACAACGTTGTTCATCCGGGCTGGAGTGCCCCAGATCTCGTCAACGCAGGGCATGTGGCCTCCGTCTACGTCAGCGGCAACCCGGACAAGAGCAGCAAGGGGGTCTGGCTGCTGCCGATCGAAGTGCGCGGCGTTGCCGACACGGCGAATACGAAGGCACTCTGACTCCGACGGCCACCGCCGACGAAAAACAAACGGTGAAAGCCAAGGTCAAGGTCACCGTTGACTGGCCCTGGGCGGTGCTCACCGTGATCCTCGGCGCCGTCCTCGCGTCGTCGGCCCGACCCTGTATTTCCGCCGCTGGCGGGTCGAGGGCACGCTGCGCAAGCGGTGCGAGAGCCTGACAACTTCATACGCGGCGGCGGCCAAGAACCTCCACGAGCTCTTCCCCAGTCTGGCCGGAATCGAGCCGCCCCCCGAGGCCCAGATAAACGACTACACGGCGGCGGTCGACGCCGCGATTCATGCGTACGCCGAAAGCACCTGGTACTTCGATGCCAATAGCGACGCCTACGCGCAGATCGTCAAATCGCTGGATACAGCCGACGCGGACGTCCGCTGCCTGGAAGGGAATGAAGGGCTGGGCAAAGTCCTAACCGAATTGGAAGAAGCGCTCGAGCGCCTAGCGAAGGGGTTGAAGGCGCATCTGCCAATCGATCGCCAGCCGGCGATCGCTCTCGCCGCCAGCGCGCTGCTGGCGGATGGCCAGCTGACCGTTGGCGAGGCCACAACGCGCGCCAAGAAAGCCGCCGAGTTCGGCACGGGGATCGACCAGTGGACCGAACTGGCCCAGGCCCTGAGACGCTACGAAGTCTGGTACCGGGTGCTCGAGGAACTCGTCGCGCCGTCGTCGAAACAGAACTTCGAGGCAGACGACTTCGCCACCCTGAAGACGATCTACAGCGGGATCGCCGTAGCGAAGAACGAGCTACTCGAAGCGAGCGACGCGAAGCAGGTCGAACGCCTCGCAATCCAGAAACGCCTCAGTGACGTCTACGGCCAGCTCGCGATGCTCGGCGCCAAGTACGACCGCTGGGTCATCTCCGAGCCGGTACCGGCGGGCACGAAGGGAGCGTGGCCCAAGCTGAAGCTGGAGATCGACGGAGAGTCGCGGAAGATCCCCGACGAGGTGCAGAGCAAGATGGCCACGATCCAGAAGCAGCTCCCCGCCGAGGTCAAAGACGCGAAAGCCTGGCGCGAAAACGCCGATCTACTGATCACCGCCGCGGCAAAGCCGGTCGAGCTGGGGACGACGAAGCGCTTCGTCGGCGACGCGCTGGTCCTCGTCCTCTCAGTAGCCACGGGCACGGTCGCCTCGCTCAGTGCCTTCTATTTCGGCAAGACCTGGGGCACCGCAGAGGACTTCCTCACCGTGTTCTTCGTCGGCACTGCCGCCCAGGCGTTCCTCAAGCCTGTCACCGACGTGCTCGCCCAGCTCCGCGGCGGGGTCGACCCGGTCACCAAGTCCGCGCGGTGCGGTCCTATTGTCTAAAGATTGCTGAATGCCTACCTCCACTCCGGTTGGCTCCGCCCTTCGATAGCCATCAGCCGACGCCGTCGCTTGGGCTGGCGGATGACTCAGTAGCAGCAGCGACAGCCCTGTTCCACTGCCGAACCCTCCCGCGCCCGATAACACCCGCTTATGGAGATCACCCTTCGCGTGCTTCACATGCGAAGAGCAACTGAGCAGTCTCCGCTGCCATCCTCACGGATATGCCCGATCGCGGCCGGAAGAGACCCGCCGAACCGAAGCGCTCTGGGGTCTGCCGTTACTCGTTTTGGTGCTTCATGTCGTCAGGGATAGGGTGTGGAGGGTTTCGGATCGATCGCTGCCGCTGCCCTTGCCGACCGCTGGGACCAGGTCGCTGCCGACGGCCACACCCTCAAGGCTTTCCTCGACCACGTCGACGTCCCCTTCTGGGGCCGTGACCACGACGAACCTCCGGAATATCCGGGTATGTCGTTGGCTTTCCCACCCGTAGCGTGATCGTGGCGTCGTACAGGGACGGTCCTCGGCGACCATCTCTATCGCGCACGCCGGGTCGCCGACCTTCCGCCCGGCCCGTGACCGTGGCGCACTGACCCGCCATTTGGTCAATAAAAATCTTTGCTAAGGTCCCGCGAATGGGAGGGTTCTTTTTGAATAAGCGGGGAGTCTTGGGGCCGATCGCGCTAGTCGCGGCCATGGCCTTCGTGGCCGTAGGCTGCGGCGGGTCCGACGGCAACTCGGACCAGGTCACCGTCGACACTGGCTCACTCTCGAAGGCGGAATTCATCAATCAGGCGAACGAAATCTGCCGCGCGGTCCGGGCCAAATTCACTCGTGAATTTACGGCTTTCTACAAAACGAACAAACCGGGGCGCTCCCGCGCGTCCGAAGAAAAGTGGCTAGGCGAAGCCCTCGACGAAGTCGTCCTGCCGAATTACGAAAAACAGCTGATCGGTGACATCAGCACCCTTGGGGCTCCGCCGGCCGAGAAAGCGAAAGCCTCGGCGTTCCTCAACTCGCTGCAGAAACGCCTCGATGAAATCCGCGAAGAACCCGGCAAGCTGAACGAAACTCCGTTCCCGTTCAAAGCGCAGGCCACGCTGGCGCAGAAATACGGCTTCTCCGGCTGCGCCAGCAGCTTCAGCTGAGGCTGCCCCGTCGGCGACCCAGACATTTTATAAGAGGCCCGCGCGGTGCCCGACAGCTTGCAGGGGGCACGCTGAGCAGGATTTCATAGCCGCAGCGGGCGAGCGAGTCGTCGCCTTCGACGGCGGCCTGGGCGCGACGCTTTAATGATCCTAACCAGCCGCGTTTAAGGGCCAGCCGATCGCACGCGCGGAACCGTACGGTGAGCTTTAAATAGCCTTAAGATCCTTAAACACCAAGGCTCCCTCCTGTCTGGGGGGGCCTCGGTTTCACACCTAGGATCGTCGGTCTTGACGAGCGATCTCTGACTTAAGTCCGGGCCCTGTAATCGACCTAACATGTGGTCGACGAACGCTTTAGAGGTATAGACACAATAGAGGCCGGACATTTTGACTAATATTTCGAATCCGAAGCTGTAACGGCCCCTAATTCCTTACTTCCATCTCCTTCCTGGCGATGCCGCCGAGCTCTCTTATATGCGCTCCAGGAGCCCACCTAGCTAGATATCGCACAAGAGGCAGGAGGGGCAAATCGGGCAGAGCGTGAACAAGGTTCAAGCTCAATCGCTTCGCTCAAGTGACGAAGCTATGGCTCCGCCCGGGAGGCAGCGAGAGCGAGCGCGGGGAACCGTGCGCCGCACCAATCCGCGCAAACGAGCTATCGGCGATGCCGGTGAGTCTTCTTGGAGACCTTACAGCTCACGCGGGCAGGCGGGTCCAGCGTCTTTCGCTTGCCGTTCTGGGCTTCGAATCGAGCAATTGCGCGATGGGGCTCGGCGCAAAGATTTTCGGAGTTCACGAGCAGGCTCTTCTTCCCGCCCAGCATCTGCAGCGTGAACTTGGTCACCGGTGCGTCGGGGACGGTTTCGAATCTAGTCCTCAGCTGTCCGTGGACAGAGTCGATTTCTCCGTCGACGTCGACCTCGATCGGCATCGCGGCTGGACCCTTCAATTCAGCGACGAGATCCGGCAAATGGCTCCTGCTGGTTGGATTGGAGCGCAGGTAGACGGGCCCTTCGAGTGGGAAGTCGAAAAGTGGGCTTATAACGGTTGCGTGCCCGTAAACGGAACCAGCTGGGCACTGGTGCGCCGCGAAATCGACACGTGTGCAGACGTTGTTGAAGTGACTATTTTCGACGAACTCGGAAGCGGGCAATATCACGGCTGTGCGCGCGACGTTGGCGCCGCCCTTCGGCATCGTCAGCACCGCCTTGAGGCCCGGCGTGCCCGCTCGATGAGTGGCGCCGGAGAGACGGATGGAGAGCTTCGGCTTGAAACCCAGCCTGGCGCATTCGACGGCGGCGTAGCGCGAGGTCGAGTGTGCCACCGCTCCGCTGGGAGAGGTCAACGTCGCTTCCGTCTGCTTCGCGGCGCAGCTCGTCGGGTTGAGGGTAAAGCTCGGTCGGTCGAGCTGGACGTCGATCGTCCTGTAGAAGAGGGGAACTCCGACTTCGGGGAGGAACTGGGGCAGCGGATCCGTCTTCGCCGTCGCGCGCGCGGTGTCGCGATCGACGAAGACCGCCGACCGCACGACTTCGTCGCCGAAGTCGAAGGGACCTGCCTGCTTGGGCACGACGGCGACGATAGAGAGGGGGGCGCGCTTGTAGGGACCTCCTAGATAGACGGCGGTCGGTCGCTTGCCTTCCTGAGGAACCCATAGCGGGTCAGGGCCGACGCCGACCGCGGCGATCACTTTGCCGATCCGGGATGCTGCGGGACAGGAGCCAGTTTCCGCCGCCGCCCCTTCGCAGCGGACGACGCCGGCGAAGGAAGCCGTCAGCCCCCGCGGCAGACTCAGGCTTAGATCTTCGATGTTCTGTTCGGAGTCTTCGCGGCCGATCGTGAAGACGAACGGGGCGAAGGAGCCACCGCTCGCATTGGTGCTGCCTGCGCTCAGGACAGGCGAGAAGCCGCCCGTATTGCAGCCTTCGGTGATCTGCATCGGCGTGTTCCCGGTAACTGGCGGCCCTCCGGACCATGGAACGAATTCGTAGTGAGTCTCGTACGTGCCGCAGGCGCTCGGCGTGACCAAAGGCGCTCGGAACCCGGACTTCAACTCCAGCTTCACTTCGCGCAGCGGCGCCTGGGGCAGGCCTTCAAGCTTGGGCGCACCCAGCACGATCGAGTGGACCTGACCGGTGGCTTCGTCGACTTCCAGCTCGCCGGGTAGCTTGATGTGCAGGCCGAGGTCGTCAGCGACGATCCATACCCGGAAGGGGTGGTCCGGTTCGGGTTCACGCAGGTAGATCGCGCCTTTGAGATTGCGTTCGAGCACTGGCACATCGAATTCGGTGCTGGCGAGCTTGGCGGTATCCGGGCATTCGGCGGCGGCGTCTTCTTCGAAGCGCACCTGCGCAGGCGAGCAGGTGGACAACCCGTCGGAGGAGCCGGTGTTGATGGCGAGGCCGGGCGGGAAGTCGATCCGGATGAAGCGGACCTGCGAGGGTTCGAGGACTTTTACGCCTTCGGAAGCGGGCAGCTGAATCGTCATGTCGAGACCGGTGGGGGAGGACGTGTGGTGGCTGGTCGGATTCGCGGTGAGGCTGGGCCCGAAGGGCAGGCTGTTGCATCCGGTGATCTCCGGGAAGGAAGCCCTGACTTCGTTTTCCGGGCGCAGCTGCGGTT
>Ga0066654_10000237_pt1 | contig 13252 bp, 7 predicted proteins | sample GraSoiAngelo_103_FD_66715 | JGI IMG/M metagenome (GOLD analysis project Ga0066654, IMG submission 66715) | Grasslands soil microbial communities from the Angelo Coastal Reserve, California, USA - 14_0903_05_20cm | ecosystem: Environmental > Terrestrial > Soil > Grasslands | place: USA... | reverse complement strand
CATACTCTGGTAGCTCGTTGCAGGCATAGCGGTGATCTTTGCGGTCTGGATCAGTTCTTGGACGAAGAGATCGACATTGAGAAAGCGTTGGGTGGGTTGGGGATGGGTCGCGCAACGCAAGACTGGCCGTAAGTGTTCGTAGTCAATAGGGCGTAACAAGCGTTCAAAGATCTCCTGGCAGAGGATTGCCAGCGCATATTGATCACTGGCAGGCGTGACAGCGAGCCAGCAGGGCCTCATGTTAGTAGTTTTTATGGCCTTGCTACAGACGGGATGTAATTCTGGGGCTAGATAAGGCGCAGATGGTGGGTGAAGACGGGCTAGACCAAAATCTGCGATACGAATGTTTTCTTGTCCGTCAACCAGGATGTTACCAGGGACGAGTGCGCCGTGCATAATGCCTTTGGCGTGTGCCGCACTGAGGGCCGTTCCTATTTGCTGGATCAGCTTTACTAAAGGGACTAGCGGCAAAGTTCCTTGTTTGCGTAGTGCAAGGAGTATCTCATGTCTTTCGTAATGGGCAAGCAGCTGGTTTAGATTGCCTGGAATGTATTGGCAGAGGGTAAGTAAGCGGGTGTCTGGTCCAATATGCGCCACTATTAATTCACGAAAATGTTTTGTGGCGTCCTGTTTTGCCTCTGCTTGCCAGATAGTGCAATCGAAAACGGGCAAGATCGATGGGTGACGCAAAGCTGTGATAATTTTTATTTCTCGTCGGGCGCTTTCCCAGAGACCTGTACATGCCGGGTCGGGGGGAGAGAGTTTGAGGACGACTGGCTGTCGTGAACGAAGGTGCATAGTAAGGTAGGTTGAGCCATTCCTGCTACTACCTAGCAATTGCTGTATCTGGTAGTGACCAAGCTTTGCGCTAACGATCAGATGGCCACAGATGCGGCAGATCACATCCTCTATCTGAGCAGGATGGGGAGGGTGCCCCAGACAAGCAATAGGTGTACCCTCCTGTGTGCTATTTCCGTAAAGTGTGCTTCTGCCCATCTCGACCGACCTTTCTAGACGCATTACTAAGTGTACGTCATCTACAAATCTTCTGTGGATTTATTGAGTGCACGATAGAGAGAATTATTTCTATTAGAATCAATATTTGCATAAGATCGCTGGCTTTGTCCGTTAGACTGCGCTTGCGTGCTGGCATTACTCTGATAGGGCTTTTTAGCCTGATCTGTAATGAGTGGTGGCACGAGCTTGTGTAGCGCTGTTTGTGATGTATGTTTCTGCTCTGTGTAAGATGGAGCCAAGTGATGTGCATGCTGAGTCGATGGCGGTGGCATCAGTTGCTCGCTTGATGTACCAGATGGTGGGCTATTGTGCATGCTGATAGTTGAATGGCTGAGCAAATTCCTTTGCTGTTGCTCTAGCAGATCGGCCTCTCGTAGTACTCGATCTAGCAGCATGCGCTCGAAGTTAGCAGATCCCCCTTCGGCAAAAAGATGCGATTGGCGAACCTCTGCCAGTGTCTCGTGTAAACGGCGTGTCAAGTTGCTCATAGGTTCTGTGATACTGACCACACGTCGCCATTGGCCTTCTTGATAACGTTGCATATGCATTAGAGCAAGAAAGACCGGGCGTAGCTCAGTATTGCTTTGTGGTGCGGGTTGGTTAGGGGACCACGCCGGTAGACCCTGTGCCAGCCGCTCGACTGCCGATTGCAGGAGCCGTCCTTCTTGTACGAGCTGGTTATACATGGAGACACGTTGTGACATTGCGCTCAGGCGATCCAGCATCAGGTTGAAACTAATAGCGATCGGGAGCAGAGGGCCTGGCACCGTTGGAGCACGAGCCGAGAAATCACCACGAGCAACACGGGCATGTATCTCTCGTAATACAGCGACCCCCTCTTCCAATACGCGCTTTTCTTGTGCTGTTCTGGTGGCTTCATCGGCGTCGCGGCGTGTCAGCTGGAGTTCGCGGCGCGAGATCACCAGTTCGCCTCGTATTTGCATAGTGAGCCGGTTATTTTCCAGCAGTGTTAGCGCCTGACGTGCCACAACGATGAGTATCAGTCCCAAGGCCACTATGTCTGCCTGGATCAGTACATCGCCTCCGGTGGGAGCAACTATAGTCAGCAACACAGTGCAAGTCGTCAGTATGAGAATAAGGGGTGCAATGGTTTGCAGCGTTGTCGTAAGCTGAGAAGCGTTAGCGCGTGATGGTGAGACTGCATTATTGGCCTGTGCCTTTTGTTCCTGTTCTCGTGCCACACTGTGAGGATACTCGATGGCGGCTAACCCGATGAGTAGCATACTGAGAGGCCAGAGAACATCCTGTAGTGAGCCAGTATTGAAGTTGAATAGGAGCCTGTGGTAGGCCAGGAGACTATCGGTAATAGCCAGGAAAAAGAGTCCCAGGCAGAGGCGTAGAAAGACAGGCTGCTGGTCACGCTGAGAGAGCGGGCTGAACATGACGATAGTGCCAACCGCAACAAGAAACAGATCTCCTGTTGGGAAGTAGATCGAGAGGAAGGCAGTGTCCCAATTGGGAAAACGAGCCAGACTGGCGATCAGCGGACTGAGCAGGAAGAACCAGGAAAGCGCCAGTGCAGTACTAATGATGCCCAGAGCGTCAAGCAGAACCAGGCGTGTGCGTCCCACTATTGACTTATGGTGCCGTATGAGGAGTAGCGTGCCAAGCAGGAAGAATGGGTAAGACATTACGAAACAGATGTTATAGGCACCTGGCAGTGGGATATCGGCTGGGTTCAATAGCATATCATAGCTAGCCCATATGGCTTGTCCAGTGGCATACGAGGCCACTGCGAGTGTCAGGAACGTCCAGGCCAGGAAGGCACGGCGGGCTAGCTGTATCTCGCGGCGCAGAGCTGCCAGTTGGCTTTGGCTATGCCCTACTAGCTCTTTTTCATTCAGTTCCTGCCGTAGGCGTCGTGTGGCCTTACGCAGGCGATCTGCAATACGGACACAGAAAATAGCACCGATAGCTTCTCCGACAAATTGGAGAATTTCAGAACTACTCTTGAGTATCGAACTCTTGCCTGGGGTTTGGCCCGCGAAAATCATAATGATGAGTAAGAGCGCGAAGGCCGATACAAAGCCCAGCACGATCCATGATCCAGACCGTTCAGCCCACGGATCACGTGCCAGGGCCTCCCCATGCAGGATCGTAGATGCTTGAGCGTGTTTTGTGAAGCGCTTTGGTTGCCCGTTTCTCTCCTTGGAAGAGGAAGGTAGAGACGTAGTAACCTCTGGAGATGCGTGGTGCACTCCCTTGGGTCCAGAAGATCTGGTTTGCTCTTTATAAGGCATAATGATGTGCCTCCTCTGTGAGACGTAATGCACAATCCCAAAACCTTTTGGGGAATGGGAAAATTTGGGGACACCCCAAACCCCGCCAGGGAGGCTTCGCCCCCCTGGACCCCCAAGCCCTAATCCCCTCTCTTACTTCTGCAATAAGCACCAGTAAAGGATATCTGTGTGAAGTATAAGTTAGCTGGCTTCTAGCCACCTCCCATGGATCTCCCTTGTGTTTGCTGTCCGTAGAGGGAGCGAATGGGCTTAGTGAGTGTTGGTGTCTTATACATGTCTTCTGTAGGGGGCTTGGTAGAACATGGCGGAGCAAATGGAGGGGGAATGTGGAATGGATAAGAGATAGAACGTGCTGAACTATAAAGTATCTAAGCACATGTTCTTAGGTTATTTATATAGCAGAATAACCTGTTAACCTATCTGCTCTCTCGTAGTAGGAACGCAAACGTTGCTGTTGAGCAGCCTAATACATGGTTGTACAGGTGTATTCAGCGAGTGCAGAGCACTCCAAAGTATTTAGGTTGTACACACTAAGCATGTGTATAGTAGCTATCCTCAGTCTGTCATATGCTTGTGGTTGGGCATATACATCAAGATATATCCTGTCTCCAGAATAGAAGATATTTCTATCCCGAACGTTCTTGTTTTGAGACGAGTACGAGATAACACGTTGCGAACTGGCCTCATTTCTTGATCCCAGACGCCTGCCTCCTGTGCCTCTTGTAGCCGTTTACGGCAACGGGCAATGGTAGTTTCTGTCACCCTACCGCTGGTGAAGCTAGCCAGCAGGACTTCATAGGGGCAGTAATAAGGATAGGATTCTAGGAGTGGCATGAGAACGCAAATCTCGCTAGTAGTAAATTGCTGTTCCGTAAGCATATGGGGACGTTCTTGCTTACAGACGAGGAGTGAAAGGGTTCCAAGAGTCGTGTTCAACGCAAGTGTATGTCCCATTGGTAACAGTCCTTGCAGAGAGAAATGCAGTACCTCTTCGCTGGTTTCCTGCATGTAACTAATGGGAGTCTTCACTTTGCGAATGGACACCTTCTGCATAATATGCTCCTTGCTGTGTTCAATTGTTCATTCAAAGTATGACTGGTGAAGGCTAAAGCATCACTTGTGCTAGTGTATTCTCTATCACCTCCTTTCTTGTGGATGCGCACCTTGTTTTCTTAGTATCATGTACACTCAATTTAGTACCTCCGTCCCGTTTCTGGATGTTGATGATTGTCACGTACAAGGTCATACAAAGACAGTATAGCACTACTATTATCATAGTATACAATGAAGTTCTTGTGAAGAACCGTCATGAGATGTGCTATCTTACTGCTGATTTGTATGAATAATCTGTAAAAAGAGTGTGCATAGTATACATTACACGACATATCCAGAGAAATCAAGGCTTTTCGTGCTCAATTATGTGTATTCAGTGTGAATAAACCGAAGTTGACCACAAAATTACTACTCATCGCTGATTGTTCTCCTTGATCGTGTAAATAAGATGGTTGTTTGAGTGGTGTCTTATAAATAAACGGAAGTAGAGAGCAAAATTGAGGCTCATCACTAGCTATTCTCCTTGATCGTGCAAAAAAGATGATTGTTTGGGCGGCGTCTGCTCCAGCAGGTGAAAATGTTGCCAGACGAAAGCGGCAAGTGCCCAGGCAGTACGCTCTTTGGGGGAAGCATGCTCGATACCCAGCAGCTCCTCCACTTTATGGAGTCGGTAACGCACGGTGTTAACGTGTACAGTGAGCTGGTCGGCTACCATTTGCGCCGAGCCGAGAGTCTGCGCCAGGACGAAAGTTTCGGTCAAGTGCGTACTTTTGGTAGTATCGTGCTCAAGGAGGGGAGCAAAGAGCCTGGTGGCAAAGTTGCGTAGGTCTTCGGTGAGCCTGGGATTCTCCAACAGGCTCTCCAAGCCGGGAGCCTGCATATCCAGCAGGTACTCGTTGCGTGCTTCGCGTCGCGCCTTCTGTGCCAGAGCAATGGCGTACGAGAGCGTCATTTTCAGTTCGTTTAGCGAATGGTAGCGTACCCCGTAGACAATCCAGAGTGGATGGGGGGCACACAGTTTGAGCAAGGCGTCGCGTAGTTTCGCAGGGGGCTGCTGTTGTGCGTGTTCATCGAGCAAGATCACTCCAATATCCTCTCCAAAGAAGAGGAGCGGACTTTTCAGATGCTCTAGCACCGTGCCTTCGGTGAGCATTCTCTTGCGTGCCAATGGTATCGCTGGTGTTGTTTGTGTGGACCATGCGATCACCCAGAGCTGTCCTTGCTCGATGGGCAAGCCCAGGCGGTAGCCATCTGGCGTAAGTTGTTGCAGGGATTTCTCTTGTAGCAGTGCACGTAGCCAGTGCTCCCGTTGGCGTGCGAACTGGTCGTAGGCCTTTTCCATACGCCCAATCACTAAATTACAGGCCATCACTAAGTCAGTAAAGAAATCAGGCCAGCTTTGAGGAGGCAAAGAGATCGCGCTACGCAGATAGACCTGACCAGGCAGAGCGACACCGGGAGCGGAAAGTGAGAGAACTTGTACGCCATCCGTCGGGTTGCCCACACCTGCTCGCAGGTGCTCTAACTGCTCGCTATCAGCCATCACATAGGGAGCACCTTCGCTATCGGTGACAACAATCGTGCCTTGAATGTACTGTCCAACCCACGCCTCAAGAACCTCCATACGATTGGCGTGCAAGACCAGATCATACCAGGCGGCCTTGTGGTCAGAGAGTTGCGGCAAGCCAGGTAAAAGGAAGGATGAGGGACGGCGAGTCAGGGGTAGAGGCTCAAGCAGACGAGCCAGACGTTGTACGAGCAAGCGTTCGGGCAAAGAAAAGGGCGTGGCGCTCCTGCGCGTGGCGTAGAGGATGGCTGCTACTTGTGCATTGGGTCCTATGGAATAGCGCACAGGCAAAGCAATCCCTGAGCGAATCTGCTCACTATCCACGATATCGGAGACGCTCGGATCGCGGTAGGAGGAATTGCGATAATCGTCTACGCGCACGATAGGTGTTCCATAAGTAACGATGCGACCGCCGACCCCACGTCCATGTGGGATGGCGAAGCCAAACCCGCCCTGTTTGGCACCCAGATGAGTGTTGACCTCGATCACATCTTGATAGACACGTCCCCAAAAAGTAAAATCGGCTTTCCCGGCTAAGCGTGTCAGGCTGAGGAATGCAGACAATGCCTGACTGTCGCCTTGTGCTAATGCCTCGATCACCGCACGATCATGCAGGGGCGAACTCTGGGAAAAATAGTGCTCCTCTGAGTGTTCTACCTCCAACACTGCTTCTAGCGTCTGGCGAATGCGTTCCAAGCAATCCATTGCTGCATCTGGCAGGGGGGCACCCGCCGTCCAGACGAGCCATAAGCCGGAACCTAATCCAGACGAAGGTTGTAGGGGCATAAGATAGGAGTGCGGCATATCAACAAGGTGGGCAAGATCGTGTTGGAGCACCCCAATAGTGGCATCCAGAGAGGGATTGAGACGTGCTGAGAGCCAACGTCGCATCGCCTCCTGTCGTAGCCCAACGTAGTAGATTTTCCAGCGAACTTCTGCCCTCTCACTGGGCCAGATCAACGCTGTCCCGACCGCTGGCAGACAAGCGAGGAACTCTTGTAAGGCACGTGAGAGCATCTCACCTCGTTGGAGAGGATGTAAGGCGGAGTTTTTCAGGTAGCGGACCACCTCGCCCCAGGGAAAGGGATGCTGCTGTTCCATTCAACCAACCTTTACGTTGTTCTCATAAACAAATGCCTATGCTCACTTTGTCGTTATTACCATTGTATCATATAGTACCTGATATTTACAATATCTAGATGGATGGCCCCAAAGCTTGTGAATGCTCTTCATAAACCCCATGCCAAAGTGTAATGGAGAAAACAACAAGATGCAGGAAAGCTCGTGCGAGCTTTCCTGCATCTTGTTGTTTTCTCTCATATACTTATAGAGTCGAGCACTTCAGGGGGCACAGGCCGCTGACCGATCACGTCACTCAGGATAGTCTTCATTGCCTTGCCCCAAGCGTCCCAGTTTAGTCGCTCTTCATAAGCGGCTCGACTGCTGTATACAAGACGAGTATAGCGCTCGTCGTCATGATAGATAGCTGCTATCACCCTGGCATACTCATCGCCACGCGCGGCTAAAGGAAGCGTAAAACCGTTCTCGCCATCCCTGACTACCTCTGATACTCCTCCTGTCTGGGTTGTAATCACAGGTAGCCCATATGCGCTTGCCTCTGAAAATACAATACCATAACACTCGTTACGTGTTGGCAGCAAGAAAAAATCGGCTTCCAAGTAGAGTTGGACTAACTGGTTATACTGTTCTGGGTCATTTTTGTCCAGAAAAGGGATAATTTGCATTCTCTTATGAGCGAACTGTGTGGGAGGCGTACACCCACAAATGATTAGCTCCGCCATAATTCCCATCTTTTCCAGTGCAAGCAGCGTTTCAAAAGCAATCTCTCCACCTTTTCTTTGCCAATCGACACCTACGAAGAGCAGTTTACAAGAGGATGACTTATGCTTTTGCAGAATCATTTCCTTTGTTGGTGGATTGGCAAAATTTGCCCCCATAGGTACAACATGTACCTTCGCAGGGTCCACATAATAGTCGTCAATAGCTGATTGAGCAGCCCAGGATGAGGAATAAATCAGCGCTTGTGCATTGCTCGTAGCGTGTTTCTCGAGAGTATCCATTTCGCGAAATGACATGTTGAGTAGATTGGAGTATGCAGAATAGTGGTTGAATAAAAGATCATAAGTTGCATCCTCCACCAGCACAATAGGGATATCCGTCTTTAAAAAGGCTGTTTCTGTTTCTCCTGTTGGAGCGACAATAACATCAAAATCCTGTCCAGCAAGCCGTTGAGCTGCTATTTTTGCGAAGCGCTTTGCAACGCGGATACTATGATTGTACATAAAGCCCTTTTTAAAGAGAAGCCGAGAACACTTGTTTATAACTTTTCCAATCAATTTCTCCTTAGGAGCATACATAGGTCCAATGTATGATACCTCCCCACAGTGCTTTTGCAAAGCTGTGGCCGTACAGTAGATAATGCCTGACCATGATCCCTTATTTTGGGGATCAAGCGAGGTTAAGAAAGCAATTTTCATTCTTGCACATCCTATCTCAAGCGCAACTGTGGGCTTGCCAGCCAAATGCTGTGCTTTCAAGATTGCCATCTTCTCGATTTCCGAGATATAATGGCCCACCTATTTGTCAGGGCGACCTTTTCCCTGTATGTTGTTGTATTCTGCTCAAGAGTATCCATTGCTTCTTTGAAAACCTCCTACTTACTTTTCTACAGAAAGAAAAGAGCAAACAAGCTATTCCTTACATGAGAGAGTACCAGAATATCATCTGCGGGTGTTCGCATGGTATTTGTCCGGGTAAAGTATGAGTAACAAACTTGCAAAGGAAGGAGGAAAATCGTATCGGGTATACTGAGGAAGTTAAGAAAACTATACTAGTAATAACGGAAATGTAACAGGAACACAACTGAATCATCACCTTTGTCTCCTTTCATATTCTCATCCTTTATTCTATACTACCTTCGGTGCATGAATCTACATAGGTGTATTTATCACACTTAGTTAGATGTTACCTTAACTAAAGGTTATCGGTTGTATTTATTCTTACGAACTAAACGAGAGCGGATGCTTGGGATTGGCGGAAGAGCAGTTGATGATATACTGGCAAAGACCATAGATTACGAACTACCGAACTTAAAAAACTTCATTTTGTGTCCTTTGGCAGTATCAGGAGTTGTTGTGATGAAGGTATTGTTTGTTGATAGGGATAGAGATCTTGTTGACATGCTGGCTTACTGGCTAAAAGCTCTCGGATTTGAAGTGCGCCGTGCATATGATGGAGCGAAGGCGAGAAAAGAGTGGAGTGAACAATATCCTGACCTAGTCATTGTGGACCTAGCATTGCAAGATGTTAATGCATTGGATCTTTGCCGGGAAATGCGTAGGCAGCATGATGCACTTATTCTTATAATAGCTGAAAGTAAAGAGATGCAGGACGAGCTTCGATGTCTGAGCACAGAGGCAGATGACTATCTGCTAAAGCCTTTTCATCCTTCTCAGTTGCTTGCACACATTCAAGCTGTTAGTCGAAGAGCACGTGCTACATTGCAACAACGTCCTTCTGCGGTATTGACCATTGGTCCGATCAAAGTCGATGCACGGCACAATGAAGTCACGGTGAGAGGAAAGACTTCGCGCTTAACTCCAAGTGAAAGTAAACTGTTGCATCTGCTAGCGTCAAATGTCAACAACGTGTGTTCTACAGAAAAGATTATATCGCATATCTGGGGCTATAATGGCGGTGGTGCTGCATATTTAATAAAAGCGCATATTTTTCGTCTGCGACGAAAGATAGAACAAGATACTGCAAATCCTCGTTACATTGTCACCATACCGGGGGTTGGTTATACATTAGTGCACCATGCAGATACTGTGCATGGTACAGAAACAGGATTTAGGTCCATCTCTTGATATAAAAATTGTATGTCATGCAAATAAGGCTAGATTTGAATAGCTTAGAAGGGAAGTAGGAAAATAGTACGTTTTTTTTGTGCGCAGCAAGAGAATATTAGGTTTCTTGCCACGTTGCTGGTGCTGATGACAGCTTCTCTCACTGTGATGACAGCTTGTACTGCATCGGCGCAGATAAGTAACCATGGATCTACTTCAAGGTTCAAGGCTAGCGCGGATGATTCCCCTATGCTGGCTCCTGGAAGTCCGTTGCCTGGTGAGGCGTCTTGTGCTGCAAAGATCTATCGCTCTGGATTTGAGCTGCGACCCGAAAATACAAGCGCGAATCACCAGATTCCTACAGCTTCACAGATAGCGGGTTTATCAGCGTGGGGAGCAAGCGCTGGTTTTGATCCTATGGCGGATAGCCTGCGTAAGCAAATTACAGGCAACTTTACTGGCACAACGGATGAGATTCTCCAATGGGTTGCATGTAAATGGGGCGTGAATATAGATATTGTGAGAGCTGAGGCTGTTACAGAATCACATTGGCGTCAGAGCATGCTGGGAGACTATACCGATGACAAAGTTCTTTGCCCTGCTGAAACATGGCGCGGGACAGGTTGTTATCAGAGTTATGGTATTCTGCAAATAAAATATATATACAATAAAAGTGCATGGCCCATGAGTCGTGATGATACTGCATTTAGTGCTGAATACACATACGGCAGTATTCGTGCCTGTTATGAAGGATGGACCACTTATTTGTATGATTTTCCTACTGTAGCTGGCTATCCCAGGTATCATGCAGGTGACTTATGGGGGTGTCTGGGCGTGTGGTATAGCGGCAGATGGTATAGTCAAGATGCTCTAAATTACGTTTCTAGTGTTAAGATGCATCTAGCAAATAGAGATTGGGAACGAGACAATTTCTAAAAATTCATATTTAAATATGGTTTTATAGCGCAAAAGTTGTAGTTTTTTATATTATAGGAAAAATGAAGTATGGCGAAACCTATTCAAGTACTGATGATCGTAGAGAACTGTCATGTACCAGGTGATCAACGTGTTTGGAACGAGGCTACTCTGTTGCGTGATAATGGCTTCGAGGTAAGTATTATTTGCCCAAAAGGAGACAAGGTCTATCAAGAGTCATATGTTTGTATTGAAGATATCCACATTTATAGGTACCATGCCCCTGTTGTAGAAGGGAAGTATCTATCCTACATTGTTGAATATAGTAATGCATTGCTGAAGATATTTTTGTTGAGTATGAAAATCCTCTTCATGCGTGGTTTTGATGTTATTCATGTAGCCAATCCTCCAGACTTCTTATTCCTTTTGGGATTATGCTATCGGCCATTGGGGAAAAAGTTTGTGTTTGATCAGCATGATCTCATGCCAGAGTTGTTTAAAACGAAGTTTGGGTATCGTTTAGAGTTTTTATACAAGTTACATCTCTTTTTTGAGTGGTGCTCTTACCAGACTGCTCATCTTGTCATCGTGACGAATGAAACCCAAAAACGGGTGGCGATTGAGCGCAGTGGCCGTAGATCTGTAGCGCATAAAGTGTTTGTTGTGCGCAATGGGCCAAACTTGAACCGTATTAAGCCCGTGGCACCAGAAATTGAACTCAAGCAAGGAAAACGCTATTTGCTGGCATACCTGGGAGTCATGGAAGTTCAAGACGGCGTTGAACATGCACTTTATGCAGTGCACGATCTTGTCTATAAACGTAACCGTCAGGACGTTTTTTGTGTGTTGATGGGTAATGGTGGACATGTGGCCCAGCTAACGGAGCTTGCTCATACATTGGGTCTTGACGAATATACAAAATTCACGGGCTGGACTGACGCTAAGGATATTGTGCGCTATTTGACAGTGGCAGATATAGCCCTTTCACCAGACCCCAAGAATGGCTTAAATGAAACATGCACGATGGTAAAGACCATGGAGTATATGGCTATGGGCAAGCCAGTGGTAGCCTTTGATCTAGCTGAAACGCGCTTTTCTGCACAAGATGCAGCCCTCTATGCGACACCTAATGTTGTAGAAGAATTTGCAGAGAAGATCGAGCAGCTGCTTGATGACGAGGAGCTTCGCGTGAAGTGTGGCTCAATAGGGCGTAAACGTGTCGAGGAAGAATTACACTGGGGCAAAATGAAAGGGTACTTGCTATGTGCTTACGAGGCGCTTTTTCTGGGTGAGCATAAATCTTATGGTCAGTTACATCCCTTGACAAAAAGTGGAGAATCCAGCTGCACTAACAGGGCAGAGCGATAAAACCCACAGGAGAATGCGACGAAAAGCCTTATTTTGAAGGAGGTCCTCTTATGAATCTTGTATCTTTTTCTATAAAAACGAAGGGTGCCCACAATTTCATTCGGCGTCTCTGGACAGTCTTCACGAGATTTGGTATTTCTGAAGCACAAACCAGAAGGGCCTTGCACACGCTTGTTAGCTCACTGGGGTGTTATGATGGTAGCCCTACTTTCTTCATTCCGGCTGTCGTACTTAACAGACATCCTGATCTTATTGCGGAGATTGCTAAGCTTGGAGCTGAGATAGGTATTCATGGATATGTCCATAATGATTATCGTACGCTGAGTAAGGATCAGCAGTATGAGCAAACAAAGCAGGCTATAGCAGTTTTTCAAAAAAGGAATATTGCGTATGAAGGGTTCCGCAATCCTTATCTTGGTTGGACAGAAGAATCGCTTACTGTCTTTAGCTCGCTTGATTTTAGCTATGATAGTAATGAAGCAGTGATACATGATGTGATTGATTTGGATAGTCTGACAGCGTTGCTAAGAAGCGGTTTTGAAAAGTCGCTCTCGCTTTTTCAAGCGGTTCCTTGCAGTGCATATCGGCTACGTCCACACATTGAAGGCAAGTTGTTACGTGTGCCAACCAGTATTCCAGATGATGAAATGCTCTTCGATCGCCTGCGTATGACAGATCCAGTAAAGGTTGGATATATATGGAGCAAAATAATGCAACGTGTCTACAATCTGGAGGGTCTTTACGTGCTCAATCTTCATCCAGAGCGAGCTATTTCCTGCAAGGACGCGCTTGCTACCCTCCTCTCCTCCGCTCATAGCCATCCATTGCCAGTGTGGGTGGCTCGTCTCAAGGACGTTGCTCAGTGGTGGAAGGAACGTAGTCAATTTAGATGGAGGATCACACAGGTAGCTACTAATCGCTGGCAAGTGGAAGCGAAATGTACGCCGCGTGCAACAATTCTGGCGCGCCATCTCCTCATTGAGGATCAGTCAACAACTCCATGGGATGGCGATGATATGTGGATTCAGGCGCATTCCTTCACCGTTAGTGCAGAACAGTGTCCTTGCTTGGGCTTGTCCCTACAAACTCATGAGCAAGTGGTAGATTTTCTCCATGAGCAGGGCTATCCGGTTGTACGTTGTACCGAAGAAGACGCGTATAAATACTTGTTATACATTGATATGCCTGAGGGCCTGGGTGAAAAT